>Ga0137380_10001532_pt1 | contig 18887 bp, 20 predicted proteins | sample SagtaG_17_FD_104809 | JGI IMG/M metagenome (GOLD analysis project Ga0137380, IMG submission 104809) | Vadose zone soil microbial communities from Sagehorn Ranch, Mendocino, California, USA - Sage2_L_100_16 metaG | ecosystem: Environmental > Terrestrial > Soil > Vadose zone | place: USA...
CGCGGACTTCGGGACGTCCGATGCGATAATCAGCCGTTCGTCGTTCGCCGCGCAGAAAACCCCCACGTAGGGGTTGCCCGCGACCTCCAGGCGCCGAAGCAATCGGGTCCCTCAATCCTCCGGAAGAGAAACGACGGCAGAGCCGTCTTCGAACTTTATCGCCTTAATGCGGATGCGTCGGGGCGGGTGTTCGCGGCCCTGCTTCCACAGGTATTCGTTCAACACGTCGTCGATGAAGATCCGGTCCGGCTTGAGATGCTGCTTCACGTGCTCGCGAATCGCCTTGACGGCCCGCGGCGTTCGATCCGTGCGGCTGGCGGCCCACGCCTTACGAAGGGGCACCACCATGATGCGCTCTTCTTCCTGCTCGGCCATGGCCTCACGCCTTCAGTTTGTTGCGGCGCCACGACCGTTTCTTCGGATGGCGGGTGAAGTTCCTCTTCGTCCGCTGGATGACCCACGCGGGCACGCGTCGATTCGATTTGACGGCCTTCATGAGGCGGAGCTTCTTCGCGTACGGCTTGTGCTTCGCCATCGCTCAACGCCTCTCGATCTTGATGTCCCGCCGACGCGGGATCACGCGCTCGAGGATCTGCCGTAAGGTCGGATCGTCAATCTGCCGTTGCACGCGCCCGCTCTGCGCCAGCTGGATGAGCTGGTTCTCGATGTTCTCCTTCAGCTCGGGATAGGCGAGCTCGATGCGGCCGAGCCGTTCCCGCGCCTCGGGCGTCAGGATCTGCCGCATGATCGTCTGCCGTTGGGCCTGAACCTGCTCGCGGTACTGCTGCTCCGCCGCCGCCTGGCCTTGGATCTGTTGGAGCTCGGCGAGCTTCTTCCGGCGGATCGCCTCGAGTTCGTCGTCGTCCATCGCCATGCCGTCAGGCGCCTCCCGCATACTTGGCGAGTTCCGGATTCGTCTTCGCGAGTTCCAAGAGGATCTCGTGGGAAAGGGAATCGAGGAGTTTGCGCCCCTGGGCGCTGATCGACCGGCCCTTCTTCTCCGTCTTCGAGAGGAGACCGAGCGACTCGAGTTGCTGCATCGCCTCGCGCGCGATCGACCGGGAGCCCTTCCGCGGGTGGTAGGGAGCAGACCCGTCATCCCGACGGCCGCCGAATTCCGCGGCGAGGCGCGACGTGCCGACCGGGCCGTGCATGTAGACCTTTCGCAGGACGGCGGCGACGCGGCGGTACCACCAGTCCGGCTGAACCGGAGCTTTCTCCGTATGCACCCCGGTCCGAGCGAACGGTGCCCATTCCGGCGGCTTGATCTTGCCCTCTTTCTGCAAGCGGTCTTTGAGTCGCTCGATCAAAAGGGTCGGAGGCACATCATATGCGGTCGTCATCGAAGTCACTCGAGGAAATTCAGGCTTCATAAATCAACGTCGTATATGAAGGCTTGCGTGCTCCCTCCGAGTCGCGGTTCAGTGCGTCGCCCGACGGGAGGTTTTCCGGGAGGAGCGGGCCTTGCGGCGCGGGGCGCGGACGAGCGATCGGCGCATCTCCCTCGTCCGCTCGAATCCCAGCCGACGATAGATCGGTTCTCCAAAATCCGAGGCGTGCAACAGCATGATCGGAATGCCGCGGGACCTGGCCCACCGGATCGCGGCGCGGACGATCCGGGTCGCGTGGCCCTCGCCGCGATGGTCCGGCTCGGTGAACATCGAGAGGAGATACGCGGCGGCCGTCCCGCTTCGACCCGGTCGTGGCTGGACATCCATGATCCACACGCAGCCGCTCGCGACCGGTTCGCCGCCGACCTCGACGATGAACCCCGCGAAGCGTCGTGAACGCATGCGGTCGCGAGCCCATCGACGGTAGACCGCATCCGCTGCGTCATGATCACGAATCGAGAAGTCCGCGATCGCTTCCCACATCAACCGACGATGGCGCACGAGAAGATGGAGATCTTTCCCGGTGGCCGTACGGACGATCGTTCGCACCACGCCGCCGGATTGAGGACCCATGTTAACCCTTTGCGGGGAAGAAAGCAACCTTAAACAAGGTTGATTCGATCTCCGATGCGGGCAGACTCCGCGGAATCTTCATTTGGCCTCGATGTCTCCCGCTCCCGTGGATCCGGAATCACGATTTCTGGTCGCCGTCACCGGAGCCTCCGGCGTCGAGTACGCCAGGCGTCTCATCGAAGTCCTCGGAGACCGCACGGATGTCATCGTCACCAAGGATGCATCCGCCGTGATCGAGATCGAGACCGGCCTCTCCGTGAAAGAGTTCGCCGGTCATGCAGGCACGTTCTATCGAGGAGAGGACCTCGCCGCGCCTCCCGCATCGGGATCGCATCTCTTTCGAGCCTTGGTCGTCGTGCCGTGCAGCGGGACGACCCTGGCGAAGATCGCGAGCGGGATCGCGGACAACCTGGTCACGCGGGCTGCGGCCGTTGCCCTCAAGGAGCATCGTCCCCTCATCCTCGTACCCCGAGAGACGCCGTCGAGCTCCATCGCACTCGAGAATCAGCTGAAACTGGCCCGTCTCGGAGTTGTCATCCTGCCTGCCTCGCCGGGCTTCTACGGAGGACCGAAACGTATCTCGGACTTGGTCGACTTTGTCGTCGCCCGGATCCTGGACCATCTCGGGGTCGAGCACGCGATCGGCGTGCGATGGACCGGGCCCCCGGAATAAGCTACATCATAGTTGGGCCGACAGATCGAGGAATTCGTCGAATTCCCCGTTGAGTCGTTTCAGATCCGCGTCCGCCAGACGGCCGGGCGCGACGCGAGCGATCACTGTGACCCCGTGGACGAAGGCCATGTCATTCGCTTTCCGGAGGAATCGAATCACGTCGGCGAGGGAGCCTTCCGCGATGACCTCGTCCAGCCCGTCGTATAGGATCGCGCCGCCCTTCCCTTCGCGCGCGAAGGGCAGGATCGCCCGCAATCCCGCGGGATCGAGGTCCTTGGGCGCGATGGCCCCGGACGCCCGGTCGGAAATCTGGACGATCGGCGCCTTCTTCACGCCGAATTCAAGACGCAGCCGCTCCGGAGCCGCGTGGGTCATGATCAACGCGGGCTTGCCCCCTTTGACCAAGTCTCGCATCCATGTAATCGCGATCGCGGGATTGTTTGCGACGATCAGGTAGCGCTTCCCCACGTCGAGATGACGCATCCGCCCGCCGCAGTTCGCGCAAGTCAAGGCCCGCGGGTCCGTCCCTTCGAAGACGGTCTGCAATTCGCCGCACGACTCGCAGCGAAGGGAGACCTGCTTGCGTTCGCTCAGGACGCCGGCGGCGATCGGCTTCCGGCAGTTCGGACAGCGCATCAGGCCGGATGCGCAGCTGAAGTGGAACAAGGCCCCGCACGTGCAACGATACGTGCGATCCGATTCATGGACCTCTTTCAGGCAATGGGTGCAATGACCGACGACCGGGCTCGCCTCCAGGGGCGGCGCCGGCGAAATAATTTTCCGGACGACGGTCACCTCCTCCTCGACGACCGGTGGCGGCGCCTCCCCGAGATGTTGCTTGTAATACGTCCGGGTGACGAATCCGAGGATCAGGACCAGGGCCGCGGAGAGGATCCAGTAGATCAAGCCCGTGACGATGGCGCGCATGCCGATGACCCAGAGCGCGGTCGGGACGAAGTAGAAGAGGATGAGGACCCCGATGCCCGCTTTGCCAGCCCGATGGAGCCACTTCGCCCGGTACACCGCGGGACGATATTCGGCGGCATGCGAATCCCGGAACCTCTGGTACGCGCCTTCCTGGAGTCGCGAGATCGCATAGCACGCGACGAGCATGACGCCGAAGAGGATCTGCGGATTCTCCGGAACGTCAAAGGTCCGGAAGTAAATCGAGTCGCTCGGTAGATCGGAGGGATTCCAGGTCGCGCCGTACGTCAGGAGCTCGCCCCCCGGCGTCCGGATGAGGTTGATCCCGCCACGGTCCGCCGAGGGGCCCCAGAAACTCGGGGTACCGATGAGGTAGTGCGTGTCCGACTCGACCACCTCTCCCGTGTACGACGCGGGAGCGTGGACGTCGAAGTCTCGAATGTAGAATCCCGATGCGGTCCCTGCGCTGTCCGAATGGAAACGCAGCCGGAGTCGCGCGGTTTGTCCGAGCAGACGGGTCAGGTTCACGGTCTCGCTCGACCAGACGCCCGGTGTCGTCGAAGGAAGATTCGCATTCCCTGCAAAGGAGAGGTTGGTCCAGTCCGTGTAGGCGGGGGGATGGGCGTATTCGATACGAAGGTAGTCGCCCGAACCGTTCACCGCTCCGGTGTAATTGAACGTCGCCCAGGCGCGGGATGCAAATCGGAAGTCGAACGGCAGATCGGCAGCCAGCGCTGGATCCGCCGACGTGCTGCTCGAGATCTCGACGTTGTTGTCGTACTGGCCCGTCGTGTCGTTGCCTTCCCAGAAGGCCCCTCGGCCTCCCGCGTTCGGGACGCGACTCGCACTGACGACGTGCCATCCGTTCTCCGGAAGAAAGGGCCAGGAACCGGGATACGCTCCAGAACCCGCTAGGGTGGGAGACTGGACTGCGCGATAGGAGAAGCCGTCGTATAACGCGTCGACCAGGGTGCGGGTCGCCAGCGGGACCCTCCCCTCCGTCGTCGTGATGTTCGCCTCGAATAGGAATCGGATCTCGACCGGTCCCGTCGTATTCGCATCCGTGCCGGCCAGTCCGTCCGTGCTCCGGTTGAAGCTCGTCGCGGGGTCCGAGACCTTGTCGCGTAGGTCGAACGGATACATCTCCACGTATTGGGCCGAGGTGCCGCGTCCGGAGGCCTCGAGCAAGTTCTCGAGGAGGTCCGTGTAACGGACACCTTCGGTCGCATCGAGACGGGAATTGCGGTTCGTGGTTCCAGGGGGAGCGAACGCGAACGTGAAGCCGCGCGGAACGGTCGCGTACTCGTCGAACATGTGAAGGATCTTCATTCGGAGATCCGTGGCCTTGTCACCTGTCAAGGTCCAGGTGACGTGGCCGCCACCCCGCAAGTCCGATGTGCCGAAGAGTTCGTAGTCGGTCGAGACGACGAGATGGCCTGCGGAGCCCTGCCCGACCGTCGGAGGAAGAACACTCCAAAATAGGAGAAGGACGACGACGAGTGCGAAGAGCGCGGCGCGCGCAGATCCCATCGCGTCCGAAGGTAACCTCCCGCCGGGATAAAGGTGCGCTCACGGCCGTTTCGAAAAGATAAAATGCCGCCCTCGGGTATCGTGGATGCGTGGTTCCGCAAGACCTGTCCAAGCTCCTCGCCCAGGGAGTCGATTTGGACCAGGAATTCGAGCGGGCCACGAAGACCCTCGAGTCTATCGGCCTCTCGGGGTACGAGGCCCGCGGCTACATCGCCCTCGTGGCCCATGGGTACGGGAGCGCGGAGACGATCGCGGAGACGGCTCGCATCCCGCGGACGTCCGCGTACAAGGTCCTCCAGAGCCTGTGCCAGAAGGGCTTCGCGATCTCCACCCGCGGCCGTCCCACGATCTTCAAGCCCGAAGCTCCGAGCAAGGTGAAAGGGCGCGTCGTCGAGCACCTTGAGGACACGTTCAGCAAGCTCGACCTGCTGCACGAGGTCCTCCTGGCGAAGGGCGAACCCCAGCTCGTGTACACGATCATCACGAAGCCGCGCGTCCTCGAGAAGATCGGCGAGCTGATCGACCAGTCCACGGAGACGTGTATCGTGGCGACGCCGACGTTTTCGGAGATCCGCGAGAACCTCGGGAAGAAGATCGACCAGGCGATCGCCCGCGGCATCCGCTTCACGATCATCACGGAACCTGGGCAGAAGATCCCGGAGGGCGCTTCCTCCGTGCATCGAAAAGGCCTCATCGCCACCGACGTGATCGTGGACGGTGCCTCCGCCCTGATCGCGGCCCCGGACCTGTCCGCGTGCGGCTACACGGACAACGCGTCCTTGGCAAAGCACCTGGAGAACTTTCTCGAGATCATCCGGAACCTGAAGGAGTGATGCCGGAACGTGGTCACGTCGGCGCGCTCTTTCGACGTGGTCGTGATCGGGGCCGGCCCGGCCGGCGGATATCTCGCGGGCAAAGTCGCGGCGGCCGGATACGAGGTTGCGCTCGTCGAGGAGCACCGAGAGATCGGGGAGCCGATCCAGTGCGGCGGCCTCGTCACGCCGCGCGTCTTCGAGTACGTGCACTGTAAAGAGACGATCATCGGCGCGGTCCACGGGGCGGAATTATTCTCCCCAACGGGTCGGAAGCTCGTGATCGACGGGCACCAAACGGAAGCGGTCGTCGTGCAACGGGCCATGTTCGACCGCGCGATCGCGACGGACGCGGTCCGGAAGGGAGCCCACACATTCCTGGGAGCGCAGGCCCAAGACGCCCGGCGAGAGGATGGCGGCGTCGAGGTCGTCCTGGATCAGGACGGGGAGCCCAAGACGCTTCGGTGCAAGCTCCTCGTCGGCTGCGACGGGGTCCGCTCGAACGTCGCGAAATGGTTCAACATCCTCAGACCCAGGAAAATCATCCCCGGCTTCGAGGTCGAGATGATCGGCGTGCGAGGAGACCCGGGGTTCGTGAAGCTGTTCATCGGAAACGAGATCGCGCCGGGATTCTTCGGTTGGATCATCCCGAGCGGAGACACGGCGCGGGTTGGCCTGTGCGTGGGCGAAGGGAACGCATACGCGTACCTGGAGCGGATGTTGCTCCGGCCCGAGGTCCGGCAATACACGAAAGGCGCCCAACCCATCCTGTACATCGCCGGAGGAATCCCGCTCGGGTTTCCGAAGCGCACGTACGCGGACAACGTCTTGGTCGTCGGCGACGCCGCCTGCCAGACGAAGGCGGTCTCGGGCGGCGGCATCTTCACTGCGCTCACCTGTTCCGACCTCGCGGCCGATACGGCCATCGATGCTCTGGAAGACGGTGACTACTCCGCTCGGATTCTCCACCGATACCATCGGGCCTGGACGAAGTCCATCGGCAAGGAACTGCGAAAGGACCTCGCCATCCACGAGAGCTTTGTCAAACTGAACGACGAACATTTCGAGGAGCTGTTCGATATCTTCGACAATCCGGAGATGCTCCGGCTCATCGAAAAGAAAGGCGACATCGACTTTCCCTCGAAGGTTGGCTGGGCGCTCCTGCGGGAGGATCCACGTCTTTTGAAGTACGTCGGGAAGGCCCTGCGGTCCATGATCGCGAAGAACGTCGGGCTCTAGCGCTTCCGACCCTCACCGGCCATCCGCGTAGCCTGGAATTGGATTCTAGAAGGCGTACCACTTGCCCTCTTGAGGCAGCACGACCTCGCGCCCTTCGAGGGCGTCCGCGAGGATCTGCCGGTTCTCACCGTGCATGAGGACGACGCGCCGCGGGTCGCACCCCTCGATGAACCGCACCAGTTCGTCATGGCCCGCATGCGCGCTGAAATCGAACTTCTGCCATTCGCACTTGATGTCGACCGTGACGCCGTACAGGTCGATCACGCCCTCCTCGACGAGCCGGCGCCCGTTCGTGCCTTCGACCTGGTAGCCGGTGAGCAGGACGGCACTGCGCGGGTCCTCTCGGATCTTCTCCAAATATCGGAGGACGGGACCGCCATCGAGCATGCCGCTCGTCGTGACGATCACCTCGCCTTGGACCGCCATCTCCGAATCCCGGGGACCGCGGACGACGGACACGTGGTGCATCGCCTTCCGGAGGGCCTTCACGGACTTGATGTATTCCGGGTTCTCGACGTAAATCGAGTTCACCTTCTTCCCCATCCCGTCGAGCCAGACCTCGTGTCGGGCCTTCGCGAGCGTCAGGATGACGTCCTGCGTCCGTCCGACGGCGAACGACGGGACGAGCGCGAGTCCCCCGCGGTTCACCACCTGCTCGATCTTCCGCAGGAACGCGTGTTCCGATTTCAACCGCTCCGGGTGTTGCCGACCCGCGTACGTGGACTCGATGAACAGGGTGTCGCAGGGTACGGGCTTGGCGCCCCAGACCAGGTCCGTCGTCAGCGTGTGGAGGTCGCCCGTGAACAGGGAGGTCTCCGCGCCGTTCACCTCGAACATCGTCGCGCCGGGGATGTGGCCCGCAGGATGCGCGGTCACCTCCAGATCGCCCATGTCCACGTTGTCCCCGAAACCGATCGTGCGGAATCGGCGCCTCGCGGTCCGGAGGTCGCCGTCATCGAAGGGGGCGTCGAATCCCTCCGCGTCCGCGATCTTGAGGGAATCTTGGAGAAGGAGGTCCGCCACGTCCGCCGTCGGCGGCGTGAGCACCACGTCGACGTCCTGGCGGCGCGTGACCCAGGGAATCATGCCCGTGTGGTCCAGGTGCGCGTGGCTGATGAACATCCCGTCCACGGGAGGGGCGGGCAGGGGGTATTGCGGCGGATCGCGCGGCAATAGGCCGTAATCGAAGAGGAGGGAGGTGGGCCCCTTCTTCAGGATCATCCCCAGGCGGCCGACCTCCGAGGCGCCGCCGAGAAACTGGAAATCCATCCGTTCCTCCGTCGATACCTCCGGCGTCTATAAGACCTTCGCCGCGGACGGGAGGAGGAGGCGCTGACAACGGATCGCGCGTGCCATCCGACGTCGCCCGATGAGGATCATCGCCGCCTCCAGGAGCCGGTCGCTCCCGAAGAATCGGTCCGCGAGCTTCTTGATCCGCACACCTTGGTCCAAGGGCCCGCCGACGGCGGCGCGCCACCGCGTCTCGTACGCATCGAGCGGGGTGCCATCGAGGAGATGGTCCGCGGCCGTCAGGCCCGCGATCCGGCCCGCGATCATCGCCACGTTGTTCCCGCCGCCGTTCGTCGCCATGACCATGCCCGCCGCATCCCCGACGAGCATCGCGTTGTCCTTCACCGTCCGAGGCGGAGGGCCCATCACCGGCACGAACCCACCGGTCGCCTTGCCCGGCTCCAGAGCCCGCGAACGGACGAACCGGTCGAACAGACGTTGCAAGTTCCCACGAAAGTACTGCCATGTTCCGAGGCCCACGTTCGCGCAATGGGCCTTCGGGATGATCCATGCGTATCCTCCCGGGGCGAGGTTGCCGAAGAACATATCCGTCGCGTGGCTGAAATCACCGTCCGCGGTCGCGCTCATCGCGGGCGCGGACACCGGCCACTCGAGACCGACGGACTTCGCGACGGTGGAGCGAGGACCGTCCGAGCCGATCACCACCTTCCCCTGGAACGTCCCGTGGTTCGTGGTGACCTCTTCGCCGTGGACTCGAACGACGGTCGTCTCCGTCATGATCTCCGCGCCTTCGTCGACCGCCTGCGCCGCGATCCCTTGATCCATCCGATCCCGCCGAACCGTGAATCCCTTGAACGGGACCTCGTACCGGCGGCCCTTCGGCGACCAGATCCGGATCACGGGGGTGTCGACCTCGCGCACGGAATAGGGGACCGCCATGAGATCCTCCAGTCCCTCCACGTCGGGGAAAATCGAGCGAACTTCCTCGTTGTGCGCGACGTACTCGCCGCATTGCACGGGCACGCCGATCTCCTTGCGCTTGTCGACGAGGAGGACCTTGAGCCCGCGTCGCGCCGCATACCGGGCGGCGGTGCCACCCGCAGGCCCGGAGCCGACCACGATCACGTCGTACGGCGATGGCATTCCGCCGCCTCCTCACGTGTCGCGCGACAGGACATAATCGACGAGGCGGATCATGTTCACCTTGGCATCGCTGTCGGCGATCGGGTCCAAGGCCTTCTTAGCGAGCTGCCCGTACGCCTGCGCGTCGAGCCGGGCCTTTTCGATGGCGCCGGAATCCCGCAGGAGGGACAGGACACGCCGGACGTCCGCATCCTGTTTCCGATGCTTGCGTACGAGCCGCTCGAGTGCGCGGACGTCGATCGCACTGCCGTCATTGAGGGCGTGGATCGTCACCAGGGTCACGTTCCCCTCCCGTACGTCCGTGCCCGGCGGCTTGCCGAGGCGAGACGCGTCGCCCACGACGTCCAGGACGTCATCGACGATCTGGAAGGCCATCCCGAGGTTGATCCCGTAGTCCCCGACGGCCTCGATGTGCTCCAGCCGCGCGTTCGCCAGGAGGCCCGCGACCCTGGCTCCCGCGGACATGGGGAGGGCGGTCTTCCGCTGGATGATATCGAGGTACTCGCCCCGCGTCACCCCGGTGTCGTGGGCGTGGCGCTTCTGGCGGATCTCGCCCTCGGCGAGGGCGGCGCAGACGTTCGCCGTGATCTCGACGATGTCGTCATCGAACCGGCCGCCGATCCCGAAGGCCTTGACGAAGAGGAAGTCCCCGGTCACGAGCGCATTCTGGAGGCCGAACTTTTTGTACGCGGCGAGGCGCCCGCGGCGCATGTCCCCGCCGTCGTTGATGTCGTCGTGGATCAACGTCGCGGAATGGATCAGCTCGAACGCCGCGGCCAAGTCCACGGCTTGTCGGACCTCCGTCCCGCCGAGGGCGCGGAAGGCGAGCAGGGTGACCATGGGTCGAATTCGCTTGCCCCCGGACTCGATCACATAGCGGGCAATATCGTGGAGAAGGGGCTCCTCGGTCCGGATGCTCTCCCGGATCCGGGCTTCGACCAAGGCCAGTTCACTAGCCACGCCAAAGTCGAGCGAACCCATGATCCGGGCCGTCCCATCGCGAGCTATCGCCTGGCCTTATATAACTATTTCCTGAGCACTCGACCATGCCAGGAGAGAACGCGTCCAAAGGGAGAAAACGAGTCGGCGGTTGCGGCTCTGCGTCTCAGGCGCCGCGGGCGACCTCGTCGATCGCCTCAACCATGCCCTTCGCGGGCACGGCCCCGTTCCCCGCGACCCGACGGATGGTCGGTGCGATCGCTTCGAGGAACGTGTGGATCATGTCGTCGCGGTTGCCGATCCAATCCGCCATCATCACGACGGGCATCATAATCGTCATGAACGGATAGACGAGGGTCTCGTCGTGCACGTCCGTGGTCGCGAGGCGGATCGCCTTCGACGTGAGGTCCGCGATCCGTCGGAGATGGCCGTCGTAGTCGTCAATCGTCAGGTGCGGATTGTAGTTCTTCAACGTCGTGAGGTCGCGGAGCTCCTTCTCGCGCATGGCGATCAAGGACAGGTTCGCAATCCCGTTCCGCAGGTCCTGATGGATGCTCACGACATGGTCCATCAAGATCACGGCGGCGTCGTAGTAATACCAGCCCGCGAGGAAACTCTTCATGTGCTTGATGTCGTACGGCTGGTTCGTAAAGGCCATGTCGATCAGGTTGTGCCGGCTCGCGGCGCTCACATGGCCTCCGAGCTTCTCCCACCAGTACATCGTGTCGTCGGGGGCGTAGAAGTTCTCCATGATCTTCTCCATCTTGGGAATCGAGAAGTTCGGTTCCTTCTGAAACATGGAGAGCGCCTGGCCGAGCGCGACCCGTTCGTCCATCACCTCCATCTGGTAGAAGTAGTCGTGTCCATGGGGCGAATTGTTCCACAGGATGTTGAAGCCGCGGACGATGTTGTTGATCAGGTCGAACAGCGGAATCTGCTCCTGGCGCAACATGGTCACGAGCCGTTTCATGAACGCCGTCGAATCGAGGTCCGGGTCCAGCATGGAGCTGAGGACCATGTGGTGGAGGTCCTTCGCCTCCAGGTAGGAGTAGTTCCCCTTGTCGATGAGGTCGTCCAAGATGCCGATCACGCATTCGCGGAAGATCTTCGCGGTCATGGAACGGTGCAGGTTCTCCGTCGTCATGTGAGGGCTGTACTGCTCCGACATCATCGTCGCCCCCGCCGCGAAACGCAACGTCTGCAGGTAGTTCCACACCTCGCCCTGGTCTTCCCAGAACGCGCCGGCCGGGATGTTCGGGGGCCGCAAGGGTACGCCGTCCGGAGTCGCGAGGTCCCGGAGTTGTTTTAGGCTCATATGGACGTTCGTGATGTGGTCCCTCAAAGCGGCCTTGTCGAACCCGAAGTCGTGGAAGTCGAAGAGGCCCTCCGCGTACCCGCCGAGGCGGAGCACGGTCCGCGACAGGAGATCGAGGTCTTCCCGATTGATGCCGAGAGGGTTCACTGGTTGAAAAGTCACTGCGACCGCTTGATGTGTTCCCGCACGGCCATATGAAAGGGGCCATGTTGGTTCGCCGGCATGATTCTTAATTCTGAGAGCAGCAACCGCCTGGCGGTGGAATCGTGTCAGATAACAGGCGGGGACCGCTTAAATAGACGCGAGGGAGGGTTATAGGAAGTCGCGGCGAGTGAGAAACTTTGGCCGATATCTCCATGGTCACGTTCTTGAGCGCCGCGAGCGCACTCTTCCTCTCGTCCCTCATCATCGTGGCGATTTACCGGCAGAAGACGCATCAGGTGTTCCAGAAACACATCCTGCTCGTTGCCGTGTACCTGCTCGTCTGCGCGATCATCTCGAACGTCGTGATCAGCGTGTACGTCACGACGCAAGGGCAGGCCGCCCTCCAGGATGGCGTGATCCTGTCCAAGCGCGTCCAGGCGACGTTCGACTACTTGTTCGGCATCGCGATCGGGGCCTTCATCTTCGTCGCCACGACCGCGTCCATCAATTCCCGCCGCGACTTCGTCCAATACATGAAGTCCGAGTTTCCGAACTCGTACGTGTTCTACCTCTTCCTCATGATCATCACGATCGTCACGATCCTCTTCTCGAAGGTGACGTTCGACCCATCGAACCCGGCCCAAATCCGGTTCGAGGACTACTTCCTGTTCGTCAACGGCGTCGCGGTCGCGACCTTAATCCTCTATGCGCCGTATCGCTTCATCACCTATCTCCGACAGACGAAGCCGGGACAGGAAGTTCGCCGAGACACGTACTTGATCATCCTCGGGATCAGCGGCTTCGCGCTCTGCGAGCTGCTCTTCGAGATCGTCCTGCCCTACGTCGGGGTCGCGACGTGGCGTGCGCCCGGTTTCATCCTGGAAATGGCCCTCGTCGGGCTCATCGCGTTCGGCGTGCGGGGGGAATCGTTCCTCCAGGAGTTGATCGTCCCGGAGGCGGAGGCCCATCTGCTCACGAAGCCGACCTATGCGTTGGACCGCGGGGTCACCTACGTGGTCCTGGAACGGGACGCAGGCCAGGCGTTCGAGATCTTCAAGGACCTGGTCACCCACGGAGCTCAGGGGCTGTGCATCACGCGCCGCGCCCCGAAGGCGGTGATGGCAGAGTACGGCCTCGAACGAACGCCCGTCCTTTGGCTGAGTCGGGTCGCCGCCGAGAAGAACGTGATCCGGCCGAGTCCTCCGGAAAACGTCGCCATGGCGATCGAACATTTCATCGAGGCGAGCGAGCGTCCGGCCGTCCTCCTGGACGGCTTCGAATACCTCGTGAGCCACAACGACTTCGGCTCGGTCCTGGCCCTCCTCCATGATCTCAACGAAAGCGTCGCGATCCATGAGTCGATCCTCCTGGTGCCCTTCGACCCCAGTGCGTTCAACGAACGGGAGATCGCCCTGATCCGCCGCGAAGTCCGCTTGATCGGGCCGATGGCGGAAGAGTTTGGCCAAGTGACGAAGATCTCCCCGTGAGGTCACGGCGCCTAGACAGAGAAACCCAGAAGATGGAGGGTCGAGAGCCTTTTTTGCGTCTCTCTGAGTGCCGTCGAGATGGGACGCTTCCGGCTTCCCGACAAACTCCGTGGATACACCGTCGAGAAGTCCTGATATGATGCGAGACCATACCTCTCGTTCCCACATGGAGGACAAGACCGAATTTCCGCGTCGGTCAGCCTCGGGAGAAACGAGCGTCTCAAAGAAGCCCGCGAGCGCGAGCGATGACATGCTCGCATTGTCGGTGGTGGCGGCGCTCGTCCTCCTCATCCTCCTCGTGACTTTTCTGCCCCGGCCAGCATTCCAAATCGATCGGGTCGAATATGGTACAACCGCCTGCGATCCGGCGTCTCACAGTTACCAGGTGACAGCCTCGATGACGATTCGGAATGTGGGAGGGGTTGGAGGCGTCGCAAGTGTCCACCTCCTCGTTGACGGCCGCATTGCAGCGACCGGGAACTACGAGATCCCGGCCCACGAAAGCGTCGTGCGTGGTCTCAGCGGGATCGTAGCGGACTGCCAATGGCATCGATTCTCGGTGGAGCTATTCGTTCCACCGTCTGATGGATGAACCTGAGCTGTCGCGGCCTTCGCCTGGACCGAGGTGATGAAGTAGAGGGCAATCGTGCGAGTCCAGCCGATTCGTTTCGACGTAACAAAAGACTCTTATCCCGCGTCATGCCTGATCGAAACCGTGGACGACCCGGAGCTCGCGGAGATCCGCGCGCGGAAGCTGCAGCAGCTTCTCACGTCTGCGTCCACGCCACGGCCGTCTGCGGCCGAATGGTCGGGGCCCGTCACGCTCACGGACTTGACATTCGACGCTGAGGTCCGGAGGCCAGGCGCCATCCTCGTCGACTTTTGGGCGGAGTGGTGTGGTCCCTGCCACCGCGTAGCTCCGGTCCTCGAGGAAATCGCGAAGGTCCGCGTCGGACGGATGCGACTCGGTAAGCTGAACATTGACGAGAATCCGCGAACTCCGGGCCGCTTCCAGATCACATCAATCCCGACGATGCTCCTGTTCCGGGACGGGAAGCTCGTGGACGGAATCGTCGGCGCGATGCCCAAGGCTGACATCGAAACGGTCCTGAACCGTTGGACCTAGAATCCCTTCGGCGAACGGAAGCCGCCTCACTTCGCGAGCGGACCGGTCGGCCTCGGCTTCGTCTCCTTCAGGCGGGGCCTTAGCTTCTTCACAATCTCCCGGAACGCTTGAGCCGCAGCGGAGTCCGGGTGCTCGAGGACGAACGGCTTTCCCGCGTCCCCTCCGATCACGATTCGCGGGTCAAGAGGGATTCGCCCGAGAAACGGAAGCCCGAGTTCCTCCGCGGCCGCCTCGCCCCCGCCCACCTTGAAGATCGCTGTCTCTTTGCCGCAATGGGGACAGACGAAGCCGCTCATGTTCTCGATCACGCCGAGGATATCCATCTTGACCGCGCGAGCGAAGGCGATTGACTTCCGAACATCCAGGAGGGATACTTCCTGGGGCGTCGTGACGACAACAGCGCCATCCGCGTCCGGGATCTCCTGCGCGACGCTGAGCGGCTCGTCGCTCGTCCCGGGTGGCAGGTCGATAACGAGGTAGTCGAGGTCTCCCCATTCCACGTCGGAGAGCATCTGCTTCAGGGCCTTGATCTTTAGCGGTCCCCGCCAGACCACCGCGGTGTCGCGGTCGATCATCTGGGCCATCGAGATCACGCGCACGCCAGCGGGGCCCGTCGTCGGCTCGAGGCCCGTATCCGTCGCCTTCACTTGCGCGTCCTCGACACCCATGAGCTTCGCGATGTCCGGCCCGGTCACGTCCGCGTCGACGAGTCCGGTTGGGCCGCTTTCGGCTAGGACGCAAGCGAGGTTCGCGGCCACAGAGGACTTGCCCACGCCGCCCTTTCCTGACATCACGACGATCTTGTGTTTGATGCGGGACATGCGCTGCGCCATCTTCATGCGCTCTCGCATCGCCGCCATGATGTGGGGCGGGATCTGCGCCGTCTCGAGTTCCTCAGCCATGGTATGCCTCAGATGGTAGGGCTGTCACAAGGCTTGCACTATAAAATGTTACGGGAGTTACGCGGTCGAGGCCTTCGTCATGATCGCGGCGAGCCGCTTCAACTCGGCGATGAAGTCTTCTGGAGTCGGGCTCGCCGGGAGCTTCGCGTAGAAATCCCCGAGGGCATCCACCGCTTGGATGCCGGCCTCGCGGTCGAACGTACGTGCGCGGTCCCACAACTTGTCCTCCGCCGTGATCAGGCTATGGCGGACCAAACTCCCGATCGCGAACCCGTTGCTCGCGGCAAGTCCGAGGTTCTGCCATCGGTTCTTGCTTCGCATGGTCGCGTTGTTCTCGACCCAGGCTGCGAAGAAGTCGTAGGCACGGCGGCCATCTGCGCCCGCGAACACGGGGAACGCGAGGTCGTCTGCATAGACGTCCTGGACGTGATTGAACGCCTGGCCGAACGCCGCCTCGGCCGCGCGAGGAATCCGGACCTCTTTCGCTATCAATCGATACACGTCCGGGCTGTGGGACGGATGCCCCTCTTCCGTCCGAAGCATGTGCCCGACCTCGTGAGCGATTAGACCGTCAACCAAACCCGATTCGACGGCCCGCGAGGAGACGTACAGGGTGTGCCGATCCTTCAGGGACTTGGACGCGCCCATGATCGGGATGGCGACAATCTCGCCGGAGACCGGCCGTTGCAAGGGATGGCCCAACTCGGCGTACCGCGTTTCGACGGCCTCGAACGCGGCCTTCACCTTTCGCGTACCACCTCGACCGGCCCGGTCTACAATGGCGACGAGCACGGAGGACGGACACTAGGGAGGCAGAAAAACGTTTGCGCGTGTGCAATGAACGCAAGAGATGCGACCGAACCTGTCCCGGCTAGGGAAGGGAGAAGGCCAACTCGACCACGGGCCGCCTGAAAAGAGGGCCTTGGATGTGCTCCTTCAACGAACACGGAGCAAAGCTTTAAGCGAGATTTCTCTCCTCATCCGGCAATCCGATTTCTGGTGTCCAGATGGTGGCCAGGAAGAAACGCGCGGAACGGAAGCCCGTCAAAGCGCCAACGGCAAAGGAAGTGGAAGAGAACCTGAAGCGAGCGAACTTGCCGAAGGAGCAGTCCGCGAAGTACCATCCGTACTACCAGGGGAAGATCGAAGTGGTCCCGCGGGTCCCCGTCCGGAGCTTCAACGACTTCGCGATCTGGTACACGCCCGGCGTGGCTCAGCCGTGCCTCGACATCAAGGCGGACCCGCAGTTGGTCTGGACCCTGACGAACAAATGGAACCAGGTCGCCGTCGTCACCGACGGCACGCGGGTCCTCGGGCTCGGGGACATCGGCCCGGAGGCCGGCCTCCCGGTCATGGAGGGCAAGGCCCTCCTGTTCAAGTACCTCGGCGGGGTCGACGCATTCCCCGTCCCGCTCGCGACGAAGGACCCGGAGAAGATCATCGAGACGGTGAAGCTCATCACGCCGTCGTTCGGCGGCGTGAACTTGGAGGACATCGCGCAGCCGAAGTGTTTCGGCATCCTCGACCGCCTGCGGAAGGAATGCGACATCGCGGTGTGGCATGACGATCAACAAGGGACCGCGACGATCAACGTCGCGGGCGTGATCAACGCCCTGAAAGTGGTCGGCAAGAACCTGCCCGACGTCCAGATTACCTTGATCGGCGCCGGGGCGTCGAACATCCGGACCGCGAAACTCCTGATCGAGGCGGGCTCTCAACCGGCGCACCTGATCCTGGTCGACTCGAAGGGCATCGTCGGCCGACATCGGAAAGACGTGGAGGCTACCCAGAGCGAGTTCGCGGAGAAGTGGGAGCTCGCGCAAATGACAAACGGAGAAGGCAGGGTCGGTGGAATCCCGGAGGCCATGGACGGTGTCGACGTCGTCATCGCGGCCTCGAGACCCGGGCCGGGCGTCATTCAGAAGGATTGGGTCGCTTCGATGGCGGACGACGCGATCCTTTTCGTGATCGCGAATCCAGTCCCGGAAATTTGGCCCTGGGAGGCTGCGGAGGCCGGGGCGCGCGTGATCGCGACCGGGCGGTCGGACTTCCCGAACCAGGTGAACAACTCGCTCGGATTCCCCGGGATCTTCCGCGGGACGCTGGACGTGCGGGCGCGGACGATCACAGACGAGATGTGCATCGCAGCCGCCCGAGAGCTCGCCCTCGTCGCCGAGGAGAAAGGCCTCGACGAGGAGCACATCGTGCCGACGATGGACGAGATCGACGTCTTCGCCCGGGAGGCCGCCGCGGTCGGGATGAAGGCGGTCGAGCAAGGCATCGCCCGCGTCCGCAAGACCCGAAACGAGCTCTACGACAACGCCATCGCCCTGATCCGACGGGCTCGAGAGCAGACGCAGCTCCTGATGCAGGATGGGTTCATCCGGCCGCCTCCTCCGTGATCCGCGACTCCAGCCTGGACGGAGCCCTCGCTGGGTTTATCGCCTGCGGACGACATGGACAGCCGTGGCCTCCGTGGTGGACGTGAAACGGCGCCACGAATCGCGCCTCATGAAGATGCGCGGCGTGGTGGGCGTTGGGATCGGTCAGAAGGACGGCAAGGAGTGCATCTGTATCTACGTCGAGGAGGACAACCCGAAGATCCGGAGCGTCCTGCCAGAATCCCTAGATGAGGTCCCGGTCGAGGTGGTCGTGACGGGGAACTTCAAGGCGCTCTGAGGAGCGATGACAACGTCGAAGTCCTGAGCGGCCACCACTCCTGACGGTCAGGCCCGGGACACAGTTGACCACTTCGCGAGCGTGGCCTGCGGGGCCACATGGTCCTGCAAGTTCGAGAGGCGCACGCCGATCAGCCGGACCTTCCGCCCCGGAATCAGGACCTCCCGAAGTAGCATCTGGCTGAGGACCAAAATCGGCTCGAGATCCGTGGTGTGGATCTTCAGGCTCCGGGACCGCGTGTGGATTTCGAAATTCGAATACTTGGCCTTTAACGTAACCGTGCGAAATGCGTACTTCTCATGGCGCAGCTGCTCGTGGAGAGATCTTACCAGCGCCTCGAGTTCCGGCCAGACCGACTCGTAGCCCGCGAGGTCGTGCTCGAACGTCGTCTCCGTGCTGATCGACTCCGGGGGACCGCTCGGTTCCACGACCTCTCCCGTGTCACGGCCCAACGCGACATCGTGGACGTACTCACCGAACGCACCGAACAGCTCCACGAGATCCTGACGATTGTATTGCTGCACGTCGCCGATCGTCTCCAGGCCGATCTCCTTGAACCGATCGGCGGTCTTGGGACCGACGCCCAGGATCTTCCGGACGGAGAACGGAGTGAGGAATTCCACGATGTGGTCCGGAAGGACGACGGTGAGCCCATCGGGCTTCTCGAAATCGGAGGCGATCTTCGCGGCCGCCTTCGTAGGGGCGATGCCGACCGAGCAGGTGAGTCGCTGCTCCTTCCGGACCGCGGCCTTGACCTCC
>Ga0137380_10001537_pt1 | contig 18852 bp, 15 predicted proteins | sample SagtaG_17_FD_104809 | JGI IMG/M metagenome (GOLD analysis project Ga0137380, IMG submission 104809) | Vadose zone soil microbial communities from Sagehorn Ranch, Mendocino, California, USA - Sage2_L_100_16 metaG | ecosystem: Environmental > Terrestrial > Soil > Vadose zone | place: USA...
TAAAAATCACTACTAAACACCGGAGATCACTCGCTATGCCCAGATATCTGATACTACCTGAGCTTCAGGTCAAGCCAGAGGAACTGCGCCGTCTCCGCGCTCAAATCCTCCCTCCATATAAGGTCATCCTCTTCAACGACGACTATAACGAGATGAACTATGTCGTCGCCGCCCTCCTTCAGTCTGTCAATGGCCTCACCTCTCAGGAGGCTGAGCAGATCATGCTGACCGCTCATCTCACAGGGAGCGCTATCGTGATTATCTGCCCCAAAGAGACTGCGGAATATTACCAGGAGCGGCTGCTCAGCTATGGTCTCACAGCAACCATTGAACCGGAATGAAGTTTCCACCCCTGGGGTTTACCTTGCAGACTGATCATCTACTTTAGTGTGTCCCATCCGTATACTCTAGTAGACCGTATATCCTAACAGAATCTACACCTTCAAGCGTATTCTGATAACATAGGCGGAAATCTGGAAGAGGTTTACCGTGACAGAACCTCTGAATCCAGGTGTACAAATTGTACACTTCTACCATTGACGTTACCTATCTTAACAGATAGAATTATAATATCTGGATAGAACTTGTTGAGACGATCCAGGCCAGGATACTTCAAAACAACGATGCTGTTTATCATGTTCTTCCAGCAGGAGAAACTATATGAGCCACCTATGGCGCACAAAAACGAGGGATAGAGAAGAGGCAGACACAGCTAAATCAGCTCCTGGAATTGCGGCACTAGGTGATATTGCTGTAATTATTGAGGGCAAACGACTCGATTTTGAACTTGTTCTGCTCGCCTGTCAAATGGCAAAAAGAGCGAAACGCAAGGTGCACCTCGTTCACATTATCGAGGTTCCCCGTTCATTACCGTTGAAAACTGATACCCTACAAACCGACATGCCGCAAGAATCAGCTTTTGCTGACAAGTTACTCGCTCACGCGAGATCAATGGCAGAGGAAATAGGGTGTGATGCTGTAGCCGAAATCGTACAGACACGGGATCTTGGCACTGCCATTGTCGAGGAGGCAAAAGATCATGGGTGCTCCTTGATAATGCTGGGTCTGGTGCGCGATACGAATAAGACACATAATGATCTGGGCAAGACAATTCCCTACGTGCTGGCAAATGCACCGTGCCGTGTATGGATTGTCCAGGATCCTAAACCTTCCGACCAGAGCTAAAAGCTACTCTTATTATTATTTGGTTCGCCTTTCCAGCAGTTCCAAATTCTCTGGACTGTCACCTTCTAAGATTGTGGGAATTTTCCGGCGTATCTTTTGTTAAAGATTTATATGCTATAATCAACACATATAGGTATTCACACTTTAAATATCGGGCTCTGCAAAACTCTCACTGAGAAAGGGGGCATTCAATGGCAACGGAATCCGATGCTGTTGGCTCGGCAGCGCATACACATGAAGATTATTATAAAACACTCTACCAGGCTGCTCTGACCTTCTCATCCAGTCTGGAATTGGACCAGGTGTTACAAAGCATAGTCAAGAGCATTACCGAAGTTATGCAGGTGAAAGCCTGTGTATTGCGCTTGCTTGATCCACGCACCGGGCAACTGCAACTGAGTGCTGTGTATGGACTCAGCAGCGGCTATCTGTCAAAAGGCCCTGTCGATGTGGAACATAGCCCCATTGACAGCGAAGCTTTGTGTGGTGAGCCTGTGGTTATCAAAGATGTCAGCACTGACAAGCGCTTCCAGTACCAGGAAGCCGCAAAGCGTGAAGGCATTGTTTCAGCGCTGTGTGTTCCTTTGGAGGTACACGGCAGAGCCATCGGTGTAATGCGGGTTTATACAGGAGAGCAATGCATCTTTCACGAGGACGACATTCAGTTCCTCTCTGTTCTTGCCAGCCTCGCCGCACTTGCCATTGAGAATGCCAACCTCTACGAAAGCCTCAAACGCTCCTATGATGGAGTGCTGGATGCCTTGTGGGGAAGTAGTACCAGATAAAAATCGAGAAGCAAGGCAGCCACGAGCCTGGCACCGCCGCCTCCTGGCACCCACAAGGGGTGCCAGGGGAGCGGTGTCAGGCTCACTCATCTTACGAGTGTATTGGTCAGATACGGCGAAGTAAACTCTGTATGATCTCCCGCATGTTTGCCGGGAACCGGGAAGAGGCGTGCTGACAATGGTTTGTTCAAGCGTAACGCTAAGGTAGCCACATCCAGGAGCAGATGTGCAATTTCCTCCGGCGTTATGTCACCAGCTAGTGGCACTGTATCCAGACCAGTACCACAGACGGCAGAATAGAGCAGCAGTTGATGCGTATTCACATAACCTTCTTCCCACCTTCGCCCCAGAACGGCATCCTCCAGCACAGGCAGCATTAAACCATTATAGCCACAGGTCGGCAAGCCGGTATTCTTCAAGGCAAAAGTGAGTGCAGCAGCTACCGCCAGTGTTCCTGGTGTACCAACAGGCCCATATCCAAACCTCTCCAGGGCAGCCGCGATACTATCCTCACCTAGAGGCGCAGGCGAAAGATCAATCCCCCCAAAGCTCAAACCATTCTTAGAAGCAAGAGCCTGTCCCAGGGCTACAATCGGTGTTGCCTGCTCAATCAGCGCCACTCGAATCACTTCACTGGCCTGCGCAAGATCAACAGGTTCCCCCTCATCAGACCTGAGGGCTTCCAGTGCCTCAGCGACCACACCTGCTCCTTGCAGCCCAAGAGACAGGCTGCCCGGCCCGTCATGATAGGCAGCCGGAAAGAAAGGACAACCAGCCGCTACACCGGCTAGCATCGCAAAGCGGAAATTACCAAAACCCTCTTCTGTCTCATGCGCCAATTGCTTCATCACCCGCGCTATTGGCAAAGCTGCCTCTGCTCGCAAACCATACTCCGAGTCTGCAAGCTTTACCGAAGCATTGAGCGCACTCGTAGAGGCCAGCAGATCAGCAACAGGGTCAATACGTTCCAATGGAAAATCCAGGCGCGCCGCCTGGGCAGTTCCCAACGAACAGAAACTCAGACCAGCATCATCAAGCATACGCTGAAGTTCCTGTACATACTTTAGCAGAGCAGCAGGAGACCAATCCGCAAGATCATCAAAAATCGGGCGAGTCGAAAGTCGTGTAGTCTGCACCTCGTAGCCAGCCTCTACATAGCGTGCAGTGGCATGCTTGAGCATTACAGCAGCCCGTTCGATGACTACTGGCATAAGTGGATGTGGCTCGGCGATGCCGAGGGTAATAGTGCGGATGGGAGGAGTGTGCATGGGTAGGACCTTTCTTCAATATCGAGACATACTTTGGGTGAGCCTCGTTTGTTTGCATGGAGCATGGAATCCCTTCAGGGCACCCGCAAGGGGATGCCAAGAGGTATCAATCTAACGCAAAGCTCATCAGCATTCGTAGGGGCGAGGGTGGATGAAGGGTGGATGGGAGGGCCTTTATGGTCGCCCGGCGTCCCTTTCTGCGACGTTCACCCACCTTGTCATCAACCCGACTGGCTACGCGGGCGACCATAAAGGCCCTCCCCGCCGCTCCACACCGCCCTGGCCCCTACGGAGGATCCAACCCTGTTTCGTTCGGTTGATGCTTATTGGGCACCCGCAAGAGGATGCCCCTACTAGAATCCCTGCTCACGTCTGGAATTCGACGATGGTAGGGGCATCCTCTTGCGGGTGCCCTGCTCGCTCGCACCATCTTGAGGCACACCCATATGCTTTATTATACTTGACGAACACCCTCATCTCTCGTACACTTGCTCTAAGAATCCTGGGAGCAATCAACCCGATGATCACACCCGACACCAGTGACCAGAACATAACACAACAAACCTGTTTTCTCTGCGCACTCGATCCACATCCCTGCGCCGAGATGCGCATCGAAGGACGCATCATAGCTGCACAGGAACGTCGCATCGATGGTGAGAGTGTTCCATTTCTTACTCTTGATACAGGTACTTCACTTGCTGTATTGGAACTTACACGCTACTATCGAAGCCTGGTCAAAGATTTAATTGCGCGGGGCAACATCAGGCAGCACAAGCTCACGATGCGTGTGTATCACCTGCCTCCTCCTACAAGCATCATCGAACATAAAGGCCGACCGATGCGCCACTACAAGATTAATAGTTACACCCTGGCTGTCCTGGAGCCTGATACACTTCTCAACATCACCGACCTGAACCATGCGGAATATTGTTCCCGGCAGTACCTGCTCTACCATCTTACCTCCTCACCTCCATCCGCTGCAGCAATACGTGGTACCCTGGTGCACAACTGTTTCAAAGAACTCCTTAAGGAACATGACCGGGGAGAGCTGAGAACAGTTCAGGTCGGCGATGACCAGCAGGCACCAGAGACCCCGTTAGCAAGCCTGCATCGACACTTTGAACAGGCATTGGAACAGAGTAGCATTGAACTGGCACTCGCAAATGTTTCAAGTGAAGCAATACGAGCCGATGTCCTTCCCCACCTGGAAAGCCTGGCAACCTGGTTTCAGAAACAGCGTACCACTCTATGGGATATGCCCGCTACCTACTCAGATGGTCAAATGGAGGAGAGGAGCGAGAACCTGGTACGCGCAGAGACTTTTCTGCTTGCTCCTGAGATTGGTCTGAGGGGAAGGCTTGACCTGCTCTGGCAGCAATCAGGCCGCCAACGTTTGCTTGAGCTGAAGACTGGTGGATCAAGTGGTGATCTCCCCAGGGATAACCATCGCTGGCAGGTTTATGGCTACCATGCCCTCCTGACGGTGCGCCGGGAGTCCAAAATGAAGAAGGCGCTTGCCACATTGCTCTACAGTGGCACACCGGGAGAGGCACAGGCATTCGGTATCCCTTTCAGCATAAGAGAACTGCAGAGGGTCAACGAGACACGCAATACCCTTGTGCTCAGTCATGTTACTGGCATTCCACCTGCTCCTCCAGGCCCTTCTCGTTGCACAAAGTGCGCGATGCTCGATTCATGTGAGAGGATTTCCTCTTTACTCGATTGGAAACCACCCCAACCGGATGGGCGCAATGAATTGCGTCCCCAAATTGAGCAACCGTCCCAACCCAATAGGCGCAATGAAGCGCGTGCCTACATTGTACCTGACATAGACACTGCTGAAGACCGTGAATTCTTTGCTAAATACTACCGCCTGCTTCTCCTGGAGGGACGCGAAGGGGAGCAGCAACGAGCATTGCTCTGGAAAACACCAGTAGCGGAACGTATTGAACGAGGAACAGCTATTGGCAACTTACAGCCGCCAGGGAAACCAAAACTAACAGAGCAGGGCGAGTGGCAACAAACCTTCCAATGTGTCAATACTTCAGAGCTACGCGAGGGCGATGCAGTCCTGCTCAGCGACGGAGATCCCATCACTGGTGAAGTGGTGACTGGCACCATCGTCAGTATCAGCGCAGAGCAGATGACTGTCTGGACTCCCGAACTCATCTCTCATCCCACCTTGATTGATCGCTATGACATCGATACCGTTCATATACGAACGCTTCAGAACCTGCTACGCTGGCTAGAGGCTGATCCCCACCTGCGCGAATTAGTAGCCGGGAAGCGCCGACCACGCTTTAAGGCAGGAGCTTTCACCCATCGGGCCGACTTCAATCAGGAGCAGAACCTGGCGGTTGAGCGAGCGATGCAGATGCAGGACTACCTGCTGATCCATGGACCTCCCGGTACGGGTAAAACAAGTGTGATCGCCGAGATAGTCAAACAGCTTTGCAAACAGGGCCAGCGTATCCTGCTTGCCGCTTTCACCAACCAGGCTGTTGACAATATGCTCAAACGACTCGATGCGGAAGGTTTTCATGACTACGTGCGCCTGGGACATGATCGTAGTGTCGATGCTCTCATACAAAAGAAACTCTTGAAAACGCTCTTGAAGCAAAAGCAGAACGGCAACTCTGCCCCCACAACCGATACCACCATAGACGATACTATAGAACCTGGTGGACAGTCTCACTATGCCCTTGGAGTGCAAGAGGTGCTGCAAGGTATACCGGTTGTCGCTTCAACCACAGCAACATGGTCATCGGAGAAGTATATACCATCGAGTGGTGGGGCAGAAGATGGTTCAGTTGGTTCGCTCCTGCACTTCGATATTGCCATCATCGACGAGGCAGGGCAACTCACCATCCCGGCTATTTTAGGCGCACTACGCTTTGCCAAACGCTTTATCCTCGTTGGTGACGAAAAGCAACTTCCTCCACTGGTATTGAGTCAAAAAGCTGCCGCGGCCGGTCTTGCCGACTCACTCTTCAGTTATTTGAAGCAGTTAGACTATGACTATAGGAAAGAACACCCTGGAGCCATCAGCGCGAGTGTGCATCTACGTGTGCAGTACCGTATGAACCGCTGGATCTCACACTTCGCCTCGCGAGTCTTTTATGAAGGGCAGTTGATCCCAGACCAATCGGTTGCTGATCGGGTGCTGGAAGTGGCAAAGGCAGGTGCACAGGGAGTCAGGAAACCTGTAGAAGCTCCATCGATCACACGAGCTATCTACCCAAAATACCCACTGGTTTTCCTGGATATTCCCGGTGAGCAAGAGCAGGGACCAAAAATAAGCGATGCTGAGGCTCGTGTTGTGCGCGAAGTGGTGGCCGGGCTACTTGCGCGAGGGATTCCTGAAGCGGCTATCGGCATTATTGCCCCCTATCGAGCACAGGTTGCGAATCTACGACGGCACCTCTTCAGCGATGATGCGGCAAGCGGCTGGCAGGCTCTCAAGTTCGATACACCGATGAGTGTTGATACAGTGGACCGTTTTCAGGGAGGGGAGCGGGGAATTATTATCATTTCGTTCGCCACGACAAAGCCACCAGAAGCTGAGAGTCCGCTACACGATTTCCTTACCAATCAACATCGTCTCAACGTAGCCCTTACGCGTGCTCAGAGAAAACTCATACTCGTAGGATGTGCTCCCGCTCTTGAAGGATTACCTGTCTTCCAGCGTCTCCTCAATTATTGTCGGGGAATGAAGACACTGATTCCGCATGTTCCTGCAAGCATAAATCCGTAGGGGCCAGATAATGCAGATTGACAAATTAATCCAGCCAGACCGTAGGCAGTGTCATCCTTCGCTTCGCTCAGGATCTGTCTCGAGACACCGACACGGCGACTTCGATGCTAGCGGGTGGGTCGTGTCATCCTGAGCGAAGCGAAGGGTCTGTCTCGATGGGCAGACAGATGCTTCGCTGCGCTGATCCTTCGCTTCCCCTTCGCTTCGCTCAGGATGACAGGGCTGTCACCCATGCGAATGTCTGGATCAATTTGTTCATTTGCATTATCGCGCCCCGTTCTCGCCCCTACACCTCCGTAGGTAGCGCCAAAAATTCATACATCGGCGTCAACGAATCCAGATGCGCTGGCATGTTGAGCAACGAATAGCACGCCTGCTCCAGTGCGGTCTGTATGCCTGTCTGAAGATGCAGTCCTTGCAAGATGAGATCGGTTGCATGTTTCAAACTCATCGTAATGCGAAAAGGACCATTTGCTTCATGGTGAGATTTGCGAAACTGCTCCATACCAAGTCCCGTCAGAACAAGTATTGAACGAATACCGGCAGCAAGGCCAGCACGGACATCACTGATAGCATCACCAATAAAGACTGCATCACTCATATCGAGGCCAAGCTCATCACGAGCACGCAATAACAGACCAGGACGAGGTTTGCGGCAGCCACAATTCTCATCCTTACCATGGGGACAGTAATAGACCTTCTCGATTACTCCACCAAACTCAGCAACCCCATCTATCAAGCGGCGATGAATGTCTTCAACCGTCTCTACCGATAGAATGCCGCTCGCTATCCCCGCCTGGTTTGTGCACACGACAATACGATGACCAGCTTTCGTTAACCTGGCAATAGCTTCTCGTGATTCCGGTAAAAAGCGGAACTCACCCCAGCTTTTAACGTAATCTGGGCGGTTTTCATTGATAACCCCGTCTCGATCAAGGAAAATAGTGGTCACGAGATACTGCCCTTCAATACAATTTTATTTCTATCATAGTAACATGCATCTGGCGATTATACTATGCTTTTGCTAATCTTCCAGGGCGATATAAAGTTCTTTTTCCCCGCCTACCCACCTGAGAAGAAGAGGGGTTGCGAGGACACCTCGCGCTCCGGTTAAGGGCGGCAGCCCTTAACAATCCTGCTTTTCCCGACTTTTACATCGTCCTGCTAATCTTCCCGTAAAGGCACATCAACATCAATACGGGTGCCTTTGCCAGGAGCACTCTCAATAGAGAACCGACCACCTAGTAAGGTAACTCGCTCACGCAATCCAATCAAGCCCTGGTGATAACCACTATCATCAACGATCATAGAAGGAGATGTAACCATCCCTACTCCATCATCCGCGATACTTATGTGTAAGTGATCTTCGTAACTGAACATGAACACTTTGATCGTAGATGCTCTAGCATGTTTGCAAATATTGGTAAGGGACTCGCGTATAATATAGTAGAGATTTGATATGTATTCAGATGGCAGCAGCTCGGGCCATTCACTACAATCATAAACTACGTGGTACCCTGTATTACCGAGTTCTGTCAAAAGTTTTTGTATCGCTGATTCGAGTCCGAAGTTGATGTCTGCCTGTCCAGTATGCCCACGCAGCTCTCCAAGGGCCTGGCGCATTGAGGTCAGGCTATCACGGGCAAGTTCCTGCCACATCTCCAACTTTGCAATTAGTTCGGGGCTTAGTTCGCTTATTGTAGAAAGCCGACGAGTATGAAAATACTCCAGGTCGGTAACCAGTGCCGTTAACGATTGCACCACGCCGTCATGCAATTCGCGTGCAATACGCTGTCGTTCGGCTTCCTGCACCAAACGGGTAACGGGGGAGTCCAACACATCGGGCATCGTCTGCATTCCCTATTCCTTCCATTCCCAGTTTCCGCATCCTGCTCACACTACATCTCCACCCCTGAAATCATATATCTATACCTGTCTATCACTTTGTCACATATCTATGTATAAGCTTTTGCCGTTAATCTTTGATTGAGACAGGACTATGAGGGTGGTTAAGATTTGTCAATTTTAGCGGAGAGTTCTTAACCACAAGCTGCCAGACCCCAGCACCTCCCAAGGCGGAGCGTGGTTATTGCCCCGTCTGGCCCCACCGCAGGGCGACCGCAAGGGTCGCCCCTACCCAGGCACGGCGGAATTCATCGCGGTTTGGTAGGGGCGACCCTTGCGGTCGCCCTGGAAATACTTGCACCTACCCCTTGCCCTATCATATGCTTCCACTATCGGGCGCGATCATATTCATTAACAAAATCCTCCGGCCAGACCGTAGGGGCCGATTTATCGCCGCCCACCGCCGATAATGAATTTTAACGACCAAAACCGGTAATGGCTGCTACCAATCTGTTGGGTGCCCCCACCCAGGACACCCGCAAGGGGTGTCCCTACCACGGTTGGACAGGCGCGCGGGTAGGTGAGGAGCGGGGCAAGTGGACACAGTTTGGAAAACAGTACCGATGTTGCTTGGGAAAATTCATGATCGGCTATGGGTTGTCCGATTCTTTTGTCAACATCCATTATCCCGCCCGATAGTGGAAGCATATGCGCAGGAGAGAAACCGATATGGCAGAGAGCAACATCCTCGTCGTTGGAAGCCTCAACATGGACCAGGTTGTGCGTGTCCCGCATATTCCTGTATTAGGGGAAACATTGCTTGGGGCAGGCTCGCTCAAACTCGTTCCAGGTGGCAAGGGAGCAAATCAAGCAGTAGCTATGGCACGCCTGGGTGCTCCTGTAACCATGGCAGGACGAATAGGCAGGGATGCTTTCGGAGAACAACTCCTCCATTCATTACAGGCAGCTAACGTAAATACAGAGCTAGTCGCAATCGATGACGAGGTAGCCAGTGGAGTTGCCTTTATCTTTCTCTCCCCAGATGGAGATAATGCCATCGTGGTCGCCTCTGGAGGCAATATGCGTGTCGGGCAGGATATTGAGCATCTCGCGAACATCTCGCAAGCTATCGTCCAGGGACGAGCGCTTGTCCTGCAGTTAGAGATTCCCCTGGAAACAGTACAGACATTGATCAAAGCCGGGCATGCTGCTGGCATCCCCGTGGTACTCAACCTCGCACCTGCCCAACCACTTCCACTAGAGATACTGAGACAGGTGAGCATCCTGGTTGTGAATGAAACCGAGGCTAGCCTGCTAGGTGGTCAGCGCGTGGACAACCGAGAAGAGGCACTGATTGTAGCAACGGTGCTACATGAGCAGGGCATCCCCACTGTCGTCATCACACTGGGTGCGCAGGGTGCCCTCCTTGTTACCAGTAACCAGCCCGGGGGAAGCCGCAGTAGCCTTAGCATCTATCAACCCGCCCCCAGAGTTCAGGTGATCGACACAACCGCCGCAGGTGATTGTTTTGTTGGTGCGCTGACTGTAGCCCTGACGGAAGGGCAAAAACCAGAAGAGGCTTTACGATTTGCGGTATACGCCAGCGCCTTAAAAGTGACAAAGTTTGGAGCACAATCAGGTCTACCGACAAGGGAAGAGGTAATGGCCTTCTTATTGAGCAGCGACTAGTGCAGAATCAATACACCTTTTGGGAAAAGGGAAAGAAGCGGGGACACCCCGCGCCCCGGCAGGGGGCCTTGCCCCCTGCACCCCCATTCCCGAAGCACTCTCTTGTTTTTGCACTAGGGCGCCGTGCCAGGCAGGTGGAAGGCATACAGTCTGGAGTCCTCGGAGCCGACGTAGACAACGCCGTTGGCCACCGTCGGCGAGGGGATGATAGCATTGCCGGTGGAGGCAGTCCAGAGGGTCTGGCCGCTAGTCGCGTTGAAAGCATACAACTGGTGGTCAAAGGAGCCGATGTAGACCACACCATTGGCTACCACCGGCGAGGAGGAGATGCCATTGCCGGTGGAGGCGGTCCAGAGGGTCCGGCCTGCGGCGGCATTGAAAGCATACAGCTTGGAATCCACGGAGCCAACGTAGACTATGTTGTTGGCCACCGCCGGTGAGGACGCGACCTGGTTGCCGGTAGAGGCAGTCCACAGGGTCTGGCCGGTAGTAGCGTTGAAAGCATACAGTCTGTGGTCATATGAGCCGATGTAGACTACGTTGTTGACCACCGCCGGTGAGGAGGAGATGACATCACCGGTAGAGGCAGTCCAGAGGGGCTGGCCGGTAGTGGCGTTGAAAGCATATAACCGGTGGTCAACAGAGCCGATGTAGACCACGTCATTGGCTACTGCTGGTGAGGAGGAGCGGGTGCCATTGCCAAAGGAGGCGGTCCAGAGGGGCTGGCCAGTAGTGGCGTTGAAAGCATACAGCTTGTCCGAGCCGATGTAGACTACGTTGTTGGCCACCGCCGGCGAGGACTCGCCTCCACTACCAATGGAGGCAGTCCAGAGGGTCTGGCCGCTAGTCGCGTTGAAAGCATACAACTGGTGGTCATTTGAGCCGACGTAGACTACGTTGTTGGCTACCGCCGGTGAGGAGCGGATGACGCTGCCTGTGGAGGCCGTCCAGTATAGCACGAGTTGAGAGACGTTGGAAGGTGAAAGGATATGCTCATTGGGATTGAAGTGGGTATGCTGTAGATCGTACCCATACATCGCGCCTGAAGAGTTAATGCCCGAACTGGGTTGACCTGGCGTCGAAGGGGTAGGGGTGTGAGAAGAAGGTGTGTGAGAAGAAGACGTGACAGTAGATCTTGACGTGGAAGGCGCAGCAGGCTGCTTCGGGCGTGCCAGCCAGAGAAGACCGGCACCCACGGCGACTGCCGCAGCGCCTCCTGCCAGACCCAACACCAACGTGCGCCGCGAGAGAGAGAATGCTTGCCCTGGCGAGGAAACCGATGAAGGGCTTCCCTGAGATGGTTTCTGTCCAGCAAAAGACGAGGGAGCCCCTTGAGAGAACGGTTGCCCTGGCGAGGAGAGAGAGGGAGAGGCACCCTGGGAGAAGACCTGCCCCGGGGGTGAAGCCGAGGGGGCAGTGGCTTGAGAAAACGCTGGTCCAGGCGAGGACATCGCCCCCGGCATAGGAGAAGCCCCAGGAGGGCTTGACGGAGTTCCCTGCATGGTAGGAACCCCACTGGCTTGCGGCGTTCCTTGCACCGTGGGGACATTGCCCATGGGGGGCTGTCCACCCAACCGAGGGTCCTGGATGAACGCAGGTGGGAGAAGGACGACCGGTCCCTCCTCTTTCTCCAGCGGTCGGCCGCAGTTCCAGCAATAGATGGCATCCGAGAGATTACTCGCTTGACAGGATGTACAAGCTCTGTTGAGGGGTCGGTCTCTCTGAAATGGCCTGCCACAGGCAGGGCAAAACGTGCTCGTGTTGGGGATGGTGCTTCGACAATACATGCAAAACATGGTGGGCCTCCTTATTGGTTCTTTCCCCTCCTCAAGTGGGGATGTCTAATCACTACTATTGTACCTGGAAATGTTCTCTCTTCCCATTGCACAAACCTATCATTTCCCTATCATTTTTCCGGGAGCGGATTACTTCTACAGCACCCCTTGTCGGTGCCGTGGTGGCTCTCGCGGGGACTGGCTCCTCTCACTCTGCTGCATCCCACACCTGCACCGTCTTATCCCAGCTCCCCGAGGCGATGCGCTTACCATCGGGCGACCACGCCACCGCATATACACCAGATACAGCGTTGGAATGCCCACGATAGGTGTAGACATTGCCTCCATCGGCGGCATCCCACACCTGCACCGTGTAATCATCACTTCCCGAAGCGATGCGCTTCCCATCGGGCGACCATTCCACTGCATCCAGTGGACCAGAATGCCCGTGATAGATGAAGACGTTGCCGCCATCGGCGGCATCCCACACCTGCACCGTCTTATCCCCGCTCCCCGAGGCAGCACGCTTGCCATCAGGCGACCACACCACCGCGGTCACCTCACCATACTGAGCATTAGAATGTCCCCGATAGGTGTAGACATTGCTCCCATCGGCCACATCCCACACCTGCACCGTCTTATCCCAGCTCCCCGAGGCGATGCGCTTGCCATCAGGTGACCACGCCACCGCAAACACAGGATGAGAATGCCCGCGATAGGTGAAGACGTGGCTCCCGTCGGTCGCATCCCACACTTGCACTGTGTTATCATGGCTCCCTGAGGCGATGCGCTTGCCATCGGGCGACCAGGCTACTGCATCCACACTATGAGAATGACCACGATAGGTGTAGAGAGGAGTCCCTACAGAAAGAGGGATGGGAGCAGGAGGAAGCAGTCCCTGTCTGGCTGCTGTGGCGACCTCCGTTGGCGAGACATCAGGGCTCGGTGGTGTGCTGCTCTCCGGTCGAGCAGGCAGGCTTGCCGTCGCCTGCGGGCCTGTAGTGCTGGTGGTTGGTGTACTGGGGGCAGCAGCCTCCGGGGTGGCGGTCCGAACGGTTTCTTCTGCTGCGGTTGCGCTTGGCGTGGGAAAGGAAGGTGCTTCCTCCGCGGCTTTGACCAGCAGGGTCAGGATCAACGCTCCGGCCGGGCCACCAGAAGGAGAGACTTCCCCCTGTCCTTCCAGGCGCACGACCTGCCCATCGTGTGCGCCCGCAGGCACAGACACCCTCACCTGCCGCCCTCCCGGTAAGGTCAGTGTGCGCGTGGTCCCCCTTTGGGCCTCGGTTCCGCTAATGGCCAGCGTGGCTCGAATGTCAGCGCCGCTGGCAGGTGGGGGGGTCGTGGCCCTGAGGGTGGGAGCCTCGGCTTCTCGCATGCCTTCTTGCACCGCCTGCTGGAACGCCTGAGCAAAGTCCGAGACGGAGGGGAACCGCTCTTCAGGCTGTTTGGCCAGAGCACGCAGGAGAACGGCATCCAGGGCGGGAGAAAGCGCAGGATTGAGCGTACTGGGCGGCTGAGGGGTCGCCTGGAAGTGCTGGCGCATGATCTGTCCGAGATTGCCGGAGAAGGGAGGGCGACCGGTCAGCAGTTCGTAGGCCATGATGGCCAGGGCATACTGATCGGTGGCTGCGACGGGCTGGCCATCCCACTGTTCGGGGGCCATATAGGTGGGGGTGCCCCGAATGCTCTGACTGGCACTGGCGGTGGCGGTGGTGAATTTGGCGATGCCGAAGTCCGCTAACAGCAGGTCCGGACGACTCGGCTGGTCTTTCCTGGCCCTGATGAGAAAATTGGAGGGCTTGATATCCTGGTGCAGGATCTGCTGGTCATGGGCATGCTGCAAGGCCTCGGCCGCCTGGGTGAGGAGATGAGCTACATCGGCAGCCGAGAGCCATTCGGTGGTGCTCCGTTGTCGCAGCCAGCTGGCCAGCGTGCCTTCACGGCGATAGGGCATCACCAGGTAGGTGAGTTGCTGGCCGTGGATGGTTTCCTCTCCGTAGGCGTACAGCGGCAGGATGTTGGGGTGATCCAGCCGGGCAATGGCTTTGGCCTCCCGCTCGAAGAGCCGCGCCGCTTCTTTGGCCGTATTGGCATCCGGGTACGGCGTCACCTCCGTGCGGATGACTTTGATGGCCACCTGTTGGGCGATGCGGGCATCTTCGGCCAGGTACACCTCTCCCATGCCCCCGCTCCCTAAGAGACGCAGCAGTTGATAGCGACCCAGGTGTTGTCCTTCCAATGACATCGGCTTCCTCCTTCTGTCGAAATACTGCTTAGACCGCGGCTACCCACACCTGCACCGTCTTATCACTGCTCCCCGAGGCGATGCGCTTGCCATCGGGCGACCATCCCACCGCATCCACAGAACCGGAATGCCCTCGATAGATGTAGACGTTGCCTCCATCGGAGGCATCCCACACCTGCACCATCTCATCAGAGCTCACCGAGGCGATGCGCTTGCCATCGGGCGACCACGCTACCGCATACACAAAACCAGAATGCCCTCGATAGGTGTAGACGTTGCCTCCATCGGAGGCATCCCACACCTGCACTGTCCCATCCAAGCTCCCTGAGGCGACGCGCTTGCCATCGGGCGACCACGCTACCGCCCATACCAAATTGGAATGCCCACGATAGGTGTAGAGAGTCGTCCCTACAGAAAGAGAGGTAGGAGTAGCAGGCTGCTGAGAGCGTGTCAACCAGAGAAGACCACCACCTGCTACACCCACGACCGCCAGTCCTGCCAAACCCACTACGATCGTGCGGCGGGAGATGCCTCTCGGTGTTGGCTGTGCTGTGACCGTCTCAGGAGACCGGGATGGCCGATCAGCAGGAACAATATCTGTTTGTTGCTCTGCCTGGTTCACCGGACTTATCTCAGCAGGTCGTCCCATCGAGGGTTTCGAGGGAAGAGCTAAATCCGTTGGAAGGGATGCCTGGCTTGACGGTGTGGCCACCTCCGTGAGCGAGACTTCTGAGCTCGGCGGTGTGCTCCTCTCCGGTTGAGCAGGCGGGCTTGCCGTCGCCTGCGAGCCTGTAGCGCTGACGATCGGCGCACTGGGGGTGGCTGCCTCTGGGGTGGCGGTCCGAACCGTTTCTTCTGCTCCGGTTGCGCTTGCCGGGGCCAGGGAAGGAGGGGCTTCCTCCGCGGATTTGACCAGCAGGGTCAGGATCAACGCTCCGGCCGGACCACCAGCAGGAGAGACTTCCCCCTGGCCTTCCAGCCGCACCACCTGCCCATCACGTGCGCCAGCAGGCACGGGCACCCTCACCTGTCGCCCCCCTGGCAGCGTCAAGGTGCGAGTCGTGCCCGCCTGGGCCTCTGTTGGACTGATGGCGAGCACCGCACGAATGTCGCCGAGGTCTGGAGGAGTGGGGGCCGCTGCCCTGAGCGTCGGAGCTTCGGCTTCTCGCATACCTTGCACCGCTTGCTGGAAGGCGTTGGCGAAGGCCGTGACGGAGGCAAAGCGCTGCTCGGGGCGTTTCGCCAGGGCGTGCAAGAGCACCGTATCCAGCTCGCCGGACAGGCGGGGATTCACGCTGCTGGGAGGTGGTGGTAGCACGGTGAGATGCTGGTACATCAGGGGTCCGGGTGCCCCCTGAAATGGGGGGCGTCCGGTGAGCAGTTCATAGGCCATTACCGCCAGCGCGTACTGGTCCGTGGCGGGCACGGGGTGGCCTTCCCATTGTTCCGGTGCCATGGAGGTCGGCGTGCCTCGAATAGCCTGGCTGGCGCTGGAGGTGGCCGTCGAGAAGCGGGCGATGCCAAAGTCTGCCAGCAGCACATCCGGGCGCGTTGGGGTCTCGTGCCGGGAACGCAGCAGGAAGTTGGAGGGTTTGACATCCTGGTGAATGATCTGGCGGTCATGGGCATGCTGCAAGGCGCTGGCGGCTTGACTGACAAAATGGGCGACCTCCTGAGGGGAAAGCAGTCCTGCCTGTCCGCGTTGGCGCAACCAGTCCGAGAGCGAGCCTTCCCGGCGATAGGGCATCACCAGGTAGATGACGGTCATGTTCCCAATGCGCTCCTCCCCATAGTCATACAGGGGTAAGATGTGCGGGTGATCGAGCTTCACGATGGCTCTAGCCTCCCGCTGGAAGAGGCGAGCCGCTTCTTGCGTGGCATGGGCATCGGGATAGGGACTGACCTCGGCCCGGATCACTTTGATGGCCACCTGCTGCTCAATCCGTGCATCTTCGGCCAGGTATACATCCCCCATGCCTCCGCTCCCCAGCTGGCGCACGATTCGATAGCGATCAATCTGTTGTCCTTCCAATGACATGTTGCACCTCCACTCTCACCGGGAGAGAGCAAAAAGAGAAACACCACAGGCATTGCACCTAGAGTATAACACAACCATGCAATAGAAAAGAGCGATCCCGGGTGCGCGCACGATTTTTGCGTAGACCTAACAGGGCGACCGCAAGGGATCGCCCATAGACCCCAACTGAAGGGTTGAGGGAAGCCGGTGTTCAGCACCACCCAGGGCGGGGACAAGCCACCGCCCCTACTATGGGACGACCCAGGCGCGCGCGCCTCCGGTGTGGGGCCATGCTGCAACCCGCCTGAAGTGGGTGCCTATGGGCGACCGCAAGGGATCGCCCATTCGCACCCACTTAAGGAAAGAGGAGACAACCAGTCGCTCGGTGTGAGATGATAAGAAAAAACGTCTAGTGATCATCAAACAGGAGCGACTGATGGAAAGTATAGCACACGTGGAAGCCGCTTTGACCACGATTTTAGAGGAACGAGCCAATATCTTAGCACGAGAGACGGGCTGCATCCAACGCCAACGCAAATTTACGGGAGCCAGCTTGGCCCAAACGCTCATCTTTAGCTGGCAGCAGCATCCGCAGGCCAGCTTGGAACAAATGGCCTCGATGGCAGAAACGGCGACCGTCTCGGTCAGCGATACCGCCGTCGACAAGCGCTTCACCCCCAACTGTGCCGAGTTCTTGCGTCGGCTGTTGGAAGAGTTGACGGCGGTGGTGGTCCAGGCCGCCGAGCCGGTCGCGGTGGAGCTGCTGCGGCGCTTCCGTGCGGTAATTCTGGAGGACAGCAGCGTGATCAGCTTGCCGTCGGCCCTGCATGAGGTGTGGCCAGGGTGTGGCAACCAGAACACGCAGGAGGCAGCCAGTCTCAAACTGCATGTGCGCTGGGAATTGCAACGGGGACGGCTGGATGGTCCGGCCCTGACCAGCGGACGCGTCTCCGATCACGGCAGTCCCTGGTACGAAGCGCCCATCGAAGCCGGAGCGCTCTACGTGCAGGACTTGGGCTACTTCAACCTGGAGCGCATCGCCGAGCGAGGGCAAGGGGGAGCCTTGAGCCTGAGTCGGCTGCAAGTCGGCACCGTTGTCTTGGATCGGCAAGGCCAGCCCCTTTCCCTGCGTAAGCTCGCTCCTAAGCAGGTGGGGCAGGCCAAAGAACTGCCGGTGTTGGTGGGAGCCAAGCGGCGCCTGCCGATGCGCCTGCTGATGCTGCGCGTGCCCAAGGTCGTGGCCGACCAGCGACGGGAACGGCTGCAAGCGGAAGCCAAACGACGCGGCCAGATGGTGTCGCCGGAGACCCTGGCCTTGGCTGACTGGACGAGGCTTTTCACCGATGTGCCCCGGCAGCAACTCAGTTTGGTGGAAGCTCTGGTGCTGCTGCGCGAACGCTGGCAAATGGAACTCTTGTATAAGCTGTGGAAGCAAGAGGGCCAGGTGGATGAGTGGCACACCGCCAATCCCTGGCGCATCCTGTGCGAAGTCTATGCCAAACTGATTGGCTTGCTGCTGCAGCACTGGCTGATCGTCCTGTTCGCCTGGCACGATGCTCAGCGCAGCCTGGTCAAACTCGCCCAAGTGGTGCGCGATACGGGCTGGACGATCATGGAAGCCTTGGCCGGCTTTCGCTCCTTGCGCTCGGCCCTCTTGCTCATTCGACGCCGCATGCGCTCGGGCTGTCAGATGAACAAACGCCAGCAGCGCCCCAATTCGGCTCAACTGCTGGCCGACGGCATCGATTGGGCCCTATCTACCGCTTAAGTTGGTGCGAATGGGCGACCGCAAGGGATCGCCCCTACCCAGGAACGATGAACCATGCCCCGTAGGTTGGGGAGGGGCGACCATGTGCTCGATAAATCGGCACTCTACCGGTCGCCCTGCTGGCTTGCAACAACATGACGGACACTCGAGTGATCCCCTTGCGGTCACTTTGCTCACATGCTATAGTATAGGTAATTCCTACTAATTTACTTGGGATAACCACTCACCATAGAAAACAAAGGAGCCACATTCATGGCAGAGATTAACAGAGCTGAAGTCATGGACGCTTTACGCGAGTGCTATGACCCGGAGATCCCGGTCAATATTGTCGATCTAGGGCTTGTTTATAATGTTGATATCAAAGACGAGACGGGCCGCGTCGATGTTGAAATGACCCTCACATCAATGGGTTGTCCTATGGCGGGCGATGTGATTTCCGAGGTCGAGATGCGCGTGATGGAGGTTGAGAACGTTAAAAGCTGCAAAGTCGAAATGACCTTCGATCCTCCCTGGTCGCCGGA
>Ga0137380_10001546_pt1 | contig 18791 bp, 10 predicted proteins | sample SagtaG_17_FD_104809 | JGI IMG/M metagenome (GOLD analysis project Ga0137380, IMG submission 104809) | Vadose zone soil microbial communities from Sagehorn Ranch, Mendocino, California, USA - Sage2_L_100_16 metaG | ecosystem: Environmental > Terrestrial > Soil > Vadose zone | place: USA...
CGCATGGTCGAGATCGTGTTCGACACGCTCCTGGCCATCAACCGCGAGGGCACGACCATCCTCATGGTCGAGCAGAACGCGAAGAAGGCGCTGTCCGTGTCCCACCGCGGCTTCGTCCTGGAGCTCGGCCGCAACCGCTTCGAGGGCACCGGACGCGAGCTGCTCGACACCCCCGACGTGCGCCAGCACTACCTGGGAGGGTAACGAGAGGGCGTCAGAAGAGATGCGAAATATTTACGTTGAGAATGTCTGAGTCTTTCGGGTCTCGACGATGTATTAGTCGTGTGTGGGATACGAACTTCCGACCACAGCACACCATCATGCTTAAACGTCTCATAGGTGTCGGAGGCTTGAGGCGGGCGACGCGCCAGCGCGTGATGATGGATGTAACCGACAACGAGCACGACGACGGCGCAGGCGAGACAGAGTGCTCCGACGATACGTGCCCAGTGACTCGGCACGAGCAGGGGCAGCCCAACCCCCGTCGGGCACAACATAATGGGAAGTAACAACGGAAACGTGGACTGTCTCGCACGCTACCCGTCGCGCCTTTTGTTCAGCAATTGCTTTCGGTGCCACTCGATCCAGAAGCTCAACCCCGCGTGCCCCCCGTCGGTATTCGTCCTCGCGGCTAGCGGCGGGGCCGCCGCCCACGGCGGCATCGGAACCGAGGGGCTGGCCCCGGGATCGCCATTGTGGAAGTCCATAGCGACCCGCCCGAAGTCGTCGGCCTGCCGTATGAGAGCGTCGTACTGCCGATTGGTTAGTTGCTTCATCGACTCGCGCCGTATGCGACCTAGCCAGTCCAGCAGGCGAGCAATCTGCCGGTTGCGCTGTGCGTCCCTGCTGAACCAGCCCACAATCGCCCACCCCCAAGCCCGGACGTGCTCGATCAGGAAAGCGCCGATTTTGTAGGCGGGTTCGGGGATAGCCATCGTGCCTGATACCTTGTATCAGGTATACTATCCCCCGCGTTCGATCGCCGTTGAGAAACTCGCCAAACTCCGCCGGATCCATCGTCCATCGCTGCGGCACAACGGCAGTTGGTCAAGCGCCTTGACCAGCGCCTGCCGCGACACCGCCGTTACCGGGGCCCCGGCGAGGTGAACCCAGCCTTCGCGTTTGATCGACCCTCGACGCCCGCGTATGCTTCGCGAGGCCTATGACGATGACCGACCGCCTGCTCGATGCGCTCGCGCACTCGGCCTCCCGTCGTTACGGCGGCGAGCCGGTCTCGGAGTTGGCTCACTCACTGCAGTGCGCCGAGCGGGCGGAGGCGGGCGGCGCGGACCCCGATCTTGTTCTGGCCGCTCTCCTCCACGACGTCGGCCGCTATGCAGTGGACCCTGCGTTGGTGCTCGACAGCACGGAGCGAGAATCCGCAGCCGGTCCGACGGCGCGGGGTCACCACGAGGTAGGCGCCGACCTCATCGCGCCCTACGTGCCCGTGCGCGTCGCCTGGCTCGTGCGCATGCACGCCGACGCCAAGCGCTACCTCTGCGCGACCGAGCCCGGCTACCATGAGGTCCTCACGCCGGCCTCCAGGCACACGCTCACCCTGCAGGGCGGCACGATGACTCCGGAGGAAGTCGCGCGATGGTCCGCGCACCCCTGGCTGGCCGATGCCCTTCGCCTCCGCAAGTGGGACGACCAGGCCAAGGTCGTGGGCCAGGTGACGCGACCGCTCTCCGCCTGGGAGCCCCTGTTGAGAACGCGCTTCGGCTGAGGCCCTGATATCGCGTGATGCCGAACGCGCTGCACGCCGATCTCGTGCTCAAGGGCGCCACCATCCTCACCATGGATGCGAAGGACTCGGTCGCGCAGACCGTCGCGGTCAAGCACGGCCGCATCGTCGGAGTCGGAACCGATGCCGACGTGGAAGGCCTCATCGGACGCGGCACCCACGTGCTCGATTGCCGCGGCAAGACGATCGTGCCCGGCTTCATCGATTCCCACACGCACAACACGCTCGTCGGCGAGTTTCGCTACAGCTTCGACCAGCTCAACACGGCCGCGGAGTTGAATCCCACGCTCGACGGCCTGCTTGCGAAGATCAAAGAGCGCGCCGCGGGCGTCTCGCCGGGCGAATGGATCGGCGGGCGCAACTACGATCCCAACGCCATGCGCGAAGGCCGCTGGCCGACGAGGCACGAGCTCGATGCAGTCGCACCGCTCAATCCGGTCCTCATCACGATCCGAGGCGGGCACGCGTGTGTCGCGAACACGCGCGCGCTCGAGCTCGCCGGCATCACGCGCGACACGCCCGATCCCGAGGGCGGTGTGATCGATCGAGACGAGGCGGGCGACCTCACCGGCGTCCTGCGCGACGTCCACGACATCCGCGCGGTGCCGCCCCCCGCCACGCTCGCGGACCTGAAGGACGGCCTCGCGCGACTCAATCGCATGTACCTCAAGCTCGGGATCACCTCCGCGCACGACTGCGGCGCCGCGCCGCGGCCCGAGCCCTACCGTGCCTACCAGGAGGCCGTCGCCGAGGATCGCTGGCAGATCCGGACATACCTCTTTCCATATCTCGACTATGTGCTGGCGCACGACGCCGGACTGCGCACCGGCTTCGGCGACGACCGCCTGCGCATGGGCGGCGTGAAGCTCTTCATGGACGGCTCCATCCAGTGCTTCACGTGCGCATTCCGCGAGCGTTACGTCGGTCGGGACACGCGCGGCTGGGAGGGCCTGCGGTACTCCCAGGACAAGGCGAACGACGCGGTGATGGAAGCGCATCGGCGCGGCTATCAGGTCGCCATCCACGCGCAGGGCGACTGGGGCATTACCGTCGCGGTGAACGCGATCGAGCAGGCGCTGGACCGTCTTCCGCGCCCGGACGCGCGCCACCGGATCGAGCACACCCTCTGTCCCACAATCGACGACCTGCGGCGCATGAAGCGCCTCGGGATCATTCCCAACTTCTATCTCTTCCATCCGTGGTTCTGGGGCGATCAGCACATCAAGAACTTCATCGGCCCCGAGCGCGCGGCCCGCATGGTGCCCGCGCGGACCGCGATCGACCTCGGGCTTCGGCCCTGCGCGCACTCCGACTGCCCGGTGTGCACGCCCGACGATCCCGTGTGGCCGTCGAATCCTCTTTGGGCGATGGCCTGCGCGACGACGCGGAAGACGCGAACCGGCGCCGACATCGGGCCGCGGGAGCGCATCACGCCGCTCGAGGCCCTCCGGCTCTATACGATCAACGGGGCGCACGCCTCGTTCGAAGAGAAGATCAAAGGTTCGATCGAGGTCGGCAAGCTCGCCGACCTGATCGTGCTCGCCGAAAACCCGCTGACCGTCGATACCTGGCACATCAAGGACATCGCGGTCGAGAAAACGATCGTTGGCGGTGACATCCTCTATGATATCGGCGGGTGACAGGAGGTCAGGTATGACGGGACGTCGCGTGCTCCTGGCTCTCGCCGTGGTCCTTTCGCTGACCGCGTGGCTCGCGGCGCCGGTGGCGGCGCAGAAGCGTGGCGGCACCATCGTCGTCGGCAACGACGATGACGCGGTCGGCCTCGACCCGCATCTGTCGTTCGCATTCGCTTCGGCGAACTTCTACGAGCACGCCTACACGGGGCTAACGCGCTTCAACGCGAAGGTGGAGATCGAAGGCGATCTCGCCACGTCGTGGGAGATCCCGAACCCGACGACGTACGTCTTCAAGCTGCGCAAGGGCGTCAAGTTCCACAACGGCCGCGAGATGACGGCCGAGGACGTGAAGTACTCCATCGACCGCATCCGCGATCCGAAGACCGGCTCGCCGGTCCGCGACACCTATGGGAGTGTCGAGGCGGTCGAGGTGGTCGACCGGCACACCGTGCGTCTCCGTCTCAGCAAGCCCGACGGCGCGCTGCTGTCGCTCATGACGGGCCGGGCGGGCTACGTGGTGCCGCGCGAGGAGATCGAGAAGCACGGCAACCTCCAGAAGGTCGCCGTCGGGACGGGGCCGTTCAAGCTCATCGAGCACGTATCCGGCGACTTCGCGCGCTTCGTGCGCTTCGACCAGTACTACGAGGCCGGCCTTCCCTACCTCGACGGGTTCACGATCAAGGTCATCAAGGACGAATCGTCGCGGCTCGCCGCGCTGCGTAAGGGTACCGTCGACCTCACGTGGATCAAGGCGGTCGAGACCGAGGACCTCGCGCGGCGGGAGAAGGGCCTGCAGTGGTCGGACACGCCGGAGGCGCGTCACCTCTATATTTGGCTGAACACGCAGGTGCCGCCGTTCAACAACGTGAAGCTGCGGCAGGCGGTCGCCGCGTCGCTGAACCGGCAGGAGATCATCGACACCGTCCTCTTGGGCCGCGGCAAGCTGACGGCGGCCATCCCGCCCGCCACGGTGCCGTACGTGCTGCCGCCGAACGAGATCGCGACGCTCCCGTTCTACAAGCAGGACTACGAGCTCGTGAAGAAGCTCTTGCGAGAGGGCGGCCAGCCGAACGGCTTCGAGTTCGTCTACAAGACGTCGCCGCACAGCCCGGACTACGTCCCGGCCGCGCAGGTCATCCAGCGCCAGCAGCATTCTCAGTGCAGTCATGCGCACGGGCTGCCGCGCGGTTTCAGTTGATCAGGCGGCCGTTAGACGAAGGACTTCTGTTTCCCTTGCGCACGCGTATCAGCGCGCGACCGACTGGCATGCGCGCCGCCCCCCGGCTGAGTGCGCGCCAAGCCCGGCCGCTCGGCACCGGCCGCTTATCTCCCGCCGATGAGGAAGCGGATCGTCCTTTTCCCCGGCATGAAGAAGTAGGCACCGCCCCGCACGGTGACGAAATTGCCCATGCGTTTAAGGCGCAGCGGCCCCCGCTCCGTGGGGATGGTCAGCACGTCGCTCAACCCCGGGCGACGGGCGAGCGAATCGACCTCGTTCTCGAGCCCGTGAAAGCTCGACCCGAGCATGTAGGTCTGCTGCACAAACTCGAACTGTCGCTCGATGTCCGCGTTCACGCACATGAACAGCAGACCCGGATGCCGCAACCCGTTCTGCGGGGAGTAGCGGCGGCCGACGCGGAAGATGCGGTGCCGGTTGGAGATCGTCAGTTGGTCCTCGGATCCCGGCAAACTGTCGCGCGGGTTGACGCGGCGGATGTGGGCGCCGAACGGGCAGCGCAGGCCGTCCGGGTCTTCGGTGCCGAACAGGAAATCGTTGTCGGGCAGCGTGCCCGGCCTGCTCACCGATCCTGGCTGATCCGGATGCCTGACCAGCGACGTGCCATCCGCCCAGCGGCCGAGCATCTTCGCGCCGATCCAGGCAGCCAGCGACCGGGCATCGCCCGGGGGGACCCGCGGGTTGCCAACCAGGCCTGCCGACGTGTCGGCGAGAAATGCATCGAATGCGGTTTTGTTCTGTTCGAGCTGGCGCACCACGAGGTAGGTGCCGTTGTACCCCAGGTCGAAGTCGCCGGCGGCGGATGGTGAAGGCGGAATGTGGCCGCGGTTGTCCGAGTAGCCGAGGATCATCTCCCCCGGCTCGACGACGTGAATCCGGTTCCTTGCGATGACCCATTTTCGCGCGCCGCGCACGATCGGCTGCGAGACGCCGTCGGCGAAGCCGAACGGTTCTCCGATCGGAGTGTTTTTCGGCGGCATCTCGTCCAGCAGGATCTCGTAGATGACCTCGATCCCGAATCTCAGGAGCTGCGCCTTCCGCTGGGCAGTCTGTTGTTGCAGGATATCGTCGGACAGAGCGTACAGGTTCAGGATTGCATCGGCCTCTTTCCCGGGGCCGCCCCAGCACCAGCCCTCCGGAGCGTTGATCCCGACGTCGCCGAGTGCGCGCGCCCGCCACGGCGCGGCCATGCCATGCTGAAACGCCGTGGGAAAGGTCGAAAGCGCCTGCTCATCGAGCCCGAGTTTTCGCAGGCCGCTTGCCGACAGCCCCAGCACGAGCGTCGGTCCATCGGGCTTCCTTTCTCCGTAACCAATGGCCAGCTCGATTTCTGCGAGCCAAGCCCGGGTTTGGCCCGGTACGTCCGAAAGCCGCAGCACGAGGCTCCGGGCCCAGTGCAGGCCGGGGAGCGCGCCGAACACGAGAGTTGGAATGTGGTCGGATTCAACCGTGGAGACCTTGGGCGGCGCAAACCGGAAATGGACCAGCCAGCGCGCGGCGTCGGCCTCCGTCGAGGCTGTTGCGAATCCGTCTCGGATCGCCGCATTGGTGCGCACGCGAAGGGTCGTCAGCGCCGGGTAGGCCGCGTACCAGAAGCGGGTCGGGTGCTGCTGTCGCCGCGCCCAGCGCTTGAAACGGTCGCCGTCCTTCGCGCCATCCTGCACCAGATTCTTCGTCCTCGGGAAACCCTGCGTATTGCTCCAGATGCCGGTCAGCCCTTCGTGCGCCCGCAAGATGAAGTCTTCCAGGTAGCTCTCCCAGCTTCCGGTGTAGTTGGAGAAGAACAGCAGCTTGTCCGTCCCGGGAAGCAGGATCCAGCGCGCGAAATGGATCGTGCCGATGTTGGACAGGAATCCCGGGCGGGAGCGGTACGGAGCGAGCGCGACCACCCAGAGGGCAAGGCGCAGCGTCAGACGCCGCAGCCACCCGGACTTCATCGTGAAAACGGCCGCGAGGTGGTTCTGCGCACACTTGTTCTCGCGCTCCATGATCTCGCCCACCACTTGCGCCGACGGGTCCCTGTCGTCTGGGACGTCCATGCGCTCCTTGTGCCGGAACCACGCGTAGGCAATCACCGGCGCGATTCCGGCAAGCACGAGTTCGGCGCCGAGCGCCAGGGTGGCCGCCCAGAGGCCCTGCCACACCAGAACCAGCAGAACCAGCGCCGGGAGGACGAACAGCGGCCAGAGGAACGTGCGCAGTGCCGACCACACCACGGGGCCAACGAAGCTCCAACCCTTCGGGGCGTCCGCCAGCAGCGGCATCGGCTCGGCGACAAACGCCCATTTGTAGACGGCTTCGCCGAAAAGGTGCGCGCGTAGGCGCTCGAGGGTCGCCAGGGCGGAGCCTTGCGCAGGAAGATCGTCGAGGATTTGCTGTATCCGGGCGGCGAGTTCCGCCTCCCGGCGAATGCGCCCTACGGTCATGCCGGGCGTGCCGGTGAACACCACGCCCGAGACCGCGAACCACCCCTGGCCGACCTGGCGGTCGTGTCGCACGAGGAACTCGCCCAGTTGCGACTCAGGGACGTGAACGCCGGCCAAGGCGAGAACACGGCACAGCTCGGGGCCGATCTCTCGCGCCAGCCGGTTGAGGACGCCGCCAGGATAGCCGTCGGCGGAAGCCTCGAGCACGAGGTACGCCGATCCGCCGGATGAATCGCGCACGACGGTGAGGCTCATGAAGTGCACGAACGCGCTCGCGTTCAGCGTCTCGGAGAGCGGCGGCCGTGCAAGATTGCCCAGCGCGTCCAGGTGCGCATTGACGGCCACCGACCGGCTGTCATCGAACGGAACAACGACGGTTACGAACGCATGGGCCATGGTGTTTCTTCCTCGACTAGGGGTCGAATTCGACGCTCAGGTGTGCGGGCATCAGGCCGATCGTCTGCATCTGGCCGTCCCGACCCGGGGCGCGGCGGAGCCCGCGTTTTTTCAACAACGGCTTGAGGGTCTGCGTGATCTGCGCTCCCGCAAGAAACGCCCCGATGCACCAGTGCAGCCCGTAGCCGAATAGCATGTACTCGTGGTTCCGGCGATCCGGACGGAATTTCTTCGGTTCGACGACCCTGCGCTCGTCGAACATGGCCGACTGCGTACTCACCAGCAGCCGGGTGCCGGCCCGGATCCGTTTCGCCTTGGAACTACCATCGGCGATCGTGTAGTCCTTCGCGCATTCACGGAACGGGCCCGGATTGATGGGTTTGAAGCGCATCGTCTCGAACAGGCACCGCCAGAGCAGTTCGTCGTCGTCGGTGCGCGCCGCCTCTTGGGCGCTCGCCATGAATTCTGGTCGGCGCAGCAGCATCTCGAGCACGTTGCCCGATGCGATCGTATTGGTAGGCACGAAGCCGGCCAGCATGCCGAACAGTTCGGCGCGAATCATGTCGTCGCTGGGATCTCCGGCGCTTTGCTTCTGCATCGCGACCAGGCGGGCGACGATGGTGGGGGAGGGGTTCACTCCCTGTTTCGCATTGCGGATCGCTTGGTCGATGAGCGGGCGCATGCCGTTCGCCGCCGCGCGCGCTGTGGCCACCTTGGGGCCGGGTTTGTCCGATGGGGGCCCGAACACGTACGTGCTCACCGCGATCGTCCATTGCGCGAAGAGCTTCGGGTCTGGAACATCGATGCCGTAATAGTCTCGACAGAGCAGGGTCGGGACGCGCGTGAGCAGATCTTCGATCGCATCGATCCGGCCGCTGCACCCCGCGACGATCTGCTCGGCAAGCTCGGCGGAGCGGGGCGCGATAGTCGCAGCGACGTCCTCGAGCCTGAACGCCTGCATGATCTGCAGGCGCTGGCGCCTGTATTCGGGCCCGTCCTGCATCGCCAGCACGAACTTCGGCCCCGCCATCAGTTCCATCATCCGGCGGTCGAACGGCACCTGAAACACCTGTTCCTGGGCGAGCACTTCCCGCACGTGCTCGAAGCGCGTCACCATGGCCCACCGGGTGAACGGAACGCGGGCAATCGGCCAGTATCTTCGCAGGAGGCCCATCCACCACTGAGGCCGATCGAGCAGCCGCTTGATGACCGCGCTGCCCGGCCAGCGCCATTGCATATCGTCGATGTCGAAGCTGCTGCACGGTGGTGACGCATTCATCTCGAACTCCCCTGTGACCGAAGCTGTTCGCGCAGCGTTTCGGCTTCCTTCCAGGCCGGCAGGCTCCGTCCTTCGGTCAGTCCATCGCAGCACGTCCCGAGCAGGTCGGCGGCTTGCCCGGACTTGCCCTGCTCCGCCCACAACCGCGCCAGGCTGATCGCGGCGTAAAACTCCCAGGTCTTCGCGTGCTGCTCGCGGGCGAGCGACAGGGCACTGAGATAGGCCGACTCGACCTCGGCCGGTTCGCCGCCAGGGCACAGGCGAAGGTAATCGCCGAGCAGCCGCTGACACTCCGGCCAGTAGTACCGTTCTGATCCCGACGTCAGCTCCGTCCGCACCATCGACGCGTAGCGCCCAGCTTCGTCGAAGCGGCCGAGCGAAGCCAGCGCGCGGGCGTGAACCGCGTAGTGAACAGGAACCGAATGGCCGGTCTGAGTTCTCGCCAGCCAGGCGAATCCGTCTTCCATCACGCGAATCGATCCCTCCGCGTCCCCGTTCAGCGACAAGGCGTGAGCGTGGATGATCGAACCGTAGCCCTTCCACATTTCGAGCTGATGCCGGCTGGCAAAGTCGATGGTCTCGGCGCTCAGAGCAAGCGCCTCGTCCACGCTGCGATTGAAGGCAGCGATGACCGACGAATATGCGAGCGCGTGGCAGAGGGTGTGCACATGTCCTAGGACGCGCGCCGAGGCGAGCGCTTCGGCAACGACACTTCGCGCCGCGTCGATACGGCCGAGACACCAAAGGGCGAGCCCCAGGTGAAACCCGGTCGCAATGTCTGGCTCGGTGGAGAACCGGTCCGCGAGCGCAATCCGCTCTTCGCGCGAACGCTGCCGCAGGGAACCTGACAGCGCCAGCGCACGGTCGAAGGACTGGATCGCGAGCGCCGGCGCGCCCGTGATCACCTGGGACATGGCGAGCGACCGGAGCGCGGTGATCATGTGCGAGGTGCTGCTGTCGCGTTCCGCCTCCCGCACCATGCTGCCCGCGGCTTCGAGCGCCCTGTCATGCTCCCCGCGGATATACAGCGCGACCCACACCGCATAGAACACGGAAAAGCGGTGCGGCGCGTCGCTCATCGCGCCGACCAGCTCCTGGGCGCGCGTGAACGCGGCGACCGTCTGCGAGTGACTGTATCCGCGCAACGGAATCGACGCCTGGCCGAGCGCCAGCAGGATCAGTAGGCGGCGCTCGAGCCACGCCCGGGTCTCTCCCATCTGCTCGGCCAGGCGCAACGCCTGGCTCAAGTGGGCGAGGGCCTCCTTGTAGGCGGGACGCGCGATCGCCTGCGCACCGGCCTTCTGCCAGCTGGCGATGGCTTTTTCGTTGAGGCCCGCCTGCATCGCATGGAACGCCAGGATCTCCGGCGGCGTGTCGGGCAACGCTTCCAGGGCATTCACCAGCCGTTCGTGAATCTGCTGGCGCTTGGCCTTGAGCAGGCTTTCGTACGCGGCATCGCGCACCAGCGCGTGCTTGAAAGCGTATTGTCCTTCCTGCGGGGTTCCCCGGCTGAAGATCAGCTCCGCCTCGACCAGGCGGGCGAGGGCTTGGTCCGGCGCATTGCCCGGCGGCGGCATGATCGCCGTGAGCAAACGGTGGCTGAATTCGCGGCCGATGCAGGCTGCGGTCTGGGCCACCTCCTTGACCGGCCGTAACCGGTCGAGCCGGGCCATCAGGCTGTCGTGTAACGACGCGGGAATCGCGAGGTTCGGCAGCGGGTCATCGACGACAAACGCATCCTGCGTCTCGTGCAGGACACCCGACTCCAGCAGGGTCTTGGTCAGCTCCTCGATGAACAGCGGGACTCCGTCCGATTTGGCCGCGATTTCGTTCAGCAACTCTTCGGGCAAGGCCTTGCCGCGCGTCACGCCTCTCACCATCGCAGCAATCTGGGTCCGCCCCAGGCGGAAGAGCGGCAGCCGGGTCAGGTTCGGCCGGCTGCCGAAGGCGTCGTGGAAATCCGGCCGCGCGCTCGCGAGGATCAACACGGGCAGGTTCGCGATCCGCTCGAGACACAGGTCGATGAGTTCCAGCGTCGTCGGATCGATCCACTGCACGTCCTCGATCGTCCAGAGCAGCGGCCGGATGCGCGCAACGTCGCCCAGCAGGCCCGTCAGCGCCTCGAACGTACCCAGGCGCTGCTGCTGTGGCGTGAGCGTGAGCGGCCCGTAGCGCTGAACTCCGTCGATGCCGAGCAGCGCGGCGATCAGCGCCATGTCACGCACGCTGCGGGCCCCGAACTCCTTGAGCAGCGTCTCCAGCCGGTCGAGCCGTCTGTCTGGCGTGTCCGCCGGTTCGAAACGGGCGGCGCGGGCAAGATGCTGAATGACAGGAAACAGCGCGCTGTCCGAGTGGTACGGCGAGCACTGGTAGTCCAGGCGCGCAGGCCGCTCGGCCGCGAGGGCGTCCTGCAGCGCACGGATGATGCGCGACTTGCCGATGCCGGCGTCGCCCGTGATGAGTGTCAACCGTCCTTGACCCGACTGCACACCGCGCCAGTTCTCGATCAGGAGCGTCAGTTCGTTGTCTCGGCCGACCATCGCCGCGAGCAGTTCCCCGCGACGCGCCTCGAAGCGGCTTCCCGACGAGCGTTCGCCAGTGATCGCGTAGGCCGAGACCGGCGCGGCGAAGCCCTTGAGATGCTGCGGGCCGAGATCCCGGAACTCGAAGAGGTGCTCGACCAAGTGATGCGTGTTCGCGCTGACGACCACTTCCCCAGGTGCTGCGACGCCTTGAAGCCGCGCCGCAAGATTGGGGGTCTCGCCCACCACCGCATGCTCACGGGCGGCGCCTTCACCGAGCAGGTCGCCGGCGACGACGATGCCCGTCGCGATGCCGATTCGCACCGAGAGATTTTCGACACCCAGCGATCCCATGGCGGTGAGGGCGCCAACGGTCGCAAGCGCCGCGCGCACGCCGCGCTCCGCGTCGTCCTCGTGCGCCAGCGGAAAGCCGAAATGCGCGAGCATGCCATCGCCCAGGTACTGGGCGACGTGGCCGTCGTAGCGCGTCACTGCGCCGACGACCGCATCCTGGTATTTGCGGATCACGTTGCGCAGGTCTTCCGGATCGAGCCGGTTCGAAAGCGCGGTCGAGCCTACGAGGTCCACGAACATGACCGTTAGGTGCCGGCGTTCCGGCGTGGCCGTGGCATCGGGCGCCGTGCCGGCGGTTCTAACTCCGGGCGATCTACCGGGTCCGGCGGCTGGGCTCGGAGAAGAACCCGGGGACAGCCCCGCGATCGCCTTGAGGAGCTTCGCCCGGCGACTGAGCGGAATGCCGAGCTCCTTCAGGTGCTCGCCGGTCAGCGCGCGAAGCGCTTCGCCATCGATCTCGTTGGCTTCGAACAAATCGGCATACTGGCCGAAGCCGCCCGCTTCCAGCCAGGTGCGGATGTTCAGGCTCATCGGCTTGCGCCCTCCCTTCGGGCGCCGAGTGGCAGGCCCAGCTCCCGCAAGTCCCCTTCGGAGAGACTTCGCAGGCTACCGAGGTCGACTCCGTTATCGAGAAACACAGAGGCGTACTTGCTGAGCCCTAGACGATCCAGTGGACGGATCGAGCCGGGAAACGGAATCTGAACGAGCAGTCTCGCGGTGAGCGTCGGCAAGACGGAGCCGAGCGATTTCAGGCCCAACTGCCAGAACGACGGCCTTAGGAGGCTTTCGACGAAGCTGATTCGACACCAGTCCCTACCCTCTGGGTCAGGAACGGTTGCCTTCCTTGGACGCCTGGATGGCAGCAGCCTTATCACACAGGACCTGCAACTGTGCAAGCCATAAGTATCAGCGGCCGTGGGCTTCATTCCTAAGAGTGTGCGACGCATGCTGACTGACGGCGGCCCTACTTATCCGTCTCGATCTTATAGGCGTTACCGTCCGCTCGAACCACTACACTCCCATCGTGGTCTGTTCGATAGATCTTGGCGTTCACCACGCCGAGCCGCTGCAAGACCGGCTTCGTCGGGTGCCCATACTGATTGCCAGCGCCGGCGGAGATCACTGCAAGCTCCGGTTTCACCCTCCCCAAAAAGTCTAGCGACGACGATGCGTTTGATCCATGATGCCCCGGGTTGAGGATCGTCGCTTTCCCAGCCCGCGGAGTTGCTTGACAACGTCGTCGACGCCGTGCGGCCGGAGAGCCGTCAGCTTCTCCGAGAGTTGCTGGTGCACGGTACCACTTCGCGCGAGAGGAGTCTCACGGCTGCGGGGTGATCGTCACGCCGTAGTGGCGGAGCGCGTATTCCGGCGTGATCTTTTCCTCCATCACGTCGCGCCGCACCAGTTCGGGGTCGCGCGCGCGCGGGTCGCCCCACCCCCCGGCGCCGCCCAGCACGTGCCGGAACACGTCGCCGTGCTGCACGCTGATCGTGCACTTCGCCGGCAGCACGCGCTCGTCGGGGGTGCCCGGGTTCAGCAGGTTCGCCGACGGCGTTCCCGGGTGCCCGCCCGCGAGCCCGTACGGCAGGTGCGAGCGGCGGTCGGTGCGGAGCTGTAACGTCGCCTCCCGCGCGAGGAACCGATATTGCCGCACGAGCGCGAGGCCACCCCGGAACGTGCCCGGTCCCCCCGAGTCGGGCACGTAGCCGTAACGCTCGATGAGGATCGGGTACTCCGACTCGATGACCTCGATGGGATTGTTGGAGAAGTTGACGACCGCGCTGCTGCACGCGTCGACGCCGTCGCGGGTCGGCCGCCCGCCCCACGACCCGAACAGGAACTCCAGGAAGACGAACGGCCGCCGCTCGGCGTCGTAGCCCCCGAAGCTCACGCCCGTGTCGCCGCCCATCTCGCAGGCGAAGACACGATCCGGCGCGATCTGGGCGAGGGCCCCGAACATCGTGTTGGCCATGCGGAAGCCGGTGAGTCCGCGGGCGGCCACCGCGGCGGGCGGCACGGGATTCACCACGGTGCCCGCGGGCGCGATCACCTCGATGGGACGGAAGTAGCCCTCGTTGTTCGGCGGCTCGCCTCCGATGAGGTGGCGCACGCACGCGTACACGGCGGACTTCGTGAACGGCAGCGGTGAATTGATGGCGCCCTTCACCTGCGGCGCCGAGCCGGTGAAGTCCGCCACCATGCGGTCGCCGGCCACGGTGATGGTCACGGTGATCGGGATCGGATCAGGGTCGATGCCGTCGTCGTCGATCCAGTCCGTGAACGTGTAGGCCCCGTCCGGCATCGCGCTGATCGCGTGGCGCGCGAGGCGCTCGGCCTGATCGAGGAGCGCCGTGGTACACGCGGCCAGGCGCTCCACCCCGTAACGCGCGATCAAGCCGAGATAGCCCCGCTCGCCCGTGAGGCACGCGGCGACCTGCGAGCGCACGTCGCCCAGCACCTGCCGCGGCACCCGCACGTTGCGGTCGATCAACTCGAAGATCGCGTCGACCGGCCTCCCGGCGTCATAGAGCTTCAACGGCGGGATGCGAAGCCCCTCCTGGAAGATCTCCGTCGCGTCGCAGCCGTTGCCGCCCGGCGTCTTGCCGCCGACGTCGAGCTGGTGGCCGATGCTCGCCGACCACCCCACCAGCCCGCCGTCGAGGAAGATCGGCTTGAAGATGTAGAAGTCCGGCAGGTGCGTGCCGCCCTCGAACGGGTCGTTGAGAATGAAGACGTCGCCGGGCTCGATCCGGCCGACGAACTTGCGGCGCACCTGGGCCATCGCGTCGGGGATGGAGCCGAGGTGGAGCGGCAGCGTGAGGCCCTGGGCGATGAGGCGGCCCTCCGCGTCGCACAGGGCGCACGACATGTCCATCGCGTTCTTCAAATTGTTCGAGTAGGCGGTTCGCACGAGCGCGATGGCCATCTCGTCCACGATGGCGTCGAGCGCATTCTTGATGAGCTCGAGGAGGATGGGATCACCGACGTCACGCGGGGGCATGGCGCTACCCTCCCGTCCGAATGACGATGTCGTCGTGCTCGTCACGCCGCGCGGCGCAGCCCGGCGGAACGAGCGTGGTCGCGTCGTACTCGTCCACGAGCAGCGGGCCGGGCCGCCACACGGCGCCGAGGTCGCCGCGCGCGAGCACCGGGGTGCGGAGGGCACCGTGCGCAGCCCCGAAGTACGCGAGGCGCTCACCGCCGGCGCCGGCGCGGCCGGCGCCCGCCCGGACCGCCGCGTCGCCACCCTGTCGCGGCATCCGCGCCGTGACGCGAAGATTGACGAGCTGGATGGGATCGGCGTCCGCCCGATGGCCGTACGTCCGCTCGTGCTCGCGCCCGAAGGTCTCCGCCAGCTCGCGCGCCGTCGACCCGTCGAGCCGCCCGGGGAGCGGCACCGTCAGCTCGAAGGACTGCCCCTGGTACTTGCAGTCCGCCGAGCGCGTGATCTCGGGCCGGGCGGCGTAGCCCTCGTCGCGCAGCAGGCCCTCCGCCTCGCGCTCCAGCGCCGCCACCGCCGCCGCGATCTCCGCCGGGGGGGTCGCCTGCAAGGTTCTCAAGAACGTCCGCACGAGATGGTGCTCCACCTCGGCCTCGAGCAGGCCGACGGCGCTGAACACGCCGGGCGCCGGAGGGACGACGATCGTGCCGATCTCCAGCGAGCGCGCCATCTCGGCGGCGAAGAGCGGGCCGTTCCCGCCGAAGGCGACGAGGACGAAATCGCGCGGATCGCGGCCGCGCTCGATCGTCACCGCCCGCACGGCGCGCGCCATGCCCGCGCACCCCAGCAGATAGACGCCGTACGCGGCGTCCTCGAGCGAGAGCCCGAGCCGCGACGCGACCTGGTCCGCCACGGCGCGCCGCGACTTCTCCGCGTTCAGCCTGAGCCCGCTCGGCAAGCGCTCGGGATGGAGATAGCCGAGGCACACGTTGGCGTCCGTGAGGGTGACGTCGGTGCCGCCGGCGTCGTAGCAGACCGGGCCCGGCGTGGCGCCGGCGCTGCGAGGACCCACATGGATCGCGCCGGCGTCGTCGATCGTCACGATGCTGCCGCCGCCCGCGCCGACCTCGGCGATGTCGATGGCGGGCACGCGGAGCAGGAAGCCCGAGCCCTTGTTGAGCCGGCTCCCCTGCGACACGACGCCGCCGATCTCGAACTCTCCCGCCCGCGTGATCGCGCCGGCCTCGATCACCGAGGCCTTGGCCGTCGTGCCGCCCATGTCGATGCTGATGGCGTTGGGGGCGCCGACGCGGCGCGCCAGCGCCGCCGTCGCGATGACGCCCGCGGCCGGGCCGGACTCGATCACGTGCACGGGACGCCGGCGCCCGCTCTCCGCCGTCATCACCCCGCCGTTGGACTGCATCACGAGCACGGGGGCGCGGGTCCCGAGGGCGCGAATCTCGTGCTCGAGCCGTCCGAGGTAACGGTCCAACACGGGCATCACGTACGCATTCGTGACGGCCGTGCTCGTGCGCTCGAACTCGCGCATCTCGGGAAGGATCTCCGACGACAGCGTCACGCCCACGCCGGGCGCGCGCTCCCGGACGATGGCGCCGATCGCCCGCTCGTGCTCGCCGTTCGCCCACGCGTGGAGGAGACAGACGGCGATGGATTCCACGCCCTCGGCCAGCAGACGATCGACGGCCTCCACGACGCTCTCGCGATCCAGCGGCGTCACCACCTCGCCGCGGTGGTTCATCCGCTCACGCACCTCTCGACGCCATCGCCGCGGCACGAGGGGCGCCGGGCGCTCGAAATTCAGGTCGTAGAGCCGGGCGAGGCGGAGCCGGCCGATTTCCAGGAGATCGCGAAAGCCCTCGGTCGTGATGAGACCCGTGCGCGCGCCCCGGCGCTCGAGGATGGCGTTGGTGGCCACGGTCGTACCGTGGATGATCTCGCGCACGTCGGCGGCCGGCGCCCCGGCGTCGAGGAGCAGCGCCCGCGCGCCCGCGATGATGGCGTCGGCGTAGTTGCCGGTGGTGGAGAGCAGCTTGCGCGTTCGCGCCGCGCCGGTGGCGTCGACCAGCACGAGATCGGTGAAGGTCCCGCCCACGTCCACGCCGAGCCGGTACGTCATGCCGTTCGCCTGCCTCCGGCGAGCCCGCGCGGGACGAACACCACGAAGATCATGATCACGAGCCCGACCGCGATGAGATTGTAGACCACGCCGATGAAGCGCAAGCCCTCGCTGAGACCGAAGAGCAGGAGGGCCCCGAGGACGGGGCCCCAGACGGTGCCGAGTCCGCCGAAGACCGCCATGCCGATCACGAAGGACGTCGTCGCCGCCGAAGCGACCGACGGACTCACGAGCTGCACGTCGTAGGCATACAGCGCTCCCGCGAGCCCGGCGAAGGCCGAGCTCACCACGAACGCGAGCAGCTTGTAGACGGTGGTGCGGATGCCCAGCATCTCCGCAAGGACCTCGTCCTCGCGGATCGCGCGGAACGCCTTGCCCGCCGGCGTGCGCTCGCACAGCGCGCGCATCGCGACGACGGAGGCCGCGACGATGGCGACCACGATCACGTAGCGCGCCTGGCGATGCGCCAGGGGCGCTGCGGGCAACCCGGGGAACGTGCGGTAGTCGTGGATGCCGAACGGGCCTCCGGTGAGCTCGAGCCAGTTCTGGGCGACGAGGCGCACGATCTCCGCCAGGCCGAGGGTGACCAGCGCCAGGTAGTGACCGCGCAGCCGCAACGCCGGAAATCCTGCCAGGCCTCCGACGAGCGCCGCGACCAGCGCGGCGAAGACGAGACCGAGCCAGGGCGAGAGATCGGCGTGCTTGGTGGCCGTGGCGGCGGCATAGGCGCCGAGGGCGAAGAAGCCGGCGTGCCCGAACGAGACCTGGCCCGTGTAGCCGCTCAGCAGGTCCCAGCTCGCGGCGAGCAACGCCCACACCATCGCTTGCGTCGCGAGCGTGAGGACGAACGGATGGGGGATCAGCGCGGGCAGGAGCGCCGCGACGACCAGCGCCGCCGGCACCGCGATCACGCGCACCCGTGCGATCATCGCCGGCCCCCACCGCCGAGCAGGCCCGAGGGCCGCAGGAGCAGCATGACGATCATCACGGCGAAGGCGATGGCGTTCTGCCACTCGGAGGGGATGAGCATCACCGAGAACGCCTCGGCGAGGCTGATGAGGAAGCTCGCGACGAGCGCGCCCGCGAGGTTGCCCATGCCCCCGAGGATCGTGATGGCGAACGCCTTGATGGTGAGCGGGAAGCCGACGGTGGGATAGACGTTGAACAGCGGCGCCATGAGCGCTCCGCCCGCGCCGGCCAGCCCCACCCCCAGGGCAAGCGTCAGCGCGAACACGCGCGGGAGATTGATCCCCATCGCCTGCGCGGCGTCGGGGTTCTGCGCCACCGCGCGGACCGCGAGCCCTTCACGGTGGAAGCGCAGGAAGAGGAACAGCCCGCCGAGAAGCACGATCGACACGACGAGCACGAGCAGACGCTGATGGCTCACGGCCGTGAATGACAGGTCCAGCACCCCGCCCGCGTACGGCGGCACGCGCAGGTAGTCCCCACCGGCGGCGGCGAGGAGGCTCGACTGGAGAAACGTCGACAGTCCGAGCGTCAGCACCAGGTAGAGCGGACCGCGCGGGCGCGCGCCGAGACGGCGCTTCAGCGGCGCCAGGAGGAGCGGATAGACGCCGAGCCCGAGCACGAAGGTTCCGACGGCCGCGCCCGCCACGCCGGCGGCGCCGGGCCAGTGGAGGACCACGATGGTGGCGAACGCCAGGTAGCCGCCGATGGCGAAGAACTCGCCGTGGGCAACGTTGATGACGTCGAGGACGCCGAAGATCAGCGTGAGGCCCACGGCGAAGAGCGCGTAGAGCCCGCCCAGCACGATCCCCTGGATGGCGAACTCGGCCAGCGACTCGAGCACCGCCCTACCCTTCGTCCTCGCCGAGATACAGGCGGCGGATGCGGTCGCTCGCGCGCAGCTCGGCCGGCGTGCCGTCGAAGGCGTTCCGGCCGAGGTCGAGCACGAACACGCGGTGAGCCACGGCGAGAATCGCCTCCACGTTTTGCTCGACGATGAGCATGGCGATGCCCCCGCCGTTCAGCGCACGGATGGTGTCGTACACGTCGGCGATGAAGCGGGGCGCGAGCGCGGCCGAGGGCTCGTCGAGGAGGAGGAGTCGCGGGCGCACGGCGAGCGCGCGGGCGACGGCGAGGATGCGCTGCTCGCCG
>Ga0137380_10001551_pt1 | contig 18776 bp, 16 predicted proteins | sample SagtaG_17_FD_104809 | JGI IMG/M metagenome (GOLD analysis project Ga0137380, IMG submission 104809) | Vadose zone soil microbial communities from Sagehorn Ranch, Mendocino, California, USA - Sage2_L_100_16 metaG | ecosystem: Environmental > Terrestrial > Soil > Vadose zone | place: USA...
CCCCGGACCGCGAGCGCCGTCGCGGTCACCGACGCCCACCTGGCCGCGCTCGGCCACGACTACCTGCGCAAGTGGCTCACCGGGCGGCCGGATGTGGCGATGCACCTGCTTCGCGCCCTGGCCCAGCGGCTGCGCCGCGCCAACGACGTCATGGCCGACCTGGTGTTCACCGACGTGCCGGGGCGCGTGGCCAAGGCCCTGCTCGACCTGGCGGACCGGTTCGGCGAGGAACAGGACGACGGGCTCGAGGTGCACCACGACCTCACCCAGGAAGAGCTGGCCCAGCTCGTCGGGGCCTCGCGGGAAACCGTGAACAAGGCTCTCGCGGACTTTTCCGCCCGGGGCTGGCTCCAGCTGCACGCTAAGTCAGTGCTGATCCTGGACAGGGATCGTCTCGCCCGCCGCGCCCGCTGACAGCTCTGGCGCTGGCTGCGGTTGCTGCTCCTACTCAAGAACGCCAGGGGGGAGCGCACCTTGGTCCGCCAGGTACCGGAGTGCGGCGTTGACGGAGAAGGCGGCGAACGGCCAGAGGGCCTGGTCCACGTCGTGGTAGATGCGGGCGACGATCTGGTCCGGGGTGCGGTCCCCCGCGTCCAGGGCAGCCTGTACCTCGGCCAGCCTTTCGCGGCGATGGGTTATGTAGTAGTCGAGGGTGGCCGCGGGGTTGCTGAGCACCGGGCCGTGGCCGGGGAGCAGAGCCGTCAGGCCGGCCTGGCCGGTGAGATTCCTGAGGCGGTCCAGGGAGGCCAGGTAGTCGGTGAGGCTGCCGTCGTCGGCGATGACCGTGGTGCCCCGGCCCAGGACGGTGTCGCCGGTCAGCAGGGCGTGGTCGGCCGGCAGGTGCAGGCAGACGGAGTCCGCGGAGTGGCCGGGGGTGGCGACCACGCCGATCTCGCAGCCCGAGACGGTGATCGTGGCCCCGGGGGGCAGGCCCTCGTCGCCCAGGCGGTAGGCGGGGTCGGCGGCCCGGACCGGGGCGCCGGTCAGGGCGGCGAAGGCGGCGGCGCCGGCGGAGTGGTCCGAGTGGGAGTGGGTGAGCAGGATCTGGGCGACCCGCTGCCCGGCCGCGGCGACCTGGTCCCGGACGCGGTGCAGGTGGCCCGCGTGGGCCGGGCCCGGGTCGACGACCACCGCCCGGGGCGATCCGGGCTCGGCCAGGATCCAGGTGTTGGTGCCGTCCAGGGTCATCGGCGAGGGGTTCGGGGCCAGCACGCAGCGGGCCCGCGGGGTCCCGGTGCCGTCGATCACAGCGCCGGCGATCACAGCGGGTACTCGACCCCCTCGGGTACGGTCAGCCACGCGGCGCCCTCGGCGATCATCACCTCGGGGATCAGCGCGGTCATCCGCCGCCGCGCGGCGAGCGCGGCCCCGACCGTGCCGCACGCCCGCAACTCACCGAGGGTGACCGCGGTCGGCGGAAACAGCGAGATCTCCCGCCGCGCGGCCGCCTCCAGCGCCGCGGCCGGCTCCAGCCACGCGGTCTCGTCCGCCTCGCCGCTGACGTCCCGCGCGATCTGTCCCGCGGGCAGGGCGGCGGCGAAGAACCTCGTGTCGTAGCGCCGCGCCTCGGTCACCGGGGTGATCCACCGCGCCCAGGGCCGCAGCAGGTCACTGCGCAGCACCAGGCCCCGGCGGTTCAGCAACCGGGCCAGGGAGAGCGAGCCGGCCAGCAGTTCCCTGCGGTCGGCCTCCCAGCCCTCGTCCCCGGTCGTGGCCAGCACCGTCCCGGCGTCCGGCCCGGCCAGCAGCACGCCGGACTCCTCGAACGTCTCCCGCGCGGCCGCGCAGACCAGGGTGCGGGCCAGGTCCGCCGGGGCGCCGAGCAGCCTGCCCCATGCCGCGGCGTCCGGGCCCGCCCACGCGATGCTCTCGTCGGCGTCGGCGGAGTCCACCGAGCCGCCGGGGAACACGTAGGCGCCCGCCGCGAACGCCATGGAGGACCGGCGCCGGAGCATGTAGACGCACACGCCGGGCCCGTCGGCGCCGCCTTCCGGCTGGCCGTCGGCCGGCCGCAGCAGCATGACCGTGGCCGCGTCCCGCGGCGTCACCGGCGGCACGGTGCCGTCGAGCACCTCGCGGGCCCGCTCGGCGAACTGCGGGGGCAGCCGGATGCCGGGCCGGGCCGGTCGTTCAGTCACCGACCTCTACGATCAGCTCGATCTCGACCGGTGCGTCGAACGGCAGCACCGCGGTCCCGACCGCGCTGCGGGCGTGCCTGCCTGCCTCGCCGAACACCTCGAGCAGAAGCTCGCTGGCACCGTTCACCACCTGCGGCTGGCCGGTGAACCCGGGATCGCTGGCCACGAAGCCGGTCATCTTGACCACCTGGGTCACCGCGGACAGCCCGCCGGCGACCGACGCGACCGCGGCCAGGGCGTTCAGCGCGGCGGTCCGGGCCAGGGCCGCCGCCTCGGCGGCGGTGACCTCGGCACCGACCTTCCCGGTGAGCAGCAGCTTGCCGTCCACCATGGGCAGCTGGCCGGCCGTGTACACGTACCGGCCGGTGCGCACCGCGGGCACGTAGGCGGCCAGCGGCGCGGGCACCGCGGGCAGTTCCAGCCCCAGCGCCGCGAGCCTGGATTCCGGGGATTCGGTCATTCTTTGGGCCGTTTCATGTACGCGACGAGCTGCTCGGGGTTGGGCCCGGGGATCACGGCCACCAGTTCCCAGCCGTCGTCTCCCCAGTTGTCCAGGATCTGCTTGGTGGCGTGCACCAGCAGGGGCACGGTCACGTACTCCCACTTGGTCATTGGCAGTCAGGGGCGCATCGGCCGGCAGGCCGGTCCCCAACCCCCTCTCCGGTCACAGGTGAGCTGGCTGGCTAGCCGACAGCGTACGGGGTCGGGCCGGCCTTGGCCGGGCGCGGCGGTGAGTCGGTGCCCCTTGGTGGCCGGGCACGCGAGCCGGCGCGCCCGGCGCGAGTGGCACCGGGCGCGCCGGCGGCGCCTTGCTAGGCCGTTTTCGTGGTCCCCTTGGGCGGCTGGCTGGGCGGAGGCTCGCCGGGGCGGTCGGCCTCGGGCAGCGGCGGGATCTCCGGGTCGGCCAGCTCCGCCACGGGCGGGGGCGGGATCTCCGGGCCGGCAAGCTCCTCCACGGGCGGGGGCGGGATCTCCGGGCCGGGCGGCGGTGCGATCTCCGGCGGCGGTTCGACGCCGGAGATCTCCGCCTCCGCGGCGGCGACCTCGGCGTCGCCGGTGTCGGCGAGAGACGGGCCGACGACCGCCCGCTCGGTCGGCGTCATCTTCTCGAAGAACCGCAGCAGTTCGACCGGGACCGGCATGACCAGGGTGCTGTTGCGCTCCGAGGCGACCTCGACCACCGTTTGCAGCAGCCGGAGCTGGAGCGCGGCCGGGTCCCTGGCCATGACGTTGGCGGCGGCGGCCAGCCGCTTGGACGCCTGGTACTCACCGTCGGCGGTGATGATCCTGGCCCGCCGCTCGCGCTCCGCCTCGGCCTGCCGGGACATGGACCGCTTCATGCCCTCGGGCAGGTTCACGTCCTTGATCTCGACGCGCTCGACGCGGATGCCCCAGGGTCCCTCGGTCGGCTCGTCGATGATCCGCCGCAGCTCACGGTTGACGGTCTCGCGCTCGGCAAGCAACTGGTCCATCTCGGACTGGCCGATGATCGACCGGAGCGAGGTCTGCGCTTGCTGGGACACCGCGAACATGTAGTTCTGCACGTTGATGACGGCCTTGATCGGGTCGACCACGCGGAAATACACCACCGCGTCCACCCGGACGCTGACGTTGTCCCTGGTGATGCCCTCCTGGGCCGGCACGGCCATGGCGATGATCTGCATGTTGACCTTCTGCAGCCTGTCGCCGACGGGCCGGATGATGGTCAACCCCGGGCCGCGGGTCTCCGGGAGGACCTTGCCGAACCTGAAGATCAGCCCGCGCTCGTACTGCTGCACCACCCGCAGCGAGCGGCCCACGACGGTCAGGCCGCCGACCACGATGATGATGAGAACCACAAGGAGCGCTGCGAGCATTGGGAACACCCCTTCTCTGCCGCTGCGCGCGGCCAAGGCGGCCGCCTGTTGCGATCCAGCCTAGTGACAATCCCGGATGGGCGTATCGCGGGCAGGCCCGGGGCCCCGCCGCGGGCCGGAGCGGAGGAGAGCGAGGATAGCCTGATGCCGGTGAGGGCTCGCGACACCGACTGGGAAGGCGTGCGGCTGCACGTCGTCACCGGCAAGGGCGGCACTGGCAAGACGACGGTGGCCGGCGCGCTGGCTCTTGCGCTCGCGTCGTCGGGCGGCCGGGTCCTGCTCATGGAGATGGAGGGCCGCCAGGGCATCGCCCAGTTGTTCGACTGCCCGCCGCTGCCCTACGGGGAGCGCAAGGTGGCGGTGGCGCCCGGCACGTCGGCGGTACCCGGGGGCGATGTCTACGCGCTGGCCGCCGACGCCGAATCGGCGCTCATCGAGTACCTGGAGATGTTCTACAACCTCCGCCCCGCCGGCCGGACCCTCACCAGGCTCGGCATCGTCGACTTCGCGACCACGATCGCGCCGGGCCTGCGCGACGTGCTGCTGACCGGGAAGGCCGCCGAGGCCACCCGGCGCCGGGTGAAGGGCCAGCATCTCTACGACGCGGTGGTCATGGACGCGCCGCCGACCGGGCGGATCAGCCGTTTTCTCAATATCGCGACCGAGGTCTCCGGGCTGGCCAAGGTGGGGCCGATCCGGGGCCACGCCGACACCGTGCAGCGGGTGATCCGCTCGCCGGAGACCGCGGTGCACTTCGTCACGGTGCTGGAGGACATGCCGGTGCAGGAGACGCTGGACGGGATCGCGGAACTGCGCGGCCTGGCCAAGGGCGGCCTCCAGCTCGGTGCCGTCATGATCAATATGGTGCGGCCCACCGCGCTCACCGACGACCAGCTCGCGGCGGCGGCGCGCGGCGGCCTGGACCGGGACGAGCTGGTCCTGGGGCTGAAGGCGGCCGGCCTCGAGGGCAGCCTGGGGCCCGAGGGGCGCAACGACGTGGCCGACGCGCTCGCGGCGGAACTCGGCGAGCACGCGACCCAGGTGCTGAACCAGCGGGAGCACCGGCGCGTGCTGGCCGAGGCCGGCCAGCCCTGCTACGACCTTCCGCTGGTCACCGACGGCATGGACCTGGCCGGGCTGTACCGGCTCGCGGCGGCCCTGCGGGAGCAGGGCGCGGCGTGAGTAGCGAGGGGACCAAGGCGCCGCCGCGGCTGGACACCGACAGGCTGCTCGATGACCCGCGCACCCGGATCATCGTGTGCTGCGGCTCCGGCGGGGTGGGGAAGACCACGACGGCGGCCGCGCTGGGCCTGCGGGCGGCCGAGCGCGGGCGGCACGTGGTGGTGCTCACCGTCGACCCGGCGCGCCGGCTCGCCCAGTCCATGGACCTGTCCAGCCTGGACAACACGCCGCGGCCGGTCCCGCTGCCGGACGCCGCGGCCGGGAGCGGCACGCTGCACGCCATGATGCTGGACATGAAGCGCACGTTCGACGAGATCGTCGAGGCGCACGCCGACCCGGACCGGGCCGGGCAGATCCTGGCCAATCCCTTCTACCAGTCGCTGTCCTCGAGCTTCGCCGGCACGCAGGAGTACATGGCGATGGAGAAGCTGGGCCAGTTGCGGCGGGCCGACCAGTGGGACCTGATCGTGGTGGACACCCCGCCGAGCCGGTCGGCGCTCGACTTCCTCGACGCCCCGCAGCGCCTGTCCCGGTTCCTGGACGGCCGGCTGATCAAGCTGCTCACGGCGCCCACCAGGGCCGGGGGACGGGCCTACCTGAAGGTGGTCAACGTCGGGTTCGGCATGCTCACCGGCATCGTCACGAAGGTCCTCGGCGCGCAGGTGCTGCGCGACGTGCAGACCTTCGTGTCGGCCTTCGACACGATGTTCGGCGGGTTCCGGGAGCGGGCCGAGGACACCTACCGGCTGCTGCAGACGCCGGGCACGGCGTTCCTGGTGGTGGCGACCCCGGAACCGGACGCGCTCCGGGAGGCGTCCTACTTCGTGGAACGGCTGTCGGAGGACCGGATGCCGCTGGCGGGGCTGATCCTGAACCGGGTGCACCGCTCCCCGGCGGCACGGCTGTCGGCGGCACGGAGCCTGGCCGCCGCCGAGGCCCTGCTGCCCGCGGCCGGGGAGAACTCGCACCCGGCGAACGGCGGTGGCGCGGCCCCGGCCGACGCGACCAAGTACCCGCTCGCCGTGGCCGCGCTCCGGCTGCACGCCGAGCGGATGCAGCTCATCGCCGCGGAGCGCCGCTTGGCGCAGCGCTTCAGCGCGGCACATCCGGGGGTGCCGGTGGCGCGGGTGACCGCCCAGCCGGAAGACGTGCACGACCTGGCGGCCCTCAAAGTGATAGGCGAGGCCCTCAGCCGCGACTAGCACTGGAGGCTACGGCGAGCTATGCGCTTCGCCGCGAACCGCAACCGGCAATCGCGGGGGCTCCGGGGGGCTCGGCCCCCGGGCAGATACTGCGGCCTCCGGCGAAGCTGATCGAAGATCAGCGAGCATGCTTAGCCGGCTCGTGCCTTCTTCAAGACGCGACGAGCTGGGCTTCGTCGGCGGTGCGCTCGTAGGCGTTCCTGGCGTTCTCGAGCAGCTCGCGCCACGAGGTCACGTCGGGACGGCGGCGGAGCAGGGCGCGGCGCTCGCGCTCGGTCATGCCGCCCCACACCCCGAACTCGATGCGGTTGTCCAGGGCGTCGGCGAGGCACTCGGTGCGGACGACGCAGCCACGGCAGATCAGCTTGGCCCGGTTCTGCGCCGCCCCCTGAACGAAGAGCTCGTCAGGATCCGTTTCCTTGCACGCGGCGCGGGCGGTCCAGTCAGCGATCCACATGTGGTCCAACTCCTCCTGATCGTCACGCCCTCGGGGGGTCGTCACGCCGGGTGGCGTTTCACGAGCGATCCAGGCCGGCCGCGGGGAGCACCGGCTCCTGTTGCTTGTTGCGAAACCGTAACTTACGCAAAGTCCGGGGTCAGGCGCTAGACCCCGTTCGGTCCATTTCCCAGATAGCCCACATGGGCCATGCCGCGCACAGTCAGTAGTCCTTCGCTGGACGACGAGTAGTTTCCGCAGGATAGCCGCCTGCTGTGCGGCCGCGCTAGGGGCCAGTCGGCGACAGCAGCCACTCCCATTAGCCGCCGGGCGTACCCTGAGTCCGTGCGACTACCGAGCTTCATGGCTGAAAGCAAGCTTCTGGTCAAGGCCAGCGTGGTCGTCCGGCTCGTCGTTGCCGCCGTCGTCGGCGGCGCCCTGGTAGCCGGCATTTCCCTGCCCGCGGTGGGCGCCATCGGCACGATCGTGCGCAACTCGGCGACCAAGTTCAACACGCTGGGCACCCCGGAACTGCACCAGCTTCCGGTCCGCTCGGCGATACTCGACCGGCACGGCAAGGTGCTCGCCTACTACTACCCGCGCGGCATCGACCGGGTCCCGGTGCCGTACGCACAGATCGCCCCGGTCATGCGGCAGGCCATCGTCGCGATCGAGGACTCCCGGTTCTACCGGCACGGCGCGATCGACTTCCGCGGCACCATGCGGGCCGTGGTCAACAACCTGGAGCACAAGTCGGTCCAGGGCGGGTCCACGCTGGCCCAGCAGTACGTGAAGAACGTGGAGATCCTCTCCTCGCCGGACCCGGAGAAGGCGTTCGCCAACGCGACCGCGGACACGGTCGGCCGCAAGATCCGCGAACTGCGGATGGCCGTGCGGGCCGAGCACACGATGTCCAAGGACCAGATCCTCGCCGGGTACCTGAACGCCGCGTTCTTCGGCAACCAGTCCTATGGCATCGAGACCGCCGCGCAGCGCTACTTCAGCACGCCGGCCGCCAAGCTCACGCTGCCGCAGGCGGCCATGCTCGCGGGCATCGTGGAGAACCCCAGCCTGTACAACCCGCTGGGCACCGCGGCGGACGTCCTGGCCACCCAGAACCGGCGGAACACCGTGCTCGCCCGGATGGCCCAGCTGCACTACATCACCGCGGCCGCCGCCGCCGCGGCGGAGAAGGCAAAGCTCGTGCTGAACCCGCAGGTGCCCCAGTCCGGGTGCACCAGCAAGTCGGCGAAGTACGCCGGCTACCTGTGTGACTACGTGGTCGCGATCATCCGTCATGACACCGCCTACAAGCAGGTCTGGAACCGGCTCAACGGCATCGGCGGGCTGACCATCACCACCACGCTCGATCCCAAGATGCAGCACGCGGCCAACCGCGCGGTGAACTACGAGATGCCGCCGCCGCCGGACCGGGCCAACCCGGGGAGGAACGCGGACACCGAGGTGCTCATCCAGCCGGGGACCGGCAAGATACGGGCCATCGCCATCGACCGGCCGTACGGGGTCGGCGGGCACCGCAACCCGGTCAACTACGCCGTGGGCCCGCAGTACGACGGCACCGGCGGCGTGCAGATCGGCTCCACCGGCAAGGTCTACGTCATGGTGACCGCGCTGCTGCAGGGCATACCGTTCGGGTACGCCAAGACGGTGGGTTTCTCCGCCAATGTCTCCGGCTACACCAACTGCAAGGGCCAGACGGTGGGCACCCCGATGCCCAACGGCCAGACCGGGTGGGCGGTGCACAACGACGAGAGCGAGAAAGGCGGGCACTACTCGCTCTACACCGGCACCACCGCCTCGATCAACGTGTTCTTCGCCTACCTGGAGCAGAAGGTCGGCCTGTGCAACGTGGTCAAGACCGCCGACCAGATGGGCCTGACCTGGCCGGACGGGAAGTCGCTGCTCAAGCCCGACCGCAAGGAGGGGCACACCCTGAGCGCGGACAACGACCCGTCGTTCACGCTCGGCGCCGATGACGTCACCCCGCTGGGGGTCGCCGCGGCCGACGCGACCCTGCCGGCCCGCGGCATCTTCTGCAGCCCCATCGCGATCACCAAGATCGTCACGAACACCGGCGCGAGGCTGCCGGTGGAATCGGCCAACTGCCGCCGGGTGCTGCCCGCGGTGATCGCGGACGCGGCCAACTACATCCTCCAGGGTGACCTGAACGGCCTCGGCACGGCGACGGCGGACAACATCCCGCGGCCCGCCGCGTCCAAGACCGGCACCGCGGACAACTACATGTCGGCGTTCTTCGTCGGCTACACCCCGAACCTGCTGGGCGCGGTCTGGGTGGGCAACCCGGTCTCCCCGAAGAACCACCCGATGCTCGGCTACCCCGGGTCCTGCTACCGGACGGTCGGCTACTGCGTGGGCGCCATGTACGGCTCCGAGGCGCCGGGGAACACGTGGCAGTACACGTTCCTGCACGCGCCCCTGGGGCCGCCGCTGAGCTTCGTGCCGGTGCCGCAGGGCAACGCGCTGTTCTCCATGGGCGGCGGGATCGTGTCCCCCACCCCGCCGCACCACCACCACCACGGCGGCGGGGGCGGCGGTGGCGGTGGCCACCACGGCGGTCCCAGCCCGCCACCCACGCCCCCGCCACCCACGCCGTAGGCCGGGCCCCGGCAGCCTCGGCCCGCGGCCCGCGCTACCGATCCGGCGGCCGGCGCCACCGGCCCGCTAGCGGTGGGCCGGGGCCCCGCGCATCCGGGCCCGGCGGTCGGTGATCGCCTTGACCACCCTGACCCGGAGCAGGATTTTCGTCGCCACGACACCATCGCCCCAGGTGAGCTTCTTGCCCTCCTCGCGGCTGCGCGCCTTGTAGGTGATCGGCACCTCATACGGGCGCACGCCGCGGGCCAGCAGCATCGCGGTCAGCTCGGTGTCCAGGCCGAACCGGTTCTCCGACAGCGGCAGTTCCCGGAACAGGCTCGCCGGAAGCAGCTTGAGGCAGGTGTGCAGATCGCTGATCCAGGTGTTGAAAAGGGCGTTGGCGGTGAACGTGTTCACCCGGTTGCCGATGACGAACCAGAACGAGTGGGCGGTCGACGCGCCGAACTTGCGGACTCCGTACACCACCTCCGCGTCGCCGCGCGACACCGGGGCGAGCAGGCCGAGGATGTCGTCGGCGGAGTACTCCAGGTCGGCGTCGAAGACGAGCAGGTAGTCGCCGGTGGCCAGGGAGGCCGCGGTGCGCACAGCCGAGCCCTTGCCGCGGTTGGCCGCGTGCCCGGTGACCACCACGCGAGGGTCGTCGATGGTGCCAAGCACCTCGCTGGTGTTGTCCACGCTGCCGTCGTTGACCACGACGACCTCGATATCGCACGGGTAGTGAATGTCGAGAACCCGCTTGACCGCGATGCCAACGGTCGCGGCCTCGTTGTAGGCGGGCATCAAGATCGACAGCTTCACCCTTTGTCCCCGGTCTGCAGGCTTGATCCGGCTTGGGTAGTCGGCAGTGTAATCCGCTGATTTAGGGCCAAGGGCGAGGATTGTGCATCCTCGCCCAGGCCGGAGCGGTGCGAAGGGCTCACCCGTGCCGATCCATTACTGGCCGGGCCGGTACACATCGACCCCGTCGGCGCGGTAGCCGAGCCGGAATCCGGTCGCGGTCAGGTAGCGGGCGATGTCGGCGTAGTGCAGCCGGGCATGCGGCCGGCCCGGTGCCATCCACTGCCTCCCCCACACCAGCACCCAGCCGATGGGCAGCCGGGCCAGGTCCTGGCGGGCGGCGGCGAGCCGGGCCGGGGGGATCCGCTGGCCGAGGCGGGCAACGGTGAGCCCGGCGTAGAAGGCGTGGCCGCGGATGCCGTGGAGCGTCGAACGGGGCACCCACGACGTGTAGGAGTCGCCGCGGGGATGGCCGTCGGCGGTCGCGAGGACGAGCGCGAACGGCGAGATGTTCTTGCCGTACCAGGGGATGCCCTTGATGCCGAAGGGCACGTCCACCACGATCGAGCCGGAACGGTCCGCCGCGATCGGCCGGTCGAGTGCGGGCAGCGCGGTGGGCATCGCGGCCGGCGGCCCGGGCCAGCCCGCCTCCAGGGCGGCGAGCAGGGCCGCCCCGGCGAGCAGGAGCCGGCTGCGGCGCAGCAACCAGTCCGCGGCGGCACCGGCCAGCAGGGCCGCGCCGACCAGGCCGAGCAGCGTGAACCTGTCCGGTTCCCGGAACGAGGACAGCCCGGGCAGCCGGATCAGCCAGGTGTCCGGCATGAGCAGGGACACCTGCTGCCCGTGCCAGTACTGGGCGAGCGGCACGTACGGCCGGCCCGCCAGGTAGAGCGTGGGGCCCAGGGCCAGGGCGGCGCAGCCCAGCCAGAGCAGCGCGAGCAGCCGGGCGGACCGGCGGTGCCAGCTCACCACCAGGCCGGCCACGGCGAGCACGGTGAGCACCACGCCGAAGGTGGCGAGCGCCTCGGTGGGCGTGTGCTCCTGGTAGAGGGAGGCCAGGCCGGTCAGCCCGTCGTGGGCGAGCCTGGGCGACGGCGCGAACAGGCCGGGCAGCCCGCCGGCGAACTTGGCGTACTGGCCCGGGCCGGGGTTGGCGTGGCCCTGGGTCAGCCCCTGGGCCATCACGGCGAGCTGCGGGCCGGCCACCACGATGCTGGTGACGGCGCCGGTCGCCACCGCGCGGTAGGCGGCGGCACCGGGGCGGCGGATCAGCCACGGGATCAGCGCCAGGGCGGCGAGGATGACCGCCACCACCGAGAACTCCTGATCGACCAGCATCGACGCGCCGAGCACCACGCCGAAGATCACGCCGCGGCCGATCGTGGGGGCGCGGCGCAGCCGGACCACCGTTTCCAGGGTCATCGGCAGGAACACGCAGCCCGCCGCGGTGTGCAGGTGATACCAGTCCTGGAAGGCGATCATCCCGGACAGCCCGTAGCAGGCCCCGGCGGCGAGCGGGCCGATCAGGCCCGGCAGCCACAGCCGGGCCACCCGCCACATCGCGTACCCGGCCAGCCCGGGCAGCACGATGGCCAGCAGGTTGTACGAGGCGGCCGGGCCGAAGACCAGCGTCACCGGGGTGAACAGCACCCCGAGCAGCGGGGTGAGCGTGTCGAACCCGAGCCGGATCCCGACGGGCGCGGCGAGATAACTGGTGGACCACGGGTTGCCGAGGTGAACCACCTGGTGGGCGACCCACCACATGTTCCAGACGTACTCCGCCTGATCCTGCCCGAACGGCAGCCTGCCGGTGAGATACGCGGCCCGTGGCCAGGTGGCGGCGATCCCGGCGGCGACGAAGCCCGCCAGCACCAGGACCTCGAGCAGCCAGGGGCGCAGGCCCCCGGGGCGGGCCGCCGGCGGCGGCACGGCGGGTGCCGCGGGGTCCCCGGGCGGGGGCTGGCCGGCCGGCCCGGCCTGGGTCACCGCCGCCGGGGCGGCCGCCATGATCGCATCGGGTTCCGCGGTGCCGGTGGCACCGGCCTGGCCGGAGCCGGCGGGCGCTGCCGGGCTCCGGGCGTCCGGCTGGCTCACCCGGCTCTCCCGGTGTGGCCGCCCGCGGCAGGGGCCAGCCGGAACAACGCGGCGTGATTGACCTCGTGGACGAAGCCGAACCCGACCAGGCGGAGGTACTGGATGGCCGGCCCCGCGGTGGCCGGCTTCCACACGATCGCCCAGCCCGCCCGCATCCGGAGCGCGTCCTGGCGGGCGGCCCGCACCTGGGCCACGGTGAGCTGGCCGGCCTGCCCGTGCTCCTCGACGGCGACGAGGTAACGGTAGAACGGGTGCGCCTTGATGTCGCGCACCGTGGTGGCCGGCTCCCAGGAAATCTCCGAGACGGCCCGCGGGTGACCGTCCGCGGTGGCCTGCACCAGGGCGTGCGGCGACACCTCGCCCCCGTAGGTGCCCAGCCCGCCGTCCAGGCCGAACGGGACGTCCACGACGATCGAGCCCGAATGGTCGGCGGCGATCGGTGCGTCCAGCCGGGGGATCGCGGTGGGCATGGTCTTGATCTGCGGGCTGCCGGTGAAGCCGGCCTCCAGCGCCGCCAGGGCCAGGGCCGCGACGAGCAGCACCGGCGCCTTGTGCAGCAGCCACTCCACCGCCGCGCCCGCGAGCAGGGCGGCGGGCAGCAGGCCGATCAGCATGAACCGGTCCGGCTCACGGAAGCCGGACAGCCCGGGGAGGTGAATCAGCCAGGTGTACGGCATCAGCATGGACATGGCGGCGTGGTGCGAGACCACCGCGAGCGGGACGAAGCGCCCGTGCCCGATCCGCAGCACCGAGCCCAGCGCGATGACCGCGCTGCCCAGCCATGCCACGGCGAGCAGGCGGGCGGGCGGCCGCCGCCAGGCGACCGCCAGGCCGAGCAGCGCGAGCAGCGTCAGCATCGCGCCGAAGGTCGGGATGCCTTCCTTGTGGGTCTGGTAGTGGAAGACCGACGCGACGGCGCGCAGGCCGAAGAAGCTGGTCCGGGGCGAGGGCGCGAACATGCTGTCCAGCGGCACGCCGTACCTGGTGTCCTGGTGTGCCAGTAGCCATGCGGGCAGGCTCGCTCCGCCGGCCAGCGCCTGCTGGGCCATGGCGACGATCTGCGGGCTGGCCACGAGGACGGCGACACCGGCGGCGAGGGCGGACTGGCGCAGCGCGGTGGCCGAGCGGGCCCGGGCCAGCCAGCCCGCCAGCACCACCGCGGCGAGTGCGGCCGCCATGATCGCCGTTTCCTGGTTGACCAGGAAGGCGGCACCGAGCACCGCGCCGAGCAGCACCGCGCGGCCGCGTCCCGGGCGGCGGCGCAGCCGCACCACGGTCTCCAGGGTGAGCGGGAAGAACAGCGCCCCGATGGCGATGTTGAGGTGATACCAGTCCTGCCAGAGCAGCATGGTGCCCAGGCCGTAGAGGGCGCCGGCGGTCACCGCGCCGGTGACGGTGGCCAGCCACAGCCGGGCTGCCCGGTAGGCCAGGTAGCAGGTCAGGCCGGGAATGACGATCGCCAGCAGGTTGTAGCTCGCGCTCGGCCCGAACGCGAGCGTGACCGGCGTCATCAGCAGGCCCGGCAGCGGCATCAGGGTGTCGAAGCCGAGCTGCGTCCCGGCCGGGGCGGCGAGCTGTGCGGTGAACCACGGGTTGCCCAGGTGGGTCACCTGGTGCGCGATCCACCAGAAGTCCCAGACGTAGCTGCTCTGATCGAGGTTGCCGGGCAGCCGCCCGGTCAGGTAGCTGGCCCGTGGCCAGGTCACGGCCACCCCGGCGGCGAGGTAGCACAGCAGCAGGATCAGCTGGAAGGGCCACCGGTGCGCCGTGGCCGCGGCGCGCCACCGTGCCGCGGCGGGCCGCGGCGGGGCGGCTGGCGGAAGGGCTGCCCGGCCGTTCCCCCCGGCCCGGGCCGGCGCCCCGGTGGTGCCACCGGAATCCGGCGCGACGGCGCCGATGGTCGTGCCGGGTGCTTGTTCCATCCCGCCTTCTGATCGTGGGGGCCGGGCAGATGTCAACTGACCCCGGGCGGCCGGTTCACGACGTGGCCGCAAGGCGGGCGCATCCTGCCGTGGGCGCCAGCCAGGCACCGATTCTGTCACATCTGGGGAACGAGCTCGCATTCATCGGAGATTCGCCGTACCGGCTGATTTAGGGAGATTTTGTGAGGTCATGGCGGCACCAATGGCGTGTTTGCCTCGCCGTGCGGCCACCGTGACGGCAGTGGGGCCGGGCCGGGGCCCTGCCCGCTAGTGCCGCGCCGGCCTGGCCCGTCGGGTAGACTCGTAGCGCTTTCACCTGCGCCCGCGGGCCCCGCCCGCGCGAGGTGAGCCGGTCACCTGGCATCGCGGTCCGGGTACTGCGCCGGTGAGCCGAGGTTTCTCCACTGAAGCCCGGGTTCCTATGAAGGAGTACTGCCGTGCCCGAGGTCCGCATCGTCGCCGAGCCGCGCACCGAGTTCGGCAAGGGGGCAGCCCGCCGCGCGCGGCGCGCGGGCCGGGTGCCCGCTGTCCTTTACGGGCACGGCACCGACACCCGGCATATCACGCTGCCCGGCCACGAGCTGCTGATGGCGCTGAAGACGCCGAACGTGCTCATCCAGGTGGAGGGGCTGTCCGGCCGCGCCCAGCTCACCCTGCCCAAGGCGGTGCAGCGGAACCCGATCAGGGGGCTCATCGAGCATGTGGACCTGATCCTGGTCCGCCGCGGCGAAAAGGTCACGGTGGAGGTCCCGGTGCAGGTCACCGGCGAGGTGGAGCCGGGTGGCCTGCTCGACCAGCAGATGGTGCGGCTGGCCGTCGAGGCGGAGGCCACGCAGATCCCGCAGGCCATCGAGGTCGACGTGGAGGGCATGGAGATCGGGTCCGCGGTGCACGCGAGGGACCTGACCCTGCCCCCGGGCGTCACGCTCGCGGCCGAGGCGGAGGCGCTCGTGCTGCACGTGCTCGCGGCGCCGACCGCGGAGCAGATCGAGGCCGAGCTTGGCGAGGCCCCGGCCGCCGAGGAGGTGCCGGCCGCGCCGGATGCGGTGCCGGACGCCGCCGAGGCCGAGGATTCATCTGACTGACCTCCCGGCGCATGACCGGTGACAGGTGGCTGATCGCGGGGCTCGGCAACCCGGGCCCCGGCTACGCGGGCAACCGGCACAACGCGGGCTTCCTGACCGCTGACGTACTGGCCGCACGGGCCGGGGCGCGCTTCAAGGCCGGAAAGTTCCGCGCGCTGGCCGCCGACGGGCGGCTCGCGGGCCGGAGCGTGACCATCGTCAAGCCGCTCACGTTCATGAATGAGTCCGGCGGCCCGGTGACCGGGATCAGCGGGTTCTACCGGCTCGCGGCGGGCCAGCTCGTGGTGGTGCACGACGAGCTGGACCTGCCGTTCGGCTCGGTCAGGCTCAAGCTCGGCGGCGGGGACAACGGGCACAACGGCCTCAGGTCGGTGACCGCCCGGCTGGGCACCCGGGACTACTACCGGGCCAGGATCGGCATCGGCAGGCCGCCGGGCCGGATGGACCCCGCCGTGTACGTGCTGCGGGACTTCGCCGCCGCGGAGCGCAAGGAACTGCCCCTGGTGCTCGAACGGGCCGCGGATGCGGTAGAAATGCTGCTCGCCGACGGCCTGGCCGCCGCCCAGAACGCCTTCCACGCCGGTGTGCCGCCCGGTGATCCCGGTCCGTGATCCCCGCCGGTGATCCGGCAGCCGGTCGGGTCGCCGCCGCAAATGCCCTACCCTGGTGTGGCCCTGCCAGGCCTGCAGATGGAGCCCTTATGACGCCGGATGACCACCACCTCGCCGCCGAGCTCGCGGAGCAAGCCGGAAAGCTGCTGCTCGGGCTGCGCGCCGAGGGAGGCGATCCGTCCGTCCTGCGCAAGGCGGGAGACCGGCTCTCCCACGAGTTCCTCACCGCCGAGCTGGCCGCGCGCCGGCCGGGGGACGCGGTGCTGTCGGAAGAGGGCCGCGACGACCGGGCGCGGCTGTCGGCCGGCCGGGTCTGGATCGTGGACCCGCTGGACGGCACCAGGGAGTTCGGCGAGGCCGGCCGCAGCGACTGGGCGGTCCACGTCGCGCTCTGCGAACGCGGCGAGCTGACCGCCGGCGCGGTGGCGCTGCCCGCCCAGGGCCAGGTGCTGTCCACCACCGCGCCGCCGCCGGCCGGCGACGGCGCTCCGGGGGCGGCCGGGAAGCTGCGGATCGTGGTCAGCCGGACCAGGCCGCCGGCGTTCCTCGAGCGGCTCAGCGAGGAGACGGACGTCACGCTGGTGCCGATGGGCTCGGCGGGGGCGAAGGCCGCCGCGGTCATGCTCGGCGAGGCCGATGCCTACATCCACGCGGGCGGGCAGTACGAGTGGGATTCCGCGGCCCCGGCGGCGGTCGCGCTGGCCGCGGGCCTGCACGCATCCCGGCTGGATGGCTCGGCCTTGCGATATAACCAGCCAGATCCGGTGCTGCCGGATATCCTGATTTGTCCGGTAGTGCTCGCGGAGTCACTGCTGGAAGCGATCGGCGCCGCCGGGGCGCACCGCCCCCAGTGAGGTTCTGGCGCGTCGTGCACAGTGCTAGCCCTGACCCCGCCACCCCACCCATTGCCCTGTCAACACTCCGGAGACCACTCGATGGCCCCAGTGCGTAACGACTATTCGCTGTCCCAGCTCGATTCGCTGGAAGCCGAGTCCATCCACATCATCCGTGAGGTCGCCGCGGAGTTCGAGCGCCCGGTGCTGCTGTTCTCCGGCGGCAAGGACTCGATCGTCATGCTGGCGCTGGCGGAGAAGGCCTTCTGGCCCGCCAGGATCCCGTTCCCCGTCATGCACGTCGACACCGGGCACAACTTTGCCGAGGTGATGGAATTCCGGGACCGCCGGGTCGCCGAGATTGGCGTGCAGCTCGTCGTGGCCTCCGTCCAGGAGTCCATCGACGCGGGCCGGGTGGCCGAGGAGACCGGCCGGTGGGCCAGCCGCAACCGGCTGCAGACCACCACGCTGCTCGACGCCATCACCGAGCACCAGTTCGACGCGGTGTTCGGCGGTGCCCGGCGGGACGAGGAAAAGGCCCGTGCCAAGGAACGGGTGTTCTCCTTCCGTGACGAGTTCGGCCAGTGGGACCCGAAGAGCCAGCGGCCCGAGCTGTGGGGCCTCTACAACACCCGGATCCACCGGGGCGAGCACATCCGGGTGTTCCCGATATCCAACTGGACCGAGCTGGACGTGTGGGAGTACATCGCCAAGGAAGAGCTGGAGATCCCGTCCATCTACTACGCGCACACGCGCAGCGTGTTCGAGCGGGACGGCATCCTGCTCGCCGACAGCCCGTACACCAGGCGCGCCGACGACGAGCAGCCCTACGAGGCCAAGGTCAGGTACCGGACGGTGGGCGACATGACCTGCACCGGGGCCGTGGAGTCCACGGCCGGCACGATCTCGGCGGTCATCGCGGAGATCGCGGCGACCCGGATCACCGAGCGCGGCCAGACCCGTGCGGACGACCGCACCAGCGAGGCCGCCATGGAGGACCGCAAGCGGGAGGGGTACTTCTAATGCCGGGGGAGAGCGCCGAAGCCGTGGTGAACGCCTGGACACATCACACCGACATCCTGCGGTTCGCCACCGCCGGGTCGGTGGATGACGGGAAGAGCACGCTCATCGGACGGCTGCTTTACGACTCGAAGGCCATCTTCGAGGACCAGCTCGCGGCCGTGGAGCGGACCAGCCGGGCCCGCGGCGAGGAGTACACCAACCTCGCCCTGCTCACCGACGGGCTGCGGGCCGAACGCGAACAGGGCATCACGATCGACGTGGCCTACCGGTACTTCGCCACGCCGCGGCGGAAGTTCATCATCGCCGACACCCCCGGTCACATCCAGTACACCCGCAACATGGTGACCGGCGCCTCCACCGCCGACCTTGCCATCGTCCTGGTGGACGCGCGCAACGGGCTGACCGAGCAGAGCCGGCGGCACGCCTTCCTGGCCACCCTGCTGCGGGTGCCGCACCTGATCCTCGCGGTCAACAAGATGGACCTGGTCGGCTACGACCCCGCCGTGTTCGAGCGGATCACCGAGGAGTTCTCCTCGTTCGCCACCAAGCTGGAGGTCGCCGACCTCACCTTCATCCCGATCTCCGCGCTGCACGGGGACAACGTGGTCCAGCGGTCGGCCAACATGGGCTGGTACGACGGCCCCTCGCTGCTGCACCACCTGGAGCATGTGCACATCGCCTCCGACCGGAACCTGATCGACGTGCGGTTCCCCGTCCAGTACGTGATCCGGCCGCACCAGGCCACCGATCCACAGCTGCACGACTACCGCGGCTACGCCGGCCAGGTGGCGGGCGGCGTGATCAAGCCGGGTGACGAGGTGATGCACCTGCCGTCCGGCTTCACCACCACGGTCAAGCGGATCGACACCGCCCGCGGCCCCGTCCCCGAGGCGTTCCAGCCGATGTCGGTGACCCTGGTGCTGGACGACGACATCGACATCTCCCGCGGCGACATGATCTGCCGGCCGCACAACCAGCCG
>Ga0137380_10001567_pt1 | contig 18703 bp, 12 predicted proteins | sample SagtaG_17_FD_104809 | JGI IMG/M metagenome (GOLD analysis project Ga0137380, IMG submission 104809) | Vadose zone soil microbial communities from Sagehorn Ranch, Mendocino, California, USA - Sage2_L_100_16 metaG | ecosystem: Environmental > Terrestrial > Soil > Vadose zone | place: USA...
CCACGCTGACCGAGACGTTGGGCGCGGGCCGGTACTGGAGGTTGACGTAGGTCGACCATTCCACGTCCTGCGAGGAGCGGAAGTACGTGAATCCGCCCATGCTCAGCGTCAGCGATTTGCGGCTATCCGATCCCAGGTCGATCCCGAACTGATACCCCGGCGGCAAGAGCATCAGCGGCCCACCCCGCGTGCGCCGATTGTCGACCGTCCACGGGTTGTACGCGACGTTCCAGTTGAGCCAGTAGTAGTTGTGCAACTGGACGTACCCGAAGTTGAAGCCGCCCGACCAGCTGATGTTGCCGTCCCAGTCGTAATTCCGGAACAAGGCGCCACCGGTCTCGGCATAGCGGAACAGCTTGCCGGGCTTGCTCCACGTGCGGCCGCCGCCGAGATGCATGTTGATGTAGCCCGTGCGCGACAGGAAACCGAGATCGTTGACATCGAATCCAGGTGAGATAACGCCAAAGGCGGAGTTCACGAACGTGTTGCCGCGCTGCTTGGCGAGTGTGAAGCGTGCCGCCATCCCGTTGAGCGAAGTGGCGTTGGTATCCACGCCCACGCTGGGTGCATCAGGTCTTTGGAAGTAGTGCACGGAATTCTGCTGCACGGAAGTGATCCGGGCCGGTGTCCCGCTGATGCGCGAGCCGGCAACCCACGCCGTCGTTACCCACGTCTTGGACGTATCGAGGAAGATCCAGCCATCGGTCCCAAACGTCGTCGAATTGCTGTTGCGGACGTCCCGCAGCGTGACATCGTCGAACGCGCGGCCGGCGAACGTCGTGACGAATCCGAGCCCTTGCCGGCCCTTGTCGAACTCCTTCTGAGCACGGTACACCCCGTACGTCGCGAGCGGCTCGATTTCCTGGCCCCAGCGGGTGCCGAGGCTGTCCTGCAGCGTCGCGCGCTCGCGGGCCGTGACGGCGGTCAGGCCGCCCACGTTCCAGCTGCCGGCGACTTTGCCGGTGAGCTTGACCGCGCCCAGGATATGCGCACCGTCAGGTCCGCCCACGTACCCCTTGTCCGGTGCACCCGGGAGTCCCAGCGAACGGCCAATACGTCGGCTGTAAAAGAAGCTCGGACCGGACCAGTTGAATCCCCAGAAATTGCTCTGGCCGCCGAAGCCGAACTCGAAAATGGAAGAACCCTCGACAAAGAACGGGCGCCTCTCGTTGAGGAAAGTCTCGCGGTCGCTCAGGTTCACCACGGCCGGATCGACTTCAACCTGGCCGAAATCGGGGTTGACGGTGGCGTTGAGGGTGAGATTCGAGCCGAGGCCGATTCTCGCGTCGGCGCCGAACCCCGGGTCGAACGTCGATCCGTCGTTGAACGGATCGCCGAAGGTATGCGGTGTAAATGCGGCGCGGGTCGTCGCGTAGGGCATGATCTCGAGCCGCCGCGGCGGCTCGATGCGCTCGATCCCTACCAGATCAGGAAAGCGCGACACGAAGCCCCTGCCATCCCGCGGCGTGTAGGCGATGTAGTCGAACTCGTTTTTGCGCGCGATGTCGCGCCGGAAATTGATGCCCCACACATACTGGCTGCGCTTGACGAACCGCAGCTGGGAGTAGGGGATCCGCAGCTCGGCGGTCCACCCCCCCGCATCCCGCGTCACCTTACCCTCCCAGACGCCATCCCACGTGTCGTCGTCCCAGTCGTCGTTGAAGAGTGTGCCGTCATAGAGCGTGCCGGCCGCATTGATCCCGAAGTAGAAGCCGCTGCGCCTGTCGTGATAGGGATCGATGAAGACCTGGAAGCGGTCCGAGTTGGTGCCCTGATCGCGGCGCGCCAGGCGCGCGACGATCGAGTCGGGATGCGAGTCGTAGAGCCGGGCGCCGATGTAGAGTGCCGCATCGTCATATGCGACGTAGACGACGGTGCTCTCGGTCGGCACCGCGCCCTGGTTGGGATCGCGCTGCGTAAACCCCGTCAGCCGCTCCGCCGACTGCCAGAGCGGTTCGCGCAGCAGGCCGTCGATCGTGACGGCCTGGCCACCGCCCAGGCGAATGGCGCGGACTTGCTGCGGCGCGGGAGGCGCTGGAGGTGGAGAGTCGACGGCAACGAGGGGCGGATGACTTCCCGCCAGAGCGAGGAGCAACTGGAGCGTCGTCGGCATATGCGTCCGGGAGCTGAAGGTGAATGTGACTCCGGTCGCGAACGCTGACGGCGAGCGCGCGGCAGTTACCGGTTGATATGACAGAGCCTGGCGGAAAAAGGTTGCAAAACGAGCGGGTCGGGCGGGTCAAGCCAATGTCAGGGTTCTAAGAACTCCTTTCACGACCACGGCGAGCTTCCGGGCCACCTGCTCACTCACCGCCAGCACTTCCGCGTGGGAAAGCGCGTCTCCGGTAATCCCGGCCCCGGGGTTCGTAATAATGGAAAAGCCCAGGCAGCGCATGCCGCGAGACCGAGCCACCAGCACTTCCGGCACGGTCGACATCCCGACGGCGTCGGCACCGAGCCGCTCCAGCATACGGACTTCGGTGGGCGTCTCATACGAGGGACCCAGGAGGGCGACGTAGACGCCCTCTTCCATGCGGATGCCGGCTTCGCGCGCCACCGTGCGCGCGACGGCGCGGAGCTCCCCATCGTACGGCTCGTGCATGATCGGAAAGCGCTCCTCCCCGGGCTCGGGCTGTCCGATCAGCGGGTTGCGCCACATGAGATTGATGTGGTCCGCGATGAGCATCAGGGTTCCGCCCGGGAAGGTGCGGCGCACCCCACCGGCGGCGTTCGTAACGATCAGGATCTGGACGCCCAGCTCCGCAAAGACCCGGGCCGGCAGGCCGGCGACCGCCGCGGGATGGCCTTCGTACAAATGAAAGCGGCCGGCCTGCACGATCACCGGCACGCCCTCGAGCTTCCCGGCGACCAGCTCGCCCTTGTGGCCTGCGACCCCCGGCTCCGGGAAGCCGGGGATGGTGCGGTATGGAATACGGATCGGATTGGCGACTTCATCGGCGAGAAAACCGAGGCCCGAGCCGAGGACAATCGCGACTCGGGGTTTCAACGTGCCGAGGCGTTTGGCGACCGCCTCGGTGGCCTTCATCATAAGAGAATACCTGCGAGCGTGGCCGAGAGAAAGTTCGCGAGCGTGCCGGCGATCATCGCCCGGAATCCGAGCCGCGCGAGATCGTGCTTGCGCTCGGGCGCCAGCGCGCCGATCCCGCCGATCTGAATTCCCACCGAGCTCAGGTTCGCGAAACCGCACAGCGCGAACGTCGCGATGGTAAACGAGACGGGATCGAGACTGCCCTTCATCGGCCCGAGATGTGCGTAGGCGATGAATTCGTTGAGGACCATGCGCTCACCCAGCAACGATCCTACCGTCCCGCTGTCGTGCCACGGGACACCCATCACCCACGCGATCGGCCGGAATATCCATCCGAGAACGGTCTGCAGCGTTTCCGGGAACCACGGGACCACTCCATGAATCCAGCCGAACAGGCCATTCACCAGTGCGATCAGCGCGATGAACGAAATGAGCATCGCGATCACGTTCAGCATGAGATGTAGCCCTTCGCTCGTCCCGCGCGCAGCGGCATCGAGGACGTTCACGTCGGTGCGCGGGATTTCCACCTTGACTCCGCCTAGCGTCTCGGGGACTTCGGTCTCGGGCTCGAGGATCTTCGCCATCATGATCGTCCCGGGCGCCGTCATGATCACCGCGGTGAGCAGGTGGCGCGCTTCGATCCCGAACGCGATGTACGCAGCCATGATCGAGCCGGAGACGTGCGCCATGCCCGCGGTCATTACGGTCATCAGCTCGGAGAGCGTCATGCGCGGCAGGAAGGGGCGAATCGTGAGCGGCGCTTCGGTCTGCCCCATGAAAATCGACGCGGCGACGTTGAGGCTCTCCGCTCCGCTCGCGCCCATGATCTTGTTCATTGCGACGGCGAACGCCTTCACGACGACCTGCATGATGCCAAGGTAGTACATGATCGCGAACAGCGCGGACACGAAGATGATCGCCGGCATGATCTGGAAAGCGAAAATGACGCCCAGGCTCGAGTGCTGCTTGCCGATCTCGCCGAATACGAATTCCGAGCCCGCGTACGAGAAGCTGAGGATCTTGGTCACCGTGGCGCCGAGCCAGCTGAAGATCGTCTGGCCGACCGGGACCCGGAGCACAAAGATCGCGAACAGCAGCTGCAACCCAACGCCCCATGCCACCACACGCCGGCTGATCGCACGCCGGTTCCGCGAGAACGCGACGCCGATGCCGAGAATCAAGATGAGCCCGAAGATTCCCGTGAGCCGCGATCCGAGTGAGCGCGGAACCGGCGTCACGGTTTCCGCGGGCTGCTGCAGCAACGGCGGCGCCGGTTGGGCTTTAGCGGTGTCCTGCGCGGCCGTCTGAACGGTCGCGCCGCGCAATGTGTTGAACACAAACCGCGGCAGTGTGAATACGACGAGCGCGCAGACGAATGTGACCATGAACGCAAAGACGACTCGGCGCCAGGACATCACGGAGTTCCCCCCAATTCGTCGAGTTCGCTCTGCACGCGCGATACGAGCGCGACCTTCTCGTACTCCGGGAGAAATGCGCTTTCGCAGGCGTTGAGGACCACGCGCGCCATATCGTCGGGCGAGAGACCCAGCACGGCGTGCGCGAGAAAATACTCGTCCGTCAGCGTGATGCCATCGGTCAACGGGCCGTCGGTGTTCAGCGTGACGACGACGCCCTGCTGGAAATAGCGCTTAAAGGGATGCTCCGCCACCGAGGCTACGACGTGGGTATGCACGTTGCTCGTGAGGCACATCTCGAGCGGAATCTTGCGGGCGACGACTTCCTCGAGCAGCGCAGGATCTTCCGCGAGCCTGGTGCCGTGCCCGATGCGCTGCGCGCCGACTTCGTGCAATGCTTGATGAATCGAGTGTGGCCCGTCTCCCTCGCCGGCATGACAGGTGCATGCCATCCCGTGGGCCGCCGCGTACTCGAACGCGGCGCGGTGATCGCGCGCCGGATGCCCTCGCTCGGCGCCAGCGAGATCGAAGGCCGTCACTCCCACGGATCGATACTCCGCCGCGGCGCGGGCCAGCTCCAGCGACTCCGCCGGCGCGCGCGTGCGCATGGCGCAGACGATCAGCCCGACCTTCATTCCGGTTTCCGCGGCTGCGCGCCGGATGCCGGCGAGTGGCGCGTCGATCGCCTGGGCGAGCGTCAGCGCGGGCCGATGCAGCAACGGCGAGTACCGTACCTCTACGTAGCGCACGTTTTCCGCCGCCTTGTCGAGCACGAATTCGTACGCGACGCGCTCCAGCGCCTGCGCCGTCTGGAGCACGGACAACGTGATCTCGTACTTCTGGAGGTACTCCTCGAGACTCTTGGCATCGCGGACCAGCATCGCTTTGGCGAGCGCGTCCGGTGTGTCGGCGGGCAGACGGATGCCCTGCGCACGCGCCAACTCGATCATCGTCGCGGGCCGCAGCGCCCCATCGAGATGCACATGCAGCTCGGCCTTGGGCCAGCGCCGCAGCGCGTCCTTCGTCAACCTCGGCTTCCCTGCGCGCCGCGCGGAGACGACGACGCGGTAGACCGCGCCGGCCTCCCTCACCGCGTCTCCGGCATCGATCGGTCGGCCGGCGGCGTCCGTCACATACGCCGCACCGTCGAGCAGCCGGGCCAGGCCGTCATCCGCTTGCGCGACGGCGTCGCGCACGCGCGCGCCCCGTGGTACATCGACCGCTTTGTCGTTGACGAAAACCCGCATCAGCGGTCGGTCCGATGGAAGCGCACGTCGTCGGGCGCCTCCACGGCACGCAGCACACCCAGATAGCGGGTCAGGGCGTCGACATCGACGACGTCGAGGTCTTCCTTCGGAGAGCCGACCAGCATGCGGAATCCCGAGCCACCCGTCGCCATGAAGTCGCTGACGACCAGTGTGTACGTGCGATCCTGGTCGAGATCCTTGCCGCCGAGGCGAACGCGGCTAATGCGCTTCCGCACTTCCTTCCGGGGGTCGTACCACACTTCCGCGCCGGCGACGTGGCAGTCCGGAAGATGATCCTGGCTCCCCGCCACGCACTGCTCCAGCGCGTCCTGCAGCACCGAGCCCTTCACCGTGAGCCGCAGCAACCGGTTTTGGAACGGCTGCACCTGGTACACCTGGCCCCACGTGACCGTGCCTTCGGGCAGATCGGCCCGGATGCCGCCGTTGTTCATGATCGCCACGTCGGCGCGGCCGGCGGCACGCTGCGCGTCCGCGATGAGCCGGCCCAACGCGTACTCGTCACCCGCTCGCGTCAGCGGGACCTTGAGTCGCGCGACGACCCGCTCGCTGATGTTGCGAACCGCCTGTTGCTGGCGGCCCAACGCCTCGGTCAACGCGACATCCGGTTTGACCTGGTCGGCGTACGGCGTGACGAGCTGCACGCGCACTTCGCGCCGGCCGCCGGTGCGGACGAAGTCGACCACGCCAATCGAGCGGCCGCTCGACTGCGCCTCCACGATGGGGATGCCGTGGACGACGGTGTTGACGCGCAGGTGCGTGTGACCGGCGACGATCAAGTCGACGGACCCGGAATCGAGCTGGCGTGCGACGTCGAGAATCTCGCCGTGACAGGCGCTCGAATCGCAGGCCGCCCCCACGTGCGCGACGACGATCACGAACTCGGCCCCGGCGCGCGCCTCCGGCAGATACCGCTTGATTGCCTGCGCGCCGTCGCCGAATGCGAGGCCCTGGATGTTGCGCGCTACGGTGCTCGTCGGTGTCTCCGTCGTCGTCAAGCCGATCACGGCGATCTTCACGCCGTTCTTCGTCACCAGCTTCCACGGTGTAGCCCACTCTGGCCGCGCCGTGCCCGCGGTATTCGTGATATTTGCCGAAAGGAATGGGTATTTCGCCTCGCTCATGCGCGCGCGCAGGGTGTCGACCGACCAATCGAACTCGTGATTGCCGATCGCTGCGGCGTCGATACCGAGCGTGTTCATGGCGTCGATCGTCCCACGCCCGAACGTGGCATTTGAAAGCAGCGTCCCCTGCATTTCGTCGCCGGCGTCGAGCCGCACCGACGTGCAGCCACAGACGCGGGCAAGACTGTCGAGCCACGGCCTCAGCGCTGCTACACCGCCGACCGGCCGTCCCTGCGACCAGTCCCAGACGCGCGACTCGAGCTGTCCATGCAGGTCGCTCGTCGTGAGCACCCGCAGGAGCGTGCTGTCCTTGGTGCTGATCACGGCCGGCGCCGGCGCGAATGCCGCCCGCGCGGCGGCGCGGGCGGGATCGGGGATGATCGCCCAGCTCGGCCGGAGATACGCAGTCGCCTGGATCGTGCGGACGCGGCGGATTTCGTCCACCAGCAGCTCGCGAATGTCTTCACCCTTGTCGTAGACCACGCGCGCGTTCGCCAGCATCGAGTAGCCGCCGCCGCCCGCCTGCCGGTAACTATTCACCGCCATCGTGAAGCTGTCCGTCGGCTGCACGAGGCGACCTTCGTACGCGAGTCCGCGGATGCGCTGCCCCGCTGATCGGGAAAGATCCACGTTGTAGACCACACCGCTTACCACGTCGTAGTTGTAGCCCGCGACGCTGTCGTTGATGATCGGCTGGCCCGGCTCGTACGTGCGGAAGTAGCGGGCGGAATGCTCCAGGTACTCGCGCAGCTGCTGGCCCGAAATCCGTACCGCACGGAGCGTATTCTCGTAGGGGTAGATCCCCGACACGTCACGCTGGTGGACGTCGCCCTCGGGCAAGCCCGGCTGCACGTCGAAGGCGGCGGCCGCGGACAACTGCGCCCCTGCCCGGCGGCGCTGCACCTCATTGATGAAGTCGAGCAGTGGCGTGTCCTGCACGCGGGTGTAGCGCGCATCGAATCCCGGCGTCGCGCTGCCAAGCGGGGTGCCCGCCCACTGCCGAGCGGCTTCGTGCGCCGCGATGAGCCTTTGGGTAAAGCGTGGCAGCTCGGGCATCGTCGTGAGCGGGATCAGGTCGGAATGGATGTTCCTCACGCGCCAGCGGCCTTCCTCACGGCTCAACGAGACGTGCACCACCGCCAGGCTCTGCACCCAATTTTTCGGCTGCACGAAATGCACGCCATTGATCACGGTGTCGCGGATTTCGCGGTGCGTGTGTCCGACGATCACGATGTCCGGTTTCGGATTCACCGCCGCCAACGCCGCGGCGTCGTTCTCCGGGCCAACACCCGTCGTGTCGTAGGTCGATAATCCGAATCCGCTGTGGATCAGCACGATCTTGAGGTCCGCGCCCTCGCCCTCCAGGCGCGCGAGCGCCGACGGAGCAGCGCCGGCGATCCGTCGCATGCGCACGCGGGCCCCGGCGAGCTGCGCGCGATCCCACAGCATCGTGCCCGGCGTCGTAAAGCCGGTGATGCCCACCTTCACGGCGCCGCGCGGCAGGACGACCGTCTTGGGGTACAAGGGTGCGCCGCTCGAGTCCTCGACGTTCGCCGAGACGTAGCGATACGTGGCCTGCGTGGCGGCACGGCGCAGGAAATCGATACCGAAGTCGAAGTCGTGGTTGCCCGGGGTGACGACGTCGTACTGCAGGGCGTTCATCGCATCCACGATCGGTTGTGGCTGGCGCTTGTCGTAGCGGCCGTAGAACGTCGCGAACGGATTGCCCTGCAGCAGGTCGCCGGCATCGACCAGCACGAGCCGGCCGGGATAGCGGGCGCGGAGCGTTTCGAGAGCGGTGGCGGCACGCGAGAGCCCGCCCGGGGCGGCTGCGTCACGAACGTAATCCCAGCCGAAGACTCGACCGTGCACGTCGGTCGTGGCGACGATGACGATATGCGCGGTATCAGGCGGATTTTGAAGCGCGAGGAGCAGGGTGCAGAGGAGCCGCATAGTGCGCAGAAAACTACCGCGGCTCCTCTGCGTCGTGCTAGGTCGTCAGATTCACCTTCCTTCTTCCGAGAAGGCAGGTGACTTTTCGTCATGCAATTGCTCGTGGTACGGCACGGGATCGCAGTCGAACACGACGAATGGGCGCGCGAGCACAGCGACGATACGGAGCGCCCGCTCACGGCAGAAGGCAAGAAGCAGATGAAAGAGTGCGCCAAGGGGCTGCGCGCGATCGTCCCCCGGCTGGATGTGTTGGCCACGAGCCCACTCGCCCGCGCGATGCAGACGGCCGCGATCCTGGCCAAGGTCTACGAGAAGGGCGAACCCGCCATCGTGGATGCGCTCTCTCCCGGCCAGCATCCTCCCGCCGTTGCGACGTGGCTCCGCGGTCAGGGGGCACAGAAGACCGTGGCGATCGTGGGTCATGAACCGGGACTCGGCGCAATCGTCAGCTGGTTCACGGCAGGAAGCGAGCGCTCCTTTCTCGAGCTGGGCAAAGGCGGCGCCTGTCTGCTCGACCTCGGCGACCGCATCGAGGCGGGCGACGCGATGCTGCTCTGGGTGCTGCGTCCCAGTCACCTCCGGGCGCTGAGCTGATGGCCGACTTCACCCGCGAGCTGCTCGATCGCCCGGCCGTCCTGGCCGCGAGCGCGGTCGCGCTGGCGTATCTCGACGACGCCGTCGCCGCGGCGACGCGGCTGAGCGATGGCAGCGACGCCGAAGCGCTGCATGACTTCCGCGTGACGATTCGGCGGCTTCGTGTTACGCTGCGCACCTATCCCGGCTTGCACGCGAGTGTGTCCCGCAAGCAGCGCCGCCGGTTGCGGAGGCTCGTGCGAGCGACGAATCCCGCCCGCGATGCCGAGGTTCAGCTCGCCTGGTTCGTCGAGCGCTCGCCGCGATTCACGCCATTGGAGCGCGCCGGCCTCGGTCCGCTGCGCGCGCGCTTGCGCGCTCGCCGGCGTCGAGTCATGGCGGCAACGCGCGACGAACTACAAGAGCGGTTCGAAAAACTGGAGCGCAAGCTGCGGCGCCGGCTGACGACGTTGCGGTCCGACGCCGGTCCGCATGAGGCGCCATTCCGAGCGGTCGCGGCCGCGACGCTCGTACAACACGCGAGCGATCTTGCCGGGCGGCTCAGCGCGACGTCGCCGTCCTCGGCTCCAGCCGAGCTGCACGCCACGCGCATCGCCGCCAAGCGCCTGCGCTACTTGCTGGAGCCGGTGCAATCCGGGCTGTCTGACGGTGCCGCGCTCGTGCGACGACTGAAGGATCTGCAGGATCTGTTCGGCGCGCTGACGGACGCGCATGATCTCGAGGTCGTGCTGCGGGAGGCTGGAGAAGGCGCGGCGCCCGCCGCGAACCTGCTGCAAGCCGAAGTGGCGGCGCTCTTCATCAAGTTGCTGCATGAGTGGTCCACGGCCGGCCCGGATCTCGAGCGACAGATCGGTGCCGCTGTGCGGCAGCTGCGTCCCACGAGGAAGGCTCCTCGACCGCCGGCGCGACGCCGCCGGCTACGTGGAGCTGTCGTCGGGGACTTTACGGGCGGATGAGCCCTTGGCGCCGCGGCGCACGCGCGGCGCTGTAGCGCTCCGGCGCGTCTCTCCCTTCCCCTTCTTGCCGTTGCGTCGTAGGACCGGCACGAACAGCCTTCGTCCCCCGTGTTCCGTGATGGCCGACCCGCGCGCCAGACTATGCAGCACGGTCTGCGACCGGATCGTTGCCTGGCCTTCCTCTGGAACCAGCCGTCGATAGGACCCATCGGGATTCTGCAACCGGGCCTTGACGTTGTCGCCGAGGATCGTCGGCAGGATGCGATCCACGATGCGCGCCTTGAGGGCGGCGGCCTCCACCGGGAACATCACTTCGATCCGCCGGATGAAGTTGCGCGGCATCCAGTCAGCGCTGGCGAGGAAGACCTCCGGATTGCCGGCGTTGCTGAAGTAAAAGACCCGGCTGTGTTCGAGGAAGCGGTCCACGATGCTGACCACCCGGATGCGTTCCGACACGCCCGGCAGGCCGGCCCGCAGGCAGCAGATGCCCCGAATGACGAGATCGATTTCGACACCGGCCTGGGAGGCGCGGTACAGCGCGTCGATCACCGACACCTCGACGAGCGCGTTCATCTTCACGATGATGCGGGCCGGGTGTCCCGCTTCCGCGTGACGCCGTTCGCGGTCGATGAGCGCGATGACGCGCTCACGCAGCTCCACCGGCGCCACGACGAGCTTGCGCCACCGCCGGGTTTGTGAGTACCCGGTCAGCAGGTTGAACATCTCGCTGACGTCCTCCCCGAACGCTGGATCGGCCGTGAACAGTCCGATGTCGGTGTAGATGCGGGCCGTCGTCGGGTTGTAGTTCCCCGTCGAGAGGTGGACGTAGCGGCGCAGCCCCGAGCGCTCGCGCCGCACGACCAGCGCCGCCTTGCAGTGGGTCTTCAGGCCGACGATGCCGTACACGACGTGCACGCCGGCCTGCTCCAGCTCCCGTGCCCAGACGATGTTGTTCTCTTCGTCGTAACGCGCCTTGAGCTCGACGAGTGCGGTGACCTGTTTACCGTTCTGCGCCGCACGGGCGAGGGCCGAAATGATCGGGCTGCCGCCGCTGGTGCGGTACAGGGTCTGCTTGATCGCGAGAACCTGGGGATCGTCGGCTGCGCGATCGATGAAATCGACCACGGCACCGAACGACTCGTACGGATGATGCACCAGGACATCCTCCGCCCGGATTACGTCGAACGGGTTCTCCCCGCTCGCAAACGCCGGCGCGGGCCGGGGCACGAGCGCCTCGTCGCGCAGGGTTCGGAATCCCTCACCGCGGTGCAGCGCCATCAACGCCGTCAGATCGACCGGCCCATTCACGCGGTATACGTCGCTCTCGCGCAGGTCGAGCGCGCCCATCAACATCTGCGCGAAGCGGGCGTCGCCCGACGCGAGAATCTCGAGCCGCACCGCGTCTCCGAGGATCCGCTGCCGCAGCGTCTCCTCGATCGTCTGGAGCAGGTCCTCGGCATCGTCCTCGTTGATGGCTAGGTCCGTATTGCGGGTCACGCGGAAGACGGTGTGCGCCAGCACCTTGAAGCCGCCGAACAGGTCGCCGAGGTGCGCCGCGATGATCTCTTCGAGCAGGACAAACCGGAGCTTGTCCGGGTCTCCACCCGGCAGCGCCACGACGCGATCCAGCAGCGCCGGGACCTGCACCACCCCGTAGAGCTGTTGACCCGATTCGGCGTTCTCCACCAGCAGCACGATGTTCAAGCTCTTGTTGTGCACGTGTGGGAACGGATGGCCGGGATCGATGGCCAGCGGCGTCAGCACGGGATAGATCTCTCGCGCGAACAGTTTGTCGAGATGGTCGCGCTCCGCCGCGTCGAGCGTATCGAGGGCGACCCGCTGAATTCCCGCCGCCGCGAGACCCGGCATGATCTCGGTATCGAGCAGCCGGTGCTGCTCCGCGACGAGGGCGTGGACACGCGTCTCGATGAGCGACAGCTGCTCCGCCGGATCCAACCCGTCGGCGCCGTAGTCTTGCGGCTCGATCCCGGCGTAGAGCTGCTGCTGCAGACCGGCGACACGCACCTCGAAGAACTCGTCGAGGTTGGAGCTGAAGATGGCCGCAAACTTCAGGCGCTCCAGCAGCGGGTTCGTCTTGTCCGCCGCTTCTTCCAGGACGCGGGCGTTGAATTCGAGCCAGCTCAGCTCGCGATTGAGGTAGTGATCCGGCGGGAACGCCGGCTGGTAGGGCGCTGCCACGGTTTACCCGGCGGCCAGGCGCAGCCGCGGACGCCGCTCGGCGCCGCGCACCCACATGAAACGCGGCTCCAAATCGAACGCGCGCTGAAACAGTCCCGACTTGCGCTCGGCGTCCCAGATCTCGACGCGCGGATCGGTTCGCGCCTGCAGCGTCAATTCCACGAAGCCGCGATGCGTTCCGCACGTGACCGCGGTGATTCGCTGTGTGTGCGTGCGATCGAGCCCGTCCGCCACGCGCAGCATGCCGGCCAGCGCGCGCACCAGGCGCCGATCGGCCCGTTCGAGCCGGGCGAACGCCGGATGACGCTTTTTCGGAAAGGCCTTGCGATGGTAGCGAGCCACGCAGGCGACGATCTCGAGCTCGCGCTGTGTGAAGCCTTGCAGGTCGCCGTTGAGAATGAGGTGATAGGCGTGCTTGTGGTGCTTCGCATGATTGATCACGTACCCGATGTCGTGCAGCAGCGCCGCGGCCTCGAGCAGCTCGCGCGCATCGGCCGGCACTCCGAACCGCTCCGCCAATCCGTCGAACAGCTGCGTCGCAAGCTGCGCGACGCGCTCGCAGTGCCGCTCACTCGACCGGCATTGCCGCGCGAATGCTCGCGCGGAATCGAGCCGGCTGATGGGCCCTGCCGACTTGCGCGCCGCGGAGGGGAAACGCTCCTCGATCATCGCGAGCAGCAATCCGTCGCGCAGCCCGCCGCTGTTGACCAGGATTTGCTGCGTGCCGAGGCGCTTGGCGAGACGCGACACCGCCGCGGCGCCAGCCACGATGATGTCGGCCCGGCGCGGATTGAGCCCCGGCGTCTCGCGCCGTTCTGCGAGGGGCGTCGCGCGCAGGCGATGCAGCAGGTGCACGACTTCGGCGCGCGACATGGGATACCCCTGTACGCTGCGCGCCGAGCCTTCGCGGTCGAACTGCGCCATGGCCGCCAGGTTCGTGAACGTGCCGCCGCTGCCGATCATGATCTCCGGATGGAATGGCGGTTTGCGCAGCTTTTCGTCGAGCGCGCGGTCGATGGCCTGGCGCAATTTGCGCCAGCGCTTGGGCGACAGCGAGCCGTCCGTCCTGTAGCGCTCGGTCAGTCGCACCGCGCCGAGCGGCAGAGTCAGCACCTTGTCCACCACCGATCCGGCCGTGAGGGTGACCTCGAGGCTGCCGCCGCCGATGTCTACGACGGCGACCGACCGGCCGGCGAGATCGAAATGGTGCAGCGCGCTGCGCAGCGCGAGCTGGGCTTCCTCCTCGCCGGAGATGACGTCTACGCGCAGACCGCAGCGCCGCCGGACCTCCTGACAGAACGCGCGGCCGTTGGCGGCCTCACGCACGGCGCTGGTCGCCACGACGCGCAGCTCCGCGACTTCGAACCCCTTGGCGATGGTGTGTAGCTTCGCGAGCGCCGCGAGGGAACGCTCCATCGGCTCGTTGAGCAATCGGCCGCGTGCGAACAAGCCGTGCCCGAGCCGGGTCATCTCGCGCTCTTCGTCGAGCACCCGATACCGGCCGTCGGGTTCGACCTCGGCGACCACGAGGCGAATCGAGTTGGTGCCGATGTCGATGGCGCCCAACCGGGTAGCGGTCGCAGTGCGGGAAGTGGCAGGCATAGCGGACCAAAAAGTTACCCCAGAATTCGGCACCGCGTCGGAACGCCGTTTGTCACGAACCGGCTACATTCATGTAACCACGTGGCGATGAGCAGGGTTAGCCAATTGCGAGGGGCTCGCGCGACGGTAGTTTCCCCCCCGTCGCGCGGCGCCCTTCCGCGCGGCTACGCTTCAGACGTCAAAAGGAGACGACGTGACTACGCGCCCGGTCGCCGATCTGCTCGTGACGCTCGCCGAGACCGCACCGCCGCACTCGATCGTTCGCGCTCGCGTTTCGAATCGCGGGTCCGAGGCGCTGTCATGAATGCCTCCTGAGACCGCGGAACCACACCGCATTCTCGTCGTCGACGACGAGCCGGACATCACGGCGCTCGTCGCGTACCACCTCGCAAAAGAGGGCTACCGCGTCACAACCGCGGGCACGGGCGCCGACGCGTTGCGCTCGGCGCGCGAAGAACGGCCCGATCTGGTGGTGCTGGACCTGATGCTTCCCGGCCACTCGGGCTTCGAGGTGCTCGCGGAGCTGCGGCGCCGAGACGAGACGCACGACGTTGGCGTGTTGCTCCTGACGGCGCGCAAGGACGAGCCCGATCGCATCAAGGGCCTGTCCCTCGGCGCGGACGACTATCTCGCGAAGCCGTTTTCGCCCAAGGAGCTGGTGCTGCGCGTCGGCGCGATCCTGAGACGGCTGGCGGCGCCTCCCGTAGCGGCCGGCGGCCGCCTCGTCGGCGGTCCGATCGTCCTCGATCGGACGACCCATCGGGTGACCGCGGAGGGGAAGGAAGTCGAGCTCACCGCCACGGAGTTCAAGTTGCTCGAGCGCTTGATCGAGCGCCGTGACCGCGTGCAATCGCGGTCCCAACTCCTCGAATCAGTGTGGCAGGCACAGCCGGACATTCAGACACGCACCGTGGACATGCACGTGCAGCGACTGCGCACCAAGCTCGGCGCGGCCGGGGATTGGATCGAGACGGTGCGTGCCGTCGGCTATCGGTTCCGTGAACCGGTTGCCCCTCCAAAGAGACCTACGCCCGCCGCTCGCCGCCGTCGCACATGAAACTCGTCACGCGGCTCTTCGCGAGCATTGGTTTGCTCGTGGCTGCCGCGGTCGCCGGTTCGATCATCGCCGCCGACGTCCTGCTGCGCCGGCACCTCGAGCGGGAAATCGCGACGGAGCTGGAGCGAGAGGCGCGGCTGGTGGCCGCGTTCGCGCCGGTCGACTCGACCACATGGCCGGAGTTTGCAGCGCTGGCGGGCGCGCGCCTGGGTCGCCGCGTCACGCTCATCGACCCTGAGGGCCACGTCCGCGGCGACACCGAGTTCGATCGCGCCTCCCTCGCTCGACTCCAGAATCACCGCGACCGCCCCGAAGTGCGCGCGGCGCTCGATTCCGCTTCGGGCGTCGGGATGAATGAACGCCTCAGCGCGTCCACCAACGAACGCCAGATGTACGTCGCGATCCGGGGCGGGCCGCCCGGGCTCGCCGTCGTCCGCGTCTCCACCACACTCGCGATCGTGGACGCGCAGGTTCATGCCGTCCAGCGCGCCGTCGCCGTAGCAGGATTGGTCATGCTGCTCGCGGCCTGGCTGCTCGCCTGGATGCTCGCGCGCGAACTGGCCTGGCCGCTGCTCCGCATCGCCGAGGCGGCAGGCGACATCGCCGCCGGCCGTCCGGCGGAGTTCCCCGACGTGCGCGTCCCCGAGCTCGCCCACCAGGTCGACGCGCTCCGTGCGATGCATCACGAGCTCGGGCGTCGCTTCGAAGACCTGCGCCGCGAGCGCGAGGAATCCCGCACGCTGCTCGAGGCGCTGTCGGACGGCGTCCTCGCCGCCGACAAGCGGGGCATCGTCGTCGAGACGAACGCGGCCGGTCGCCGGCTGCTCGGCTACGGAGCAACGGAGCCGTTGCCTCCGCTCGGCGAGCTGTTCCATGACCGCGCCCATCGCGCGTTGATGCGCGAGGTCTTGACCGGCGCGGTGGTCGAGGGACGCGAGCTGGATCTCGGCGACCGCACCGTCGTCTTCTCCGCCCGCCCGCTCGCGGAAGGCGGGACGCTGCTCGTGCTGAGTGATGTCACCGACCTGCGACGACTGGAAACGATCCGGCGCGACTTCGTGGCGAACGTGTCGCACGAGCTGAAGACTCCGTTGACGGCCATCGCCGGGTACGCCGAGACGCTCGCGGCCGAGGCGTCGGACGCACAGGCGACGGGGTTCGCCCAGACGATCGTGGAGAACGCGCGGCGTATGCAACGCCTGGTCGACGACCTGCTCGACTTGTCGCGCATCGAATCCGGAAGCTGGGAGCCTGAACCGCGAAGCGTCGACGTGGAGACGGCCGCGCGAGAAGCGTGGGGTCCGTTCGCCGAGCGCGCCGCGGGGCGCGACGTCGCGTTCGAAAGCGCAACCGACTCGTCGGACATCAATGCAGACCCCGAAGCATTGCGGCAGATCTTCACCAACCTGTTCGACAACGCGCTGCGGCACACGCCAACCGGCGGTCGCATCCGTGTCTCGGCGCAACGAGTGGGACATGACTCTGTCGTGCGAGTCAGCGACACCGGCTCCGGTATCGGCGCGGATCACCTGCCCCGCATCTTCGAGCGCTTCTACCGCGTGGATCCCGGCCGCTCGCGCCAGGAAGGCGGCACGGGACTCGGTTTGGCCATCGTCAAACACCTGGTCGAGGCACATGGCGGCCGCGTGGAGGCCGAGAGCGAGCTCGGCCGCGGCACCACAATCCTTTTGTACTTCCCGACTTAGCCCTCGTTACACAGCCGTAACGCGTACGTCACCGACTGTTGACCGCCCACGCGCAACGTTGGCTCGTGCGAATTGCGCTCGTAACAGACACTTACACGCCGCAGGTCAACGGCGTCACGACCGTGGTCGTCCGGATCGCGAATGTGCTGCGCGAATTCGGCCACGAGGTCGTGGTCGTCGCACCACGGTATCCCGGCCACTTGCCTGTGGACCCGGGTGAGCTTCGCATTCCGTCGGCGTCGTTTCCGCCGTATCCAGCCATCCGGTTGTCGCTCCCGCAGTTCGGGGCCGTGTCGCCGTTCCTCGACTCCTTTGCGCCTGACGTCGTGCATGTCGCGACGGAAGGACCGCTCGGGCTGACGGGTCGGCACTACGCCGTGCGGCGCGGCATTCCACTGGTGACTTCGTATCACACGAACTTCCGCAGTACGCGCGGCACTACGGTGCCGGCGTCGTTGAGCCCCTCGTCTGGAAATGGCTGCGCTGGTTCCATCGGCCCGCCGTGTTGACGCAGACGCCCGGCGAGGCGGTCGCGAGCGAGCTGGAACGCCGCGGTATCGGCCGTCCCATCGTTTGGGGACGCGGCGTGGACACCGCGCACTTCAATCCCGCGCGGCGCAGCGCCGGTTGGCGGCGTTGGCTCGCCGGCGGTGACGACACCGCCCTCGTCCTGCATGTCGGCCGGCTGGCTCCCGAGAAAAACATCGATGTGCTCGCCGAGGCGTGGATCGCCGCCCGCGAGCGCGTCGGCCAGCGCGCGACGTTTGTCCTGGCCGGTGACGGACCGGAGACACGTCGCCTGCTGAGGCATTTGCCGTGGGTACGCCAGCTTGGCTTTCTCGATCGGGCCAAGCTCGCGGACGTATACGCGAGCGCGGACATCTGCGTGCTCCCGTCCCGCACCGAGACCTGCGGCCTCGTTGCGCTCGAAGCCATGGCCTCGGGTCTGGCCGTCGTGGCCGCCGATGCCGGCGGATTCCGCGAGAGCATCACCCACGGTCAGAGCGGCGTGCTCGTGCCACCGGAAGATGCGACGGGATTCGCCGCCGAGATTCTGTCGCCGGTAATCGCGCCGCAGCGACGCGCCGAGCTCGCGAAAGCCGCGCGGACGGCAGCGCTCGAACGGGACGTCGCTCCCGAGAACGTCGCGCTGCTGCAGCAGTACACGAGCGCGGCGGGTCCGGCAGCTGCGGGAGCCGCCCCATTCGCAGCGTAGTCCTGGCCGGCGCGAGCAGCGCCTCCACCCTCATTCTGCACTAACAATCGTCATGTGCCCGGCGGCGGATTGCACGGCCGACTGTCCGGGTGCCCAGGTAGCGGGGGCCAGCACGGCTCCGCTATCTGCGCGTCTGCCCGTTACGCAATTGTGACATCGCCGACTCACGCCAGTGATGCCGAGCGACGAGGTTTTCAACCGCGAACGCAGTCAACAATCACCCCAAGTCTTGAGGAGTACTCGTGCACGCAAGGCTCTTGGCCACGTTGTGCGTGTTGAGCATGGCAGCACTTCCTGCGGCCGCTCAGGCGCCCGCCACGCAGGCACCACAGGTCACCGTCGGCGGCGTCGTCTACACGCAATACCAGTACACAGACGCCGCGGTTTACACCACCACCTTCGACGTCACCCGCGCGTACGTGAACGTGCTTGGCCGCTTCTCAGGTGGCATCACCACTCGAGTGACGGCCGACATCATCCCGAGCGGCGTCACGAACCAGGTGGTCCGCCTCAAGTACGCCTTCGCGGCGTGGACACCATCCGGCAGCAGCCTCACCTACAAGCTAG
>Ga0137380_10001568_pt1 | contig 18697 bp, 14 predicted proteins | sample SagtaG_17_FD_104809 | JGI IMG/M metagenome (GOLD analysis project Ga0137380, IMG submission 104809) | Vadose zone soil microbial communities from Sagehorn Ranch, Mendocino, California, USA - Sage2_L_100_16 metaG | ecosystem: Environmental > Terrestrial > Soil > Vadose zone | place: USA...
CCCCTGCTGGCGCACGATAAAGTGTGCTATGTCGGACAACCCATCGCGGTGGTGGTGGCCCACGACCCGTACGTCGCCAGGGACGCCGTAGAGCTGATTACGGTGGACTACGACCCGCTGACGCCAGTCCTCGATCCCGATGCAGCGGCGAGGGCCGATGCGCCCGTTATCCATGAGGCCATGGGGACGAATGTGGCCATGCGCCTGCGCCAGCGTGCCGGGGACCTGGAAGGGGCCTTTGCGCAGGCTGACCATGTCGTGCGCCAGCGGTATGTGGTGCAGCGCATCGTCCCAGCCCCGCTGGAGACGCGGGGTGTGCTGGCCCAGTACCAGCCCCAGGAGAATCTGCTGACAGTCTGGAACGCGACGCAAGCGCCCCATCGCGTCAAGCATTTTTTAGTTGACCTCCTGCAGCGGCCAGAGCAGACGGTGCGGGTGATCGCGCCTGATGTGGGTGGCAGCTTTGGGGTCAAAGACTGCCTGTTCCCTGAAGATGTGCTGATGCCCTATCTCGCCATTCGCCTCCGGCGTCCAGTCAAGTGGATCGAAGAACGGCGCGAGAACATGCTGGCGTACCATGGCAGAGGCCATAGCCTGGATATAGAAGCCGCAGTGCGGCGCGATGGCGTCCTCCTGGGGATACGCGTCCACGTTGTGGCGGATATCGGGGCGTACTTTCTCCTCACTACCCCGTCGGCGCCCTTCAACGTCTGTCGCCGTATCATTGGGCCGTACCATATCCCCGCCATCAGTATAGAGCTGGTGGGCGTGCTGACCAATAAGACCTCGACCGGGGCATACCGTGGCACCGGCAGTCCAGAGGCGGCGTTCGGCATCGAGCGCACGATGGACCTGATCGCCCACGACCTGGGTCTGGATCCAGCTGAGGTGCGCCGGCGTAACTTCATTCCTGCCGATGCCTTCCCCTACCAGGCGGCCACTGGCCTCACCTATGACTCAGGCAACTATGCCGAGGGCCTGGAGCGTCTCCTGGAGCTGGTGGACTACTCCTACTGGCGCGCCAAGGCCAGGCAGCAGAAGCCCGACGAGCCTCTCATCGGCATTGGGCTGGCGACCTTTCTCAAATCCTCGGGGGCCGCAGGAGACCATCGCGTTGAGAGCGCCGAGGTGACCATCGCGCCCTCAGGGGACATCATCGTCTATACTGGCATCTCGCCCCATGGCCAGGGCTCAGAGACCTCGTTTGCGCAGATTGTCGCCGATGAGCTAGGCGTGCATCCCGCGCAGGTGCGTGTGCGCCATAGTGACACAGCGCTCTTTCCTTTCGGTGAAGGCACCAGCGCCAGCCGCGGCCTCATCGTGGGCGGCTCTGCCGTCTATGCCGTGGTGCAGGACACCCGCCAGCACCTGGCACATCTCGCCTCGGAGCTGCTCGCCTGTCCCGCTGAAGACATTGGTTTCCAGGATGGTGCTGCATTCAATCACCACAAGCCTGAGGAGCAGTTGACTTTCGCTCAGCTGGTGGCTGCCGCCTCTAGCAAGGCGCACGGGTCGGTGGAGGGAGAGCGTGGGCTGGTTTTCAGTGGTACCTACACCCTGCCGGGGGCGCCTTTCTCCTTTGGCGCCCATGCCGTGGTCGTGGAGGTGAGTCGAGAGACGGGGCAGGTCACCATCCTGCGCTATGTTGGGGTCCACGACTGTGGCCGCATCGTCAACCCACGGTTGGTCGAAGGGCAAATTATTGGCGGCATCGCCCAGGGTCTCGGGCAAGCCCTGACCGAAGACGTCGTCTACAGCCCGGAGGGCCAGCCACTAACGGGGAGTCTGCTGGACTATGCTCTCCCCAAGGCCCACGAAGTCCCTCCTCTCATCCTGGAGACACTGGAGGTACCATCGCCGACTAACCCGCTCGGGGCGAAGGGAATCGGGTCGGTTTCCACGGTCCCGGCGCCGGCAGCGGTAGCCAATGCGGTGTTGGATGCGCTGGCTGGCTTCGGAGTGCGCCATCTCGATACGCCGCTGACGGCGGAGAAGATATGGCGGGCTATGCAGGGCGCGGGGTGAAAGTGAGAGCACTCTAAGGCCATCAGAAGAAATGTGATCAGGGTTCTGAACTTTGAACAGAGACCTCTGGCATGTACAAAGGAACATCATACTTATGGCATCTGAGCGGCGCTATATGGTGTACGGCATCGGCAACGGCCTGGTCGATAAACAGGTCAAGATTACGGATAGTGAATTAGAGGATCTGCGGCTCAGTAAAGGCTACATGGAACTGGCCGAGCAAGCCGAGCAGGCACGCATTTTGGCGTACCTCGGGAACCGTGAGAGCGAGTTGCATGCGGGGGGCTCGGCAGCGAATACGGTCGTTGGCATGGCCCAGATGGGGGGGACGGTTGCCTACACGTGCTCTTTAGCGGCGGATGAGTTAGGACGGCACTACGCCGATGACTTCGCCAGGCTGGGCATTCGCTTGGCGAGCAACCTCAAGCCGACGGTGCAAACCGGCTTGTGTTTGGTCCTGGTTACGCCGGATGGCGAGCGCACCATGAAAACGTATCTCGGCGCCTCGGCGCAGCTGACGCCAGAGGATATTGATGCAGAGACGCTTGCACAGTCGCAGTGGGTCTACCTGGAAGGCTACTTACTGGCCGGTGAATCCACGCGCGCGGCGAGTTTTCATGCCCTGGAACTGGCGCGACAGCACGGGACCAAAATCGCTTTTTCCTTCTCTGACGGCTTCCTGGTGGCCAATTTTGGTGAGCATGTGAAGACAATTGTTACCGAATACGCTGACCTGGTCTTTGCTAATGAACTCGAAGCGGCGGCGTATACCGGTAGGCGTGATCCGCAGGAGTCCCTCGAGATGATTGTACGGGACTGTCGCAACGCATGTGTGACCTGTAGTGAAAACGGTTCGTACATTCATTATCGCGGCGAGACGTGCTATGTTCCGGCGGTTACCACGCAGCCAGTTGATCTGACTGGCGCAGGGGATATGTATGCGGCCGGTGTGCTGTACGGCTTATCGATGCACGCCGCGCCAGAGCGGGCTGCACGACTCGGCTCACGCGCCGCTTCCTACGTCGTGCGCCAAATGGGGGCACGCCTGCCAGGGGATCTTCGGGAGACGGTGCGGGACATATTGGAGGGTAACGGCTAAAGCGGGGCAGCCCCTCACCCCTCGCTAAAGCCCTCGCCCGGAGGGGTGTTGGCCTACCCTTAGATCAACGGCAAGCCCTCATCGCGGCGGATATCGTTGATGATCTCCAACACACGCTGACGGAAGGGCGGATATTCGACCTCGAACTCCTGGCGCAGACGGCCATTGTCCACCAGGTAGTTCCCAGACCGTTCCTTGCCACCGGTCTCATGCTCGAACGTAATACGCGCGTCTGGAATGAAGCTCTGCACTATGTCTGCCAGTTCACCCAGGCTGATGACCGTCCCACCCGAATTGTAGATGGGGTAGCGCGGAGCATCGGCCAGCAGCACGCGCACAAACACCTCGGCAATGTCCTCGACGTGAATCGGCAAGCGCATGAAGTCCTTGTAGGGGAAGGTCACAGTCTGGCCACGGGCTGGCTGGGTAATGCACTGGACATGATCGACCGAACCCCGGACTTTATCAGGACCCGTCACATTGGCCGGACGCACGCCCGTGATCGACATGCCGTATTTGGCAATGTAGTCCTGGGCCTGCCACTCGTTGAAAATCTTATGCATGGCGTACTGATTATCGCCGTGCTTGGGGTCGTCCTCGTTGACCAGGCGCTCGCCATAGTGCTTTTGCAGCCCACTAACCGCCACCGAGCTGGCATAGACCACCCGCTGCACCCCACACAGGCGGGCGGCTTCGAAGCAGTTATCCATGCCCAGGACGTTCAGTTTCACGGCCAGATGCGGGGCGAGTTCGCTGCCCAGGTTGTACGACAGGTTGATCACCCGCGAGGGTTTGGTTTCCACCATGGTCCGCATGACGTCTTCGAACTGCGTCACGTCGCCCCGCACGACCCTGACTTGCTTGCCCAACTCGGCAAACGATGCCCCAGCGGGGTTGATGTCCATGCAGACCACTTCTTCCCCGCGCGCCACCAGCCGTCTGATGACCCGCGGGCCGATGAAACCTGTGCCTCCGATGACGAAGATCGGCATATGTTTCCCTTCTGGTGCGAGAAAAAGCCCCTTACCCCTATCCTCTCCCGGAGGGAGAGGGGGAGATGGCTAACGTAATATCATCGTTTGTCACCTCGACCGCCACCTGACCGCCGTGCTGCAGTCGGCCAAATAACAACTCTTCCGCCAGAGGCTCTTTCACCTTTTGCTGGATCAAGCGCGCCATGGGGCGGGCACCATACAGCGCATCAAAGCCCTGCTGGGCGAACCAGGAGCGCGCTGCGGCGGTGAGCGTGAGGGTGACGCGTTTGTCGACAAGCTGGGCTTGCAGCTCGCCGATGAACTTATCGACCACCCGTTCCACATCCGCCATGGTCAACTGGTTGAACTGAATCATAGCGTCGAGGCGATTACGAAACTCAGGGCTGAAGGTGCGTTCGATGGCGCTCTTCGCTTTGCTGGCACCCGCACTGGGACCACGACCACCTCTGGCCGGCGCGGTATCGGAGGCAGCGCGAAAGCCAATCTCCTCGTTGGTCATGTCGCGCGCCCCAGCGTTGGTGGTCATAATGACGATGACGTTGCGGAAGTCGGCCTTCTTGCCATTATTGTCGGTGAGCGTGGCGTGATCCATCACCTGCAGCAGGATGTCGAAGACGTCGGGGTGGGCTTTCTCGATTTCATCCAGCACCAGCACCGCATACGGTGTCTTGGTGATGGCATCGGTCAGTAGCCCCCCCTGATCAAACCCCACATAGCCTGGCGGTGCCCCGATCAGGCGTGAGACCGTGTGCTTCTCCATGTATTCGCTCATGTCGAAGCGCAAGAATTGCACCCCGAGCACACGCGCCAGTTGCTTGGCCAACTCGGTTTTCCCCACCCCCGTGGGACCGGCAAACAGAAAGGAGCCGATGGGCTTGGTGGGCGTGCCAAGTCCTGACCGTGCGAGCTTGATCGCCCGCACCACCTGGGCAATGGCATGATCCTGCCCGTAAAGGACCGCTTGCAGTTCCTGCTCCAGGTTTTGCAGGCGCTCTTTGTCCGAGTGCGACACCGTTCGGGGCGGAATTTTCGCCATGCTGGCGACCACCAACTCGATGTCGTGCGCCGTGATCTCCTTCGAGGGGCGTTCGTCTTCGGGCAGCAATTTCACCGCCGCGCCCACTTCATCGATGACATCGATGGCCTTGTCCGGCAAGAAACGGTCAGTGATGTGCTTGGCGGACAGTTCCGCTGCCGCGGTGATGGCGTCATCGCTGTAGGTGACGCCGTGGTGTTCGGCGTAATAACGCTTCAGACCGTGCAGGATCTGCACGGTATTCGCAATGGTGGGTTCGCTGATCTCGATCTTTTGAAAGCGCCGGGCCAGCGCCTTGTCGCGCTCAAAAGAGGCTTTGTACTCCGGATAGGTGGTCGAGCCGATGCAGCGCAGTTCTCCACTAGCCAGGGCCGGCTTGAGAATGTTGGAGGCGTCCATGGAGCCGCCTTCCACTGCGCCAGCGCGCACAATGGTGTGGATCTCGTCGATGAAGAGAATCACTCCTGGCTTTTCTTGCAGGGTTGTAATGACTGCTTTGAGGCGCTGCTCAAACTGCCCGCGGTACTTGGTTCCGGCCAGGAGCGCGCCCATGTCCAGGGCATATACCTCGACGTTCTTGAGTATCTCCGGGACCTCGCCGCGGTGAATCTTGAGGGCCAGGCCCTCGGCAATGGCGGTCTTGCCCACCCCCGACTCGCCGACATAGATGGGGTTATTCTTGCGGCGTCGACACAACACCTGGATGGTCCGTTTGATCTCCGCCTCACGCCCAATGAGCGGATCGATCTTGTCGGCTTTGGCGCGTGCGATCAGGTTCACGGTGAACGCTGCCAGCGGGTCGCGCCCTGCGGCAGGGGCGTCCTCGTCCGCCTCGGGCGCGACGGACTGTGACGCGTCATCGCCAGCGCCCACTTCGAGTTTCGAGACACCGTGGGAAATATAGTTCAAGACGTCCAGCCGGGTGATGCCCTGCTTCTCCAGCAGGTATACCGCATGGGAGCGGCGTTCCTGGAACATGGCCGCCAGGATGTTGCCGCTGTCGATGGTCGTCTGCCCCGATGCCTGCCCTTGCAGGACCGCGCGTTCGAGCACGCGCTCGAAGGCGGCGGTATAGTCTGGCCTGACTTTGCTCCGCTTCGGCAGGGTCTCGATACTATGGGCCAGGAATTGTTCTAGCTCGCGCTTGAGCGCTGTGATGTTGCCACCACAGTTGCGGATGACGTCATTGCCGGTTTTTTCGTCTAAAAGGGCATAGAGGAGATGCTCGAGCGTCACATATTCATGCCGCAATTGCACCGCCGCCTCGAGCGCTCTGTTGACCGTGTGTTGTAATTCCCGTGTTAACATGGTTGTGAACTATCCTCAAGCATCCTGTATACTCTCCCAGTTGCAAGACCTACGGTCGGGCGGACCGGAAGTCATGCCTGTGGAGACGTGTGAGACCTGGGGGGAGACGCGGGTTGGAGACGCAATCTCCGTAAAATCCCCCACACAGGGGGATACCCGGCGAAAACCAAGCCTTCCCCTGGGCATCGTTCGTTGCAGCAGGAACCTCGGGAGTGTCATGCTCCCGGAATTCTCGGCCTGCAGGCCGGGGAGGACGTCAATCTTCTTCCAGCGTACACAGCAAGGGGAACTCGTTGGCCCGCGCGAGTTCGGTGACTTTGTCGACTTTCACCTCGGCAATTTCATAGGTGTAGACACCAGCCACGCCCACACCCTGCTGATGCACCGCCAGCATGATGTGGACGGCATCCGACTCTTCTTTGTGAAACACCGTTTGCAAAATATACACCACGAATTCCATGGTGGTGTAGTCGTCATTGTGCAGCAGGACCTTATACAGCGGAGGTTTTTTGACCTGCTTTTGCGTCTCGGTGGCAACGCCAACGTCATCATCGGGTGCGTTGTCCACTTCCCACTCTGCCATGGCTGCGCCCTCTCATGTCTGGACCATCCGCACCACGTCGAAGTGGTACAACCGGGCGGCATTCCCGCCCACGATCTTGGCCCGTTCGTCCTCGGGAACCCCGGCCAGTATCTGCGTCAAAATCTCACGGGATTTGGGGAACGTGGACTCACTATGCGGATAGTCGGAGCCCCACATCATGTTGTCCACGCCGATGACATCCCGCAACCGGATGCCGATGGCATCCTCCTGGAAGCTAAGAAAGACGTTGCGATGGAAAAAATCGCTGGGATACCTGTTGTCTGTAAATCTATATACAGCTTCCTCATGGCGTTCGCGATACGTATAGTCCATGGTGGAGAGGAGGTGCGGTACCCAGGCCAGCTCAAATTCCACAATGACCAGCTTGAGGGTGGGATAGCGCTCGAAGACCCCCGAGAAGATCATGTCGCACATCGAGGTGGCAGGGTAAAAGACCTTCGTGGCCCGGCTACTGGCGTCGTAAATGGTTTTCTCCCCCATGCCGCGGATCTTCCCTTGCCGGCGGGTGGCGGTGTGCAGGCTGAGGGGCATGTCGAGGTCCTGCGCCGCGGCCCAGAACGGCTCGTACTCAGCACGGTCATAGCGCCTGTCCGCGAGCGGATATTCGGTGATCATCGCCCCTGCAAGGCCCATCCTGGCGGTACGTTGCAATTCCTTGATGCCATCCTGGACGTCGTCCAGGTTGATCATGGCAATGCCCTTGAGCCGTGCCGGATCGGTGCGGCAAAACTCGGCAAGCCAGTCGTTGTAGGCCCGGAAAATGGCCGACATGAGCTGGGTATCGGCGACCTTGAAGTAGAACAGTCCCTGCGACGGGTAGAGCACCTCGCCAGCCACCCCGTCGAGCTGCATATCCTTGAGGTGTTGGGCAGGATCGTAGCCCCCCTGATGGACCGCTTCAAAACGTCCATGCGACGAGATGGTTTCCGGTGCGTCAAAGCGCGCCCCGGCGTTCGAGATGAGCCCAATGCCAGCAATCGCCTGATCGCCTTCAACCACGAGCTGATCTACGTCGCCCACACGCTGCATGCGGGGCGCACGCTCCCTGAACCTGGCGTCGATACGTGTGGTCCACAGGTCTGGTGGCTCGAACACATGGGAGTCAGACGAAATAATCAGTGCGTTTGCCATCGCTGCCTCCGCTGACCCCGCGCTTACACGGATTCGTAGCGCAGCCGGCGCACCTTGTCCATATTCACCCCTTCAAGGCGGATGAGCCGTGTCGGGGCCGTGCGCCGCGGCGCGTGCAGGTCGCCTTCGTTGTAGACATAGGCCGTGCCAGGGGTAAGTTTGTAGGTCTTGATTGGGCGCACTTTGCCGGGCTTATCGGTGCTGGCGGGCTCGACAAGCTCCCAGTCGGTCATCTCAGTCTCCCCACGCGCCTGGCCGTAAATCGCCCAGGAAGGGCCATGGTCGTGCGGCGGGCTCGTCCTGGCGTCTGTATACACATGTGCCAGGATGCAGAAGCCGAGTTCCGGGTCCTCGTAGAGGAGCTTGCGCTCCGGCACATCGTCTCCGAGGTGCGCAGTTACAAAGGCTTCCTCCTGCAGGACCTCGCGCAGGAGCGTACACACCTGCTGCCGGCCAGTGGGGCCAGGGTCAGTTTTGAGGATGCGATGACACGCAGCGGCAAATTGCTCAAGGGTGTGGGCCATGCCTCTACCTCCTTATCTCATGCAGGTGAAAACATTAAACTACCTTAGCTTCATCCTACCATACTCCCGGATGAAAAACATCAGAGGCGCAGACGAGGAGGGCGGGCTTGGGAGTGCACGAGAGAGAAAAAGTGTTTGACATACAGGCCGTGGAGAATACCATACGGGGTAGCCGTTCTTCCGAGCACTGACCGCCAACAACGATGGCTTGGACTGCCTTTGCCGTGCAACCACAGAGCCGCACTTCTGTCTTGTCTGTCTTCCTCGAGGCTGACTTTCGTACCATCTGGTGCGTGGGTGCCCTCTCTGAAATGGCCCGCTGGATGGAGCAGCTGGTGCTGAGCTTGCTCATCTGGCACCTCACTCACGCTCCTTTACCGTTAGCGCTGGTGCTGGTGTTCAACAACCTGCCCAGGCCCTTGTGCTCGCCATTCGCTGGCCTGCTTGCCGACCGCCTCAGCCGTCGCCGTATCCTGATCGGGGCGCAGCTCCTCAACACGGTAACGACTCTGGGCGTGCTGGGCTTGCTCATGCTTGAGCGTATCCAGCCGTGGCAGGTTTTTCTCGCCGTCTCCCTGCAAGGGGTCGTGAAATCGTTGGAAGACCCGTCACGGCGCACGGCCATCCTCGATCTTGTCGGCGCTGCACGTCTCGTCAATGCCCTGTCCCTTGAGGTGTTAAATAACACGATCGGCAAAATGCTGGGGCCGCTGATCGGTGGCGTGTTGATCGAGACGGTAGGTTTTCCCGGGGCATACGGCTGTGTCCTGGCAGTCCATGCGGCAACTCTGGGGCTGATGACCCGCTTGCGCATTCCCCCCTCCCAGGGTGCCCGCTCCGGGGAGCCCGTCTGGCATAGCCTGGCCATGGCGGTGCGCTATGTCCTGCAGAGCCCCATGCTGCGGGGGCTGTTGTACGTGACGATGGTGATGAACGCGCTGGCCTTTCCCACCCGGCAGTTCATTCCCGCCATCGGCAGCGAGTCTCTGGGGGTCGGAGCGGGGTTGGTCGGCTTGCTGGCCGCGGCAGAGAGTTTTGGGCAGCTCGTTGGGGCCGGGGTCATCGCCTGTACGCGGCAGCTCCGGTACCATGGACGGGTCTTTGTGGGTGGGTCGGTAATCGTGCTGCTCATGGTGCTGCTGTTCGTCCGGGCGCCCTGGTATGCCCTGGCCTTTACCCTGCTGGCCCTGGGGGGATGCGGCCAGGCAGGCTTTAGTACGATGCAAAGCACCATCACCATGCTGGCGACACCCCCGACGATGCGGGGCAGGATGATGGGTCTCCTGAGCTTCTGCATTGGTCTGGCGACACCCTTGGGCACGCTCGAAATCGGTGTGCTGGCTGCCACCTTCACTGTCCAGCACGCCATAGGGGTCAATGCCCTGGTGGGACTCCTGCTGCTTGTGCCTGCCGTGGCGCTGACGCCGCTGGTCTGGCAATGTGTGTCCCAACCTCCCCTCATGGTGGCTGAAGGCGAGAGCGTCGCAAGGCGGCGAGGCACAGAGGAAGCATGACGCATAGAGGTGTGTGCCGAGGAAGGAGCGGTGCATGAGCAATCGTGATGGAGACGTAGCGCATCTGTACCACGAGTCGACCAAACTCTTCTATCTCGACCTGCAGCGCAAGCCGCCAGCGTATAAGCGCTATAGGGCACTGCCGCCTCTCCCCCTGCCAGCCGATGTCGCGCCACTGGCCGTGCCTACCCTGGAGACCGTCGCCACTACCGTGCAAGCTGTCAGCCCGGCCCAGGCTTTGGATCTCACCACCCTGGCAGGGTTGCTGTTCTTCTCGGCGGGGCGGATCAGAAGGCGCACTTTCGCAGGCGCGGGGGAGGTCGCCTTTCGGGCGGCAGCGTCTGCGGGAGGACTGTATCCTATAGAAACGTATGTCGTCTGCGGGGACCTCTCCGGGTTAGCAGCGGGGGTGTACCACTTCTCACCGGCTGACTTTGCCCTGCGTTGCCTGCGCCAGGGCGATTACCGAGGTGCGCTGGCACGGGCCGCTGGAGGCGACCCCACGCTTGCCTCCGCCCCAGGGACCCTGGTCTTTAGCGCCATCTTTTGGCGCAGTGCATGGAAGTATCGCGGCCGCTCGTATCGCTACTGCTTCTGGGATAACGGCACGATCGTCGCCAACCTGCTGGCCGCCGCCACCGCGGTAGGGCTGCCAGCCAGGGTGCTGATGGGCTTTGTCGATGCCCAGGTCAACCAGCTCCTGGGCCTTGATGGAGACCGCGAAGCCAGCACCTGTCTGGTGCCCTTAGGACCGCCTGCAGACCGGCTCTCCCTGGCAGAGACAGACCACGTGCCGCCGCTGTCTGCAGAGACGGAGCCCTCGTCCGTGCAGGAGATCGACTACCCGGAGATGGCGCGCCTGCACACCGCCTCGACACTGACCACCCCGGAGGAGGTCGTGGCGTGGCGCGGGCCCCTCGCTCCCAGGCCAGCGCCGCGCCCTGGGCCGCTCGTCCCTCTGCGCCTCCGCGCGCCGGCGATAGTGGCATCGAGCGCCCTGGGCGAGGTCGTCCGCCAGCGTGGCTCGACCCGCCGCTTCGCGCGCGTGCCCATGTCGTTCTCGCAGCTCAGCGCCATCCTGGCCCGCGCCACCACCGGGGTCCCGGCCGATTTTCTTGGCCCAGGCGGCACCAGTCTGCTGGACGTGTACCTCATCGCCCATGCCGTGACTGACCTGCCCTCGGGCAGCTATGTCTTGACTCCCCAAGTGCCGGCCTTGCAGCTCCTCAGTGCCGGGGATTTCCGTGAGGAGGCCGGGCACCTGTGCTTTGAACAAGCCCTGGGCGCTGATGCCAGTGTGGTCGTGTTCTTCGTGGCCGACCTGGAGGGCGTGTTACAGCACTTTGGGAACCGGGGCTATCGCGCTGTGCAACTGGAGGCCGGCATCCTCGGCGGCAAGATGTACCTGTGTGCCGGCGCCTTGGGATTGGGGGCCAGTGGACTGACGTTCTATGACGATGACGTGCCCGCGTTCTTTGCGCCGCACGCCACCGGCAAGAGCGCCATCTTTGTCGTGGCCCTGGGCCAAACGGCACATGAGAATCGGGTGCGACCGTTCAGGTCCCGCGTTGGTATGCGACTCGATGCCCTGTCCCGTCGGGACTGCTAAGTGCTGCGCACGGCTACTGCGTAGGGCTACTGCGTAGGGCTTCATTACCCCCGCCAGTTTGGCGGGGGTGTGTATAGCCAATTAGCCGTGCGCAGCACCCCCGCCAGTATGGCGGGGCCAATTGCGGTACGCAGTGCCCAGTGTGGCGGGGTGGGTCAACACCTGGTAGTGGGCTATTTTGGCAAACCGACGGTGTTTCCAATGAGCAGGCATAGTGAAAATAGCCCACTACCCGGGCTACTCTCCCCTTAGAGACTGCTGAAGAGGGCCAACGTGTCGTGGGCAAACGCCTGCTGCACCGTGGGCTGGAGCCAGTGCTGCTGTGCGACGTCGCGGCTACAGGCCCCATACGTGACCAGCGTGATGGGATGGGTGTGAGCGACGGCTTCGAGCTTCGCTAATACCGCCTGTAACATCCGGCCGGTAAAGGGGGTATACAAGAAGAAGACCGTGCCATCGGCATAGTCGGCCTGGCGTGCATCGACGTTGAGGAAAGTGGCGCGGGATAGGTGCAAGCGGTCGGCCCGCTGCTGCGCATAGGCACAATAGGCCGGCTCGAATTCGACGCCCTTGACGTGCGCGGCGGTGAGTAACCCGACCAGGAGGACCACGCGTCCTAAGCCGGCGCCGAGATCATAGAACACCGCCTCAGCACTGAGGTGTGCATGCTCGATCAGGGCGAAGATGACGCGGGCTGGGGTGGGGTGATAGCCGATCATGCCCGGTTGGAGGGGTTGCGTTTCTTCCGGGAGATGGTCGATGTGTAATATCCCATTGACAAATATATCCAGGTAATCCGCCTCGAGATCTTGCCAGGTCGGCTCATGCGTGACCCTGCCGACATACGTCTCACACAGCTGGCGCAGGAGCGGCCCCGGAGAGGGGGCAGCGGCCAGCCGCTCGCGGAGACGGCAAAAGAGCTGTGCGTTCACGGCCTCCAGGCGCTGCCAGAGTTGCGTGCCACGGTGGTATAAGCTGGCCAGCTCGGTGTGGTACCCATGCACATACTGCACGTTCTCAATGCGTTCGAGAATACGCCAGCTGAGCCCGTCGAGGGCGTCGACCCGCTCGACAAAGTTGGCTTCGACCCATGGCGTCTCCTGCTCTTCAATGCCGCGCAAGGTGGCTTGGATTTCCTGCACTGTCTCGTGCAACATCGGCTCTCCTTTCAGCCCGCGCACGCGCTTCTACGGCCCCACCCCCTACGGAGTGACTCCTGTGCCGAGAAGCCTAGCAGCGGATGTCAAGAAATACCAGTAGTCTTGCTGCACCAGAGTCATGCAGTTTTCGGCGTCTTTTCCTCGCGGTGTTCCCCCTCCCCTGAGATAAGGATAGAGTGGACAACCTGGTGACCATCGCGCCCGCATGGATAGCCTGTTGTGGCTGCGGCAGGTCGTGCTACAATAGCGCATCCGACCGTAGGGACAAGGACCACAACCGGGCCAAACAGCGCGCACATGTCTGGCCTTACCCTTTATCCTGTGAGAGTAGGAGCGCTATGCGCATCGAGATTATTTGCACCGGCGACGAGGTCTTAACGGGGAAAATCGTCAACACCAATTTTAGCTATATGAGCCAGAAGCTCGAAGACGTTGGACTCTCGGTGCAATGGGAGACCACGGTGGGAGACCAGCGCGACGATCTGCTGCAAGCGTTTCTGCTCGCCGGGCAACGCGCTGACGCGGTGATCGTCAACGGCGGCTTAGGGCCGACGGTGGACGATCTGTCGCAGGAAATCGCCGCCAAAGCCGCTGGCGTCGAGCTGGTACTCAATGAAGAGTGGCTCGTCCGTATGGAAGAGATGTTTCGGCGGCGCAGCCGCGTTATGCCGCCCAACAACCGCAAGCAAGCTATGCTCCCCGCCAGCGCTGAGATGATCGATAATCCGGTTGGCACCGCCTGTGGGTTTGCCCTGGACATTGGCAAGGCGCGCTTTTTCTTCACACCCGGTGTGCCCCGCGAATTACGCCGCATGTTAGAAGAACAGATCATGCCGCGCTTACTGGCGCGCAGCGGCCAACAGAGCGCCATCTATTTAAAGCGCTTCCATTCCTATGGCCTGGGAGAATCCCACGTCGATGCACTGCTCAAAGGCGTCGCAGATCTGGTGCCGGACGGGACGGTGAAGCTCGGCTTTCGGGCGCACTATCCGCAGCTGGAAACCAAGTTGACCGTACGCGGCACCGATATAGCTGACGTGCGGACGAAATTAGCCCCGGTGGAACAGGAAGTGCGCAAGCGGCTCGGCAATTTTATCCTGGCTGAAGACGAGGCGACGCTGGAGGGCGTGGTACTGGCGGAACTCACGCAGCGCCAGGCGTCCTTGGCACTGGTGGAGATGTTTACCAGCGGCCAGATCGCCGCTCGCTTCGCACCGCTGCCCGGTGCCGAGGCTGTGTTCCGTCGTGGCACCGTGGCCCGCAGTGTGGCGGAGATTTACGCCGCGGTTGGCCTCACGGATATCCCCCCGCCAGGAGAGATCACCCCAGCCATGGCGGAGGCAGTCGCTACTGCAGCCCGTCGTCAGGCTGGCGCCACGCATGCCCTGGCGGTCCTCGTCGATCTCGATGCGGGGGCTGATCGCATCGACTTCGGTGGCACGATTTGTCTCGCTATCGCTACAGCAGAAAACGTCGCGTCACGGCGCAGCCGCATCGTCGGTGGCCGTGAGTGGGTCCGGCTGGGGGCCGCTGAGATGGGGTTGGACTGTCTACGCCGCTACTTACAGGACTTGCCGGTGGACGAGCGCATCGACTTTGAAAAGGCAGACGACAAGGCGTAGTGAGCGGGAGAGGGGACAGGACCGCCCAGCTCCTGGCGCACGTGTTCCAGGAGCGTCGCCATGTCCGCTGGCAGTGGGGCCGTGAACGTGCACCATTCCCCACTCTCCGGGTGTTGAAAGCGGATCTCCTCGGCGTGCAGAGCCTGGCGCGGGAAGGCCCGCAGAACCTGCTCCAGGGCCGTGTGGCCTGGCAGACGCAGCGGCCCGGAACCATACACGGGATCGCCGATCACGGCGTGGCCGATGTGCGCCAGGTGGACCCGAATCTGGTGCGTGCGACCGGTGTCGAGGGTGAGACGCACGAGGCTCAGGGGGCCCCAGGCTTCGAGCACCTGGTAATGCGTGCGGGCGGCACGGCCGTAGCGCTCGACCACGGCCATTTTCTGCCGCTGCTGGGGATGGCGCCCAAGGGGCGCAGCGATGCTGCCCTGCAACGCTGGCAGGCGCCCACGCACGAGCGCCACATAACGCCGCTGCAACTGGCGGGTCTTGAGCTGCGCGGCGAGATGGCGATGACTGCGGTCGTGCTTGGCGACCAGCAAGAGACCGGAGGTGTCTTTATCGAGCCGGTGCACGATACCTGGGCGTTCTTCACCCCCGATGCCCGACAGTGTCCGGCAGTGGAACAGCAGGGCATTGACTAAGGTGCCGCTGGCATGCCCAGGCGCCGGGTGGACCACCAGTCCTGGCGGTTTGTCGATGACCAGCAGGGCCTCGTCTTCGTAGACAATCTGCAAGGCGAGAGGCTCCGCAGTCAGGCGGGCTGGCCGTGGTGGGGGGACATCGAGCGTGATGACATCCCCGCCCCGTACCCGATAACTGGCTGTTGCCGCCCCCTGGGCAAGACCGACCCGCCCCTCCTGGATGAGCCGCTGCAGCTGGCTCCGCGACAGCTCGGGCATATGCGCCGTCAGGTACTTGTCGAGACGGGTGCCGGTGTCTTCAGCCTGCACCTCGAACACCCAGTGCTGAGGCGTCATGGGTAGTCGACCTCAGGATTTGGCAGCGCGGAAAGAATCGAGCAATAACAGGCCCACCCCAATGCAAATGCTGCTATCTGCCACATTGAATGCTGGCCAGTGGTAGGCGTACCAGTGCACATCAATAAAATCGATCACCTGGCCCAGCCAGAGGCGGTCAATACCGTTGCCCATGGCACCGCCAATGATGAGACAGAGTCCCCACAGCGTCAGGGTATGCTGGTACGACACCCGCACGAAGTACATGCACAGCCCGGCCAGGGCGACGACCGTGACAGCGGGGAAGAAGAAGCGTAGAAATTCCTGGCTTTGCCGCGCCAGCATGCCGAACGCCGCGCCTGAGTTGCGGACATACGTGAAGGCGAACAGATGGGCGATGACGGGGTGCGACTCGTGCAGCGCAAACGTCGTATGGACGTAGAGTTTCGTGACCTGGTCGAGCGCCAGCACGCAGAGCACCAGGCAACCGAACAACTGCCATTTCTTCCTTGTGGGCATCACGGCTCCTGCCAGCATGCGACTCTGGCCTCCACCCTGTGTCAGATGTGTATCGCCTCACGCACCTCAGCCATCGTTGCCCTGGCGATGGTACGGGCCTGCGCACTGCCGGCCACCAACACATCCATGGCTTCCTGGGGGTGCGCCACATAATAGGCCCTCTTCTCGTGCAGGGGCTGCAAATCCGTCAGCATGTTGCGGATGAGCACGCCTTTGCAATCGATGCAACCGATACCGGCGGTGCGGCAACCCTGAGCCACCTCCTGGCGTTCTGCCTCCGTGCTGTATATGCGATGAAAATCAAACACTGGGCACACGTCCGGATTCCCCGGGTCCCGACGCCGTTGCCGGGCCGGGTCAGTCATCATTGTCTTTACTTTATCCGTAAGTGTTGCCTGGCTGTCCGAGAGATAGATGGTATTGTCATAGCTCTTGCTCATTTTGCGGCCATCGAGCCCTGGCAGCTTGGGGACCTCGGTCAGTTTCGGCTGCGGCTCCGGGAAGATCTTGACGTTGTAAAGATGATGAAACCGCCGCACCACTTCGCGGCTCAGCTCGATGTGTGGTACCTGATCCAGGCCGACAGGGACCCAATTGGCCTTATACATAATGATATCGGCCGTCTGCAGCAAGGGATAGCCGAGAAAACCATAGGTCGCCAGATCACGGTCTGTCATTTCCTGTTGTTGCTCCCGGAAGGTCGGGACACGTTCCAACCAGGGCAGCGGTGTGATCATCGACAACAGGAGGTGCAACTCAGCGTGCTCTGGGACGAGGGACTGGATGAACAGCACGCTCTTGTCGGGGTCTAGCCCAGCACTGAGGTAATCAATCGCAATCTCGCGCACCCATTCCCGGTTCTGGGCCGTATCTGCATAGCCCGTGGTCAGGGCATGCCAATCGGCGATAAAGTAGAAACAATCGTACGTCTCTTGCAGCTGCACCCAGTTCTTCAGGGCCCCAAGGAGATTGCCCAGGTGTGGTTTCCCCGATGACCGCATGCCGCTGAGGACCCGCTCTTTGGTCATGATACGTCCTTCTGTATCGTGCAATTCTCTGTCGTTCAATACCCCTCTGCTGCAAGATGGGTCGGGAATAGAGGCGAGAGAGGTCTGCAGGTTAGAACGTCACGCACATCGTACCTTATGAAGTCCTAAATGTAGCGAATGTCGCTAGCGGTCGTCAAGCCTGGGACCCCTCCTGTGGGAGAGCTGCACTGGCAAGTGAGAGAGTGCCCACGGGGTCATAGGCATTAAGCTAAGCATGGACAGCTTCCGCACACACGACGGCTTCGTGGTGTTGACATACACTCTCTTGCAGTATGTGCGCGGTGGTCCGTCTTTTTCTCGAGGCCTTGGCCGCCAAACGTTCGGCGGTGGCACAGATGGGTGGGAGAAAGCGGCGCAAGGCGCGCTCGGACTGCAAGCTGGCCTGCATCCAACGCGCTGCACAGGCCTGGAAATGCCGCCCGAGTTTGCGCCGCCTCAGCTCACGCTTTTGCCACATCCAGAGGGGCGCACGTCTCTGGGGGCAGAGGGCATCAGTGAGCACAATGAGGGGCCTCGATCACGGCGTCGGCCACTTGGTCTAAATCAGTCCACATGAGATTCGTACACTTGACGACCCGAATACGCCGATACTACACGCTTGTACGAGCTACCAGTGTGCCAATGTTGTGTGGTCTGATTTAGATGATGGCCCCAGGCAATCATCGGTTTGACATTGTTACGGGTTGCAACCAGAGAGCTACCTCGCCATCTTTAGCCATTGATTTTCCTCAGGACAGTGGCTTGAGAAGAGGGAGGTAGCTGTGGGAACCGTCATCCAATACAAGCAACGTAGCAAGGTTGATCGCCACCAGCGCTGGGCTCGCCTCGAACGCGCTGACCTATTTGAGCAGTATCGCGATCTGCAAGCCCAGGGCCGCTCCCAGCGTCAAGCGGCCAAGGTGCTTGAGGTCCCCCGTAGCACGCTGCAAGCGTGGCGGGCATACCAAGAGCGCCTGGACGCGTGTCCGGCTGTCGTCGCGTTTTTTCACAGCGTCTCGGGTCTCGCCTTCCTCCATCGACTGATTCTGGGGATACATCTGGTGTGTACTGAAGTGGGGGCCTGCGGGATTCGCCTCGTGTGTCTGCTCTTGCAGCTCACGGGCCTCAATCGGTTTGTGGGGGCTTCGTATGGGACGCAACAGCAGGTCACCCGTCGCGTTGAAGAAGCGATCGTGGCCTACCGTCAAGAGGAGAGCGCCCGCTTGGGTCACGAGATGCCAGCCAAAGCGATCACGATGACACAGGATGAAACGTTTACAGGCGGTCTGTGTGTGGTCGGGATCGAGCCTGTGAGCAACTCTATGGTGTTAGAGCAAGCGACCCTGGCTCGGGATCAAGACACCTGGCAAGCGCTGATGGAGCAGGCCCTGTCAGGTCTCAACTGCCAAGTCATCCCATCGACAAGCGACGAAGCACCGGGCCTGCTGGCCTATGTTGCACCTCACCTTGGAGCCCATCACTCGCCGGACCTCTTCCATGTACAGCATGCACTGAGCAAGGCAGTCTCAGCCCCGATGGGCGCTAAACAGCGCGCTGCCGACAA
>Ga0137380_10001575_pt1 | contig 18676 bp, 18 predicted proteins | sample SagtaG_17_FD_104809 | JGI IMG/M metagenome (GOLD analysis project Ga0137380, IMG submission 104809) | Vadose zone soil microbial communities from Sagehorn Ranch, Mendocino, California, USA - Sage2_L_100_16 metaG | ecosystem: Environmental > Terrestrial > Soil > Vadose zone | place: USA...
CGCATCAACTACGCTACGTCCCGACCACCGGGATCGAGGCGGGCGGCCCGGTGATGTGGTGGGGCGACATGGCGCCGGACCAGAGACCGACCGATGCCCTCGCCCTCGTCTACGACTCGGACCCGCTCGAGGAAGAGGTCGAGATCCTCGGGCTGCCGCGCGCCGTCCTCAACGCCTCGGCCGACGCGCCTCTGGCGCGCTGGTTCGCCCGGCTCTCGGACGTCGCGCCCGACGGCACCGTGACCCTGATCACCGGTGCCGGTTTCAACGGCGCGCACCGCGAGTCGGCCCGCGACCCGAAGCCGCTGCCGCCCGGGCGCCCCGTGACGCTCGACATCGAGATGCACTTCACCTCCTGGGTCTTCCCGAAGGGGCACCGGATCCGTCTCGCCGTCGGCAACTCCCAGTGGCCGATGATCTGGCCGACGCCCTACCCGATGACCACGACCCTGCACCTCGGCGGACCCGACCCCACGCGGCTGCTGCTTCCCGTCGTCCCCCGCGCCGATCGCCCCGCCCCGAAGTTCCTCCAGCCCGAGGCCGACCCGAAGCTGCCGGGCTTCGAGGTGCTCGACGAGGGGACGACCTCGGGATACGGCGAGATCTCCTCGATCGAGCGCAGCCCTCAGCGCCACGCCATCAAGGTGGTGGCCACCAACGCCGGCGGCATGAAGTACCCCTGGGGCACGGAGCGCAACACCGAGTCGATCGTCCACGAGGCGCAAGACGATCACCCCGAGGCGACCTCGGTCCAGGGCGAGTACAGCACCACGGTCCAGCTCCCCGACCGTACCCTCAGGTGGGAGGCGCGCCTGACCTTCCGCAGCGACCGCGACAACTTCTACTACACGTACTTCCGCCGCCTCCTCAAGGACGGCACGATCGTCCGCGAGAAGACCTGGGAGGATACGATCCCGCGCGACTATCAGTAGGCGCGGCGCTCCTAGCGCAGCTCGAATTGACGGAACGGAGTGCGGGCGATCGTGATACTGGCCACGAGAATCGCGGTGATCAGCACGATCGCGCAGGCGTGGAGGTACTTGTTCTTCGAGGCGGCGCAGGACCCGAAGGCCACGACGGCGATCGTCTGAAACAACCGGAACGGAACGAAGAACGAGCGCAGGCCCATGACCGGCTCGAGGAACATGGCCCAGACCGCGGCGGCGGCGAGGATGCCGAAGAAGAGAGGGCCCGTGTCGAAGTAGTGGCGCTGGACGTCGATACGCTCGCCGAGCAGCTCGGGGATGATGATGTGGCTGGCGATCACCAACAGCGCCGGACCGACGAGGACGTAGACGAAGGTGGCATAGGTCCAGTGGGTCACGCCCCGCAGAGCCCAGAACGACCACCACATGTGGACGTGCAGAACGATGAGCAGCAACACCCAGACGGTGTGCAGCCAGAAACGCTTCACCCGGCGCCGTATCTGGACCAGGTTCCCGATGCCCGCGAAGAGCTGCGTGAGCCCCAGCCCCAGCACGATCGAGAGCATCACCGCCAGATAGTTGAATGCGTCCATGCCCACACCCCGGCCCCATCAGGCCGCGCACCGCGGTGACGAATGTCCCGCCATCCTATCTGATTCCCGCCCACCACGCTCCGACCGGAAACCGACTGCGGCACCCTGACTTTCGTTTGGTCACCATATTGAGTAAATTTACTCAGCGTCTTGAGTAAATGGGGACCCCCCTTTGTTCACGCGCGCCCATGCGGGCGTTCTGAAGAAGCGGCTGGCCGAGCCCCGCCGGTTCGTCCAGGTCGTCGCCGGTCCGCGCCAGGTCGGCAAGACGACGCTTGTCCGGCAGGTCCTGGAGCGGTCGCAGCTCCAGGCCCACTATGCCTCCGCCGATGAACCCACGCTCCGAGGACGCCAATGGCTGGAGGAGCAGTGGGACGCCGCGCGGCTCAAGGCACGGGATGCGGGGAGGCGGGGCGCCCTCCTGGCGATCGATGAAGCCAAGAAGATCCCCGACTGGTCGGAGGCGGTGAAGCGCCTGTGGGACGAGGACACGGCGAGGCGCCTTCACCTCAAGGTCGTGATTCTCGGGTCGGCGCCGGTTCTCGTCCAGCGCGGCCTCTCGGAGAGCCTCGCCGGTCGCTTCGAAGTGCTGCACCTGCCGCACTGGTCCTTCGCAGAGACGCGGGATGCGTTCGGGTGGGACGTCGACCGCTACGTGTTCTTCGGCTGCTATCCCGGCGCGGCGCCGCTCGCCACCGAACAGGACCGTTGGAGGCGATACATCATCGATGCCCTCATCGAGACGACGATCTCCCGCGATGTCCTGCTTCTGACGCGCGTGGACAAGCCGGCGCTGCTGCGCCGTCTGTTTCATCTGGCCTGCACCTACTCCGGACAGGTGCTCTCCTACCAGAAGATGCTCGGGCAATTGCAGGAGGCCGGGAACACGACGACGCTGGCCCACTACCTTGATCTGCTCGCCGGTGCGGGCATGGTGATCGGCCTGCAGAAGTTCTCGGGCCAATCCGCCCGGCAGCGAGGTTCGAGCCCCAAGCTGATCGTGCTGAACACCGTCCTCATGTCCGCGACCTCGGGGCTGCGGCTCGAGGACGCGCGCGCCGACGGCGAGTTCTGGGGACGGCTGACCGAGACCGCGGTCGGAGCCCACCTGGCGAACGCCGCCGCGGCCGGCCTCTGCGAGACGTTCTACTGGCTCGACCGCAACCACGAAGTCGATTTCGTCGTCAGGACGGGGCGCGTGGTCACGACGATCGTAGTGAAGAGCGCCCGGCGGCGCGGCGTCCTCCCGGGGATGGCGGCGTGCGATGCCGCGTTTCGGCCAAAACGCAAGCTGCTCGTCGGAGGGGAGGGCATCCCGCTCGGGGAGTTCCTCGGAAAGCCCGTCGACCACTGGATCGGCGGGTGAGCCCTGTCCACTCGTGGAGGTCGTCCTAGGTGTCGAGCCTGAAGAACCTCCTGAGCTTCCTGTTCGGGCTGCAACGACGCGTCGATCGTTGGTCCTACTTCCAGACCGGCGCTCTCCTGATGGTGCTCAAGCTCGGCGTCGATCTCCTTATTCTGGACGTCGCGATCGGCAGACCCCGGAGCCTTTGGGAGTTCGTGAGCCTGGTGCGCCTGGCGGACCCGGCGCCGCTGTGGGCCTTGCAGGCGCTCATGTTGTGGGCGTTGCCGTTCGCGTGGATCGGGCTGTCGATGAGCACGCGGCGCGCGATCGACGCCGGCCTCTCGCCCTGGGTCGGCCTGCTGTTCTGCGTCCCGCTCCTGAATTTCCTCGTGATGCTGGGTCTCTCCATCGCGCCGTCGCGGGAGCCGAGGCGCCCGGCGCGGCAGGAGGCGCGGGGCCGCGTCGACGCGAGGCTGCGGGCCGTGGGAGCTTCGCTTCTCGTCGCCATGGCGATGGCGACGCTGAGCATGAGGGCGCTGCAGGATTACGGGCTTGTCCTGTTCGCGGGCACGCCCCTCGGGATGGGTGTCGTGGTCGGGTACACCTTCAACCGGCCCGAGGCTCGATCGGCCCGCTCGACCCTCCTGCTGTCGCTCGTCTCGCTGGTCGTCGCCGGCGCCGTTCTCCTGCTGTTCGCGTTCGAGGGAGTCGTCTGCCTCCTCATGGCCCTGCCGCTGGCCGTGCCGCTGGCCCTCCTTGGAGCGCTCCTGGGCCGCGCGGTCGCGCTCCGAACGATCGCGTGCTCGTCCCCCCTGGCGCTCGTCCTGCTCGTATCACCGGTGCTGGCGTGGGTCGAGCCCACCCTTCGCACGGAACGTGTGGACGTGGTCACCTCCCGGATCCACATCGACGCGCCGCCGGAGGAGGTGTGGGCTCATGTCATCTCCTTCGCGCCGCTCCCGCCGCCGCGGGAGGCCTGGTTCCGCCTCGGCTTCTCCTATCCGATCGGCGCGCGCATCGAGGGCCGCGGGGTCGGGGCGGTCCGCTACTGCGACTTCTCCACCGGGTCGTTCGTCGAGCCGATCACCGTCTGGGACGAGCCGCGCACGCTGTCGTTCGACGTCACCGATCAACCGGCCCCGCTCCGCTAGCTGACCCCTTATCCGCGCGTGTTCGCCGATCACCTCCACGGATCCGTGACCAGCAGACACGGCGAGTTCCTGCTTCGCCCCGATCCCGATGGCGGCACCACGCTCGAGGGTCGCACCTGGTACTCGCTGTCGCTCTTTCCGGTCACGTACTGGTCGATCTGGACGGACCTGTCGATCCGCGCCATCCACATGCGCGTCCTGAATCACATCAGGGCCGTGACCGAGTCGGATGTCACAAGACCGACCTCCCGAGCGTTGTAAGGGCGGGAGGATGAAACCATGCCGCAGGCAATCGTAGCGACCCATCGGAGCAACGGCGGGCGGTTGGTCAGCGTCGACGGGCGGGAGCTTCCCCTGCGGAACGCCGCCGTGAGCGGCGAGGCCCGAGGAGGACTCGCGCGGGTCACCCTGAAGCAGACCTTCTCCAACCCGCACCCCGAGCCGATGAAGGTCACCTACATGATGCCCCTCCCCGCGGACGGGGCGGTGGCCGGGTACGAGTTCCGGATCGGGCCCCGCCGCGTCGTCGGGGAGATCGACGCCCGGGGCCGCGCGAGAGAGAGGTTCGAGCAGGCCCTCATCGAGGGCCGGACGGCGGGGATCCTGGATCAGGAGCGCGCCAACCTGTTCACCCAGGAGATCGGCAACGTCCCGCCGGGCACCGAGGTCGCCGTCGAGCTGACCATCGATCAGCCGCTCCTCTGGTTGCCCGAGGGGATGTGGGAATGGCGCTTCCCGACCGTCGCCCCGCCGCGCTACCTCGGCGCCGAGGGGCGCGTGCCGGACGCGCCCGACGTGACGGTGGAGGTCGCCGACCGCCCGCTGGCCGCGGTCGTCTCTCTCGACCTGGTCATCGGCGACGCCCTCACGGACGGACGAAGGCCGGAGTCTCCCTCCCATGGGCTATCCGTCGGCAGCAGAATGCCCACGCGCGTGACGCTCGCCGGGGACTCCCGCGCCGCGCTCGATCGCGATCTCGTCGTCCGCTGGCCGGTGCCGCGCCCACGCCCGGGAATCACGCTGCAGGTCGCGCGCCCTGAGGCCCGTTTCCCGCACGCCGCCCACGCCTACGGGCTGCTGACCATCGTGCCGCCCGAGACGCCCGCCGCCGTCTACCCGCGCGATCTGATCGTCCTCCTCGACACCAGCGGCTCGATGACCGGGGCGCCCCTCGACCAGGCGCGCCGCGTCGTCGCGGCCCTCGTCGATTCGCTCACCGATTCCGACCGGCTCGAGATCATTTCGTTCGCGAGCCGCCCCCGGCCCTGGCGGAAGGGCCCGGTGCCGGCTACCGCCGAGATGCGTCGCGAGGCGCTGCGCTTCCTGGACGTGCTCCAGGCGGGCGGCGGGACCGAAATGCTGGACGCGGTCGAGGAGGCCCTCGAGCCTCTGCGACGCGATGCCCAGCGCCAGGTCGTGCTGGTCACCGACGGCCAGATCGGGTTCGAGAGCGAGATCCTGCGCGCCATGCGGCGCGGCCTTCCGTCCGGCTCGCGCCTGCACGCGGTCGGCGTCGGCTCGGCCCCCAACCGGGCGCTGACCCGCCCGGCCGCCCGCGCCGGGCGAGGCGTCGAGGTGCTGGCGGCGCTTCGAGAAGACGCCGAGCGGGCCGCCGCCCGCCTCGTCGCGGCCACGCGCGGTCCGGCGATCATCGATCTCGAGATCCAGGGCCCGGGAGTCGTGACGTCCGCGCCCCGCGCCCTGCCCGATCTCATGGCAGGCTCCCCCGTCCGGGTGGGCCTGTCTCTGCTTCCCGGCGGCGGCGAGCTGATCGTCCGCGGCCGCACGCCAGGAGGGCTCTGGGAGGAACAGCTCAGGGTTCCGCCCACGGAACCCGGAGCGGGCAGCCCCTGTGTCACGGCCCTCTATGGACGGGAGGCGGTCGAAGACCTCGAGCTGGACCTTGCCGCGGGCGGCGATCCTGCCGAGATCGACCGCGCGATCGAAAGGGTCGGCCTCGAGTTCGCCGTCGCCACGCGCCTCACCTCCTGGGTGGCGATCAGCGAGGAGCCGACCGTCGATCCCCGCCTGCCGGTCCGCCGGGAGATCATCCCCCAGGAGCTGCCCCATGGCATGTCGGCCGAGGGGCTCGGGCTGGGAGCTCTGCCCCAGGCGAGCATGCTACTGGACTCAATCAATAGGTCCCATTCGATCGAGGTGGCAGCCGCCGCTTACTTCCCTTCTTTCTCTCTAGAACGCATGCGCGAGTTCCTGAGAGAAGCTGCGTCCCTCCGCGGCCGCGGCCCTGACACCCCGGAGGGCGAGACGGCCCCCGCGCAGCCAGCGCCAGCCGCGCGCGCCGTCCCGGGCCGCTGGGTCGGCGCCCTCCAGGCCGGTGGGCGGATCCTGGAGTTCCAGGTGACCGGCGCGCCGCTCGACTGGCGCCCCGCCGCGCGCGCCACCATCGGGCTGCGCGACGGGAAGCGGATCGAAATCCCGGTCATCCCGACGGCGACGACCCTGCCCGGCCCGGTCGAGCCCGGCCTCCTCGTCCACCTCGCGCTGCGCGTCGGAACGTTGGCCCTGAAAGACGTCGCCTGGGTGGAGGTCGATTGCGGTGACACTCTCGTCAGGATCGATCTCTCAGAATCGATCTCTGATGGATCTTGACGTCGAGCTGCCCGCGATCGCCCTGGGCGACGCGGACGCCTTCGCGCGCTGGCTGGCCAGGGCGGAGCGCCCGCTGCGGCAGTCGCTCCGGAGATTCGCCGCCGCGGTCGACACCGAGGCGGTCATGCAGGAGACGCTTCTGCGCGTCTGGGTCGTGGCCCGGCGCTGCCGGCCGGATGGCCGGCCCAACTCGCTCCTGCGTCTCGGCCTGCGCATCGCCCGGAACCTCGCGATCGGCGAGATCCGGCGGACCAGGTCGGGGCCCATCGACGACGACATCGATCCACCGGATCCGCCGGCCCCGGAACCGACGCTCCCCGATCCTGCCCTGCGGAAGCGGATCGAGGAGTGCCTGGAGAAGCTGCCCCGAAAGCCCGCGGCCGCCCTCGCGGCCCGGATCGAGTCGGCCGGCGCCGAGCCCGACCGCCTCCTGGCCGATCGCCTCGGCATGCGCCCGAACACTTTTCTCCAGAACATCACCCGGGCCCGCAGGCTGCTCACCGGATGCCTGCAACGCCTCGGAATCGAGATAGCCTGATGGACGCTCGCGAGAGAGAGACGCTCATCGAGTCGGTCCTCTCGGCCTGGCGGCCGCGGACCCCGGATGGCCAGATCCACCCCCATCCGGCCTGGGCGGATCTCTCCGAATCGGATCGCCGAGCCGCCTTCGATGCCGCGCTCGGGGCCCGCTCTCTCGAGAGCCTGCTCGACCCCGACGGGCTCTCCGCGACCGCGCGAGCCGTCCTCGGGCGAGTGCTCCCGCGTCTTGCTTCCTGAATCGCACGCCCGCGACGATCAGGCCGCCGACGCAGTGGCCGGGCTTCCTCTGTCAGCCCCCTGCCGAGAGGTCGCCGACGGCCCGCTGCGCTTGATGTCGACGCCGGCTCACCTCGATCGCGACACCGACGAGCGTCAGGACGAGAAGCACCACTTCCGCGATGACCAGCCGGAGGCTCTCGCGGAGCGTGCCGTCGACGACGATGCCGAAGATTCTCACGGCCAAGGCGACGCTCATCATCGTCGCGACGAAGCCCAGACCGGTGAGAAGCCGCCGCGTGGAGACCAGGCACGAGACCGTGAAGAGGGCGCACCCCAAGGGAAAGGCTCCGAACCCGATGCGCAGGATGGTCGCCGCCAGCGGCGTATTGAGAGCGATGCCGACCGTGGCCGCCATCTCGGCGGGATACGAGATGTATTTGAATACGATCATCGTGAACACGAACGTCGGGGGCAGGAGAATGAGCCGCGTCAGCCACGGCGCGACTCTCGCACTGGATGCCACGGTCCTCTCCTGATTCATCTCAGGTTCCCTGTGGAACGCCCTGGCGATGCTCCTGGCGTCGGAGCGGCGGCATCCCGAACGCATCATGCCCCAGGCTCCACAGCATTTCGGGATGGCGCAGCCATGTGCCGATCCAGACGAGGGACAAGACGATGGAAGGCTGAAGGATCGGTTTCGCGTGCTGCAGGTGGGTGGCGATGGCCCCTCCCAGGAACGAGGACACCAGGAGCAGACCCACGGCTCGGCTGGAAGGGACCAGGAACAGGACCGCGCTCACGATTTCCAGAACCGCGATGAACGTCAACCGGCCGCCGGCGAATCCCATCGCGCCGAGCTCTTCGATCACCGGCGGAACCTGGACCAGCTTCGCCCCCGCGCTCCCCATCAGCATGAGTCCGATGAGAACGATGAGGAGTGTGCCGGCGTTCCTGCGCTTCCGGCTGGCTGGTGAACTCTCCGTCTGCATCTCTTCTCTCCTCTCGACCCTAGCAAGGCGCCGGTGGCAAGGCCGGCAGGCGCGTCAGCTTCTCCGGGTTGCTCACGATGTAGATGCCGCGCACCCGCCCTTCGACGATGTCCAGGGTGACGACGCTGTGCGGGCGCCCCTCGAAATAATTGACGACGCAGGGCAGCCCGTTGATCTGCACCAGGCTCCTGACGCGGTTCTGCGGCACGAGCTTCCTGGGAGCGCGCATCACGAAACGCGCCACGTTCAGCGGACCGTGGATCGGGTTCGGCACCGCGGTCGCCTTGCCACCTCCGTCGGCGTAGAGCACGACGTCGCTGGAGAGAAGCGCCAGGAGACCCTGCAGGTCTCCGCGCGAGGCGGCGTCGAGGAACTGCTGGAGCATTTCCTCGCGCTCCTCCATGGAGGGGCTGAAGCGCGGCCGGTCCTGCGTGACGTGCTGGCGCGCCCGCCGAAGGATCTGCCGGCAGTTCGCTTCGCTCTGATGGACCACCTGCGCGATCTCCGAGTACTCGTACTCGAAAACCTCCCGCAGAAGGAACACGGCGCGCTCGACGGGAGACAGCCGCTCCAGGAGGAGCAGGAACGCCATCGACAGCGACTCGCCGACCCGGGCCGGTTCCGAGGGGTCGCCGGCCGGCACGGTCAACAACGGCTCGGGAAGCCACGGGCCGACGTACTCCTCGCGCTGGACACGCGCCGATTGCAGATGGTTCAGACACAGCCGGCTGATGATGGTGACCAGGAACGCCCGGGGATTGCGGACGTCGGTCTGCGGGGTCTGCTGCCAGCGGATGAATGATTCCTGCAGCATGTCCTCGGCGTCGGCGACGCTGCCCAGCATGCGATAGGCGATCGAGAACAGAAGGGCCCGGTGCTGCTGGAACAAATCGTCGTGACCCTGGCCGCCAGGGGCCTCGCCCTGCGAAGACCGCGCATCGGAAGGCTGGTCTGGAGAGGGGATGCGCTTCTTCATGAGCCGATCGTTGGCGCGACCCGCTCGCGGTGCCACGAGCGGATGGTGCGCGCGACGAGGTCCGGGTCGTCGCACACGACGTCGGGGCCGATGGTCCCGATCGGCCAGGCCTCCTCGAGGAGCCATGCGGGTCTCGCCAGAGGCGTCAGCGGCGACACGGAGAAATTTCTCTGCATACCAGGTAAGACAGGCAAGGCATGCGTCTTGTGACACCCACATCGCCGATGGGGCCAGACGCGTGCCTCGACCGAGCTTTAGCGCTTCCGCTTCACACGGTAGGCAGGGAGCTCCTCCCGCAGCACACGCCGCAGCGTGTCCTCGAGGGCGTGCTCCTCCGAGCTCATGTGCGCCCTCAAGGCCCGATTGATGAGCGTCTGGTAGTTTCCGCCACCAGTCTTGTGGACCTGGGTTTTGAACCACGCGAGCACATCGTTATCGAGTCGGATCGTGATGCGGGTCTTCCCTGTCGTCGGCTTGACCACCGGCCCGCGCCGGCCACGGCTGAAGTTGTATTCCTTGCGCATCGCTCAGCCTTCGTAGTGCTTCCGCTCATTGCGAGTTGCCGCGCGAGCGGAAATTATTCGAATGTTGTCGCCACGCCAGGAGTAGACCACGACGAGAATGTGACCCTCGGCATCACTCCCGATCGTGACGAAACGGTATTCCTCCGACCCTTCATCCGAAATGGTGACGGCGAGGGGATCATCGAAGACGGTCGCAGCATCCGCAAAGTCCACACCGTGCTTCCTCAGGTTGGCGCGAGCCTTGTTCGGATCCCACTCGAACCCCACTCGCTAATGATATGCACATCTGTGCATATAGTCAATCCTGAATCTACCACACCTCATTGTCCTTCCATGCCGCACGACAGCGCAGGCACATGATGATTCTGTCCGGGTGTCGGAGGACGGGAACGGGGGTGGCGTGAAGAACGCCCGTGGACCGTGGCCGGCGGGCGCCGCGAGGGCGAGCCCCGCGGGATGAACAGAGGCAAGTCTACAAAGAAGCCCGCGGCCGCGCCCTACTTCCTGAACTGCACCCGCGCGACGATCAGGCCGCCGATGCAGCGGCCGGACGAGAGACCGTCGTTGTTGTCGAAGGCGTAGTGGATCCCCCCGTACATCCTGGAGATCGCCGCCTCGTCCGCGGCCTCGTCGAACGAGTCGAAGCTCCGCGGGCTCTGCGGCGGCACGAGGCCGTGGTCGGTGTGGGTCGTGTCGGTGAACGACAGGGCCCCGAACAGGTCGGTGAGGACGGTCGTGGCCGCCCCCGACTGGGTCGAGTGCCCGGAGTGGTACGACGGGAAACCGGGCGTCGCGATGTAGGGCGACCAGCCCGCATCGATGTTGGCCCGGATGTAGGTCACCGGGCGCTGCAGGTTGAAGACGTACTTCGTGTGCCAGCACTCGATGAACGCATCGTGCACCGCGATCCCGAGACGCGCGAACGCCTCGGCCGAGGCCACGAGCGACAGGCCGTTGTTGCGCGAGATCTGGCCGACGATGGCGATCCAGTGGCCGGGAGGGGTGCCGGTCGCGCCGGCGCCGTCGGCCCAGTAGTCGGCGATCGTCTTCTGCTCGGAGGTGAGGCTCACCCCGGTGTCGTGGACCTCGAGGGCCGCCGCGTAGAACGCGGACGAACGGTCCGTGGAGAACGGTGGGTTCCCGGGCGCGGCGCACTCGGCGCCCGACGTCAGGACCATCGGGCGGATCTGTCCCCAGCAGGGCTGCAGCGGGTTCGGGCTGAAGGCCGGCGGCGTCGGCACCCACGCTCCGTCGACCGGCGCCGGGACGTAGGGACAGTTGTTGTTGGTGGAGAAGCCGTCGGTTGCCGCCCATCCCAGCACGACGTTGGCCACGTCGCGGCCCAGCGCGGCCGACCGCGTGTACTCCGGGGCCGGGACGACCGTCTGGAAGCACGACGCGAACTCCTGCTCCCGGGCATCGATCAGGTCGATGGAGGCCTGGGAGGCGCTCGCGTAGAGACCGCGGATCGCCGTCGCCAGGGCGCTGTTCGCCACCGTCGGCCAGTGGTACTTCTTCTCGGGCCTGGGCGCCGGCAGCGGGCCCAGCTCGTTGAGCTGGCCCACCAGCGAACGGTTCCCGGTCGAACCTCCCACGATCGACTCGTAGAGCGCGACGCTCGCGATCCCGTAGATCCGCGAGGCGGGAGGCGGCGTTGTCTTCTCCGTCTTGACCACGTCGTAGAGCGTGTCGAACCAGGCCGAGGCCACGTCGGACGGGAACGCGTCCGCCGCCTTCTTGCTCTGATCCAGTCCCGCCCAGGCCGTGGGGACGGCGAGCAGGAGCACCACCGCCAGAGCACACTGCATCAATCGCCGCGTCATATCGCTCTCCTCGAGGAGGATGCCCGTCCGGGTCCCCGAAATATACGCGCAACCGCGCCGAAGGCAAGCTCTGCCTCGCCTGCCTCCAACTGCGAAAAGCACAGATCTGTTGCGAAGCCGGGCAGCCGAGTGGTAAAAGATGGCTGCTCCATCTCGCCCGACGACGTCTATGCATGCTCAACAGAAGGCGAACCGGAAGGCAGGATTCCCTCATCCCTAGGCTGAAGCTCCCCAACCTGCCCTACATGGCCCGAGTCGGGGTGCTCGTCGCCGTCTATTTCATCACGGCAAGGCTCGGATTGTTGCTGGACGCGGTGAGCGGCTTCGCAACTTCGGTGTGGCCTCCGACCGGGGTTTCTCTCGTGGCTCTCTCGTTGTTCGGCTATCGCCTCTGGCCAGGGATCGCGACGGGGGCGTTTCTTGTCAACGTCTCTGCCGGGGCGCCCGTCCTGGCTGCCTGCGGGATGTCGGCAGGAAACACGCTGGAAGCCCTGCTGGGCACATATCTGCTCCTGCGATTCGCAAAGTTTCGGGGATCTCTCGACCGCGTTCAGGTCGTCGTTGGACTCGTCGTGCTCGCGGCGGGTCTCAGCACGATGATGAGCGCCACGATCGGCGTGACGAGCGGCTGGCTGGGAGGTGTCATTCCCTCGGCCTCCTTCGGCAAGGCCTGGTCGACCTGGTGGCTCGGGGACGCAATGGGTGATCTGATCCTGGCTCCGCTGTTGTTTGTGTGGGCCGAGCCACCCCGCATCCATCTGCCGCCCTGGCGGCTGGTGGAAGCCGCAGCGCTTCTCGCGTCGCTTGTCGTGGTCAGTCTGCTCGTCTTCCGCGCCTGGCACACGTCCGACCAGGCAATTTTCTTGCAGCCGTACATTCTCTTCCCGTTCTTGATCTGGGCGGCGCTTCGGTTCTGGCAGCGCGGGACGGTGACCACCACCTTCCTGGTGACCGGCCTGGCGATCTGGAGAACCGCGCAAGGCTTCGGGCCTTTCGCGAGGGGAACGGTCAACGAGAGCCTTCTGTCCCTGCAGGCGTTCATGGGCGTCGTCGCCGTGACCATGCTGATCCTGGCCGCCGGCGTCGCCGAGCGGAGGCGCGCCGACCTGCGGGTGAGGGCGAATTACTCCGCGGCACGGGTTCTGGCGGACGCTCCGTCCCTCGAGGACGTCCTCCCCGGCATTCTCCGGGCGATTTGCGAAAGCCTCGAATGGGACTGCGGTAACGTGTGGGTCGTGGATGTCGACACGAACGCCCTCGTCCACGCCGCCGAGTGGCATCGACCCCACGGCCGTCTCGGAGAATTCGGGGAGACCGCCGCTCGAGTGACCTTCCGGCCCGGCGTCGGAATGGCCGGTCGCGTCTGGGGCGACGGTCGCCCCGTTTGGATCTCGAATCTGGCGGGGGATGCGAGCTTCGTTCGGGCAGGACTCGCTCGGGTTCTGGGTCTGCGCTCGGGGATGGGGTTCCCGATCCTTCTGGACAGGGACGTCCACGGCGTCATGACGTTCTTCAGTCGCAAGGTGCACGAGCCCGACGAAACACTGCTCCAGATGATGGGGACCCTCGGAAGCCAGATTGGCCATTTCATCCAGCGCCGGAGGGCCGAAGGCGATCTGCGACGAGCCCATGCCGAGCTGGAGGACAGGATCGCCCGGCGGACGGAGCAGATCTCCAACATGAACCAGGCGCTTCAAGAGGAGATCGCGGAACGCGAGCTGGCGGAGGGATCCCTGCGACAGCTTTCGACCCGGCTCTTGCGGGTCCAGGACGAGGAGCGACGGCGGCTGGCGCGCGAGCTGCACGACAGCACCGCCCAGAGCCTGGCGGCCCTTTCCATGAACCTGGCGGTGGCGCGGGGGCGCCATGCAGCCCTCGATGGGCGGGCGCGGATCGCGCTGGATGAGAGCCAGGGTCTTGCGGAACTCTGTTTGAGCGAGATTCGCTCGCTTTCCTATCTCCTGCACCCGCCGCTGCTCAAGGAGGTCGGGCTGCCCGCGGCGCTGCGCTGGTGCGTCGAAGGCTTCTCCCGTCGCAGCGGAATATCGGTCGACCTCGATCTTCCGACCGAGTTCGGGCGGCTGCCCATGGACGTGGAGACCGCCCTGTTCCGGATCGTCCAGGAATGCCTCACGAACGTTCAGCGGCATTCGGGCAGCCCGACGGCCGGGATTCGGCTGGTTCGAAAGCCGCAATGGGTTACCCTGGAAGTGAGGGATCAGGGTCGGGGGATCCCTGCCGGAATCCTGAGCAGGCGCGACGCTGTCGAGTCGCTCGGGGTCGGACTGCTGGGCATGCGCGAACGAGTCCGGCAGCTGGGAGGGCGGCTCCGGATCGACTCCAGCGGGAAGGGCGCGACGGTTCAGGTGGAGATCACTGTAGCGCCAGAAGGGGCGTGACCTCCGTGCGAATTCTCATTGCCGACGATCACGAGGTCGTCCGGCGCGGCGTGTGCGGCCTGCTGGAAGCCCATCCCCGATGGCGAATCTGCGCCGAGGCGGTCGAGGGTCGGGAGGCTGTGGAGAAAGCGGCCCGGCTCCGGCCGGACGTGGTGATCCTCGACATCGGCATGCCCGGGCTGAACGGGCTCGAGGCCGCGCGGCAGATCCGGGATGCCTCCCCGCGGAGCGAGGTGCTCATCCTCACCATGCACGAATCGGAGGAAGTCATCCGGGAGGTGCTGGCGACCGGCGCCCGAGGCTACGTTCTCAAGTCCGACGCGGGCCGGGATCTGGTGAGCGCCGTGGAAGCACTCGGTCGCCACGAGCCCTTCTTCACCTCCCGCGTCGCCGCGATGGTCGTCCATGGGTCTCGGAGCAGTCGACCGCTCGGCGAGCAGGGAGAGCTCTCCATGCTGACCCACCGGGAGCGGGAGGTCACCCAGCTTCTGGCGGAAGGCAAGGGGAACAAGGAAGTGGCGGACATCCTGGGCATCAGTGTCCGAACGGCGGAAACTCACCGCACCAACATCATGCGGAAGCTGGGCTGTCACTCCTTCAGCGATCTGGTACGTTACGCCATCCGTAACAGCCTCATCGTCCCCTAGCCGGGCTACGGAGCCCCGAGCGTGCGCCGCGCCCCGGTGTGACACCGAGGCCGCCTCGGGGAACTCCGGATCTGAAATACCAGATTCTACGGATAGGCAACCGGCTCATCGGCCGGGTCTACTGCCCACGCGTGCGGCTACGTGGTGGAAGTCTGGGGCACGAATGGAGGCAACCGATGGCGGGGGCGGCAAATCCCCGCCCGCTGGACCCGCAATACTCCACATCCAGCCCATCTGCCGCCCCTGCCATCGTTTCCCCTGCACCGGGTCTGCTCCCGCCCGATCCCACGCTCGCTCGCGACTCCGGAATCGACCGGCGCCACACGGATTCTGGCCCGGCTGATGATGCTTGCGCCCGGGCCCAGGGGGGACGTGGTCCCACGGACGCGCTCGTCGAGGCGAACCTGGGGTTCGTCTTCGGGATCGCCCGTGAATATAGAAACATGGGGTCGTCTCTCGAGGATCTGGTCAACGAAGGAAACATCGGCCTGTTAGAGGCGGCCCGCCGCTTCGATCCCACGCGCGGCACCCGATTCATCACTTACGCCGTCTGGTGGATTCGAAAGTCGATCCGCCGAGCCTTGACCAGGAACTCGGCCACTGTCTATGTTCCCGAATATCAGCTCAAGATGGTGCGCCGCCTGCGAACCGCACAGAGCAAGCTGTCGAGCGCCCTGGGCCGGGAGGCGAATCGCGAGGAGGTGTCGAAAGACCTGGGCGTCGGGATAGCGAAGATCGACAGGATTCTCCAGGTCAAGCTGAAGGAGATCTCCATCGATGACGGGGTCGGGCCAGGCAGAGAGATGGCTCTGTCGCAATTCCTCGTCGAGCGGAGCTGCCGCGACCCTGAGGATCATCTGATCGGTCGCGAGACTCGGGAGTTGCTGGGCCGTGCCCTGCTTCATCTGACCGATCAGGAGCAGACCGTCATGATCAATCGATTCGGCCTCGGCGGGGGTCCCGCGTTTCCGTTGAGCGAGATCGGCAGACGCCTGGAAATTTCCCGCGAACGCGTTCGTCAGATCGAGGACGAAGGAAAGAGGCGCTTACGAAGGCTCCTGGAGGGTCGGGCGCTGCGAGCATGGGTTGGACGGAACGCGGGCACTGCCCCGGCCGCGTCCGCACGAGTCGCAGCCGACGGCAGGCGATCGCGCGACCGCTCGGGTGACAACGCGGCATCAGGTGTGCTTGGCTCCTGAGGAGTGACCTCTCCTCCTACCCTGCCCTCCCGAACATCGCGTACCTTGCGATACACTTCCGCCGGGACTTCATGACCAGGAGCCGGCTCGAAGCGTTCAGCGATGGCGTGATCGCGATCCTCATCACGATCATGGTGCTCGAGCTGAAGATCCCGCGTGGCACCGACTGGCAGGCGCTGCGCCCGCTGACCCCCGTGTTCCTGGTGTACATGCTCAGCTTCCTCTTCCTGGGAATCTACTGGAACAACCATCACCACATGCTGCACGCGACGGAGCGCATCAACGGCGCCATCCTCTGGGCGAACCTGCACCTTTTGTTCTGGCTGTCGCTGATACCATTCGGGACAGGCTGGATGGGAGAGAACCACGTCGCTCCCCTCCCGACCGCGCTCTACGGCGTCGTCCTGCTGATGGCCGCCATCGCGTACACCATCCTGCAAACAACCATCGTCGCTCATCAGGGGCCGCAATCGAAGCTGCGGGAGGCGGTGGGCGGCGACTTCAAGGGGAAGCTTTCGATCGCGTCGTACGTGGCGGCCATCCCCCTCGCCTTCGTCAGCCCCTGGATCGCCATCGGGCTCTACGTCTTCGTCGCGCTCCTCTGGCTGGTGCCGGACCGGCGGATCGAGTCCATACTGAATCGCTGAGTGCGGAGGAACTCCGATGAACAAGACCGACCTCGACCGGATCATGCAGTCCTATCCGGTGCTGAAGGATCTGCCGCCGGACATCCTCAAGAAGCTTCAGGAGCAGGCCGCGCTCCTGCGGGCACCCGCCGGCCGGCCCCTCTTCGGCGAGGGGAGCCCCTGCACGCATTACCCCCTCCTGATCGAAGGGACCATCCGGGCGATGAAGTGCGGGCCTGACGGCCACGAGATCCTCCTGTACCGGCTGCAGCCGGGAGAGAGCTGCGTCATCACCTTCACGGCCCTGCTCGGGGAGTCGCCCTACCCCGCGATGGCGTCGGCCGAGACCGACCTCGTCCTCTACGCCGTCCCGCGGAGCCTGTTCCTGGAGATGATCCTCAAGTCGCCGCCCTTCCGGGTCTTCGTCTTCCGGTTCCTGTCCGCGAGGATGGCGCACCTGATGGCCTTGATCGACGACGTCGCCTTCCGCCGGCTGGATCAGCGCCTCGCCTCCCGCCTGCTGAGCCACGGGAAGCCCCTCACGATCACGCACCAGATGCTGGCGGACGAGCTGGGGACGACGCGTGAGGTCGTCAGCCGGACCCTGGAATCGTTCCAGGAGTCGGGGCTGCTCCGGCTGGGACGGAAACGGATCGAGGTCCTGGACAGGAAGGCCCTGGGGCGCGTCTACGGGGTCGAGGCCGGTCGCTGAGCCGCCTCGAAGCATTCAACCAAATCCGCCGGTCTCTCGGTGGTGTCCGCCCCCCGGTCCGGGGTCGCCTGTCAACTCACGGTTCACGTCACCCCTCGGGCCGGAGGGCGGACTTCCTGATCGGCCGATAGGGCTGGCGTTGGATGTGCCGCCACCTTAGCAGCACCCCGGATCGCGCTTCCGTGACTTGAGTCACACTCGAGCCCCGCGGCCGAGTCCTGCCCTCGCGGACGAATCCTGGCCTCGCGGTGGAGTCTTGCCTGCGGGGTCGAGTCCTGCCTGCGGGGGCGAGTCCTGCCTGCGCGATAGAGTTCCGCCGGCCCGGCCGCGGGTCAGTTCGAGAGCACGCCGTCCTTGCGCATCTCGCGCACCGCGTGGTGGGCGGGCAGGCCGTTGACGCCGCCGCCGGCGTGGGTGGCCGACGAGGCCTGGTACAGGCCGCGGACCGGTGTCCGGTAGTCGGCGTAGCCGACGGCCGGGCGCAGGTGGAACAGCTGGTCGACGGTCAGCTCGCCGTGGAAGATGTTGCCACCCAGCAGGTGGTAGTCGTGCTCCATCTCGTACGGGCCGATGACCTGGCGGTGCAGGATCGAGCGCCTGAAGTTCGGCGCCACCTGATCGAAGCGGTCGATCAGCCGGTCGGCGTAGGCCTCGAGCTCGGCGCGATGCGGTTCGCGGCTCCAGCCCTCCGGCACCCACTGGGTGAACATCGACATGATGTGCCTCCCCGGGGGCGCGAGCGTCGTGTCGAACACCGTCGGGATCTCGCAGTCCGAGAACGGCAGCGTCGCCGCCTTCCCGGCCCGCGCCTCCTGGAAGGCGCGCTCGAGGTACTCGATGTCGTCGAGGATCGAGATGGCGCCGCCGTGCACCTCCGGGTTGAAGCCGGGGTCGGCGGTGAACTCCGGAAGCTCCGCCAGAGCCAGGTTGATCTTCACCGTCCCCGAGCGCGACCGCCAGTTCTCGATGTCGGCCACGAATTCGGGCGGCAGATCCTTGCGGTCGATTTGCCGAAGAAAGGTGATCTGCGGGTGGCAGGTGGTGACCACGAGCGGTGCCGGGAACTCCTCGCCCCCCTTGATCACCACCCCGGTGACCCGGCCCTCCTCGATCAGGACCCTCTCCACCGGCGCGTTCACCCGGACCTCGGCGCCGAACCCCTCCGCCGCCCGCCGGATCGCGTCGGCCACCGCCCCCATCCCGCCCTCGGGCGTCCCCCACGACGCCACCTGCCCCTCGGTCTCCTGGCCGGTCGAGTGGTGCATCAGCACGTAGGCGGTGCCGGGGGCGAACGGCCCGGCCCAGGTGCCGATGATGCCGTTGATCGACAGCATCCCCTTGACGACGGGGCTCTCGAACCAGCGGTCGAGCAGGTCGGCGCAGCTCATGGTGAACAG
>Ga0137380_10001576_pt1 | contig 18659 bp, 19 predicted proteins | sample SagtaG_17_FD_104809 | JGI IMG/M metagenome (GOLD analysis project Ga0137380, IMG submission 104809) | Vadose zone soil microbial communities from Sagehorn Ranch, Mendocino, California, USA - Sage2_L_100_16 metaG | ecosystem: Environmental > Terrestrial > Soil > Vadose zone | place: USA...
AAGTCCAGCGAATCGATCGAGGCGATAGCCTGCCCGCCACCGTCGGCGCTCGCGTACCAGGAAAGTCGTAGAAACGCCGACTCGGCTCCTGGGCCCGCTAACGCTTGGACCGATCCCTCGTAGTACCCACCCGGTTGTGCGGAGACAGTCTCATAGGCCCATTTCGTCGATGCTGTTTCGGAGACCAGGGCGAGGCCACGCGCGCCTTCGGTCCGCTGTTCGGTAGAGGCGCTCATCTCGCCACCTTGCTTGTGCCAGGCAAACGGTGTTCCGTCGATGCGCAGTTCCTCAAAGCCACCGTTGATTAGCTGCGGAAAAGAGTCGGGCTCGGTGCTTCCAGCGCCCGGGCTAGTGGCCTTTGGCGTAGGGACGCGGCCCGGTGTCCGCGTCGGCGTGGGCAGCGGTCCAGGTGTTGTGCCAGGCGGTAGCGGTGTCGGCATCGGAGTGATTTGCGGCGGCGTTGTGGGCGCGGGCGGCGGTGTTGGCGGCGGAGGTACGAAAGTAGGACCCGAAAACGCGAAATCGTCGAGATGCACCGTAAATGCGGAGTCTGCCTGTATCAGGATGCTGGCTCGGGCCTGCCGGGCGGCTATCGGGAGACCATCGCTCCCGTTGCGAGAGGATGGAAAGCGCCATCGGGTTGCGCCAGCCACGGAGAGTCAGAGCTCAGGACGATAGAACCGCTCACGTCAAACCACGAGACACGAAGGAACACCCGGTTGACGCCTGAGGGAGGAGCGGCGACCCAACCACTCAATTCGTAGGTCGAAGCCGGCTGGACATTGGTGAGCTGGTATGCGAACTGAGTACTAGGCTGCCCGCTTCCCGAGAATCTCGCGGCCTGCGAGCCCCCGTGCAACGGCGAAGTTACGGAGTCGAGCTGACCGGCATTCGTTGACCAACCGGCGGTGCCTTCCTCAAAGCCGCCGTTGGCAAATAATTCGGACGCGCCCGCGTAATGGTGACGGGCCAGCATAAGGGCGACCAACGCGCAAGTGACTGCTGCGAGGCGTATCAACGAAGTGCGCTCAAGGGGGCTGTGTGATAGCGCTATTCTATGAGCCGCCGGGGAGTTTGAGAAGCGCCAAAGCCGTGAATTTCGGGAATTTCGTGCAGGAGGCGAACGTTTCGTATAATCGAGTTGATGGGAGATAGCGTTGCCGGCCTCGAGGCTTTGGATTCTTCGGCCGAGTCAAGAAGGCCAGCTCCCCACGTGATCGCCGTTGATGGCTCGGCTGCGTCAGGGAAAAGCACGATCGGCCGAAGGCTTGCAGAGAAGCTCGGTTACCCGTTCTTAGACACTGGCTTGATGTACCGGGCAGTAACCCTCGCGGCGCGCGAGCGAGGGGTGGATACAAACGACGCACGAGGGTTGACGAGACTGGCTGACTCAATTCGGATCGGAGTCGGGCCAGCAGCGCCACACTCGGCCGAGACGTGTTCCATTACCATCGACGGGAAAGATGTGACCTCGCAGTTGCGGCGCCCGGATGTCGAAGACGCAGTTTCCCTGGTATCGCGCGTGCAAGGCGTGCGGGAAGCTCTCGTCCGGCAGCAGCGCGAAATCGCGGGCCAGCAGCCGATGGTTATGGCCGGGCGTGATATCGGCACTGTGGTCTTACCCGACGCTGATTTGAAGGTGTACTTGGACGCGTCGATCGGCGAGCGCGCGCGGCGGCGTCATGCGGAGTTTTCCCATCAAGGACGCGCAGTCACCGAACAAATCGTTCTCGAGGACTTACGAAGACGTGACCAGATCGATAGCGAGCGGACAGTGTCGCCCCTGAGGCCTGCCGATGACGCAATCATCATCGAGACAGACGGTCTCTCGCAGCAGGAAGTCCTGAGGCGCGCTCTTCAACTCGTGGATGGTGCGTCGTGAAGGAACGCCTTCAAGCTGCGTTTTACTGGCTAAACGTCTGGACGTGGATCAGGGCAGCACTCTGGGTAGTGACTAGCCAGGACGTTGTCGGCAAGGAGAACATCCCCCACAAGGGCGCCCTCATCTTCACGTGCAACCACTTCAGCGTCGGCGACCCGCCTCTTCTTATTGGCATATTCCCACGACGCATCGTCTGGATGGCCAAGCAAGAACTCTTCGACCTGCCATTACTCGGAAAGTTGTACAACATGGGCGGCTTCATTCCCGTGCGCCGCTTCGAGGGTGACCTTCGCGCAATCCGCCGATCACAGGATGCCCTGCGCCGGGGTCATGTGCTGGGCATGTTTCCTGAGGGAACGCGCAGCGGAGGAAGGCTTGGGCGCGCCGAGCCCGGTACGGCGCTGATTGCACTCCGTACAGGTGCCCTCGTGCTTCCGGTGGCGATCTGGGGGACAGAGCACGTGAGGCTGCCCAGAGACCTATTTCGGCGGACAAAGGCGCATGCGAGGTTCGGCGAACCGTACCGCTTGCCAAATCCCAGCCGAATCACCCGGGAAGCCGTAGCTGCCGGGACTGACGAGATCATGCGCCGGATCGCCGAACTATTGCCGCCCGAGTACCGTGGCGAGTACGCAGACACCGGTGCGCCATCTGCGGCTGCCCAGGTAAGGACATAGCTGAGATGCGAGTGATCCTGGCTCAGCCACGCGGATTCTGTGCGGGGGTAGAGCGCGCGATCGAGGTGGTGGACAAATCGATCCAAGTATTCGGCTCGCCGGTGTTCGTGCGGCACGAGATAGTTCACAACCAGCACGTCGTCGACGACTTGCGCGCAAAGGGGGCCATTTTCGTTGACGACGTGGATGAGATACCGGAGAGCGCGCCGGTCGTCTTCTCCGCTCATGGAGTCTCAAAGGCGGTCAAGGCCAAGGCGAAGAATCGCTCGCTGCGTGCGGTAGACGCCACCTGCCCGCTGGTGACGAAGGTGCACCGTCAGGTCTTGCGGCTGCATCGCCTGGGCTACGAGATACTGCTCATCGGTCACGCCGGCCACCCTGAGGTCGAGGGGACCTTGGGGCAGTTGTCCGGCGGAATTCAGCTCGTTGAGGACATCGAGGACGCGCAGCGGGCCGAGGTGAGCGACGCCAGCAAGGTCGCTTATGTCACGCAGACGACGCTTTCGCTGGACGACACCACGAAGATCGTTCAGGTACTGCGACGGCGCTTTCCTTCACTGCAGAGTCCGCCTACAGACGACATATGTTACGCGACACAGAACCGCCAGCTGACGGTCAAACGGCTCGCCGAGATCGTCGATGTGGTAATCGTGATTGGCGCCGCGAACTCTTCTAATTCGAACCGCCTTGTCGAAGTGGCTCGATCCGTCGGTGTCCCGGCCCATCGGGTGTCCTCGGCCGATGAACTCCGGCCCGACTGGTTCTCAAACAAGCGGACTGTCGGTCTAGCTGCCGGCGCCTCCGTTCCCGAAGTGCTCGTCACCGGGGTAGTGAACTATCTTCGGGACAAGTTCGGGGCGAACGTCGAAGAGGACGCAGAGGGCACTCCCGAGGATGTCTACTTCCCCATGCCACCAGAGCTTCGGACCGCCGGCGCCGGTCAGACGCAACTCTAACGACGCGCAGGCGTTCCTAATAGCGACCACAGCCGCAGATTGCGAGGCGCCCTTATGTGCGGAATCATTGGCTACGTCGGCGAGCGAGAAGCTGCGCCGATCCTTCTGGACGGTCTGGCTCGCCTGGAATATCGCGGTTACGACAGCGTGGGCATCGCCGTGCTCGAGGAGAACGGCGGAATCTCGATCCACAAGCGAGTCGGCAAGCTGGACGGCCTTACTTCGCGGCTTTCGGAAGGAACGCCGTCCGGCCACCAGGGGATAGGGCACACGCGCTGGGCAACGCACGGAAAGCCGAGCGATATCAACGCCCATCCTCACACAGACTGCACGGGCGATGTTGTCGTGATACATAACGGGATCGTCGAGAACTATCAAGAACTAAAACAGCAGCTTCTTGCCGCGGGCCATAAATTCGCCTCCGAAACTGATACCGAAGTCATTGCCCATCTGGTCGAGGACCGTCTACGAGAGGGGAAGGACCTGCATGGTGCCCTGGAAAAGACGGTTGAAATACTGGCCGGTGCCCACGCCATACTGGTGATGGCGAGAAGAGAGCCGGGAACCATAGTCGCCGCGCGCGCAGGCAACGCGGGAGGAGTCGTCGTCGGCTACGGACACGAAGAGAGCTACCTTGCGAGCGACCTGCCGGCCCTCCTACCGCATACCCGACGGGTCGTCTTCCTCGATAACGGCGATGTGGTTCGTGTGACGGCAGGGCGCGCCGTGTACAGGAACCGGGGCCGGGCGGTCGAGAGAAGCCCACAGCAGATCGCATATGATCCTGTCTCCGCCGCGAAGGGTAGCTTCAAGCACTTCATGCAGAAGGAGATCGCGGAGCAGCCCGAGTCTATCCTGAACACGCTTCGTGCGCGCGCGCTCTTCTCGGAATCGCGCGTAGAGCTGGAAGACTTGAAACTTAGCCGCTCGCAGCTCAAGAACGTCAAGCGTGTTGTATTAGTGGGCATGGGCACCAGCCTTCACGCGGCGACGATCGGCCGACACTACATCGAGCGGGTTGCCGGCATACCGGCTGAGGTCGAGAACGCCTCTGAGATGCGCTACCGCGAAGCGATCATCGGTCCTGAAACTCTCTTCGTTTCGCTCACGCAATCGGGTGAGACGGTGGATACGCTGGCCGCCATGGAGATGGCCAAGGAAAAAGATTGCCCGCAGGTCACGGTCTGCAATGTTGTTGGCAGCCAGGCTACTAGAGTCGCGGACGGCGTTATCTACACGCGATGCGGGCCGGAGATCGGCGTGGCGAGCACAAAGACATACGTCGCGGCAATCGGCGCGCTCTATCTGCTCGCGTGTTATATGGGCCAGGAGCGCGGGGTGATTGATCGGGAACGGATGGGCGGGCTCCTTGCGCCCCTCGCGCGGCTGCCATATTTGGCCGGGGAGGTGGTGCATCGCGGCGGGGATTACGAGCGCCTGGCACAAGAGTTCTATCGCTACGAAGATTTCCTTTTCCTCGGTCGCGGGCTGCAGTATCCCGTCGCTATGGAGGGGGCGCTCAAGTTGAAAGAGGTCAGCTACATCCACGCTGAGGGGTATCCCGCTGGCGAGATGAAACACGGGCCTATCGCCCTAATTGACCGCGAGATGCCTGTCGTCGCGCTGGTGCAGCAGGACGGTATCCACGAAAAGATGATGAGCAACATCGAGCAAGTCAGAGCACGCGAGGGAATCGTGATTTCCGTCGCGACAGAAGGTGACGAGGAAGTTGCGAACAAATCAGACCATGTGGTGTACGTGCCCAAGATTACCGATCTGCTTGCACCGGTCCTCACATCGATACCGCTTCAACTGCTCGCTTATCACATAGCTGTTCGTCGCGGATGCGACGTGGACCAGCCGCGCAATCTTGCTAAGACGGTTACCGTCGAGTAGACGGCGCTACAGGCATTAGAATCGTTGTCGATGGACTTATCGATTGTCCGCCGGCGTCTCGAAGAGGGAGAGCAGGCGCTTTCGCCTTATGCCGTGCGCAGCGACCAGACGCGTGGCCGCAGAGTCCCCGAGGAGCCCTCGCCGGTCCGCACAGAGTTCCAGCGGGACCGCGACCGGATCCTTCACTGCAAGGCATTCAGGCGTCTAAAGCACAAGACACAAGTGTTCATTGCGCCAGTGGGCGATCACTTCGTGACCAGGTTGACTCATACACTGGAGGTCTCGCAGATCGCGCGGACGATCGCACGCGGCCTGAATCTGAACCAAGACCTCGCCGAAGCGATCGCGTTGGCACATGACATCGGTCATCCCCCGTTCGGGCACGCGGGCGAGCAGGCGCTTGCCGACTTGCTTCCGGAAGGCTTCCGTCACGCAGAACAGAGCTTGAGGGTCGTGGACGAGCTGGAGCGCCTGAACCTGACCTGGGAGACCAGGGACGGAATCGTGAATAGTTCGAAAGTGCGAGAAGACATCTTCGCCGAAGGTTACGGCACGCCTGCTTCCCTTGAAGGTCAAATCGTGAAGGTATCCGATGCCGTCGCGTACATCAACCATGACATCGCTGATGCGCTCCGAGCGGACGTAATCGCGGAGGAAGAGCTACCGGAGGAAGTCTCGAATCTTCTGGGCAGGCGGCACTCGGAGCGGATCAACGCGTTGGTCTGCGATATTATCGAGAACTCTTGGGCGGCGACGGGTGAGACGGGCATTCCGCGTTCGGAAATCCGGATCGGGATGAGCGACAAGGTTGCTTCGGCTGCAAACACGCTTCGCGAGTTCATGTTCCAGCGCGTCTACCTCTGGGAGGGCCGCAGGGAGGAATCAGAGCAGGCCAAACGGGTAATTTCTGTGCTCTACAACCATTTCATACAGCACCCGGAGGGTATGCACACAGATTTCGGCGTCGCTTCAGACCCGCTATGGCGGCGCGTCGCGGACTTCGTTTGCGGGATGACCGATCAGTTTGCGCTAGCCACCGCCGAACGGTTGGGCGCCCCGCTACATTAGTGGCGACGCTTGCACCGACGGGATGTCTCCGACCGCACCCCCCCGGGCAGCAAACGTTTTCTAAGATTCACTCGGCCAAAGCCGAAACTTTCTTGTGAGCCGCAGTGTTGTATAATGTGGGTGTACCAGAGAGAGTCCATCATCCCCTCTGCTGACCGTCCCACACCTGTCCACATGCCCAAAAACCACCCTGAGGCTGTGTTCGTATCAGCCCGAGGGCTGTAGCTATATGAACGAGGTTGAGGAAGTCAAGGCCCGGCTCGACATTGTTGATGTCATTGGCCAGTACGTAGCGTTGCAAAAGTCCGGCCGTTCCTTCAAGGCGCCTTGTCCGTTCCATAACGAGCGGACTCCCTCGTTCATAGTAACGCCGGAAAGGCAGAGCTGGCACTGCTTCGGTGCCTGCGGGACAGGCGGCGACCTGATTACATTCGTCATGAAGAAGGAGGCAATAGAGTTTTCGGAAGCGTTGAGGATGCTGGCTGAGCGGGCCGGCATCAAGTTGCACGGACGCCGGGAGTCCAGTCAGGAGCAACGGCGACGAGAGCGGCTGTTCACCGCGAATGAGGCGGCAGCCGATTGGTATGGCAAGCTTCTGGTCGATGACAAGGCGGCCGCACCGGCTCGGGAATATCTGAAGCAGCGCGGCATTGACACCGGCACCGCCCGCGAGTTCGACTTAGGATTCAGCCCGGGCGCGTGGGACGCTCTGCGTAATCATCTTCGTCGCATCGGGTTTGAAGATCAGGAGCTGCTGCGCGCCGGCCTTGCGGTGCAAAGTGACTCGGGCTTTCACGACCGGTTCCGAGGACGCCTTATGTTTCCCATCCGCGATGATAAGGGACGTACTGCTGGATTCGGCGCCCGTACACTCGACGAGCGTGACGCTGGAGGAGCTAAGTACATCAACACGGCGCAGTCTCCAGTGTTTGACAAGAGCGGCCTGCTGTATGCGCTTCACCGCGCGGCCGGCGGGATCCGGCGAGAGGGACGAGCCGTAGTCGTTGAAGGTTACATGGACGTTATCGCAGCACACCAGCATGCTTTCGACAACGTCGTCGCCTCAATGGGAACGGCGCTGACCGAGCGGCAAGTCAGACTGCTCCGACGGATAGCAAGTGAGATCGTGCTCGCGCTAGACGCGGATGCAGCGGGGAGAGACGCGGCCATCCGGGGTCACGACGTTGTCCGGGGGGCGCTCATCGACAGTCGGTTGACAGCGCCGGTGGTCACCTGGCGTGGCCTGGCCGGCTACCAGCAGACCGTGGACGTGGAGCTAAAGGTGGCTGTGCTGCCCGACGGACGCGACCCAGACGACGTAATCCGAGCGGCGCCGGAGGACTGGCGAAGTCTGATCGACGGTGCGGTGCCAGTGCTCGATTTCCGGCTGGATGCGCTCGCGGCCGCGCACGATCTGTCCACTCCTGCTGGACGTTCGCGGCTGGCACACGAGTTCCTTCCGATACTCGCTGTGGTTACCGATCCTGTTGTTCGGGCACAGTACCTCCAACGGCTGGGCAGGTTGACAGCCACGGGGGAGCGCGAACTCAGTGCGATGTTGTCCACCGCGACGGCTCGGCCCGGCGCTTCGAAACTAACAGCGCCTCAACCTGAACCCGCGGCAGCGAAGGGCGACAACCGAGAAGAGTTTCTGCTCGCCTTGTTATTACAGTATCCTGCCCTCCGCGAGGACGCACTCGGGACGCCCGAGGAACTTCTCTGGAACAGCGAGAACCGGGCGCTACTAGGGGCCTGGAAGGGTATAGGCGCAGAGGCAGACGGCGAGTGGCAAATAGAAGGCGTAAAGAACGCTGTTCCGGTGGAACTGTGGCCACACCTTGAGCGTCTAACCTTGCGGAAGATGCCAGACTTCGATATCAAACAAGCGCGCCAGGCGTTTGCCGACTGCGTTCAGCGTCTCGTCCGGCGAGGACTGGAAGCGGAGAAACAGGCTACCGGTGCTCTTTTGGCGGAGCGCGAAGCGGAGGTGGGCGCTTCGGTGCTGGCTGAGGCGGCATCGGGCGAGGAAATAGAAGGTGACAAAGAGCTATGGGAGGTCCTGAGCCTCCAGGCGCAAGATATGAGAACAGGATTGAAATTGCATAGGAGAGAAGTACATGACGGCTCTGAGGCCGTTCAAACGGAAAACCATGGTTAATCACTACGGCGAAGATCCGAGCCTTCTAGAGCGCAGGCAGCGGCGGAGTCAACTCGCGGACGATCTGCTGGAAGACATCGTCGATGACTCCGAGATCGAAGACACGACCGACGAGCCCGGCGAGGCCTCACTAGAAGGACAGCCGGCAATCGCCGAGGACGAAGATGCGAGCCCGGTCACGCGGGTCAGTACCCGCTCGCCCATTGAGATGGAGGAGTGGGGAGAGGCACCAGACAAACTGGACGAGGTTGAGCCGGAGGTCGGGGATATCGAGCTTGAAGAAGGCATCGATGACCCGGTCCGGATGTATCTGCGCGAGATCGGAAAGGTTAGCCTGCTCACCGCCGATGACGAAAAGAAGCTCGCCCGCTCAATGGAGGAAAGCGACTACATCCACCGCATTGAGCAGGCGCATTTCGAGCAGTTCGGCCGGAATGCTCGCGCGGTAGACGTTCTTGTGGGTTTGGTGCAGGAGCTGCACGAGCTACAGAGGGCGATCACCACCGTAACGAAGGAGCTCGGCGTGGGCAAGCTCAAGCCGGCCGAGCTAATCGCCAATGAGGAGTTCCGCAAGACGGTAGACGGCGAAGTGAACGTCGAGATGGCGGAGAAGCTGGCGGCCACCCTCAAGATTGAGGAGCCGGAAGCGGAACGCCTGCAGGTGCGGATCTCCATAGTGACACACATTCTCACGCCGGAAATGGTCTCGTGGGCCACGCAGACGATGGGCGGAGACGGGCGCTTGCCCGCGCCGCCCGAAGGGTTGGCGGACAAGTTGCTTCCGTACGAGGAGAAAGCGCGGGCACACTTCCAGCGCCTGAAGGACGAGGGCTTTCGCGCGGAGAAGCGTCTCACCGAAGCCAACCTGCGGCTCGTCGTCAGCGTTGCCAAGAAATACATCGGGCGCGGGATGTCGCTCCTGGACCTGATCCAGGAGGGAAACATCGGCCTTATTCGCGCCGTCGAAAAGTTCGATTACCGCAAGGGCTTCAAGTTCAGCACGTACGCAACGTGGTGGATTCGCCAAGCGATTACGCGTGCAATTGCCGACCAGGCTCGTACGATCCGGATACCGGTGCATATGGTCGAGACGATCAACAAGCTCGTTCGCATAAGCCGGCGGCTCGTGCAAGAGTACGGCCGGGAGCCCTCGAGCGACGAGATCGGCCGGGGCATGGAGATTCAGCCGGACAAGGTACGGGAGATCATTAAGGTGTCGCAGGAGCCCGTCTCGCTCGAGACGCCGATCGGCGAAGAAGAGGACTCGCATCTCGGCGACTTCATCGAGGACCAGGGCACGATGGCGCCCGCGGAGGCCGCATCGCACCAGCTTTTGAAGGAACAGGTGCAGGAAGTCGTCGCGTCGTTGACACCCCGCGAGCAGAAGGTGCTGATCCTGCGTTTCGGTCTGGAAGATGGCCGTAGCCGCACGCTGGAGGAGGTCGGCCGCGAGTTCGATGTAACGCGCGAGCGTATCCGCCAGATCGAAGCCAAGGCGCTGCGTAAGCTACGGCACCCATCGCGTTCGAAGAAGCTGAAGGACTACTTGGAGTAGGTTCGCTCGGCCTTAGAGAGGGTCGGCGAACGTCCGCACGTACGGCACGTCCTTGGACTTCTCATAGGGCAACGCCTCCCAGAACCTGACGCCCATCTCCTGCTTGGTCGACGCGAGGGCGTAGATCCGCCGAGCGCCGCGGGCCCGCAGGCGTTTTTCGATCTCATCGGTCAGCGCGCGGGCCAGGCCGCGACGGCGGAAATCAGGGTGCACGGCCAGCCTGTAGATATGCCCTCGCCAGTTGTCCCATCCACCCAGGATGGACCCGATTAATCGCCCTTCGCTCTCGGCAACGAGAAAGAGATCCGGCGCCTGCTCCGTTAGCATTCGCAGGTGCTCCGGCGTGTCGGTGATGGACGGGCCCGAGCCGGTAAGCTTCCACAACTCGAGGAGAGCCTCGGCTTCGTCCGCCCGCGCCTCGCGAATCTGGAACTGCATGGCTTGGAATTGTACGGCAATTGACGGCGGCCGCGTAGCCACCTAGCATCGTTGATGGAAGAAGCCGATGCCTCTCTACGAATACTTATGCGAGGAATGCGGGGCGCGCTTCGAGCGATTGCTTCCGCTAACCGCGATAGATGACCCCACCAGCTGTCCGCAGGGCCACGCAGCGGGGCTGCGACTGATCTCGATTTTCTCCGCCGTCAGCAAAGACTCAGCCGGCGAGCCGAATCTAATTGGCGACGGCTGCGGCGGAGGCTGTACTAGCTGCGCCTGTAGCCTGAACTAGCTTCCGCTCCTGAGCCGGCGGCCTCAGCGAAAGTAGTGCTTCGGGGTCGGAGAGGGGAGTTTAGGGCGTGAATGCCGGGCACGACCGGCAAGCGCAAGGCCGGGCCACAGGACCGGCATTCGGCGTTGACGGCCTCCTAAGATCAGATATGCCGAGGCGGCTCCAACCATGAGCGAGGCTTCCAACAGCGTAGCGACTACGATGAGCGCTGTAATCTCCTGCCAAAACGCCTCCGGATACATCTGAATTAGATGGTCCCTGCTTGGGTCGAGCGCCCAGAAATCGTTGCTGAAGGCCAGCACATGGAACTCCGTCCATAAGGAATCAAACCCCGAAGCGATTGCGATACCCGCGAGCGCCAGAACCCCACCGGTCAGCAGTGCTCCACCGAGGCCGGCGATCGCCAGAAGACGTGGCGGCCCGAGAACAAGCAGTAGAGTCGCGAGCGTCAGCACAACGGCTGCGCTGATTACTTGCACTGTGAAGGCCATCTGCACCAGGTCCCGAACATCGGCCATGTGAGCGGTCTCTTTGGCTGTAAACAGAGATCCGCTGACGCCCCGGCTGTTGGTCACATTGATCGCCAATGGCGGCGGGTCCTCGGCTGTTAGGTAGTGATGGATCTCTCCATTGGCCTGAATTAGCTCTGACTCAGGTATGCCGGAGCGGGAGGCGGCATCGTACGTCTTCACGGAGTAGTCATAGACACGCTGTTCCGAGACGGCTACGCGAATGTTTGTGGCAATGAGCGAAACAGGGATCGCCAGGATGAAAAGCCCCGTTATTACGGCGCGAAGTACCGCCAAGTTGCCTCCCTTTCGGCACGGCCGAGGCACGTGTTGGATTCTCATCGTAGGTACGGAGCGATTCCTTTGTCAACGATTCGCATGACCGTTATCATGGCCCTTGACCAATGTCGAAGACATGCTCGGTATGACGCGGGACAGGCGCCGTCCGGCCACCTTCGCTGGGTTGAGGCGCATCATCGCGACGCTTCGAGGACCCGACGGCTGCCCTTGGGATAAGGTCCAGACTCACCAATCGCTGGCTCCTTATCTCCTGGAAGAGACACACGAGACGCTCGAGGCTCTCGAGTCCGCAGACCCGGAGAAGCTTTGCGAGGAACTGGGAGACCTGCTTTTCGAGGTGCTCATCCAGGCGCAACTCGCTGAGGAAGCGGGTGAGTTCACGATGCGAGATGTCATCGATGGCATAAGCGACAAATTGATCCGCCGCCATCCGCACGTCTTCGGGGACGCTGTTGCCGATACACCTGACGCAGTGATCGAGCAATGGGACGATCTCAAAGCGCGGGAACGCGCCGGTGAGTCAGCCCTGACGGGAATTCCTCTGTCACTTCCCGCGTTGGTTCAGGCTCAGGCGATTCAGAGACGCGCTGTCCGCGCCGGGTTTGCTTTCGAGTCTCTGGACGAAGTGTGGCAAGCGCTTGGAGAGGAGCTCGAAGAATTGAGAGAAGCCCAGACGCCACAGCAGAAGCAGCAAGAATTGGGCGATGCGATATTCGCGCTGGTGAATCTGGCGCGCGAGCTGGATCTGGATGCTGAGGAAGCGCTGCGATACGCATCGCGGAATTTCACGAGCCTGTTCAGAAGCATGGAGGAGATTGTAGAGGAGAGGCATCTAGATTTACGGCAGGTCCCTGCGGACCAGAAGCTGGCGCTGTGGGAAGAAGCGAAAGCCCGTCGCGCGTGACGTTTGTCACCCTTCCCTACCTGTGATATTCTCAGCCCGCCGCGGACAGAGATTGGAGGCCCGATGACTCAGCAAAAGGAGAGCGTTGTCACCCAAGACCGGTTCGATTCCGGCCTGACCTACGACGAGTACCTTGGCCGCATCCAGCGCAATCGTCAAAAGTTCGAGTACAACTATCGCGAGACGGCGCTCAGCGACGATGACGTTTCCGCATTTCGAGAGCTCGCCTCGCGCGAGGGAGGGCCGGCCAAAGTTCTCGCGTTGGGCGAGGACTGGTGCCCGGACGTCTTCCGTGGCCTGCCGGTCATGGCGCGAGTCGCCGAAACAGCGGGGATGGAGCTACGAGTCTTTCCCCGGGATGACAATCTCGACATCATGTCTGAGTTCCTGAACAACGGTGAAAATCAGTCGATCCCTACCTTCGTCTTCTATACGTCGGACCACCGGTACATCGCCCACTGGATTGAGCGGCCCGCAAAAGCGAACGCCGAGATGGGCGAGGTCGTGAAGCGCTACGAGGGCCTCGACCGCTCGAAGCCGGACGACCTGGCCAAATTGCGCCAGCTCTCGGACGAGTTTCAGACCGGGCCGGTCTGGGCGAACTGGCGCGTCGAGACCATCAGGGAGCTACGCGAGCTTCTCCAAGAGAAGTCACGCTAGCGACAGCCGCGCAACGCATCTCAAGACATTCTGGCCGCCCGAACGGCTCTCTAGCGCCGCCGTAAGCGCACGGCGAGCGCCCCGCTTCCGATAATCAAAGCCGCACCCGAAGCAGTCACGAGAAGAGCCCAGGGCGTGCCTCGATCAGTCGGCGCGCCGCCCGTTTGAGGCACGGCCGCCGGCGCCGCTGAGCGTACCGGTGACGGCGCCGCAGTTTGGCCGGGGGCGCCCGTCTGACCAGGTGTGGGCGTCACGCCTGCTGTCGTCGGGCCCGCGGTCGCCGTGGGTGTTGCCTGCTGGGCCACTACATTTATGCGGCCGTGCATTTGGGTCGTATGGATATTGCAGCGATAATAGAAAACTCCGGGAGTATTGAACGTTTGCGAAAACGTCCCGCTCGTCATGAAGCCCGAATCGAAGCCGCCCAGTGTAGGGCATGTCGTAAATGTCTGGTCACATTGCGTGACGGAATGTTGCGCGCTTCCGACCCATTGCCACATCACCGTGTCGCCGGCGGTGATGTTCGTATCGCAAACACCGAAGGAGAACGAGGAGTCGCAGAAGAAGTTGTCTCCTACAGCGACAGTGGTGGTCGTCTGCCCACTAGCATCCCGGCCGGAATGCCAGAAGGCCACACAGCCGAACGCAACCGCGAGGAACATGATGAATACGAGAACGATCCGAGGCATGAGTCCACCTCCTTCGGCTACCGGCACAGATACGACAGCGGGCCGTCGCGGGTTTCATCATCGGAAATAAAAAAGCCGAGAGGCAGCCCGCCCCAGACTGCCTCTCGAATATCCTTCCGATTCGCCGGAAGGACCAGAAGGAGGTCGCCCCGTAGTTGTCGCTTTGGTGAATATAACGCGATCGCCAGCGGGAAGGTTAATTAAGTAGTAAAGCGATTTGGCGTATACTCAATCGGAATCCGAGGACTCCACTTAATGTAGATGCGATTTGAGGCACCGATGTTACTTCGCTCTCGAGATAAGCCGATCGCAAAGGTAAATTTTTCTGGACGCGATCGGTTGGGGCTAGAATGCGCGAAATGACATCAACGGACGAAGCGGTGCGAATCCTCTATCGCTCAAACAGCGGAACCGTCGAGCGAGTCGATGGCGCTGGTGCACTGACAAACGCCCTTGCGGACCGCGACGGCGTCGTCTGGGTGGAGCTCATGGTCCGTACCGATGGGGACGCTGCTATTCTCCGGGACGTTTTTAACTTTCACGAGCTGACCATCGAAGACTGCGTGTCCCCGCGCGTCGACCCGGCCCGGATTGATGATTACGGAGACTATCTGTTCCTGATCATCCAGGCGCTCTCGGGCTACAATCCGCAGGTCGAGTTGGAGCCGGTGGAGGTTGACTTCTATCTTGGGCCTAATTACGTCGTCTCATGCCATCGCGAACCGATCGCCGCGATCGAGCAGTTCCGCGAGCGCTGCCTGCGGGACGAGCGGAACCTTCGCGGGACTGCCGATTGGGTCCTTCACGGTCTCGTCGACGCGATCATTGACGAGTACCTTCCTATTGTCGATGCGGTTGACGATACTATCGATGGACTGGAGGAGGAGGTCCTTCATCGTCCGGATACGGCCTTGATGCGGCGCATATTGATCGCCAAGCGGAACGCGCTGCGAATTCGGCGCGCAGCTGTGCCCCAGCGGGACGTGATGAACCGGGTTGCGCGCGGCGAGTTTCCCCAGCTGGTGCACGAAGGGACGAACGTCTATTTTCGCGATATCTACGACCACCTGGTACGAATCGACTACCTGGTGGACGCGTTGAGAGACCTTGCGGACAGCGCGCTCAACATGTATCTCTCGGTGGTGTCGAATCGCCTGAATGAGATCATGAAGGTGCTGACCGCCGTTGGCGCCGTCTTCCTACCCGGAGCCCTTATCGCGGGAATCTACGGGACGAATTTTCCCGACAAGGATGTCTGGCCGCCTTACACCTCGGAGTGGGGGTTCTGGGTTGTCGTTGCCGCCATCATCGGCGTGACGCTGGCTGTACTGGCATACATGCGCTACCGCCGCTGGATCTAGGGCGCTTTACGCACCGCTTCATCGGGCGCCACCGAAGCGAACGGCACGCGAACCCCTTCTCGCACGAACGCCTCGGCCAAGCGCCGGCGCAGCTCCGCGGCCACTTCCCAGCGCGCCGACGGACGCGCGCGGGCACTGACCACTACCGTCACTCCACCGTCGCCTATCGACTCGACGTAGCCCGGCGCCGGCGGATCGATGATCAGCTCCCGAAAGCCGGAGTCCGCGGCCAGCTCCTTGCCCACCCGCTCGACCACCTGGTTCACGCGCGCCAGGTCCTCACCGTAAGCAACCTGCACCTTGACGTTCACGCGTGCGAAATCGCGTGTGTAGTTGGAGACGACATTGATGCTTCCGTTCGGAACCGAATGGACCACCCCGTCGTCATCGCGAACGATGGTGCGCCGCAGTGAGATGCTCTCGACAGTGCCGGTGACGTCTGCAATACGCACCACATCGCCGGTGCGGTACTGGTCCTCCGCAAGCAGGAAAATGCCGTTAATGCCGTCCTTCACGAGTGTCTGGGCGCCGAGAGCGAGGGCGAGACCGGTGATCCCCAGTCCGGTAACGATGGCAGTTATGTCGACACCGATTTGGTGGAGGATAGTGATGGCGCCGATGAGTAGAGCCGCACCGCCCGCCGTGCGCTGAACAACCTGAATTATGGTGTCCGCCCGCTTGTCCATCTCCTCATCGGGGGCAGAGGCACCCCGCAGGATCGCGGTGCGGGCGACGCGCGGAAAAATGGCGCGAAACGTGGCGGAAGCGACAATCAGCACCGCGACGATGAGGAGGATGGCAGGGCCTTCGTCCTTGACGTCGTCCCAGCCGACCGCAAGGAACGGCTGCGTGCTCATCAGCGGCATCAAATCGCCTCTAAGACTAGGCGAGCCAACAGGCGCGGGCAAGCCTGCCGTATACTGGCAGACCATGAACCTGTTGCACCGCCGCTACTGTCGTTCGGACGCGTGGCAGCGGGCCGTGCAGCACGGAATGATGCCCTGGGTGCTTCGTGACGTGGGCCTCGGAGACAAGGTCCTCGAGATCGGTCCCGGGCCCGGCGTCACGACTGACTGGCTGCGCGAACGGGTGCCAGCGCTAACGTGCGTAGAGATTGACCACGATCTCGCTTCATCGCTGAAGAAGCGGCTGGATGGCACGAACGTCACTGTTGTCGAGGGCGATGCCACTCGGATGTCGTTCCCGGTGGCCTCGTTCCGGAGCGCGGTGTGCTTCACGATGCTTCACCACGTGCCCTCGCGCGAGTTACAGGACGGCTTGCTGGCTGAGGCGCATCGAGTGCTGAAGCCGGGCGGGCTGTTCATCGGCAGCGATAGCACGAGTTCGTTTCGCTTCCGGCTCTTTCACGTCTTCGACACCTGTGTGTCGGTAGAGCCCGATCGCTTCGCCGCGCGGCTGAAGAACGCCGGGTTTGGCGAAATTGAGATCGAGAAGCGGCCAGAATACAACACCTTTAAGTTTCGGGCGCGGAAGGCTTAGACCCAGGCGAGGGCGGGTCAATCGACCGAAATCGAGAATCAATCAGACGAATTTTCGTACGTGGAAACTGATTGTCTCTTGCGGTCTGCGTTGAGTGTTTGATTGTTTCCTCGCGAAATTTTTTCTTTTTCCCACTACCCGCGTTCGAAATGAGTCTTTAGGGCCTTTTCCTTATTGATGGACGTCGATTCATGAACGTGGGATTGAATGATCAATCAGAGGAGCCAAGAGAGTCAGGTGTGTGGAGCCGGAATCAGGAGCAGGCAGCCCAGCGCTTTGCTGTTAAGGTGCGGTTGCATGGCCAGCATATCGCGTGCGTAAGGAATCTCAAAGCGAGCGATGTCACAACTTTGCGGGCCTCGTCTAGAGCGCTGCGTAGGTGGCGTCGACGAGACCGCGCCAGCGTGGGTCTATGAAGTAATCCGGCGGCACGATCATCTTGTTCATCACATAGCCGAAGCCCACACCGGCTTCCGAGTCGGCGAATCCTATTGAGCCGCCGGCGCCCGGGTGCCCGAACATATCGCCTTGGGGGACGATCTTGTGCTCCGGGAGGTCGAGCATGAAGCCCAGCCCGAAGCGTGAGGGAAGCCCGAGGAGCACGGCGTCGTCCCCACATGACTGTTCAACGCGAGCGCGCTCGATCTCGTCGAGGCTTAGCACATCGACACCGTCGATTTCCCCGCCCTGCGCCAAGGCACCGTAAATGCGGGCGAGCGAACGGGCATCGGAGTGGCCGTTCGCCGCCGGCATCTCGGCCGCCCGCCACTGCCGAGAGTTGACGGTAGCGGGCACCATCAGGTCCGGCGGGTTCGCGAACGCCTTGAAGGTCATTGACTGCGGATCGCTGAAGGCTTTGGCGATGAGGTTATCTTCACCCGGTTCGGGCAGCGGCATCGGCAGCATTTCGGCGACTCGAGCGTCATTCTGTTCGCTTAGCCCGATATGGAAGTCGAGTCCAAGCGGCTCCGCGATCTCCTTTCGGAAATATGTGCCCAAACTCTGACCGCTGATGCGGCGCACGACTTCACCCACGAGGTAGCCGAAGGTGAGCGCATGGTAGCCGTGCTTGCTGCCCGGCTCCCACCACGGCTCCTCGGCGGCGAGGGCTGATGTCATGCGTTCCCAGTTGTAGGCTGACCCCGGCGGAAGTAACGCACGGATTGCTGGGAGGCCCGCGCGGTGGCTCAGGAGGTAACGAACAGGTATCTCCTCTTTGCCGGCCTGCGCGAACTCGGGCCAGTACTTGGCGACCGGCGCGTCGATATCGAGAAGGCCCTGGTCGGCGAGACGGTGCGCGCAGATCGCGGTGATGCCTTTGGTTGTCGAGAAGACGTTGACGATCGTGTCCCGCTGCCAGGGGCGTGAACGCGCGGCGTCCGCATGCCCTGCCCAAAGGTCGACCACGGCGCGACCGCCCACCACCACCGCGACGGCAGCGCCCACTTCGCCGTAGTCGGCGAAGTTCTGCGCGAACGCTTCCTTGACGCCTTGGAACCGGGGGTCGCAAACACCTTGAATGACGACCGTTGTTGTCATGAGGGGTTTCTCCTCTCCGGCTCGTGGCCCAATGGTACACCAAAGGAGGCGTCGCTATGGCGCCGGGCCGGATTTACAGGCGTTCCAGCGGAGCGAAGCTCAGCAGCAGCTTCTTGATGCCGGCCTCGCCCTGAAAAGCCACAACGCAAAGGTAGTCGGCGGGGCCGGAGGGCTCGCAGGAGACGACGATGCCCTCGCCGAATTTCGGATGTCGGACGTGGTCGCCGGCATTAAAGATCTCGAGGGGCGGTCCGGGCTCTTCGTCGTGGAGGGGA
>Ga0137380_10001579_pt1 | contig 18628 bp, 14 predicted proteins | sample SagtaG_17_FD_104809 | JGI IMG/M metagenome (GOLD analysis project Ga0137380, IMG submission 104809) | Vadose zone soil microbial communities from Sagehorn Ranch, Mendocino, California, USA - Sage2_L_100_16 metaG | ecosystem: Environmental > Terrestrial > Soil > Vadose zone | place: USA...
GCTGCGCGGGCCCAATCTCAAGTATTGGCGCGCCGCCAAGGGTGTGCGGGACACGGTCGAGATGTACGCGACCCAGCGCCCCACCGTCGAATACCGGCAGAACGAGCCCGGCGACACGGGCACGCATGAGCCCTATATCATCGTCGCCGATCGGTTACGCTTCAAAGGCGACGACCGCATGTGGGCCGGCGGCAAGGTCACGATCGACCGCAGCGACTTCGCGGCCCGCTCCGACTCGATGCTGCTCGACCAGACGACGGGATTCGGCGTCCTCGTCGGCACGCCCAGCGTCGAGGGACGGGGGAGCACGGGGCCGGGGAGCACCGGGCAGGTCGCCAAGAACTACACGCTCGTCGGGACGCGGATCGAGCTCGGCCTGGCGCAGCGCGACATCCGGCAAGTGAAGGCGCTCGGCCAGGGCAAAGCGACGGGCGCCGACTGGACGCTGACGGCGGACACGATCGATCTCCGCATCGCCGACCGACTGCTGCAGCAGACGTTCGCCTGGGGTGACACCACCCGCCCCCACGCGATCTCGGCGCTGTACACGATTCAGTCCGACTCGCTGGCGATCGACTCGCCCGGCGAGGTGCTGACCGAATCTCGGGGCTTCGGCAACGCGTTTTCCACCGCCAAGCGCGACTCCACAACCCCGGCCAAAGAGACCGACTGGATCACCGGCGACTCGCTCACCATTCGCTTCGTGCAGGAGCAGGACTCGATCACCCACCGGCCGCGCTCCCGGCTGCACGAGCTCGTGTCGCGGGGATCGCCGGCGCGGGCGCTGACGCACCATGCCAATGAGCGCGACACGACGAATGCCGGTCCCTCCATCAACTATTCTCGCGGGTCTCGCATCACGCTCGCGATGCTGAAGGATCGGATCGATCGCGTGGTCGTGGCCGGCAAGGCAGACGGTGTGCACCTGGAGCCGCGCCCGGCGGTCGAAGCCGACAGCCTGAAACGCGCTGCGCCATCCGCACCTCTCCCCCCTCGGGCACCTCGACCATCGGCCTCGCCGTGACCGGGCTCGACCACCTTTCGGACCTCTTCCGCGACTCGTCGCTGGCATTGGCGGCTGGGGCGCTGGCGCGCATCGCCGACGACCAGGGCAGCGCGTCATTCAGCGATCTCGCCGTCGCGTATCGCGAGGAATTCCTGAAACTGCGCGCCCACGCCAAGGGCGAGGTGCCGGATTCGGGCAGCCTCTCGGTGGACGACGCGCGCGCCTATCTCGCGAACTCGGTGTTGCCGCGGCTCGGGATGCTGAAGGTGCTCCGGCTGCCCGCGGGCGCGCTATGGGGCGACGTTCCGGTTTCCTTCGCCCCCGACGTGTGGACCAGCATGCCCGCCGATCGGGCGGCGGCGGCACAGCACTTCCTCCTCCTCGCCGAAGATACGGTCGCCCGCAGCGAGTCCGTCAGCGGCGAGCACCCGGTCGTGCGCGGCGGGAGCCGCCTCGAGGCGCACGATCTCGTGAAGGCGTACAAGGGGCGGCGCGTCGTGAACGACGTGTCGCTGGATCTCGCGCAGGGCGAGATCGTCGGGCTCCTGGGCCCGAACGGGGCGGGGAAGACGACGTCCTTCTACATGATCACCGGTCTGATCCGGCCCGACGAGGGCAAGATCGCCCTCGACCACCGGGATATCACGGCACTGCCCATGTATCTCCGGGCGCGCGCCGGGATCGGCTATCTGGCGCAAGAGCCGTCGATCTTTCGGAAGCTGACCGTCGAGGAGAACGTCCTCGCGATCCTCGAGACCTTGAACATCGGCGCCGAAGAGCGTGCGCGGCGGCTGGAAACGCTGCTCGACGAGCTCGCCATCAAGCATCTGCGCCGGCAGAAGGCCTATCAGCTGTCGGGCGGCGAGCGCCGCCGGCTCGAGATCACGCGTGCCCTCGTGACCGAGCCGAAGTTCCTGCTGCTCGACGAGCCGTTCGCCGGCGTGGACCCGATCGCCGTCAACGACATCCAGACGATCGTCGCCGGGCTGCGCCACCGCGGCATCGGCGTGCTGATCACCGACCACAACGTCGAACAGACGCTCGATATCGTGGACCGCGCCTACATCATGTTCGAGGGCCGCGTCCAGGTCGCCGGCACGGTGCGGCAGCTCGTCTTCGATGATCGCGTCGCCTCGCTCTACCTCGGTCCCACGCTCACGACGCGCCTGCGCGCGCGCATGTCTCCCGCGGCATGAAGACCGGCCTGCATCAGCACGTCGGCCTGCGCCAGGATCTGCGCATCAATCCGCGCCTATACCAGGCGATGGACCTGCTGTACATGCCGCTGCTCGACCTGGAGCAACACCTCAAGCAGGAGCTGCTCGGCAACCCGTTCCTCGAGATGATCGAGCCCGAGGAAGAGGTCCAGGCGACGGCCGCGGACCAGCAGCAGAACAAGCCCGAGAAAGAGGCCAAGGCCGAGGACGAGCCCGACTGGGAGAGCATTCTGCTGCAGGACCGCACCGAGCACGGCGTGCCGAGCGGCAGCTACAGCGACGCGCGGGAATACGTCGAGCCGGTCACGGTCGAGGGCAAAGACCTGATCGACTATCTGCGCGACCAGACCCGGATGCTCGACCTCAATCCGCGCCAGCAGCTGCTCGCCGAGGAGTTCCTGGGCAACATCGGCGAGGACGGGTATCTCCAACACAGCCTCGACGAGATCCTCAAGGGCGCCAATCAGCTGCTCGAGGAGCACGAAGCCGAGTCGGAGCTCGATCTCAACGTGGCGGCGTTCACGATGGCGGAAGTCGAAGCGATGCTGCACGTCATCCAGCAGCTCGACCCGCCCGGTATCGGCGCGCGCAACCTGCGCGAGTGCCTCCTGCTGCAGCTCGAGAATCAGAAGCGCACCGACACCCTGGTGTACCGGCTCGTCAAGGAAGCCTTCGACGATCTCATCGCCCACCGCTGGAGCGATCTGGGCAAGCGGTTTGGCCTGGCGCCCGAGGAGGTGCAGCGCGCCGCCGACGAGCTGGCGCGGCTCGATCCCAAGCCGGGGTTGCAGCATTCCGCCGCCAACGACGCCTATATCATCCCGGACCTGATCGTCGATAAGATCGACGACAAGTACCTCGTCTTCCTCAACGATAGCGGGCTGCCGCGGCTGCGCATTTCCAAGACGTATCAGGAGATCGCGCGCGACAAGAAGAAGTACGACGCCGAGAGCAAGGAATTCATCAATCAGCGCCTGAACAGCGCGCACTGGATGATTCAGGCGATCGAGCAACGCCGCCAGACGATGCTCAAGGTGATGAACTTCATCGTGGACCGGCAGCGTGAGTTCTTCGAAAAGGGCATCGACCATCTCAAACCGCTTACGCTGCGCGAGGTCGCCGACGTGATCAGTATGCACGAGAGCACGGTGAGCCGCGTGACCAACGAGAAATACGTGCAGACGCCGCGCGGCCTCTTGCCGCTCAAGTTCTTCTTCTCGAGCGGCCTCACGACCACGACCGGCGAAGACGCCAGCGCGCGGTCGATCAAGTCGCAGATTCAGAAGCTGGTCGACGACGAGCCGCCCAAGAACCCGCTCACGGATCAGCAGATCGTGGAGATGTTCGATCGCAAAGGTGTAAAAATCGCCCGCCGCACCGTCGCCAAGTACCGGGATCAGCTCGGCATCCTGCCCGCGCGGATGCGGAAGCGGCTATGAGTCTCGCGACGAACTCGACGGCGCCCGACGTCAGCGTTCTCGTGCCGGCGAAGGACGAGGCCGAGAACCTCGCCGAGCTCGTGCGGCTCACGCGCGAGGCGCTGCTGCCGCTGCCGTACGCCTGCGAGCTCGTGATCATCAACGACGGCAGCCACGACGGCACGGCGCGGCTGCTCGAGGAGCTCACCGCCAAGCATCCGTTCGTGCGCGTCGTCACCCATCGGACACAGCGGGGCATCGCCGATGCCCTGAAATCGGGGGCCGACCTCGCCCGCGGCCGCATCCTGGTCTACTACCCCGCCGATCTGCAGTACCTGCCGTCCGACATCCCGACGCTGGTCGGTCCGATTCTGGAAGGGCAGGCGGACGTCGTCACCGGCACGAAGCAAGGCCAGTACAACAAGCGCCTCGTCTCCGGGATTTACAACACGTTGTGTCGCTGGCTGTTCGGGGTACGCGTCAAGGATTTGAACTCGGTGAAGGCATATCGGCGGGAAATCATGGACGTCGTGCCGATGCGTCCGGACTGGCACCGGTTCATGGTGGTGATCGCTGCCTCGCAAGGCTTCCGGCTCGCCGAGCGGCCCGTACCGGTCCACCCGCGTCGCGCGGGCAGCTCGAAATTTGGGGTCAGCCGCATTCCCGTCGGCGTGCTCGATCTGATGTCCGTCTGGTTCCAGCTCCGCTTCGCGCGCAAACCGATGCTGTTCTTTGGCGTGATCGGGGCGATGCTGTTCTCGCTCGGCCTGGTCGTGGGCATCGTGGCGCTTTATCTGCGCTACGGGCCCCCGCACGTCGGGTTCCGGCCGCTCCTCGATCTGATCATGGTGCTGGTGATCTCCGGCGTGGTGTTATTCGGCTTTGGGTTCGTGGGGGAGATCCTGGCCGGGATGCGCGAGGATGTCCGCGCGCTCGAGCGGGAAACGAGGAGAATTCGCACCGAAAAGTAGAGACGTAGCGCGCCGTCGAAGCCCCCACTACTATAAAACCATGCGGCACGTTCGTCCGATCATCGCGCTGGGCTTGGCGGTGCTCGCGCTGCACTGCAGCGACGCGACCGGTCCCTCCGTTTTCGATCGCTATCTCGAGCTCGCTCCACGCAGCGTCCTGCTGTTCGAGGGTGACACGCTCCGGCTTACGGCGCAGGTGTTCGACACGCTCGGCAACGCGCTTCCCCAGGCCGGAGTGACGTTCGAGTCGCGGGACACGACCCTCGTTCGCACCGCGCCAAGGGAGGGGGGACGAGGGACACGCCTGACCGGTGTCCTCAGCGGCAGCACGTACGTCGTGGCCCGCAGTGGCTCGGCGCGCGACTCGGCCCTCGTCACCGTGGTGATCACGCGTTCTGCCGTCGCCGGTGTCCCGTTCGGGGCCGCGATCTCCCCGAGCGGCGCCGCCTACGTGACGCTCCCCTGGGCCAACCGCCTCGCCCGGGCGACCCTCCCCAATACGAGTTTCCTGTCCGACGTGAGCCTCGGCGACCTGCCGTCGGACGTGCAATTCAATCGCGTCGGGACGCGGGCGTACGTGAGCGATCAGTACAGTCAATCGATCGCCGTCGTCGACGTGACCACGGGAAGCTGGGTCGACACCATCCCCGTCACGGGCGACGCGTTCAAGGTGCTCGTGGCTCCCGGCGACAGCATCCTGTGGGTCACGACCAACGCCGACAGCGTCTATGCCATCCGCCTCGCGACCCATGCCGTCGTCGCCCGTCTCGCGACCGGAGCCGCGGCGAACGGGTTCGCCGCCCGTGACTCCATGGTCTGGGTGAGCACCCGTGCGGGCGGAACGGTGCTGGAAGTCAATGCCAAGACTTACACGATCAACCGCACGTTCGTGATCGGCGGTTACCCACAAGAGCTGATTGTGCCGCCCCACGGTGACCAGCTCTACATCGCCAACGAGGCCGGGTCTGTCCAGACTCTTGATCTGGCCAGCGGGACGGTGGTGAGTACCATCCCCCTACCGGGAGGCGGGGGGTTCGCGATGGCGCGCAATCCGGCCAACGGCTTGCTCTACGTCTCGACGGGCTACTTCTCGAGCACCGTGTGGGTGATCGACCCGGCGACCCCCACGATCGTCCGGCGAATCATCACGGGCGGCGTCCCGCGCCGCATCGCGTTCAACGCGGCCGGCACCGTCGGCATCGTCGCCAACGAAGCCAACTGGGTCGACTTCATTCGATAGGCAGCACCGACACACCGCCGTACACCCCGTACACGCCGCCCCAAGAGGCTGGTCTCCCTCTGGGGACCAAAACGAAACATCATCGGTATTAGTCCTTTGCGATGCCGCCGCTCGCGCTCGCTTCACTCCTCCAGCATGCACTCCCGTGGCTGTCCACGGACGGCCGGGCGGTGCTCAATACGCTCGTCTGCAACAATGGCCGCGTGGGATCGGCCCAGGCCCTGTGTGAGCGCCTGGGACTCCGCAGCCGCTTCCAGCTCAACCGCCTGTTACACCGCGAAGGGCTCCCGCCCTATGAGGAGTTGTCGGGCTGGGTGTGCGTGTTCTACTGGATGGTGCGGGGCGACGCGGCGGGGGCGGGGCGCGCGCCGCTCCGCGCGCTCGCGCCGCAAACGCACATCGAGACCGCCAGCGCGTACCGCCTGGTCCGTCGCGTCACCGGCCATTGCTGGAAGGACCTGCGTCGGGCGGGCACGCCGGAAGTGCTGCGTTGGTTCCAGTACCGGACGCATCCGCCCCGCCCAACCCGGCAACGCCCCCTAGCCCCGCCGGCGGTGCGGGCCGCCGGACTGCCACCTGGACCCGCGACCTCGGCCGCCGCGGTGGTCCCTCCGTCGCAGCCGCGCCGCCTGGCGCTGCCCGGAGGGCCGTACGGCATCGCGGCGCGGGGACGCGACCTCGCCTACATCGCTCGCGGTCAGGCCGCGTCCATCGAACGACTGGACCTGACGACCGGCCGGCTCACGGGCAGCACCTTCATCGGCTGCACGCCGAGCTGCGTGACATTTGATCCATCCGGCTCGCGCGCGTACGTGAGCGTCCAATATCTGGACCAAATCGCCGTCATGGATGCGACCCGTCACGTGCTGATCCAGACCTGGCCGGTCTGCGGCGACCCCCTGCCGCTCCTCCTGTCCCGCAATGGTCATACGTTGTTCGTGACCACCAACGAGGACCGGCTCTTCGGCCTTTCGACGCTGACGGGACGAGTCCTTGGCTCGCTGCCGCTCCCCGCGACGTCGCATCATCTCGCGTTGCATCCGGCCGCGGACCGCCTCTACGTCGCCACCCGAGCCGCGGGCTCAGTCCTGGAAGTCGATGCGAGCCGGTTGCGCGTGCTGCGCACGTTCCACCTCGGAGGATGGCCGCAAGGACTCGTCGTGTCGCCGGATGGTTTGACGCTCTACGTGGCGAACGAACACCACGGCCTCGATGTGATTGGGGTGGGAAGCGGGAAATGCGTTGCGAGACTCGCGCCTGAAACCGGTTCTGTCGCGCTCGCCATGAGTCCGGATCACCGCTTCCTCTATACGGGCCATCCACGCCACGGGAAGGTCGGGGTGATCGAGCTCGCGTCCCTACGGCAGCGGGGCATGCTCGAGACCGGCGGCCGACCGGCGCAAATCGCGTTTGATGGAGCGGGGCAGGTAATTCTGGTGAACGAAGCAGGCTGGCTCGATATCCTTCCCGTCGGAGTTTCCTCCCTAAGGGCTATGACGTATTGAGCGGTTCGGGTTGCGACGTCCGAGCCCCTCATGGCTACGTGTGGCTTACCCCATTTCGTGAGAAGGTCTCATGAGCCGGCTTCCGACAATCCTGATCGCTGCGGCGATGGGCGCGACGCTCGCCGTTGGCTGCTCGACCCCCACTGACGAGAACACGAACGGGCTCGTGACGACACGGCCCGTGCCCGGCGGCGATGGCACCGTTGCGCGGATGGCGCTGCCAGGCGGCCCATTGGGCATCGCCGTCGCGCCGGAGGGATTCGCGTACATCACCCAGCCCAACTTTGGCCAGTCGCCGGGCATGCTCGCCCGCGTGGATCTGAACGCGCGCACGGTGACGGCCTCCTTTCCGGTCGGGATGGTCCCATCGCTCGTGATCTTCAACGCGAGACGCACGCGCGCGTACGTCTCGAATCAGTGGAGCGACAACGTCGGCATCATCGACGTCGCGTCCAATACGCAGATCGATACGATCCCGACGCTCGGCGACCCGTTTGCCCTCGCGCTGTCGCCGGACGGCACCACGCTGCTGGTGACGACGAATGTGAATCGTCTGTTCAAGTTCAACATCGCGACGAAGACCGAGCTCGGCTCGATCGCGCTGCCCGCGACGTCGCATCACATCATCATGGACCCGCGGGGCAAATTCCTGTACGTCGCCACGCGCGACGGCGGCACGGTGATGGAAGTCGACTGGCGCACGATGACGGTCAATCGGACATTCGCCGTCGGCGGCAGGCCGCAGGACATGGCGTTCTCACCCGATGGCCAGCTGCTGTACGTCGCGAACGAGTTCAACAACGTCGTGCACGTGGTCAAGCTCGGGACGGGAACGTTTACCAATATCCCGCTCGCGGGGGGGGGCGAAGGGCTGGCGATCGGCAACAACGGCGATCACCTCTACGTGGGCCTCGTCTTCGCCGGCTACGTGCAAGTGATCGACCGCCGCAGCGGGGAGACCGTGCGCCTGATTCCTGTCGGCGGCGTCCCACGCGAGATCGCGCTCGATTACAACGGCCTCGATGTCCTCGTCTCGAACGAGTCGGGATGGGTCGATTTCATCGAGCCGAACGATTCGCTCGTGCCACCGCCGCCGCCACCCCCGCCGCCTCCACCACCGCCTCCGCCGCCCCCGCCGCCGCCGCCCCCGGATACGGGCGTTACGCGGGTGTCGGTGTGCTGTGGCCCGCTCGGCGTCGCGACTTCAGGTAACGTCGCGCTGGTCAGCCAGGACCAGGGTGCTGCGCTGGCTCGATTCGACTTGACGACCGATTCTGTCACGGCGTCAATCCCCGTGGGCGGTGTGCCGGCCTACCTGGCATTCAACGACATCGGATCGACAGCGTATGTGGCGAATTTCGGCAACCACAACGTCGGCATCATCGATGTGGCCACCAACGCACAGACGGACGTCATTGCGGTCAATGGAAGTCCGCTGCCGATCGCGGTGACGCGGAATGGCGGCACCGCCTTCGTAACGACGGATGCGAATCGATTCTACAAGATCGATGTACCGTCCAAGACCGTCGTCGATTCGCTCGACCTGCCCGCGACCTCGCATCACTTGCTGAACTTGAACGACACGCTGGTCTACATCGCGACGCGCGATGGTGGAAGCGTGCTGGAGGTCAATCAGCTGACGATGACGGTGCTCCGGACATTCGTGCTGGGAGGGCGGCCGCAGGGCATGGCGGTCGCTACCAATCGGACGGAGCTGTACGTCGCCAACGAGATCAGCAACGTTCTGCAGATCATCAACCTGTCGAGCGGCGCCGTCGCCAGCGTACCGCTTTCCAGCGGCGGAGAGGGCATCGCGCTGGGCCCAGATGGCAAACTGTATATCGGTGAGGTGTTCGCCGGACTCGTCGAGGTTGTGGATCCGGTAACACGGAGCGTCGTGCGCACGATTACCGTCGGCGGGGTGCCGCGCGAAGTAGCGGTCGACGCCGCCCGGAATCAGGTCCTGGTCGCGAACGAGAGCGGGTGGGTGGACTTCGTCCACATCCACTGACCGCTAGCGGTCGTAATAGCGCGCGAGCCGCACTCCGTAGCGGCCGATGAAGAGGGCGAGCTCCTCCGTAAGGCGGGAGCCGCCCTCGCTCCGCGTGCGACCGCCGAGATCGAGCCAGTAGACGCCGTGCTTGGCGAAGGCGCCCAGCTCGTCCGCTGCGAGTGCCGTCTCCGAAAAAACCGTGTCGCCACGGGTTGCCGCAACGCCGTCCATCCGCGCCTCGCCACGCAGCCACAGCAGCCGCCAGGTGCGGCGGCCGTACCGGTAGAGCCGCATGGACCCTTGCGGTTCCACCCGCACGCCACTGTGCTGCAAGAACCGATCGAACTCCGCCATGATCGTCGCAACAAGAGTGGAGCGCTCACTGTCGCTCAACTGCTTTGGGAAATCTGGCGCCGACCGAACAACCTTCGCCGGAGAGCCGACCGCGAGACTCTGCGGCGGAATTCTCCCCGATACCAGCGAGTTGGCTCCGATCACCGTGCCGTCGCCGATCGTGCTCCCCGGCATCACGAACACGCGCCAGGGTAGCCAGACGCTCGCGCCGAGGGTGACGGGCTCGTAGGTCACCGGATAGCCGTCCAGCGCGTTCGCCCAGGCGCCGTGCGTGAAGATCAAGCAGTGCCCGCCGATGCCGGTATCGTCGCCGATGACCACCGGTTTTGTCGGATTGATGTTCGTGAGCTGCAGGATGATGGTGCGGCTGCCGAGGACAAACTTCGACTCCGGCAGCTGCGGCCCGCCGACGTAGACCTGCTCGCGGATCTTCGCGTCTTCGCCGATCTCGATCACGTTGCACGACAGATAGCTGAACGTCCCGATGCTCGAGTGGCGCCCGATGCGGATGGACTCGCCCTGAACCACGGCGAGGAACCCGATCTCGACGTGATCGCCCAGCTCGACTTTTCGGCCGATGACCACACCGCCAAAGCTGATGCGCACACGCCGTCCGATGCGGTACCCCAGCAGCAGCCGATAGGCCAGCACCTTCAGCGGGCTGGGCAGCCAGCCGAAGAGCACGAGGTGACGCCACGGGATGCGCGTTTTGGGGAGGAGCGTTTCGGGCATTGGGGTCGTAATGTACGTTTCGACGCCCTGTGATCAAACTCCCCGAATCCGGCCTCGCAGCGGCCGAACGTTTCGCGATCGACGTGTTGGTCGATCTGGCCCGCCTGATACCGGCGGCGCAATCACTCGACGTCGTTCGCCTGGAGTTGATCGAAGCGGCGCCACGGGATTTGCGTGGGTGGATGGGGGCAGGGTGGGGGATCGATGTGGCGGACGGCGTCGTCCGGGTGCCGCGCTCGGTCCTGCAGGCCGTCGTCGACGTGGCGGGCGCCGCAGCTGAACAGCGGGCCACCGAACGCGACCGCTACAGCCGCGTTCCATCTTCGGCCAATCCGCTGGTCCGTGAAGGACTCGAGCGCGAACCGGTGATTCAGCGCGCCGCCCTCGCGTTACAAGCAGCGACCCGGAACGCCGCCGGCCGGCGGGCATTTCGCAGCGTCGCTCCCTGGCCGGACGCGCGGCGTTGGGCTGCAGCGTTCACGCACGATCTCGATGTGGTTTCTTGGTGGCCGGCGTTCACGCTGCTGCGCATCGCGGAGCTCGCGCGCAAGGGCGCCTTCGCGCGCATGGCTCGCGTCGTGACGTCCGCAGTCGGCAGTGCCGGGTTCGATCCCGTGACACAGGGTGTCGTCGGCGTGCTGAACCACGAAGCGAACGCACACATCCGGTCTACCTGGTTCATCCTGTGCGGCACGCCCACGCTGGGGACGATGCGAGCCGGCGATCTCACGTACAGCCCCGAATCGACCAAAGCGCGGGGGATCGTGGCCGAGGTTCGCGCCGTCGGCCACGAGATTGGCCTGCACGGCAGCTTCGCGACGCTCGATCACCACGGGGTGTTCAGCGAACAGCGCGAGCGACTCGAGGGAATCGCCGGTGCGCCGGTGCGCGGGATTCGCCAGCATTACGTGCGGATCCACCCCGGCGTCACCGAGCACGCCATGGCCGGCGCCGGCTTCAGCTACGACACGACCTACGGCTTTCCAGATCGGAACGGGTTCCGGCTCGGCGTCGCCGACGTCGTACCGCGATGGGATGGCGCAGCGCCGATCGCCATCGACGAAGTCCCGTTCGCCTGGATGGATCGCGCGCTGAGCAAGTATCGCGGTGTCGAACGGCCCGGCGCCTGGGCGGAGGACGCGCTGGCACTCGCGGTCACGGCCCGCGAGGTCGGAGGACTCTGGGTAGGCCTCTGGCATCCGAACCTCACGGCGCCACTCGGCTTCCCGGACGCGCCAGCCGCGTACGGGACGACGATCGCGGGCGTGATCGCCGAGTCTCCCTTTGTGGCGCCGCTCGACACGATCGTGCGGTGGCGGCGGGCGCGTCGCGCCGTGCGGGCGACGGCCATTGCGGCCGACGGCCGGGTGGAGGCCGCGTCGCCGGTTGCAGCGCCCCACGAGTTTCAGCTACGGCTGGAAGATGCCGACGGTAAAGCGGCCGAAGCCACGCGATAGACCGCGTCCCACTTCGTGGTGATCACGTCCCAGCTGAAGCGGGTGCGCAGCCGGTCGCGTCCCGCTTCAGCGAGCCGCCGTGCGAATGCCGGATCCCCCGCGACGCGCTCGATCGCGTCGGCGAGTGCCTGCGGATCCGCCGGCGGCACGAGCAGGCCGGACACGCCGTCTTCGATGATGTCGGGAATTCCTCCCACACGACTCGCGATGACGGGGATGCAGTAGCTCATCGCGTCGAGCAGCGCGACGCCGAGTCCCTCGGTGTCGCCGCGCGCGTCGATGATCGACGGCAGGACCAGGACGTCGGACGTGAGAAAGGCCAGGTGCAGCTCGGCGTCGGGCACCTTATTGCGGAAGTCAACGGCGATGTTGCGCTCGCGCGCGAGTGCCTCGAGCCGCTCGCGTTCCGGGCCGATGCCGATCGCGACGATGCGTGCCGGCACGCGGTCTCGCAGCCGCGCGGCCGCTTCGATCAGGTACGCGAGCCCCTTGAGCTCAACCAGCCGGCCGACGAACAGAATCGTCACGGGCCGGCCGTCTCCCGACGCGAGGGCACGGGGTGGGGCGTCGCCCCTGCCCGGAAAGGGGGTCGTGTACGGAATCACGTCGACAGGGACCTCGACGAGCTCGCGGATCTCGCGCGCGGTTGCGGACGAAATCGCCACGACGCGATCGGCCCAGCGACACGCCCAGCGCACGAATCCCTTGAGGAAAGGCAGGGAACGCGTCACCCAGCGCAGCTCGATCCCATAGAACGTCAGGACCACCGGGATCCTTCTGGCGCGTCGAGCGGCCCATCCCCACAACGCCAGCGGCACCGGCCAGTGCACATGGATGACGTCGTAGCGCTCGCGGCGGCACAGCCGCCAGACCGCCACCATGCCGGCGATCACGAAGGGCGCCGGCATCAACCGGTAGAGCAGGGAGCGCCGCATCCGGTCGGCCGCCGACTCGTCGTGCGTCAGCGCTTCCCAGCGGGCAAAGAAATAGCGGAACCGATGCACCGGGATGCCGGCGAAGCGATGGTCGCCGGACCCGTGATAGGACGCGGTGAACACCTGTGCATCATGCCCCGCCGCGCGCTGCCGCTTGATCAGCTCGACCAGCCACGGCGCGATGATGTCGCGCTCATCGCGCGGAAACGCGGTCACGAGATGCAGGATGCGCATGGCCTTGAAGATAAGTAACTTTGTCTTCCGTTCGAATCCATGTCATACCGAGGAGCTTGACGAATGGCGAAACGCGTAGCCCCGGCCTCGCCTGAGCTGGCCGCGTTTTATAGTGAGCGCGCCGGTTGGCGGAACTGGGGCGAGGAGAGTATCCGCTATCGCCTCGCGCAGAAGCTCGCGCAGACCCAGCCCGGCCATGCGGTGCTGGATATCGGCGGCCGCGAGGGCGATATCCGCAAGTTCCTCCCGCAAGGCATCAAGTATCAGGGACTCGATATCGCGCCCGAGTTCGGCGGCCCCGACGTCTTGATTCACGACATCACCAAGGGCCTCCCGTTTCCCGACGGGTCCTTCGACCGCGTCTTCATGATCGAGGTGCTCGAGCATACCCCGACGGCGTTTCAAACCGCCGGCGAGGTCTACCGCGTACTGAAGCCCGGCGGCGTGTGGGTCGTGTCGGTGCCCAATCCCTATCATTTCAAGGAAATCATCTGGAATCTGCTGGGCGTGGCCGACAAGTGGGGCCACGTGTACAGCTGGACCAAGCAGACGATGACCCGGCTGGGCGAGATGAATGGCTTCCGGCGTGCCGACTACGCGGGTACGTACATCTGGCCGCCGATACCCGCGCCCTGGTGGCTGCTGGGGCGGTCCATCGCGTACAAGTTCGTCAAAGATTGAAAAAGGGCTGGCTCAAGGCGGGCAAGATCGCCGCCATGCTCGTGGTCCTGGCCTTGATCGCGCGCTCGATCGCACGCAACTGGGCCGCTTTTCAATCGGTCCATGTCACGCTCGATCCGAAGATCGGCTGGCTGGCGGCGTCCGTCGCGGTCGTCTTCCTCACCTACGCGATTCAGATCGAATCATGGCGCCGCATGCTGCGCGGCTGGGACCAGCGGCTGCCATACACCAGCGCCGCGCGGGCCTGGACCCTTTCCAATCTTGGCCGCTACATCCCCGGGAAGGTGTGGAGCGTCGCCGGGCTCGTGGTGCTCGCGGAGCGCGCCGGGGTACGCCGGAGCGCCGCCGCCGTCTCGGCGTTCGCGATGCAGGCGGTGGTGCTGGGGACGGGCGTCGTGCTGGTCGCGTTCGCCACGCCGCACGCCGCGTCGCCGGTCTTGCTCGGCGGCGCCGTCCTGGCAGCGCTCGTGTTGATCGGGGTGCTGGCCTGGCGCCGAACCGCGCAGTGGCTCGGCACCCTCGCCGACGCGACTACGCCGCTCCCGCCACTGCCCATATCGGCCATCCTGTTGTCGAGCGGCCTGATGCTGGTGAGCTGGATGACCTTTGGAGTCGCCTTTTGGATGCTGATCCGAGGCCTGATTTCCACCGCGAGCGTGCCGATCCCGGCTGCGATGGGTATGTTCGCGCTGGGCTATGTCATGGGCCTCATCGCCGTCATTGCACCGGGTGGCTTAGGGGTGAGAGATCTCGCACTCGTCGGTTTTCTCACGCCCTTTCTCGGCAGCGGGGGAGCGCTGGCGTTGAGTCTGGCCTCTCGCGTGCATCTCACGCTCACCGAGACCGGTGCGGCGGGCATCGCACTGCTCCTCAAGCCTGCTCCAGCTCCGATAATCACGGAGAAAGTCTCTGAATAAGCAGACGCCGCAGGTCAGCATGACGGCCAGTGCATTTCAGCCGCGCTACCCGACGCTGGCCGCCACCGGGTTCATGGTCCTGTTCATCGCCGTCCTCGCGTTCCCGATGCTGCGGGGGAAGTGGCTGGCCGCGCCGATGAGCGACCAGTACGCCAGTGCCTACGCCGTGCATGAGTGGCAAGCGGAGCAGTGGCGCGCGACGGGGCAGCTGCCGCTGTGGAATCCGATGATCATGGACGGGCTGCCGTACATCGCGGTCGTGACGCATGGCGACGTGCTCTATCCGACGTCGTTCCTCCGCTGGTTCCTGTCGGCCGACAAGGTGACGAATCTCGGGTTCGTCCTCCACTACATCCTCGCCGGCCTGTTCATGTTCCTGTTCCTGCAGCGCCTCAACGTCTCGTGGGTGGGGTCGACGGTCGGCGGGCTCGCCTACCAGCTGTCGGGCATCCTGATCTCCTACGCGCGTCCCGGTCACGACGGCAAGCTGTTCGTCTCCACGATGCTGCCGCTGGCGTGCCTCGCGCTGCTCATCGCGCTGCGCGACCGGCGCACGTGGGGCTATCCGCTGCTCGCAGTCGCCGTGGCGCTCTGCCTGCTGAGTCCGCACGTGCAGACGACCTACTACCTGCTCATCGCGACGGGGCTGTGGGCGCTGTATCTGACGTTCGGTGAGCCGACGACCGAGCCCCTCGGTCCCCGGCTGACGCGCCTCGGGATCGTGCTCGCTGCGGTCGTCGCGGGCTTCGGCATCGCGGCGCCGCAGATCCTGCCGTTCCTCGAGTACATCCCACATTCGCCGCGCGCCGTCGCCTACTCGGGCGCGTTCGAGAGCGCCGCGTCGTTCGGTATTCCATGGGAGCACGTGCCCGGGTTCTTCCTCGCGGGATTCGTGGGCGAGTCGGACACGTATTGGGGCTCGAACGGGCTCAAACTCCACTCGGAGTATCTCGGCCTGCCGGTGATCGCGCTCGCGATCCTCGGTCTCGGGTTTGCCCGGGACCGGCGGCGGCTGATTTGGTGGCTGGGCGGCATGGGCGTTCTCTTCCTGCTCATCGCGCTCAGCAACGCGACGCCGTTTTACAAGCTCTGGTGGAGCGTGATGCCGTATGTCCGGAAGACGCGCGCGCCGGGCATGGTCTTCTTCATAGTCGCATTCTGCACCGCCGCGTTCGCGGCGCTGGGCGCGGGGCGACTCGAACAGAAGGAAGGGGCGGGGCATGTCCGCGGCTGGATGGTCGCGGCAGGCGTCATCGCCCTGCTCGGACTCGCCGGCGCATTCGGCCACCTCGCCGAGTCGCTCGCCGCGCCCGAGCGGCTGCCGTTGGCGCTGGCCCTGGGGTCGAGCATTCGGGTATCGGCGTTCATCGGCGCCATCGCGCTGTTCGCGGTGGCGCTGCTGGCGTTCGCCTACCAGCGGGGCAGTGTGCCCCTGGTCGCCTTCGCGCTGGGCCTGCCGCTGCTCGTGGGCACCGATCTGTTGCGCGATGGGCGGCGGTTCTGGCTGTACTCCGATCCGCCGAACCAGAGCCTGTATCGCGCCGACGCCATTGTGACGCGCCTGCGCGCCGAACCAAAGCCATACCGAGTGCTCGACTTTAACGTTTATCGAGAAAACACGCTGATGGCGCACGGTATCCCCCAGGTTCTGGGCTATCAGGGGAACGAACTCCGCTATTTCGACGAGCTGATCGGCGGCCGGCCCGGAACACAGGGGCAAGCGCGTTTTCTCCTCACGTCGACCAGACTCTGGCCACTGCTCGCCGTTCGGTACGTCCTGATCTCAGATACGGTGCAGATCCCTGGTTATCACAAGGTCCTGGGCCCCGTCGAGACCGCAGCCGGAAACCGCGGTTACCTCTACCAAGCCGACACCGCGCCGCCTTATGCACGCGTCGTTCCCGCGGCCGTGAAAGTCGGGGCTGATTCGCTGGTTCCGCCGACACTCGCCGATCCGCGGATGCCCGGCTATGACCGGGTTGTCCTGCTTCCAACTGCCGCTCCGATCAATCCGCCGCCGCTAAGCGGTTTGCCGCCCGCGTCCCCGTCGCACGCGCGGGTGACCGCATGGGATGCGGGGAAGATGACCATCGAGCTCGAGCCGCCGCCACGCGACTCGAGCTACGTGCTCATCGCGGAAAACTGGTATCTCGATTGGCGCGTCAGCGTCGATGGCAACGCCGGCCAGGTGCTACGCGGCGACCATGCACTCCTGACGATCCCGGTGGGCCCAGGCGCCCGGAGGCTCGAGCTGAGCTATTACTCGCGCGCGTTCGTACGGGGCAAGTTGATCGGCGTGGTCACGCTGCTGCTCGTCATCGCCGGTTTCGTCGTGCCGCCCGCCTGGGAACGGAGACGCCGGCGTGGCTGAACGCGCGTTGGTCGTGATTCCGACCTACAACGAGGCGGTCAACGTTCCACAGATCGTGCCGCAGGTGCTGTCGCAAGATCCACGGCTGGAAGTGCTCGTAGTCGATGATGGCTCGCCCGACGGCACGGGGCGGATTGTCGACGAGATGGCGCGGACGAACCCGCGCGTGCACGCGCTCCACCGCCAGGCGAAGCTGGGGCTTGGGACGGCGTACATCACGGGCTTCAAATGGGCGCTGGAGCAGGGGTACGATTACATCTTTGAGATGGATGCCGATTTCTCGCACGATCCCGCCCACCTCAAGGACTTTCTCACGGCCATTCAGGATGCGGACCTCGTATTGGGATCACGCTACCTCGACGGCAAGGTCACGATCGTCAATTGGCCGATGAGCCGGTTGATGCTATCGTACTTCGCCAACGTCTATGCCCGCTGGTTCACGGGCCTCCGGATGTGGGACCTGACCGGTGGGTTCAAGTGCTTTCGCAGGCGGGTGCTGGAAACGATCGATCTTTCCGCCGTCGGTTCCAACGGCTACGCCTTTCAAATCGAGATGAGTGTTCGCGCATGGCGAAAAGGGTTCAAGCTCCGCGAGATTCCGATCGTATTCGTCGACCGGGCCGAGGGGCAAAGCAAGATGAATCGGGCCATCGTCCGGGAGGCGGTGTGGAAGGTGCCGCGCCTCAGGCTCATGGCCTGGTTCGGCCGCATCTGATCGGCCTGCCGGTCTACAAAATGACGGGATCGGGTAACGATTTCGTCATGCTCGACGCGCGCGTGTCCACACCGGCCGATTGGACGCCGGAAGACATGCAGGCTGTGTGTGCGCGCGGCACCGGCGTGGGCGCCGACGGTATCGTCTTCGTGGGGCCGGGCTCGCACGCGGGCGCGGCCCGGATGATCTACTACAACGCCGACGGATCCCACGCCGCCATGTGCGGCAATGCCGCCCTGTGCAGCACGACCCTCGCTGCGCATCTGGGTGTCGGTACGCCCGATGGGATGGACCTCGAGACCGATGCCGGGACCTACCAGAGCCGCGCTGTGGAAACCGGGCGGGCAGAGCTGCATCTCGCGCCGGTGGACGCCCCAGCGGCCGTCCCGGGGCTCGGCCTCATCGCCGGCGAGCGCCAGGCGGTACTCAGCCGCGTCGGTGTCCCGCATCTCATTGTGCTCGTCGATGACGTGGACCAAGTGGCGGTGCTCGAGCGCGGCCGGGCGCTGCGGTTCGATCCGGCGTTGGCGCCCGAGGGTGCCAACATCAACTTCATTTCGCAGGACCAGCACGGCGTCTGGCGGATGCGGACCTATGAGCGCGGCATCGAGGGCGAAACGTTGGCGTGCGGCACCGGCGCCGTGGGCGCGGGCTGCGCCATCGAGGCGTGGGGGCTAGGACGCCTGCCCATCGACATCCAGAGCCGCAGCGGGCTGACCCTCGGCGTGCGCGCGGGGAAGGCCCAAAACGGGCGCTATGACGATGTCTGGCTGGCTGGAGAGGGGAGAATGGTGTTCAGAGGTGTGATTACTTGATCAGCTTGTCCACATTCACACACAGCTAAACTTAACATAACCTCTATTATACGAACTAAACAGCTAC
>Ga0137380_10001580_pt1 | contig 18622 bp, 15 predicted proteins | sample SagtaG_17_FD_104809 | JGI IMG/M metagenome (GOLD analysis project Ga0137380, IMG submission 104809) | Vadose zone soil microbial communities from Sagehorn Ranch, Mendocino, California, USA - Sage2_L_100_16 metaG | ecosystem: Environmental > Terrestrial > Soil > Vadose zone | place: USA...
CAAGGTGACGGTGGCGGCGCGGGGTGACAGTCTGGGCTGGCCGAACGGAATCACGGTAGACCCGGTGGGCAAGCGGTTCATCATCGTATCGTACGGGGCAGCCAAGACGGTGCTCGCGTGGAAGCCGGGGGACAAAGCGCCAAAGGTCATCGCCAAGGGCGCCGGCGGATTCGACGGCGTCGAGGTAGTCGGCACGAGGATCTTGGTGTCGAGCTGGACCGACTCCACCGTGTCCGCGTACGAAACCGGCCAGGAGGTAAAGGTGATCACCGGCGTGCCGTCCCCCGCCGACATCGGTTACGATGCCAAACGAAATCGTGTGCTGGTTCCGATTCTTACGGGGAATCGAGTGGAGATCTGGCAGCTGCAGTAGCGATCGTGAATTCGTAGCCAAGAAGGCCATCGGCTACCATGGACTGATGACGCTCGTCACCTGTGCCAAGGCCGCACGCGCGTGGCCTGTTACCTCCGTCAGGGTGTGGGGTTCTTCTAGGCACACCCATGCAGAGGAGGTCGCTATGCGCGAATCCTCGCTGCTGTCTCTCATGGAGCGCCGCCGCGTACTGCTCGATCAGGCGAGCGCCGCCCTCCGTGGCCACATCGTCGGGTTGTGGCGCTTGACTGACGGCGGAGACACCGTCATCGAGATCGTCAGCCCTCCCGACGCGCCCCAGCAGTTGCTCGAGCTGGATCTCGGTAGGCTGCTGCATCAGTGGGGTCGCCTGGCCCGGCCCGAAAGTCGGTGGGTCGGGTGTCGGACGGGCGCCGCCCTCTGGCACATCGCTCCGGTACGTGTCGACGCACCGGACCCGCCGCCGTCCGGCGTCGAGCGCCGCAGCCCCGAGCGACTCGTGATCGAGCTCGCCGGACTCTCCCTCGGTGCGTTGGAGCGGATCTGGCAGGCGGCCGATCAGGCGACGGTCTATCTCTGCGCCGCGCTCGGAGTCCTCGAGACCTGCATGCGGAGGGTGCGCCTCGCCGACGGCCTTAGTGTCGGCGCCCGCGCTCACCTGCTCGCCGACCTCGCCGGCGTCGCTGACGCGATCGACGTGGCGTTGCGAACGTGACCTTCACTCCGTCAGGGGGTGAGGACAGGCTCCTGTTGCGTGAGGCAGTGCAGCGTGCCAAGACCCCAGACCAGGTCGACGGCGTGGATTCCCACGACCGGTCGATCGGGGAATAGCTCGGCGAGGACGCCTAAGGCGATGCGATCCTTGGGATCGTTGAACGTGGGGACGAGGACAGCCGCGTTGGCGATGTAGAAGTTTGCGTAGCTGGCGGGTAATCGGACGCCGTCGAAGTAAAGAGGGGTGGGCATCGGAAGGTCGATCACTTCGATGCTCGCCCCTTTTTCCAGGTGCATCCCCTGGAGGCGCTCACGGTTCTCGGCCAGCGGCCTGTAGTTCACGTCCTTCGGATCGTCCTCGCGACAGAAGACGACCGTTCCGGGCTTTACAAAGCGGCACAGGTCATCCACGTGGCCGTGCGTATCGTCGCCCGCGATCCCTTTGCCGAGCCAGAGCGTGTTCGTGATGCCGAGGGTATCGCGAAAGACGGTCTCGAGCTCCAGGCGTGACAACCCGGGATTGCGGGTCTGCACGTTCGGATCGAGCAGGCATTCTTCCGTGGTGAGCACCGTGCCGCGGCCGTTCACGTCGATGCTGCCGCCCTCGAGCACGATCTTCGCCTCGATCAGCGGAAGCTTGAAGTGCTTCGCGGCGCGCTCGGGGATCTTGTCGTCTTTCTTCCAGTCCTTGTACTTCGCCCAGGCGTTGAAATGAAAGCGCGCGATGGCGAGTCCTTTTTCTCCGCGCACAAAGATCGGTCCGAAGTCTCGGGTCCAGCCGCGGTTGGTGGGGAAGCGGAGAAAATCGACGCGGGCGAGATCGACCCCCGCCTTCTTGAGGATGCGACTGGCCTGCGCCTGCTGGACCCGAGAGTTGACGAGAATGCGGACCACTTCGCCCGGCGCCAGCTCGCGGACGATTTCGCCGTAGACCCAGGGGATCGGAGGAAATTTCCCGGGCCAATCGGTGACGTTGTGCGGCCAGCCGATCCAGGTCGCCGCATGCGGCTCCCACTCGGCCGGCATCCTATAGCGCTCTGCCATCAGCCGTCAGCCTTCTGTGTGATGCCTGCTGACGGCAGATGGCTGATGGCGCTTTTCAATCGGTGAGAAACCGGTGCTGGATACCGTCGTAGGCATCCGTACGCCGGTCGCGCAGGAACGGCCAGTTGCGGCGGACTTCCTCGATTCGCGCCAAATCGACCTGGGCGAGCACGAGGGCCTCGCCCTCGGCCGCCTCGGCGACCACGACCCCGAACGGGTCGCAGACGAACGAGTGGCCCCAGAATTCGATGCCTGCGCCCCCCCCCGGGCCGCCGAGCTGCTCGAAGCCGACGCGGTTCACCGCGGCGACCCAGCAGCCGTTCGCAATCGCGTGACTGCGCTGGATTGTTTTCCAGGCATCGAGCTGCTGCTCGCCGTATTTCTCTTTCTCCGCGGGGTGCCAACCGATCGCGGTCGGGTAGAGCAGAATGTTCGCGCCTTGCAGCGCGGTGAGTCGGGCGGCCTCGGGATACCACTGATCCCAGCAAACGAGTGTGCCGATCGGGCCGACCTTCGTATCGAACGCGCGGAAACCGAGATCACCCGGCGTGAAGTAGAACTTCTCGTAGTAGGACGGATCGTCGGGGATGTGCATCTTGCGGTAGATCCCCTTCACCTTCCCGTCGGCGTCGATGACCGCGGCCGTGTTGTGATACAACCCGGCAGCCCGGCGCTCGAACAGCGACGCAATGACGACGACGCCGTTTTCCTTCGCGATCTTGCCGAGCGTCTCGGTCGTCGGTCCGGGGACCGGCTCCGCGAGGTCGAAGAGCGCGTGATCTTCGCGCTGGCCGATGTACTGCGTGCGGAAGAGCTCAGGCAGGCAAACGAGCGCTGCCCCCTGCTGCGCGGCCTCGCGAATACGGGCGACGGCTTTCGCGAGGTTCGCTTCGGGATCGTCGTTCATGCTCATCTGCACGAGCCCGATCTTGAACTTGTCCGGCATTCCCTTCATGCCGAACTATAACTCAGAAAGTCTTACTCGCCGACAAGACGACTCCCAACCGGGCCACGTTTTCGGTCTCCCGCGATCCCGCCGTCGTCGGCGTGTAGCGGTAGAACCGGCTCTCCGCGTCCGTCCCCACTACGGCGGCTCCGAGCGTGACGGCGCCAAACGGGCGCGTGAGCCCAATCTTGTAGTCCGCGTAGGAGAGCGGGGCGTAGCTTCGCACGTACTGACGGCCGTAGTGAAGCCCAAGACTTATGCCGACCGCGACATCAAACGTGCCGGTGAGGTCGAGGTAGCCCGATCCCTTCGAGGAGCCGGTGCCGAGACAATTGGTCGTAGCCGCGCTGCCGTCGGCGCTGATCCCGCAATAGCCGCCGATGGTGCCCGTTTTCATGCCGAACAGGTTCGTCAGAGCGTGCGAGTACTTCGCGGTGAACTGAGCGTATCGCACGCCGACGTACACTTCCGCCGTGTTGTAGCGGTCACCCGGATCGATGTTGTAGCGCGCGCGGGGATACCAGTAATACTGCATGCCGAAATCCAGGCCGACCTTGCCGGGCGTCCAGCGGTACCCGCCATACAGGTCCAGCTCGAGCGATCCGCCATTCAGAAACTGATTGCCGCTCACGTTCGAGCCCCATGCCCCCGCGTTGACGCCGGCCGCACCGGTGTAGTCGACGCCCCCCTGAATCGCGGGCTGCGTGTAAGTCTGCGACAGCCCCCGAAACCGGTAATCACCCACGAGCGCCACATTGCCCGAGAGCGTGTGCGGCGACTGAGCCTGAACCGCCGGCATAGCGAGTGCGGCCGCGGCGGCCGAGGCGATGAACCACGCCGGGATCATACGCTCGGGGCCGGCGCGGCGACCGGCTCCACGCTAAAGGCCTCGACGACCACACTGCCGCCAAGCGGGCTGCCCGTGCCTGGGACGGTGCCCAGATCCGATCCGAAATACGCCTCTTCGCCATGCTGGCTCAGGTCGAGTCCCGCGCTCTCCTCGGGCACGTCTGCTCGCGCGCCGATCGTTACCTGCACGAGTTTGAGGATCCCAAGCGTGCCGAGGGCGGCGAAGGCGACCGTGGCCAGGACGGCGAGCAGCTGGACGCCCATCTGGCCGGCATTCCCCGCCAGGAGCCCGTCGCCGCCGGCGGGGTTCACGAGCTTGGTGGCGAACACGCCGGTGAGGAGCGCCCCCGCCATTCCGGCGAGCCCGTGGCAGGAGAACACGTCGAGCGCGTCGTCGAGCTTGGTCCGCGAGCGAATCTGGATGGCAGTGTAACTGACGCCCGCCGCCAGAACGCCGATCAGGAGTCCGGACAGCGGCTTCACGTAGCCGGCCGCCGGAGTGATGCCCACGAGACCCACGACGAGTCCGGTGGCGGCACCGACAGCCGTGATCTTGCCGGTGCGCATCAGGTCGAGCGCCGCCCAGGTGACGAGTGCGGCGGCCGCGGCGGTGTTGGTGTTGACGAACGCCAACGCCGCGAGTCCGTTCGCCGCGAGGGCGGAGCCGGCATTGAAGCCGAACCAGCCGAACCAGAGCAGCCCCGCGCCGAGCAGCACGAGGGGGACGTTGTGCGGCGCAATCGGGACGCGGCGGTAGTCCCGCCGGGGCCCGAGGAACCATGCGGCGACGAGCGCCGACACACCGGCGCTGATGTGCACGACGGTACCGCCCGCGAAGTCCAGCGCTCCGCGCTTCAGCAGCCATCCGCCGGAGCCCCACACCCAGTGGGCCAGCGGATCGTAGATCAGGGTCGCCCACAGGAGGAGGAACACGATGTAACCCCGGAAGCGCATCCGCTCCACGATCGCCCCCGAGATGAGGGCGGGGGTGATGATAGCGAACATCCCCTGGAACATCGCGTGGGCCTGCAGCGGGATCGTCGCCGAATACGTCGCATTCGGCTCGAGCCCGACGTTGTTCAGGCCGAGCCATGAGAGGCCACCCAACCACCCATTGCCGGGACTGAATGCGATGGAATACCCGACCAGCATCCACTGGACGCCGATCACGCCGAGCGCGACGACGCTCATCATCATGGTGTTGAGGGCGTTCTTGGGGCGCACCAGGCCGCCGTAGAAGAACGCGAGGCCAACGGTCATCAAGAGCACGAGCGCGCTCGAGACGAGGACCCAGCCGGTATCACCCGATGAAAGAGTCGCCTGCGTCATCCCACACCTCCCATGCCGGCCGCGTTGATGGCCGCGCGTTGAACCTCGTCGGCGTTGACTGCCGTCAGGGCGGCGTTGTCGACCTCGCCCGTACGGATGCGGACCACCCGCTCGATCGGTTGCACGAAAATCTTCCCGTCGCCCACCTCGCCCGTGCGCGCCGCCGAGAGAATGGCCTGGACACACGGCTCGACGAACGGCTCAGAACACACCATTTCGATTTTGACTTTCTCGTGGAACTCCATGACGAGTGCCGTCCCTCGATATTGCTCGAACCGCTCGTGCTCACCGCCGTGTCCGCTGACACGGCTCAGCGTGATGCCGGTGATCCCGGCGCGAAACAGCGCGGTTTTAACCTCGGGGACACGCTCGGGGCGAACGATTGTCGTGATCAGCTTCACGTTGGGCTCCCAGTCGATTGCAGGTTGGCCACCGGTTCGATCGCCGCGGGCGCAGCGATAGGTGCGGGTGGAGGGGGCGGGGGGGGCGCCACTTTCTTGAACCGCCCGCGATACGTTTCCCACGCGTCGAGGATGGCGCGGGCCCGGGCGCTCCCGGTCTTGTGGAAGTGTTGCTGAACGAGCTTGCGCAGTACCCGTTCGTCCATCGAGTTCAGGCCGCTGACTCCAACCATCTCCAGGTTGCAGTACGATTCGAGCAGGCTGCGCTCATCGAGTACGTACGCGATGCCGTTCGACATCCCGGCCGCAAAGTTCCTGCCGACTGGTCCCAGCACGACCACCACGCCGCCGGTCATGTACTCGCAGCAATGGTCACCCGCGCCTTCGATCACCGCCACGGCACCGGAATTCCGCACCGCGAAGCGGTCCCCCGCGCTGCCGGCCGCGAACAGCCGTCCGGACGTTGCGCCGTACAGCGCGGTGTTCCCGATCAGCACCCCGGTCGCATACCCGGCGCCGCGGAATGGCCGGATCACGATTTCGCCGCCGCACAGACCCTTGCCGACGTGGTCGTTCGCCTCGCCTTCGAGTTGCAGATGCATGCGAGGCAGCGTGAACGCGCCGAAGCTTTGGCCAGCGCTCCCCCGGAACCGCAGGCGCAGCGGCTCTCCCGGTCCCGCGCCGCCGTGCGCCCGCGCGAGATCCCCCGCGATGCGCGCGCCGACGGTGAGGTGGTGATTCCCGATCGTGAAGACGCGAGGACCCTCTCCTGAGCCGTTGTGCGACAGAATCTCGGCGTCGAGCGAGACGAGACCGGGACGCAGGTTTCGGGCAATCATGCGGCGGCGCGGCTCCGATTTGCCCGCGGGTGCCGCCAGCAACAGCGAGAGATCCAGCAGGCTCGCGCGCGGCGTTTCGGGCCGATCGATGCGCCGCAGCAGCTCCACCCGGCCGATCAGATCGTCCATCCGGCGCACGCCGAGCGTCGCCATGATGCGGCGCGCCTCCTCGGCGATGAAGGTGAAGTAGGCGATGACCTGTTCGGGCGTGCCGCGGAACTTGGCGCGCAGATCAGGGCGCTGCGTGGCGATGCCGGTCGGGCACGTATTCAGGTGACACTGGCGCGCCATCGCGCAGCCCAGGGCGACGACCGAGGCCGTCCCGAACCCAAACGATTCCGCGCCGAGCAGCGCGGCGATGACGACGTCCCGTCCGGTGCGCAGCCCGCCGTCGGTGCGCACTTCGATGCGGTCCCGCAGCTTGTTGCGCATGAGAATCGCCTGCGTCTCGGCGAGCCCCAATTCCCACGGCGACCCGGCGTGCTTGATCGACGACAGCGGTGAGGCGCCGGTGCCGCCGTTGTGGCCGGAGATGAGCACGTAATCGGCATACGCTTTCGCGACGCCGGCCGCGACGGTCCCCACGCCCGCTTCCGCGACGAGCTTGACGCCCACGCGCGCGGCGGGATTCACCTGCTTGAGATCGTGGATCAGCTGCGCGAGATCCTCGATCGAATAGATGTCGTGATGCGGCGGCGGCGAGATCAGCGGAATGCCGACGACGGCATGCCGGAGGCGCGCGATGAGGTCGGTGACCTTGTGTCCCGGCAGCTGGCCGCCTTCGCCGGGCTTCGAGCCCTGTGCGATCTTGATCTCGAGCTCGTCTGCCCGAACGAGGTACGCCGTCGTCACCCCGAAGCGGCCGGACGCGACCTGCTTGATCCGGTTGTCGGAGCGGTCGCCCGTTCCCTCGGCGGGCGTTACCCAGGTCGCCGGGTCTTCTCCGCCTTCCCCCGAATTCGACCGCGCGTGCATCCGGTTCATCGCGATGGCAAGCGTCGCGTGCGCTTCCGGCGATAATGCCCCGAGCGACATGGCACTGGAGATGAATCTCCTGCGGATATCCGCCGCGGGCTCGACCTCGTCGAGCGGCACGGGCGTTTGTTCACAAAAGTCGAGCAGGTCGCGCGGACCGGCTGCTGCGCGGGCCCGCACGCCGTCGGCGAAGCCAGCGTACTCGCCGTGTTGCAGCGCGCGCACCAGCGGGGGCGACCAGCCGTGGTCTTCGCCGTCGCGGCGATAGCGAACGCGGCCGTGGTCAGGGAGCGCACCAACGCTCTGATGGCGCGTCAGCACATCCTCGGCGATTTCCTTGAAGCCGATGCCGCCGATTACCGACGCGGTGCCGGTGAAGCACCGGTCGATGACTTCGGGACCGAGCCCGATCGCCTCGAAGATCTGCGCGCCGGCGTACGACTGGAGCGTCGAGATCCCCATCTTGGAGAGGATCTTGAGCAGCCCCTTCTCGGCGGCACTGCGGTACTTGTCGGCCGATGACTCCTTGTCCCGGAGGCATTGCAAGGCGAGCCAGGGGTGCACCGCCTCGGCGCCGTAGCCGAAGAGCGCGGCCAGGTGATGCACATCCCAGGCGTCGCCGGCTTCGGCGACGAGGCCGACGCGGACGCGCTGCTTGGTTTGGACGAGACGCTGGTGCACCGCTCCGATCGCGAGCAGCATCGGGATCGGCGCGCGCGTCTCGTCCGCGTCGCGGTCGCTGATTACGAGGATCGTGGCGCCTCCACCACGACGCACTGCGGCCACCGCGTCCCGAGCGAGCTTTTCCAGCGCGCGCTCCAACTCCGCGGGCCCGACCGCGGCCTCCCACACCGCGCTGAGCGTCGTGATCTCCGAGCCGCCGGCGCGCCGCAGCGCGGCCATCTCCTCCGCCAGCAGCACCGGGCGCTCGATGCGCAGCAGCGTACGGCCCCCGGGTCGCTGTGCGAGCAGGGAGCCGCGGCGGCCGAGGTACATCACCAGCGACATCACCAGCTCTTCGCGGAGCGGATCGATGGCCGGGTTTGTGACCTGGGCGAAGCGTTGGCGCACGTAGGCGTAAAGGCTCTGCGGCAGCCGCGACAGCGGCGCGATGGGCGTGTCGTCGCCCATGCTCCAGATCGCATCGCGGCCCTCGGCGGCCATGGGCGCGATGACGTAGCGCAGGTCCTCATGGCTGTAGCCAAAGGCGCGCTGGCGAGCGGCGAGCGCCTCGGCGGGAAGGGCCGGTCCGAGCGCCGAGATTTCCGCGGGGAGCTGGCGTAGCACCCGCGTGCTCCAACGCCGGTACGGACACCGCTGCGCGACTTCCAACTTGGCGTCGGCGCTGCGCAGGACGACGTTGCGGAGAGTGTCGACCACGAGCAGCTCGCCGGGGCCAAGCCGGCCGGACTCCACGACGTCCGCGGGATCGAGGTCGACCACGCCGACTTCCGAGGCTGCGACGACCACGTTGTCGCGCGTCACCTTGTAGCGGCAGGGCCGGAGCCCGTTGCGGTCGAGCGCCGAGCCGGCGACGACGCCGTCGCTGAACGCGAGTGCCGCCGGTCCGTCCCACGGCTCCATCAGCCCCGCGTGATACTCGTAGAAGCTCCGCAGCGCCGGAGGCATCTCGGGAATGCGCTCCCACGCTTCCGGCAGCAGCATCATGAGGGCGTGCACCGGATCGCGTCCCGAGCGGACCAGGAGCTCGAACGCGTTGTCGAGACTCGCGGAGTCGCTCCCCTCCGCCCAGATGACCGGCTTCAACTGCTCGACGTCCCGTTCCCACACCGGCGCGGCGAGCGCCGGTTCGCGCGCCAGCATCGCGTTGCGGTTTCCCCAGAGCGTATTGATCTCGCCGTTGTGGGCGAGCAGCCGGAACGGCTGCGCGAGCGGCCAGCTCGGCAGCGTGTTGGTCGAGTAGCGCTGATGGAATACCGCGATGCCGGTTTCGAAGAGCGGCGAACGCAGGTCCGCGTAAAAGCCCGGCAGCTCAGTGCCGACGAGCAGCGCTTTGTAGACGACAGTCCGGCACGAGAGCGAGCACACGAAGACGGGCAGCCCGGCGCTCGCGGCCCGCCGCTCGATCACGCGGCGCGCGAGGTAGAGCCGCCGTTCCCACACCTGAGCATTCCCGGGGCCGGACGGCGGACCCACGAAGACCTGCCGGATCGCGGGCTGGCTCGCCGCGGCGAGCGGGCCGAGGACGGTGTCATCCACGGGCACGACCCGCCAACCGAGCACCGACATGCCGAGCCCAACGAGCACGGATTCAATCAGGTCGATGGCGGCGTCACGGGCACCAGCAGACTGCGGCAGGAAAAACATGCCGAGCGCCACGCGTTCCACCGGCCCGACGCCGAGCAGGCGGTGGGGGATTTGGGTCAGGACGCCGGCGCCGTCGCCGGACTTGTCGTTCGAGGCGGCGCCGCGGTGGGCGAGCCGGGCGACGGCGGTCAGAGCCATCGACAGGATGTCGTTGGTGCGATCGCCGTCGGCGCGCGCGACGAAGCCGACGCCGCAGGCGTCACGCTCGCGCCAGGGATCGAGCAAACGAAAAGCCCGCTCGGCTGCGGGAGCGGGCTTGTAGGGGTCTGTTCGTTTGGTCACGCTATCTCGCCCCGCCGCTCCCTCGAGAGGGTGTGCCGGTAATATTCGCCAGCGGGGCCATCGTATGTTTATGCATGCTTGATCATAAATATACGACTACGTTCGAAACGTGCAAGGGGGGATCAGCCGACGAGGATGGGCTCGATTGGTTGGGTGTAGTGGTACTCCTTGCCGGCGTAATTCCGGAGAACGACTTCTTTATCCGTCAATTTGACGACGTACTCGGGCAGGAGCGGGATCTTGCCGCCGCCACCCGGAGCGTCGATCACGAAGTGCGGCACCGCCAGGCCTGAGGTCCAGCCGCGCAGGGCCCGGATGATCTCCAGCCCCTTCTGGACGGTGGTCCGGAAGTGCTCGGCGCCCGCAACCTGGTCGCACATATAGATGTAGTAGGGTCGCACCCGCGCGGCGAGCAGCCGCTGCATCAACCGCTTCATGACTTCCGGATCGTCGTTCACGCCCTTGAGCAGCACCGTCTGACATCCCAGCGGGATCCCTGCGTCCGCCAGCATCGCCAGCGCCTGGACCGCGGGCGGCGTCAGCTCGTCGGGGTGATTGAAATGCGTGTTGATGTAGAGCGGGTGGTACTGCTTGAGGATGGCGCACAATTCCGGCGTCACCCGCTCGGGGAGGTGGCAGGGGATCCGGCTCCCGATCCGCAGCACCTCCAGATGAGGAATCGCCCGCAGCCGCTTGCAGATCTCGTCGATGCGGCGGTCCGACAAGAGCAGCGGATCGCCGCCCGACATGATCACATCGCGGATTTCCCGATGCTCCTCGAGGTAGTGGAACGCCGATTCGAGCTGCGCCATCGGGATCTTCTCGGGGTCGCCGACCTTGCGCCGGCGGGTGCAGAAGCGGCAGTAGGACGCGCACACCGGGGACACGAGAAACAGCGCGCGATCCGGATAGCGGTGCGTGATGTTGGGGACCGGCGAGTTGGCGTCTTCCGCCAGCGAATCCACCAGCCCATCGTGGATTTCCAACTCTTGCACGGTGGGGACGTACTGTAGCCAGATAGGATCGCCGGGCGCTTTGATGAGATCCACCATCGCCGGGGAAATGCGGAATTCAAAATTCTCGGCTGCCTGCCGGAGACGGGCGATCTCCCCGACGTGCTCGGCACCGAAGCGAGCGGCCAACGCGTCGAGCGAGGCGATGCTTTTCCTACGGAGCAGCTCTTGCCAGGTCTCCAGTAGTCAGATCCTTGGTATAGATCACCAGGTCGTCACCGGGCGCGTAGTACCCCGGGATGGTCGCGGTCCTGGTGTAGCGGCGCGCTTCGTAAAACCGGCGCGTCGGTGCGTAATCGGCGCGCGAGCTCGTTTCGACCACAACCAGCCGTCTGCCGTCTGCCGTCAGCCGGTGCTCGACCTCGCCAAGCAGCCGCGAACCGACTCCTTCGCCCTGGCGGCCGCGGTCGACGACGATCCAGTACAAATCGCTCGTCGCCACGGTGCCCGGTGTCGCGCCCCAGCAGGCGTAGCCAATCAACTGATCGGCTTCGAATGCACCGACAAACTGATAGTCGTCGTCTCCGGCCAGGCTCTCGTCGAGCAGCTCGACCGCGGTGGCGACCTCCTCCTCGCGGAAGAGGCCCGTGCCACGCGTCAGCTGCTCAAGCCGTGCGCGGTGCGCGCGTCCGACGGGGCGCAGCGAGCAGCTCACGCGCGGCCTTGGTTCCCTGGGCCTCTCGCAGCGCGATCTCGGCGATGCGGCGGATCAGCTCCGAGTAGTCCCATCCCGCGGCCTTCGCCATGCGCGATAGACCCGCCTCGTCGGTGAGATCGGGATTGGGATTCACTTCCAGGATCCATGGGCGACCGCCGTCGTCGACGCGCAGGTCGACACGGCCGTAGCCCTTCCCCTGCATCGCGCGCCACGCGGTCTCCGCGAGCCGGCACAGCCGATCGGCGAGACGTTGCGGGATCTGGGCGGGGCACACCGGGCGGCTGCCGAGATCCTCGGGGGATCCGACATCCCACTTGGCGGCATACGTGAGGATCGGCCACGTGCCTTCGGGCATCGTACTGAAATCGATCTCGGCGACGGGAAGCGTGCGATCGCCGACGATGCCGACATTGAACTCGCGGCCGGCGATGTACTGCTGCACCAGCACCTCGTCGAACTGCTCGGTCATCGCGGCGATCCGCGCTTTGAGATTCTTGCGATCGGTGACGACCGACTGCCGGTCGAGGCCCGCGCTCGCGTCCTCGGCGGCGGGCTTCACGATGGCCGGCAATGGGAAGTCGTCCTCGATTTTTCCCTGCGCGATGGTCCAGCGCGGCACCGGCAGGCCGGCGCGCTCGAGCAGCGTGTTGGCGACGGCTTTGCGGCGGCACGCGGACGTCGTCCACGGACCGCAGCCGGTGTACGCGATGCCGGCCAACTCCAGCGTGCCGACGACGTGATCCTCCCACTGCGCGACGCCGCGCACGCCTTCGCACAGGTTGAAGACGAGGTCGGCTCGGCGGCAGACATTGAACCAGCGCATGTCGTGCCGGACGGGAACGCGCTGCACCTGATGATTGAAGGAAACGAAGATGCGGGCGATGTCGTCGACCGCCTCCATCACCCCGGCGACATCCTCGGCGGTCCAGTCATCGGCGCCGGGGTCGTAGAGGATGACGACCCTCATGCCGAGAGGGCCGTTGGTGTCTGTAGGGGCGCAGCATGCTGCGCCCCTACCAGCGCCTCTACCTGGCGGCCGGTTATGCGCCGCCACGCGATCCGGACGACCTCCTGGAGGAGCCCATCGTACGTAAACCCCGCCACCCGCGCCGCCTTCGGAAAACAGGAATTCATCGCCGGATCGGGAATGATGCCGGGAAGGGGATTCAGCTCGACGACGTTGGGCACGCCGAAGCGATCGACGCGCACGTCGATCCGGCACCAGTCGCGGCAGCCCAGGGCGCGATACGCGTCGAGCGCCACGCACTCGGTTTCGCGACACAGCGATGCCGCGACGCCGGTCGGCGGGCATTGGAAGATCGCGAGCGGATGCTCGCGCGTGTCCCAGATCCACTTCGCCTCGTAGCCGTACACGGGTGGGGCGCCGGGAGGCAGCGTGGCGAAATCGAATCCGACGATCGGGAGGCAGCGCACGTCGCCGTTGTTGCCGAGTATCGCGACGGTGAACTCCGGTCCCGGGAGATAGGTCTCGACGAGCACCGGCTGCTGGTAGCGCTCTAAGAGGAAGGGCACGCGCTCCGCGAGCTGCGCGGGCGTCTCACATAAGTTGTTGACGAATATACCCTTACCAGATCCTTCCGCGACCGGTTTGACGAACAACGGAAACGGCAGCGGCATGCGCTCGAGATCGGTGACGCGTTCGATGACCCGAAACGGCGCCGTCGGTACTCCGCGATACGCGAGGATCTCTTTGGTGCGTCCCTTGTGCAGCGTCAGTGCGAGCGTGAGCGGGTCGGAGCCGGTGTACGGAATGTTCAGGTACTCGCACAACGCGGGGACGTGCGACTCGCGGCAGGGACCGTGCAGTCCCTCCGCCATGTTGAACACGATGTCGGGACGCGCAAGCGAGAGTTTTTGCGGCAAGAATTCGTCGGCTTCGAGACGAACGACGGTGCCGAAGAGACTGAGAGCCTGATCGACCGCGTCGATGGTGGACGGGTCATCCCATTCTGCGTACGCGTCCGACGCCGCGCTGGCGTCGGGTTTCTCGTTGTATGCGAGACCTATGCGCATTGCAAATCAGAATACGAAATGCTCACGGGATGCGCAAGAGAGAATGACGTCGACAAAAGTCGTCGGCGAAAAAGTCGCCCGACTAAACTTTGTGATACGTGACGCGCGCGGCGTCGCTTTTGTCGTCGGCGCTGTAGATCTCGAAATCGGAGAAGAGCGCGCCCGCTTCGTTCTGCAGGAGACGCAACACCGCCACAGCCATGCGCCGGATTTCGAGCTCGGCGCCCTCGCCGCAGCGCAGCTCGAGCATCGTGCGCCACGCGCGCGCATTCCCGGAGACGACGATCTTCACCTCGGTCGCGTTCGGCAGCACGCTGCGCGCCGCTTCGCGCGCCATTTTGCGCCGATGCACCTTGTCGGCGACCCACTCGTAGCGCTGCATCAATCCCTCGACCGCGCGTACATAGGCAGCCTGCGCGTCGGCGACCTGTTGCTGCCATTCCTCCTCGAGCCGCGCGTCGCCGGCGACGGCAGGCGGCATGACGAAGGCGGCGTGTGACTCGTCGACGTAGCGCTGCGAGATCTGCGAATACCCGAACCCCGCGCGGTGCCGCACCAGCTCGTGCGAGCACGAGCGCGAGATCCCCTCGATGAGCAGCACGTAGACGGCGTGCTCCAGCACCGAGCCATGACCCTGCTTCTTGATGTTCTCGAGGTAGTCGGCGGTGCTGCGGTTCACGGGGTTGTGCTGGCTCATGTAGCACAACCGGCCCGCGTATTCGGCGAGACGCTCGCCATCGCTCGCGGCACCGCGCCACTGCACCGCGAGGTGTTCCGGTTCGAGAAACTGCGGGCGGGCGATCAGCGTGACGCGCGGATCACGGAAGACTTCCATCGGTGCTAGTGTGCCAGCTCGAGTTTCGGTGTGGCCCATGCGGCGCTGCGCTCCACTTCTCGTAGTCGCGTTGCGATGTCTTCGGGAATGTCCGCGGCACCGGCACCGACCTTCAGCGCGGCCACGGGCGACCAATCGGTCGCGGGAATGATAACACCCGGGTTGAAGATGGACAGCGGGTCGTAGGCGCGCTTCACGTCGCGAAACAGCTGCATCACCTCCGGGCCGTAGAAGCGCTCCAGAATTCCCGCGCGCAGCCGGCCGACGCCGTGCTCGCCCGACGGAACGCCGCGCAGGCGGATCAGAAGTTCGGTGACGTCGTCGAACAGCCCGCGCAACGTCTCGCGCCAACCGTCGCGCATCGTATCGGGAAGCGCGTTGACATGGACGTGGCCGTCGCCCGCGTGCCCGAAGATCGCGACCGGAATGTCGCGACGATCCGCCGCCGCCCTCAGCCCGGCGACATATGCGCCCAGCGCGTCGAGCGGCACGCAGCCGTCTTCGATGAGCTGCAGCGACCGCTGCGTGGGAGGAAGCCGGGCTAGGGCGGGGGACGCCTCGCGGCGCACACTCCACAGCTGCTCGAGCCCCGCACGATTGACCGCCGTCTCGACGTGCGTCACCGCCTGCTTGAGGCCGCGCACCGCGTCGCCCACGACGCCGCGCGCGGCGGCCGCCGTTTCGCGCTCGAACTCGACAAGCAGCAGGCAGGCGACCTTCGGCGCCTCCGGGACGAACTGCAGCAGGGACTCATCCAGCAGCTCGAGTGCGGAGGGCTTCAGAGACACCAGGTAGGGCACCGCCTCCGCCATCGATTCGAGATCGGCGAAGCCGAGCGCGGCACCTGCGACGTCGGGAGGAATCGGATCGAGGCGCCAGTGGACCTCGGTTACGATCGCGAGCGTCCCTTCGGATCCCACGAGGAGGTCGATCTCATCGCTCGACTCGGCGAAACGATCGAGCGCGTAACCGGAGGAGTTCTTGCGTGTTTTGGGAAAACGATCGGCTATCAGTCGTCGGTCGTCAGCCGTCAGCGCAAACCTTTCCCCATTCCCCATTCCCCGTCTTACCGTTCTCACCGTGCCGTCCGTCTCGACGATCTCGAGCGCTTCAACCCACGGCCTCACGCTGCCATACCTCACCGTCCGCGGGCCGGCCGCGTTCGTGGCGACCATCCCGCCGCTCGTCGCGAAAGCGCCGGATGATGGATCCGGGGGGAGTCGCAGCCCGTAGGGTTTGGCGGCGTCGTTCACTTCGGCCCAGGTGACGGAGGCGCCGGCTCGGGCGCTGCGGCTGTGAGGATCGACGACGAGATCGGAGAAGCCGGTGCTGAGGTCCACGATGACGCCATTCCCGACGTTGCCGCCCGGCATCCCGCTTCCCGCTCCTCGGGGGACCAGTGCCAGCTTCGACTCTCTCGCGTGGCGGACGAGAGCAACGACGTCGTCCTGGTTCTCCGGAATCGCGACAGCGGCTGGCAGAATGCGGTAGATACCCGCACCCTCGGCGTACGCCGCGCGGACACGAGCGTCGGTGACTAACACTCTCCAAACTTGACACGGGGGAAGCACAACGTGAAGCTTCGTTTCCCGATGGCTGCCCCACAGACTGCGACACCCCCACCATCGAGCGCGCCTGCCCCCCGTGCTCAGCTGATCCACATCGAGGTGGATCGGCGGCTCGGTCACGAATGGGACGAGTGGAACGGCCGCCCCCTGCCGGGTGGCGGCGACTTTTCCGCGGCTCCCGGAGTGTTCTTCCGCTTTGCTGCGCTCACGATCGCCACCGCAACCGGCGTCGCCGCCCTTCTTCTTTATCTGATCGGGCCGCGGCTGAGTACGCTCTCGGCGCTGGTACCCAGGATCCTGTGGTTGGTCCTCGCCGTTTTCGCGGCACTGCAGTGGCTGTATCTGGGCGTGCTCGCGGCGTCGTTCTACAGCGGCCGGACCCTGCTGCCCGAGCGCGTACTCGAGCGCGGTCCCTACCTGCAGCTCATGAATTACACGTCACTGGTCGCGCGCGGCTTCGGGAAGCGCGACTGGGTGGAACATGCGGCCATCGACATCTACAACACGCTCGCGGAGCGGCGCGGCCGCAGGGTCGGGAAGGGCGAGCTGCTGGTTCTGATTCCCCGCTGTCTCTCGAAACAGGCGCTCGACGGGGTGCTCGAGATCGCGGGGCGCTACGAAGTGCCGGTCTTTGTCGCGACGCGCGGCCAGCTCGCGCGCCGCGTCATCCGCGAGCGTCGTCCCCGGGCCGTGGTCGCCGTGGCGTGCGAGCGCGACATGATGACCGGGCTGCGCGACGTCGCGGGCAAGCTCCCCGTGCTCGGCCTGACGATGCAGCTCCCCAACGGGCCGTGCCGCGATGCGTCTATCGATCTGGGACAGATGGAGCGATGGGTCCAGGGACTCGTTGCCGAAGCGCCAGCCCGAGAACACACCAAGCGGTAAAGGCGACCCACTCCGCGGTCGTAAAGCTCCCCGGTACCCGCGGCACCACTTTCATCACGACAATCGCGACGCTCACCACGGCGCCGACTGCGGCGATCATCACGCCGTCGCGCATGCCGCCACGGCGCGCGAGCGCAATAAAGGCGAGACAGGAGGCGCACCATCCGATTGCGCCAACCGCCGCGCCCACTTCGCTGATCGGAACGAGCAGAGCGTCGCCCAGGAATGCGCCCGCCCCCGTGAACGCCGTGAGCAGCGCGATCGCGCTGGCGGGGGTGCCATATCGCGCATTGACCGCCCCCAGCGATGGATGCACGAGGCTGCGGCGCCCCAGCGCGTAGAGGAGGCGGGTCGCGGCGACGAAGTTGCCGTTGAACACCTTGAAGAGCGACAACAGCGCGCCGGCCAGAATCAGCCGCGCGATCCACGGTGAGCCGAACGCGCGCGCGAACGCCGCCTCTGTTCCGAGATGCTGGGACACTAGCTGGGACCACGGATACACCCACGAGACGACACCCACCACCAGCACGTAGAACAGTCCGCCCGCTACCATCGCGACCGTGATCATCCGGCTCAGCACACGGGGGGCGAGATCGACGCGGGCTTCCTCGGACGCTTTGGGGATCGACTCGAAGCCGGTCATGAAGTACGGGACGATCTGGAGAACCAACAGCGCCGACACGAAGGGGCCGGGTGCGGCGAACAACGGTTGGACGTTGGCCGGATTGCCGCGCCCGAATCCGAGCACGACGAATACCGCGAAGCAGGCAAGCAGCCCCAACGTCGTGACATCCTGAAAACGCCCGCTCGTGCGGATGCCGCGGTAATTGATGACGCCGATGACCGTCGTGAGTCCCAACCCAGCGAGCAGTCTGGGGAGCGTGATCGCTTTTCCCGCCACCGTGTACAGCGGGAAGTCATTCATCGCGGGGACGATGCGCGCGAGCAGATTCCCGATCGCGACCGCTTCCCACGGACAGACGATCGCGTACGCGAGCACCATCATCCAGCCGGCCGCGAAGCTCACCGGCCGCGGAAACACGCGCTCGGTGTAGGCGATTTCCGCGCCGGCGTCCGGGATTGCGCACACCAGCCGGCCGTACGTCAGGGCGATCGGGAGGAGCAGGAGCGCGCCGCCCAGGAATCCGAGCATGGCGCCACCGGGTCCGCCGCGGGCCAGCCAGTCGTCCATGATGACCAGCCAACCCACGCCCACCATGCTGCCGAAACCGAATGTGAAGTACTCGAGGGCGCCGAGGCTCTGCCGGAGGCTAGTAGGTCGTGACTCCAAGCTTGTCCTTTAGCGCGGCGAGGAGCTGCTGCGCACGGAGCTGGCCGGGCGAGCCGGGCGGCGCGGCGCGCTCGAGGTCTCGTCGCGTGCGCGACGGATCTTCGATCGTCCGGTAGACCGCTTCAATCGTCACGCGCGCCTTGCCGCGCACATCGGGATCGGCCCAGAGGCGCAGGCGGTGCGTTCCCGCGAACTCTCCCGTCTCGAGCCACGCGTCGCGCAGGCTCGAAAGGTGGATCGGGATCGTATCCGCGGTGAGAATCGTCTGGGCCTCGCGCG
>Ga0137380_10001594_pt1 | contig 18560 bp, 14 predicted proteins | sample SagtaG_17_FD_104809 | JGI IMG/M metagenome (GOLD analysis project Ga0137380, IMG submission 104809) | Vadose zone soil microbial communities from Sagehorn Ranch, Mendocino, California, USA - Sage2_L_100_16 metaG | ecosystem: Environmental > Terrestrial > Soil > Vadose zone | place: USA...
GCCCTCCTCGCGTTGAAGGCTGGCCCAGAACCCCGCATCGACCATGGCCTCGATCGCTCCCGCGTCCGGCGAGGGCACGCCCGCGGACCGCTCGCGCGCGCCCGCCGCCGAGTGTCGGGCGAAGAGATCCTGGAGCCGCCCGGCGGAGCTCCGGGCGGCGGGGTAGAGCGGTGCATTCATCGGCTTCCGATGGTGCTGATCCCTCCTGATGCCGCGCAGGGCGTCCGCGCCCGGGGTCCGGACGTCGTAGCCTTAGTGCGCTGCGGTCATTCGACCGGCTGGAAATAGTGCTTCCGCTCCCATTTCGCGACCTTCTTGCCGATGACCGCGCCCTGCGTGTCCGCGGTGCGGAAGTGGATCCCGCCCCAGACGCGCGCGTCGATGACCTCCTTGAGCGCGTCCGAGAAGCGCTTGAAGTGCCTCGGCTGGGTGGGGAACCGCGGGCTGACGATGTCGAACGCGATCTTGTCGGTGCCGAAGAACTCCTGCATCGCGTTCAGGGTCGCGCTGCTCACACAGCTGTGGCCCGACGGGTGGTCCGGGAAGGCCGGCGTCGAGAGCGCCGGAACGGTGAGGGTCGACGGGTCGAACAGCGGCTTCCAGCCCGGATCGGCCTCGGTCGCCGGGTTGTCGTCGCCCGCCGCCTCGTGGATCGCGTCGATCGGACGCCAGAAATTCCAGTAGTACTTGTCGTTCCAGCAGGCGATCGCGCCGTCCGCTCCCGCGAGGCTGACCATCGCGAACAGACGCGCGTTCTCCGCGGTGCTCAGCCCGACCCGCGCCGACAGCGACCGCATGAGACCGCCGTACAGCGCGGCCGGCTGCGCCTGCCAGAAGATCGCCGCCATCGTCTGATCCGGTGTACGTGTCGCGCTGGTCAACGAGCCGAGCGACTTCACCTCGTTGAACTCCTCCGCATATGCGTCGCTGGTCAGCGCGTTGGGCCCGTCCGAGCGAAGCATGGCCGCGTTGGGCAGCAGGAACGGCGTCACGTTGCCGACCCACGGCGTGGGGTCGAGGAGGAAGAAGGGGGGTGACTTCCGCCACTCTCCGGGCGCCGTGCCGAGCACGAACGTGAACGGGCCGTTCCGGCCGTCGTTCGCGCGGGCCGCGAGCATCCTCGCGGCCGCCGCTTCACCGACCGCGATCCCGCCGTCCTTGGCCGGCCCGTCGGGGATGGCCGCGAGGGACGCGTCGTACCGCATCTGGAGGACCGTCGCCTGTGACGGGACGAGAACCGCCACCACGCGGAAGGCCGCGGTCGCGGCCGCGGCGGCCTGCGAGAACGTCGGGTCGGCCGCGGGGGTGGGAAGATAGGGCTGGTAGCCACCGGCGATGGCGTTGACCGCGTCGTAGACGGCGCCCTGCACCATCGCGGTGCTGAGGACGGCGGCGTGCGCCGTCGGCCCCGTCGAGAGGATGGCGGCGTTTGCGTAGATGTTCCAGTCCGTCACCGCGTCTCCGCGCGCGGCGGCGGGCGAGCCGATTGCGGCGACGACGGCGACGGCGACGACCACCCGGCGGCATCGCGTGAGGTGCATGGCTCACTCCTTCCAATCTCGACGATCGGTGGTTCTATCCGAGACGATGGGCCCGTGGGCCAGACTTGGCCATGAAAGACCATACCTGGGGCGACGAGTCCTTCGGTTCTCGCGAGTGACGCGAACTATAGTGCGCGATCGTCCGGACCGCAAGACGAACTTTACGGTCCGGTCCGCCAAGTCCTGAAAATCAATGACCGAGCGGTCGCTGCAAGTCACCTGCCGAAAGGGCCGGCCTTTTGCGGCGTACTTGCATCTCTCGCACCCGACAGGCGAGAAGAGCGTGAAGACGAAGCCGTCGCCGGACGGCCTCCTTGTCGTCGACTACGGCGTCACCGGCCGCCCCGTCGGGATCGAGATCACGGCTCCCCTGGCCGTGCCTCTTGAACGCCTGAACCAGCTACTCGCGGACCTCGGTCAGGCACCCTTGTCCGAACAGGACTACACGCCCGTTCGGGCCGGGTAGGTCCGCCTCACGCAGCAGGACTTCGTCAACGATCTCGTCGGCCTCGACGCGTTCCTGGCTACGCACCACGGCCGGCACACCAGCGGCTGTGATGCTTCTGGCCTTCGGGTCAGGGTCGGCACCCGACACCCTGAGCGGTTCCTAATCCGCTGAGGGACTAATTCTATTGTGTTCGAATGGTGGAGGCGGCGGGAGTCGTTCTTTCAGTCGTTGTTGATACGACTCAAGTTACAGGAAACAAAGAAACGCCAGAAATGCTCGACCGTATAAAAGACCCTATAACGCGTACTTATCACGCACACGGGCGAACCTGTAATCACGTGCTTCTTCGGATGGCCGTGGTCCTTCTTGTACCTCTCCCCCCGCCATAGGCGTACGGCTTGTTGCGATGCGCTCACCCAGGCGGACTGGCCTTGGCGTGACCCGCGCGTAAGGCGATCCTCCAGCGGAGACTTCGGATAACGATGAGTTAGCTTCGCGCCTCGAGCTCTGGGCCAAGAGTCGTGAATGACTGAAGACGCGCCCGGCCGGATATAGAATCTACCCATCGTCCCATGATCGGCCGAACCGTCTCCCACTACCGCATCCTCGAAAAACTCGGCGGCGGCGGGATGGGAGTCGTCTACGCCGCCGAGGACCTTAAGCTCGGCCGGCGCGTGGCCCTCAAGTTCCTGCCGGAGGAGATCAGTCGGGAGCCGCAGGCGGTCGAGCGGTTCCGCCGCGAGGCCCGCGCCGCTTCGGCGCTGAACCACCCGCACATCTGTACGATCCACGACATCGACGAGCACGAGGGGCAACTCTTCATCGTTATGGAGATGATGGAGGGGCAGACCCTCAAGCACCGGCTGGAGGGTGCCCCCATCAAGGTCGATCAGTTCCTGGAGCTGGCGATCCAGATCGCCGACGCCCTGGAGGCCGCCCACGGCAAGGGCATCGTCCATCGGGACATCAAGCCGGCGAACGTCTTCCTCACCACGCTCGGACAGGCGAAGGTGCTCGATTTCGGCCTGGCCAAGCTTGGCTTCGAGCCGAAGCGGGGAGAAGGATCGGCGGGCGTCTCGTCGCGGGCGACGGCCACGGCGGACGCGCACCTGACCAGCCCGGGCCTGACGGTCGGAACGATCGCCTACATGTCGCCGGAGCAGGCCCGCGCCGAATCGCTGGACGGGCGCAGCGACCTGTTCTCGGTCGGCGCGCTGCTCTACGAGATGGCAACTGGCCGCCAGGCCTTCTCGGGCACGAGCTCGGCCGTCGTATTCGACGCGATCCTCAACCGGACGCCTCCCGGGCCGTCGCGCCTGAACCCCGAACTGCCCATGGAGCTGGAGCACATTCTGAGCAAGGCGCTCGAGAAGGACCGTGAGCTGCGCTACCAGACGGCCTCGGAGCTGCGGTCGGACCTGAGGCGCCTGAAGCGGGATCTGAACTCGGGGAAAGCGACGGCCATCGCCGCGGAGGGTCCCCCGGTCTCCCGCGGGTGGCGACTGATGCGGGGGCAGTGGGCCTGGCCGGCCGCCCTCCTGGTTGTCGCGATCGCCGGCGCGACCTGGCTGTACAGAGGGCGGCTGGATTCAAGAGGAGCAGCGGCTCCCCCCCGAACCGTACCCCTCACAAGCTTCTCCGGCCACGAAGTCGAGCCGGCGTTGTCCCCGGACGGCAAACAGGTCGCCTTCGTATGGGATGGCGGATCCCGCGGGAACGCCGACGTCTATGTCAAGCTAGTCGACGCCGGGACACCGCTGCGGTTGACCACCGACCCCGCCTCCGATAAATACCCTGCCTGGTCGCCTGATGGCCGCTACATCGCCTTCTTGCGCTTCTCCGGAAGCGAGCGAGCCGTCTTCATCGTCCCCGCCCTGGGGGGGCCGGAGCGCAAGCTCTGTGCCGTGCACGGCGGAATTGACCAACCCCTTTTCTTTCCCACCAAAGACGATCTGGCCTGGTCTCCAGACGGAAAGTCCCTGGCGGTGCCGGACGCGATCTCCCCAGAGGAGCCGTCGAGCATCTTCCTCGTCTCCGTCGAAACTGGTGAAAAGCGCCGACTGACCTCGCCACCCGCCACCTCCGTCGGCGATACCTTTCCCGCCTTCTCTCCCGATGGCGTCACGCTGGCCTTCGTGCGCAGCAGCACTTTCTTTGCTGACGACATTCACCTCGTCGCGGTCAATGGCGGTGAGCCGAGGCGCGCGACCTTCGATGGCCGGGCCATTGGCGGGCTGGCCTGGACTCCTGACGGCGCCAGCATCGTTTTCGCGTCGACCCGTGGTGGCAGCAGTTTCAAGCTCTGGAGGATCTTGGCCTCCGGCGGCCCGCCCGAACCGCTCACCGTCGGCGGAGAGGACGCTTCGGAGCCCACCATCTCCGGGCACCGCCTCGCCTACGTGCACTCCTTCGCGGACGCGAACATCTGGCGGATCGCAATTCCCACGTCGCGCGAGCCGCCCGCGCAGCCCACTCGGTTGATCGCTTCCACACGGCTCGACTTTGGTCCTCAGTTCTCTCCGGATGGCAAGAGGATCGCCTTCACATCGGACCGAGCGGGGGGCTACGCGATTTGGGTGTGTGAGCATGACGGCTCGAATCCCGCCCAGATGACGTCGTTCAGTGGCGTCAACGTCGGCACGCCGCGCTGGTCCCCGGACGGGCGGCAGATCGCATTTGATGGAGGCCCGGAAGGTCACCTGGGCATCTACGTGGTCCGCTCCGAAGGGGGCCAGCCCCGCCGCCTCACCACGGGAGCGTCCAACGATGCGGTGGCGAGCTGGTCGCGCGATGGCCGGCGGATCTATTTCGGATCGGACCGAAGCGGGACCAACCAGGTCTGGAAGATGCCCGCCGAGGGCGGCCAGGCCGTGCAGGTGACGAGGAAGGGCGGATTCGCAGCCTTCGAGTCCGCCGACGCCAAGACCATCTTTTACGCGAAAGGCCGCACGGCTCCCGGCATCTGGAAGACGGCCGTGACGGGTGGTGAGGAGATCCCCGTCGTCGAGTCCCTCCCCGGCGGATATTGGGGCTATTGGGCCCTGGTGAACGAGGGTATCTACTTCGTCGACCCAAAAGCAGAGGCCGGTCCGACCCTGCAGTTCCTCAGCTTCGCCACGGGTCGGAAGACACGGCTCGCTGTCTTCGACAAAGAACCTCTCCAGTACGCTTCCGGTATCGCCGTCTCGCCCGACGGCCGCTGGCTTCTCTATACACAGATGGACCAGAGCGGTTCCGACCTCATGTTGGTCGACAACTTCCGTTGATATGACCGGACTGCGCGTTGCGCCTCCAGCTCCGCGTACCGCCAGGGAGCACTGACGGAGTCGAACGTGTTCTCCAGCAACAGATCGATTGATTTCTCGGAGTCTCTGAGGTCGAGCGCGAGGACTCAACGATCGTGAGGGTAGGCGGAAACCCGCCGCCGCCACGAATCAGGTACATTGCCGGCACGTGAGAGGGTGAGACACACCTCCAGTTACTGATTAAATTAGACTTACAGAATGGAGGCGGCGGGAGTCGATTTCTTGGGCGGTATTGAGCCCACGTAAGTGACTGGAAAACCAGAAACGCCAGAAACGCTACACCGTACAAAAAACCCTATAAGACGTACGTATTACACACGCGGCCCGCGGCAGGATCTGGTTGGCAAACGGTGAGTACCCGTCCGAGCCTTCGCCAAGGAAATCACCGGTGCCCGCGGTCTTCCCCACCACGTCGACGAGAATGCCCTACAGCGAAGGAACCGGGGGCCGAGCATGCCCCAGTCCTGCACTCCGCCGTTCTCGAATCCGGTGCGAACCCACGAGCCTCTATGTCGGAGTGCTACCATCGGCTCCTGAGCCCGAGATGCCAACGTTTCCCGACTGGTGGCACTGGGAGCTGACGTTCTCCGGCCACGCCGAGCTGCGCATGGAGCAGCGCGGCGTGACGGAGGTCGAGGTCCGCGCTATGCTGGAAGGAGCAACGGGGTTCGAACCCAGCGTAGTGGAGGGCAGATTCATGATTCACGCCCGCCACGCCCAGCGTCCCTGGATCGTGATTGTCGAGCCCGATGCCGGCGTCAACCTGCTTGTCGTCGTGACCGTCTACGAGGTGTCCGAATGACCGAGCGGTCGCTACAAGTTACCTACCGGAAAGGCCGGCCTTTCGCTGCATACTTGCATCTCTCGCACCCAACAGGCGAGAAGAGCGTGAAGACGAAGCCGTCGCCGGACGGCCTTCTGATCGTCGACTACGGCGTCACCGGGCTCCCGGTCGGGATCGAGATTACGGCTCCCCTGGCCGTGCCCCTTGAACGCCTGAACCAGCTACTCGCGGACCTCGGCCAGGCACCGTTGGCCGAACAGGACTACAAACCAGTTCGCGCCGCCTAGAGGTCCGCGGCAGCCCGCGTCCCCAGGAGTCAGGCGGTCATATAATCCAGTGGCGTCCCACCAGGAAGCCGTCGATGTCGCGTAGTGTCTTGAGTGCCGTACTCCAAGCTCCCGGGCAGCTGAACGCCAGCGGATCGCTGCCGAGCGTCGCCGGATAGCTGAGCTAATCCGCGCTGGCCGCGAGCAGGTGCGACCGTCGAGAAGGTGAGCAAGACGCATTAAACGCGTCGCACCGCCAAGACGGTTCGCGCTTCAGCCTCAGGGAGCCCGCGTGGCCACTTCGGCTCTCGACGCCAGGGGATCTGGTCGGATCGTCCCTACGCCCACCCAGCGCCACGGCTAGAGGGGCCGAGCCGCTCCGTCCAGCCCTCGGAGCTTGGGGGGTGCGACCCAGCAGATCCCCCAACCGAACCGCCGGTCCCACGAACCCCCCGGCCCCGGACAGGCCCGGGCGGCGGACCCCGACCGCAGATGCCGTCCGAGGGCCACCTACCTCCTGATTTCGTATCAGGTCACCCCTGCGGAAGGCCCGCCAATCGGAGGTGGGTGGCGCTACGAGGGAGGTTGTCAGCGCGGCCGAACGCGACCTTGGGGGGAAGCTGTGCCAAGCCGGCCACGTCCACGTCCGTCGCAAACCCCAGTTGGTTCCCCCAGGGCCGGCGCCAGCTCTACCGGGGGCATGCCGGGGGAGGTCCTGTCACATTGGACCCGCTCCGTCCTACCGACGTGGCATGCTCTGGTGAGGGCCAAGATGAGCGATCAAGACGCGAGCACAAGACAACGTGTTCTTCTCTCGGCGATTGGTCCGTCGATAGCCTTGGTCGGCGTCCTAATTGGGGCGCTCGTCACCAATCTCATTGTGCGCCTCAATAACGAGGCGCTCTACCGGCTTCAGCATCAAACGGAGATGCGGGAACGAAGCTATTCCCGCCTCATGGGCCTGAAGATAGCGACATCGCAGACCGTGTTCAGCTATCTCGATGCGCGACTCGGAGTTGAGTTGTACTACGCTGAATTCAGGAACTCCCAGAAGGCTGAAGCCTTTTCCCGGACGAAGGAAGAACGCGACAGGGCGGAGTCCCTCCTCATCCGGTTGACCGATCTGCACCGTCAAACCTTCGAAACACTTGGCGAGGTCCGAATCGCATACGGCAACGATCAGGCTTTACTCACCAAGATGCAGCCCCTCTACAAGTTCTGCGCGCTCAGGATTGAACGGCCAAGACCGGAGGGACTCAACTCACCCGAAGCCCTCCTCAACGCCGAGATAAAAGCCAAGGCCAAGATCAACAACTACGTGCAGGAGACGTTCGACCGCCCATTCGATGATCTGCTTTCCGTCCTTTCCGAACGTCAAGCAAGTGCAAAGTAGGGGCGACCAGCCGGGAAGAGGAGGTGGGGCCGCCGGTGTCGCAGGAGGAAGTGCTGGCGGCACTCCTTGATCCAGCGGAGCCGCCGCGCCTTGAACTCGGTGCTACTCCTCGGCTTCCTCCTCGTAGTCTTCGAGAACGGTCTCCCTCAAATGGGTCAGGTTTGGCTGCTTCGCCAACTCTCGCAAGCTGTCGTACGAAAGGTAGGTGCAGCTCTCGAACAGCGGACCGCGCTCCAGCAACGAAAACACGGGCCGGCGCAGTTCCTGGAACACCTTCTCGCGTCGAGCTAACGGCGCCACGATGTGTAGACGGATGTCCATGTTTGGCTGCAGGGCAAGCAAATCAGCCATTCGCAGGATGCCCGAGTAGATCGAAGTAGTGTGTTCGACCTCGAACGCTCGGCGGATTGACCGTCCTTTGAGCCAAAGGACATCAATCTGCTCGATGGTTCGTAGAGTGGTCTCGTCGTAGTTGAGGGGCAGCCTATCGAGCGGTGGCGGATGCTCCCCTTCCCACTCCGTGACCACGGCGGCGCGGTCGGAACGCGGAATCCAGACTTGCATGCCCATGCGCGTGCCGATCTCAGCCAGGAGAGCCTGGACCTGAATTGATTCCCGTACTTCTGCGTGTGGCGTTCTTTCCTGATCCAGGTCGTCGTCCCGATCTTCTGGAACCGTAACGCTCACATCCTTATCCAGGCGTCGCACTCGATGGGTGGCGAGCTTCCGAGAATCCGCAGCATCGAGTGGGTAGTCCCGACCGCCACGGCTCTGCTCCAGGAGCAGGGACTCTAGAAACCCGCCGTCGGCGTCGCTAAGCTGCACCAGACTGGTCCGGACTCGACCTGTCCAGGTAGGAGTCCCTCTCGTTTGCCCCTTGGTGAAGGACAACTGGTTCCAGACTGCGTCTTCGTAGATGGGAATGGCCTTCTCGACCGCAAGCCACACGATAGGTCTGACGCGGAAGCGCACGACGAAGGGATCAGCTTCCGGGAAGAAGATCGGCGTGCTGTCGCTGAACGGACCCTCAACGACTTCAAGTACACCGAACCAGCGTGAGAGCCGTGTCATGTAGCAGACCAGCTTGTCACCAACGCGGACTCGGTCCGCTGCGTTCTTGTGGCGGGGGCGGAACCCGGACACCGACCGATCGGACCGGCCAAACGCGTCGTAGGTTTCCGGGCTGAACAGATCCAGGAAGTAGTTCACTCTTATCCTCCCTGCAGAGTCGTCCAACACCAGGCATAGCTGCGACACTCCGTCGCTGCACCGAGGGAGCGTCGCAGCGCCCGCTTCGTCAGCTTGATGCTATTGGTCGGCAGCCCCCTCATCCCTTGAGAGCTCTTGCAATCTTCCGGATCTCCTTGGTCTCTTCGCGAAGGATCTCCTTCAGCACTCGGTTGATGTCGGCATCCCGGGGCACCTTGCCTTTGACCCGGTTGCCCGGCGGCTGAACCACCTGCATGAGGAGAGTCTCAATGTCTTTCAGGTAGTTGACTCGCTTGATCCTGAAGATAACGAAGCTGTCCCACCTGGCAGCGTGGCGGTCCCTGAGATGCCACCGCACTCTCCCGAAGAGGTTATTCGTGAGGCCGACATAGTAGAGCCTTGTCCTACGGTAGAGCGCATAGATGCCTGCGTACCCGCGCATGACCTGCCGAAGACGCTGCTCGAAGATGCGGTTGTCGAGGATTTCGGAAGGCAGCCGCTTCGTCATGCCCTTGATGAGCGCCCCCTTGCCGCTGCCCCGACGGACAGACTTCCGGCGGCGCTTCCTCGAACGCCGAGTCTTGGCCTTCTTACCCATCGAGCCTCCTTACAGTCGCTCTACACCTCCACGTCTGCCGAACTGGTTATTGAAATGGGACCGTGGCGCTAAGGATACCCCCGCTCACCCGTCATCGTCCGCAACCGGGCCATCGTGGAGTCAGCCACGAGCCTTCGCATCTTGAGCGGCAAGGGCAACGAAGGCACCGGACCCGTAGCGGTGCGTTGCCAGCCGCCAATCGGAGTTGCACACTGGCGGCGCGCTCCTGGCGCAACGCCTCGACTGCGGTAGGATCGAAGAGGGCGATGCCCGCGGACAGTCTTGGCAGCGACCGTCAACCAGCCATCCCGCTCGAATTGCCCCACGCGCTGACGGCCCACCGGCAGGACGCGCGGATGGTGAACATTACCTGAGTGTAGGTAGACGAAGGAGGGCCCTCGTGCCAGGGCTTCAGCCAGCCTACTTCTGAAGCTGCCAGTTCTTGAGTGGACCAGGCCCATTCGAAAAGTCGAACACCTGGACGTTGCCGCAGTACTCGCACTGGAGGACCAGCGACGGCGTATCGGGGTTAAAGGCCAGTCCGTATCGACGCGACATTTGCTCCGCGAAATGTCGCCACTCGCCCGGCGTTTGCTCCGGGCGCGGGTACATTGCGGGGATCCACCAACGAGGGTCCACACGAATCTTGTAATTCCCTCCCCGGCAGTAGTGGCACGGCTGGGGCACGCTGACATCGAGAACGTGTGCGTCCATCGCCATCCTCATAGCTTGTGTTTCTGCGTCTTTCGCTAACTCGTTGCCGTCCCGAAAGAACCGGCGGCCTGGTTCCAGTACGATGGCTCGGTCGAGAAGCTGGTACAAGAGGGCGTGGGCGATGCGCGGCTCTTTGTTGCGGAGATCGAACAGTGGCTCATTGTGCTTCTCCCGCTCGAACCTCTTTCCTGCGAATATCCAGTAGAGGAGTTTCCCCAAGGAGTAAACATCGCCCACCGGAGTCACTTTCTCGGCACGCCCGTCCTCCATCTCGGGCGGCTTGAAGAAGCGGGATCCCACGACCTCTAGGGTTTCGGTTACGCGCTCCCCCTCTGCGTCTTTGAAGAAGCAGAGGCCGAAGTCTGCAATGACGGGAGAGCCATCGTCGGCAAGGAGTATGTTCTCAGGCTTGAGATCGCGGTGGACTACCCCGTGTTCGTGTGCATAGCCGACCGCGCGGCAGATCTCTGCGAAGAACGAGAACTTCTCTGACGGGCTCATTGCCTGGACGTGATCTTGCGTCAGGTGACCCTTTCGGTAGAGCGGCATCACGAGGTAGGGACGCTTGAGGTTCAGGTCATAGGCTTCGATCTGCACGATGTTCGGATGCTTTAGCGAAAGGGCAGCATGGACCTCCTTCGCAAACCTCGGGGCTCGCTCGGGATTGCGGAGTCGCTTGAGGACGCGAGGCCGGGTCCTCTCCTTGTCGCCCTTGTTGTAGGCGATGAACAGGTCGCCCTGGCCGCTTGGCCCACCTACACGTTCAGTGGTCCTGATCCAATCGCCAAAGACGGTCTCGCCTTTCTTGCTCCGAGACTTCCCCATCGTCGGTTGCATCCGTCATCTTACGCTAGGGCATCCTGGATCGATTTCCCTCACGTCGCCAGAAGCCGGGTCGCGGGAGACTAGGCCACCGCCGAGCACGCCTTGGCGCTCTTCAAGCCGTGATCGGAAAATAGGGAGAAAGGAACGTATGGCCGAAACAGAACAGCCCATAGTCAATTGGGTTCCGCCCGAGAAGCCTGAGGGGCACCGCTCCGTGGTCCGGGGCGCTTCAGAGGGTCATCCCCTTCGGGGAGGTCACCCTCACCTGGGATCGTGACCGTTGGCGAGTCACTGGAGCGCTTCCAAAATGGCAGCCACCTCCTACTCTGGAGCTCAACCGCTTCCGATGCCTCGTGAAATTCGAGAGGAAGTGGCCCGCCCCTACGTGCGGCCGGCCTGGGACGACCTAGTTACGGCCCGATTGCCATGGGCTCCGTGGTAGGGTGAGCCGGGAGGCGAGAGGTGAACGAGGCCGAACTGCTGGCGTGGTTTGACCAACTGGAAAAGAAGTGCGATGCCATTCCCGAAGGAGACTTCACCTACCTTCTTCACCCCGTACAGGGCACGGCTTGGCTTGGAGAGGTCCACTCAGCGTTACGTAGCACCTTTCCGCCCGGCCATCCGCTCCTCACAGACTGGATGGCGATCTTCGAGAGAGCGAAGACCTACTTTCAGCCCATGGTTGGACTCGTCTCGCAGCCGTATGCGAAAGACCACATCGCCCAAGCTCGGGGCGTAGTCCAGGCGGCGGCGGCACTCATAAGGGCGGGCCGCCTGACGAGGGTGCTCGATGGGGTTCGAGCCGAAACGGTGTCGGAAGTACTCGACCAAGCCGAGATCGTATTGGCAGCCAAGCAGACCGTGGCAGCGGCGGTCCTAGCGGGTGGCGCCCTGGAGACTCATCTCCTCCACCTTTGCCGCCGGAGCGGCTTCGCCTGGACCGGAGAGGGTTCCATCGCAAAGTACGACCAGGCCGTTGCTCAGGCGCGCAACGCCGGCACCGTCGAGGTCTACCCCACTACGGACTCCAAGGTCATCGGCGGATGGGGAGGGCTGCGGAACGACGCGGCGCACCATCCGACCAACTTCACACGCACCGTTGACGACGTCCGCCGGATGATCGAGGGTATCAGGGAATTCATCGCCCGCGTTCCGTAGCCGCTCATCTGCTACCACTCTGCTACCAAGACAGCCGGCCTCAGCGTGGTTCGCCGGGTCCGGCCTTCGGGTCGGGGTTCGGTTTGGTCTCACTGTCGCAGGCTTTACGGCCTCAGCGGTCTTGCCGGGTCGACCTCGGGACAATTCGCAATCAGGAAGTCGGGGCGTTCGATCCCCCCGCCGTCCACCAACTTACGAAATTGAGAGTGCCCTGGGGTGAGCCAGAGGTAAGCTCTGAACCGCGGCGTCCAAGGCGCGCCTTCGCTTCATTCACGGCTCGACCCGTGGCTCATCTTGGTCCTGGCACTGAGGGCGGGTTTAGCTGCGCCCCCGGCGGCCAGATGAGCTTCAGCTGGTCCTGGTGCAACCAGTCCTCCGTGACCTTCCCACCGAGCAAGCGATCGAGTTCCTTGACCGTGTCGTCCACAACCTTCTTCACAGCGTCGACGTGTACGGGTCTCACGGAGTAGGGATCTCGCGGGATTCTCGTCTGACGGTAGACGATGTCCGTCTCGGTGGCAGGAAAACCCTCCGGTATCTCGTTCCAGTCAAGCGGCACCACTTGCAAGGGACCGGCGATCTTGAGGTACGCCATTCGCGCGTGCTTCGGGTGGAGGTAGTCATTCCGCAGGTCCACGAGTTCTTTGAAGTGGCTCCACGGATACTTGCCCTCATCGAAGGACACACTGCCTCCCGCGAGGAGCGGAAGAAGCCGCCACTTGTCCTTCAATTCGAACCGTTGCTCTCGCTCAAGGAAGAATTCGCGAAGCGGCGAGGACACGAACGCCTCCATCGCGCGGTTGATCAACGCCTCGAGCGAAACAATGTAGAGCACGATGGCTGTGCGCGAAAGCTGGGTCTTCTCGAAGGTGGGCTCCATCTCCGGCTTCGTGGCGATCCCGTGAAGGTAGCCGGCGTCCTGGTAGAGGTAGTGGAAGTTGTTGACCGCCGTGCTGAAGATCTGCGGTTCCGGCGTCTTTCCACCGTTCATAGCCATCCTCCGCCGCTGTCCTGCGATCCAGTACGCGAGCCGTTTCAGTTGCGGTCCAGGCCCACCGAGACCAACCGCGAACCCCGTTTACGCCCAGCGTCGTCATTGCCTTCGAGGGGCCGCCAGTCGTCGTGCCGCGTCGACCTATGGCAGATACACATTCGGACCGGACACCCGTAGCAGACCACGCTCGACCAGCTCGTCGACAACCCCGCCAATGGTCTCTGCAACACCCCCTGATGCCCGCTCAAAGCCGAACACCTCGGAGATCGCGTGTGGCAGCGCTTCTCGCTGGTACCCGAACTGTTCCTCGACGACGTGCAGGACGGCCAGTTCGATCTCTTCGCGCGGTATCCAAGCGAGTGGCCGCGTGATGCCGTCGCCAGGTGTGCGGAAGTCCGCGCATGTCGCGCGATTTCGACGTAGGAAGCCCCCTGCGACCTTCACAGCGTTCGATTGCTCTGCAATGCGAACCGCCCGCTGAATGGTCGCCTTGACGTTCTTCCCCGCCCGGGCGACGCCATTCAGGTCCTTCAGGCGTTCCGTGATCAAGTCGGAATGCATCGGCCCTTCGAATTCAACGACTCTCGTCAGCTGTTCGGCAAGCGCTCGGACGTAGTCGGAATTGAGCAGTAACTCCCGGCTGCCCGAGCCGCTAAACCTCTCGTAGGGCCTCCCGCCTGGATAGCGCCTCGGTGCCGTGGTTGGCGGTGACGCCGGGGATCGCAACGCCCCACTCGGGGTCGGCTCCTCGGCTTGCGCCTTTCGCGGCGCCAAAGCAGGAACGGAGTCGTCCACCGGAGTCTTGATTGCGACTTCTAGCGCCCGAAGGACGCCCGTGATGGCCTGATCGGGACTCCGAAACCAGTCCGTCGACCAAATTCGGTAGAGCCGCCACCCGAGTTCTCTCAGGGCCAGGTGACGCACGAGATCGCGGTCGCGAGCAGTCCTAGCGCTGTGGTAGCTCGCTCCATCGCATTCGATTCCGAGGACGTACTTGGTTGTATCGCGTGGGTCCCGAACCGCGAGGTCGATGCGGTACTCGCTAGTGCCCACCTGCTCGTCGATCGCAAGGCCGCGCGCTCGCAAGGCGGCCGCCACTCCGTCTTCGAAGTCATTTGTCTCGGCATCCGTGGGCAGCGCGACCTCGGCCGGCAGCTCACCCTTGAGTTCGGCGTAGGCAATGTAGTCCCTTAGCGCCGAGGCGCCGCGGTTATTGGGATTGATCCCCGAAAGGTCGTGGCTTCGCATACTGGTGACCAGAATGGTCTGCCACCTCGCTCTGGTGACCAGCACATTAAGCCGCCGCCACCCAGCGTCCTGGTTCAGAGGTCCGAAGTTGTAGCTGATCGTGCCGGTACCGCTCTTGCCGTACCCGACGCTAATCACCATGCTGTCGCGCTCGTCACCCTGAACGTTCTCTAAGGACTTGATGAAGAACGGTTCATCGCCCCGTCGGCCGAGAAGCGGCACGACCGTCGGGTGGCTCGGAAGCAGTTCGTCGATCGACTCTTCGATGGCTTCCCGTTGGTTCGCATTCATCGCCACGACGCCCAGAGACCGTTCCGGATGCTTGTGGAGTTGCTCTACGACCAGCTCGGCAACAACGCGCGCCTCCTGACGATTGGTCCGGCTCTTCCCCTTGTCCCAGATACCATCCGGTACGTAGAGAACCGAAACGCCCTGTCTATCCGACTCCTTTACGGGCGACGGGAACGTGATGAGGGGCTTGTCCCGGTAGAAATAGTGGTTGGAGAACCGGACGAGCCGCTCGTCCCTGCTGCGATAGTGCCAGCGGAGATGCGTCTGTTCGAATACCGGCCAAATCGACACGCACTCGTCGAGCAACGACTCCAGTGGCTCGAGATCCTCCGTTGCCTCCGTTTCGGAGTCCTCATCGAAGATCACTGACGCATCGAAGAAAGATGTCGGCGGAAGCTGGTTCTTATCCCCAGCCACGACAACCTGGCTGCCGCGAAGGATCGCCGGAATTGCTTCGGGGGTGGGAAGCTGCGACGCCTCATCGAACACGACCAGGTCGAACGACATTGAGCCTGGTCGGAGGAAGGTGGAGACTGAGAGAGGGCTCATCAGGAAGCAAGGCTTGAGGGCCTGCAACACGCCGGGAATTTCCCCAAACAGTTTGCGGAGCGGCTTGATTCGCTTTCGCTTTTCGAGTTCCCGTCGCAGGACTGCGACGTCACCCCCGGCGCCGACGGGCTGTGCAGTTGCGACGCGCCTCGCTGGCTCCGAAGCGGCCAGTTTGCACTTCGTGAGACCCGCTTCACGCAGTTGGTCGTCGAGCAAGCGAAATCGGGCGATCAGGTCCTCGCGGTGCGGCCCAGAGAATGCCACGAGTGCTGGCGAGGCGTCGAGGGCTGTATTCGCCCAAGCGACGTAGAAGCGGTGTTCGAAAGCTGTCCGTACAAGGCTGGCCGTAACGTCACCCAGCGCGTCGATGAAGGGCATGAGCCCGAGCGACTGACACCGAGCGAGCGTGTGCTGGAGGACGATCCACTCCTGGAGCTTCGCCATGTTGCCGAGAGCCTCATCGCAGCGAGCAGCAACGGACGGCGTGGACGCTTGTCGGGCGGAGATCCCGTCTGCGAACCCACCAGGCCAGAGGGAATCGATCCGTGTAACGGTTTCGTCAAAAGCGGCCGATGTTCCGAGCGCAGACAGTTCCGCTGCGTTGCGTCGGCCGTCATCTGAGAGCGGCGGGTTTGTCGGGGGGGCTGGCAGCTGGCACGAGTCCAAGGCTGCGCGCAGGTCTGCGGCTGCGCGCACCCGCTTCGCCGCGGCTCTAAACGCCTCGCCTGTGTGTGATCCCCCTGCATCCTGCGAGAGAGCGGTCCCCTTCTCTTTGAACCAACGCTCCAAGCCGACAATGCGGCGGGTCCGAAGGAGGTACGATCTGATCGCATTGAAATCCGTCGCCGCGCCTGGCTGGAGGCCATCGCGCACGATGCGTCGCCATCGCCAATAGGCTGGGCTAAGGACGCGATGCCAACCCTGAAATCGCGTGTCCGCCTGTTGCAGATACTCGAGAGCCTCGCGGGGCGGAACCTTGAACGTTTGCCGGTGCTGAGTCCGCTTGGCTGACAGCTCGTCTGCGTTCGAGGCTGCGCTGTTGAGCAGCGTAATCGTAGAGTACAGCTCTTGTAGATCACGAGTCGCCCAGTTGACTGGCAGCCGGTCGATAGCCGCGACCCTTTCAAGCGCGGGCCCAAGAGCCCTGACGGTCGCATAGGAAAGGGGCTCGGCCGGAATGCCCCAGGTCCGAGTAAAGGTGACGAGCTCAGTCGCGATCTTGCGGACGCCATCGCGAAGGCTGAGCAAGTCATTCTCAAGCGCCTCGCGGTCGACCGGCTTCTTCGGATCAGCAACCGTCAGTCCCCTCCACGGGTGGCCTGCTCGGCCGTCGAACACGGCTGCTTGTGCTGCGAGATCGTCCAGTGCCTCGAGACTTGCCCTGAACAGGGTAGGCGTTGCCTCAAGCGGCTTCCAAGGGAGGGGACCTCGGATGCTGGGTCCATTCCGCAGCTTCTCGATACTGCCGAGCGCTTGGTAGATCGTGAGCTGAAGCGGGGCCCTGGGCGTGTGCAGTTCCCGTACATAGGCATTGAGCTCGTCGCGAATCCGAAGCAACTCACTCAGTGGCTGTTCTGGCTGGCCTTTTAGCGTGTCGTGCGCCCCATCGAGCGTTCGGCGAAGTTCGTCGATGATCTTCGTTTTTCCGGCCTTCGTGCTGTGCGCCTCGAGGCAGAATCGATCAAGGCCCAGACGCTTCAGACGGTCGTGGACAACGTCGAGCGCTGCCATCTTGGCGCTCACGAAGAGAACCCTCTTGTTCTGTCCGAGAGCGTCGGCGATCAGATTGGCGATGGTCTGGCTCTTTCCGGTGCCTGGCGGGCCATGAACAACCAGCGGCCTTCCGCTACGTGCCAGGGTCAACGCCTTGAGCTGGCTGGAATCGGTCATCAGCACCGGAATCGGCACTTGCTCGGGTGTCGGAAGTGAGTCGAGTTGCTCCTCACCGAGAGCCTCAGAAGGCTCTGACACCGAGCCCGCCCTCGCGAGGCCGATCACCAGCGGGTGTTGCAGCGCAACATCGACGAGCTTCCTCAGGTCGTTGTAGAGCACGAGCGATTCGAACGTATAGGTCGACAGCCAGACTTCTTCCTCCACCTGCCAGCCAAGGTCGCGGACGACCGCCTTCAATCCCGCGAAGAGGCCGTCCAGCGTCGTCTCGTTTGGCTCGTCGGGAAGGCTGGGAAGCTGGACCTTGTGACGCTCCCGGAGATAAAGCTCGAGAGCCGGATTGACCTGTAATTCCTCGTCCGAGAGCCGAAGCACCAAAGGCGCGTCAGGGCCCGAGCTCTCCAGCTCGCAGGGGACCAGGCAGAGCGGACTCGTGGACTCCCCCAGTAGGGAGTCGGCCCATTTCAGCAGGCCGAAACTCAGGTGAAGGGTGGTGACGCCGCGCTCCTCGACGGTCGTTCTGGCGTTGTCGAAGATTCTCCTGATGCGCCGCAGGAGGTCTAGTGGCTTGGCGTCGAAGGCGATGTCCCCTGGTTCGATCCTGTACTCCTCCGTCGCAGGCTCACCTTCCACGGGACCGACCTGGGCTGACAGGTCATTCTTCGCAACCTTGACGACCCTCGGCATCTTCAGGTGGGCGTCGTCCTGAAGTACGAGAGTCCTGAATAGGTCGATGCACCCTGGTTCAACGACTCTCAGTTTGCTCACTCGGCTACGGTTGAGCCCGAGCAGGGGATTGGCCCTTGTCAGGTCAAGGAGGCGCTCCTGCCAACGCTTGATCTGCGCCCGGACGCGATCGGTATCGACTCTCGGAGATACCGAGGGGCCTCCCGAAATCGCCATTCGCCGACCTCTTAGGTGGTGCCGGCATGAGGGTGCCAGCCAGGGACGAGGCCGTCAAGGCCCACAGCGGATCGCCAGCACTCGAAACACGGGACGCACGCGCCGCGCCAGCGGCTCGGGTGGGGCTGCGCCGCTGTCACGGCCCCTGCGAGGCGGACAGGGCTGTCTCGGCCAACGCCTCGCATCCTCACCCCCGCGGGCTCCCCTTGATGTGTGGAGCCCGCGGGGGCCGGTCGTTCAGAGTTCCTTCTCGCTGCAACCGAGCCTGCCATGCCGCCGTGAATCGCCTCCCAATGTGTAGAACAACTGAAGAGGATCCGACTGCAAGTTAAACTTTCATCCGCGTTACGCACCCGCGCCGCATGAAAAGCCCTACGATATTGGGGCGCGAGCGCTCGGAGACGTCGCCCCCTTTTGGTACTGCGAGTCCGCAGTTAAACCGAC
>Ga0137380_10001597_pt1 | contig 18555 bp, 17 predicted proteins | sample SagtaG_17_FD_104809 | JGI IMG/M metagenome (GOLD analysis project Ga0137380, IMG submission 104809) | Vadose zone soil microbial communities from Sagehorn Ranch, Mendocino, California, USA - Sage2_L_100_16 metaG | ecosystem: Environmental > Terrestrial > Soil > Vadose zone | place: USA...
CAGCGTGATCGCCAGCACAGGCCTGCCGCCGAGCAGCTGGATGATCTGCATCTCTCTTTCCGGCCCGGCCAGAGGGAAGTCGGGAAAGCCGTCATAGTGCGGGCGGGAGGGGGCGTGCTGCAGCACGATGCCGTCCGGACGGGCGCCCGCCATGATCTCGAACCCGCCCGGATAGGCCGGGTGCGTCAGGCAACCCTGTCCCTCCACGACGATGACGTCGGGTCTCTCCTCCCGGAAGGCCCGCAACACCTGGTGCTCGATCTCGCCCGAGACGAAGTCGTTCACCAGGCTGTCCATGATCAACCCGTAGCGCGCGCCCTGCATCCAGGAGGTCTGTCCGGTGCCCACCACCACCGCGCGGCAGCCGGTCGCGTTGAGCGCCTGCACGAGACGCACGGTGGTCGTTCTCTTGCCGACGCCCGAATCGGTTCCGAGCACCGCCAGACGGACCGAGGTCACCTCCAGGATGCGGCCGGTGAAGGCGTGCATCGCTTCGCGCGGGGGGGTGCGGCGGACATCGCGGATTCGCGCGCCGCCCTTCGCCGCCGTGGCTGCGAACTCCGGATCGTCCCCCAGGATCTCATGGAGTCCGGAATCAACACCGATCCCGAGGCCGAGCGCGCGGCCAATCGCCGGGCGGAGGGCGGGCGGGAGGACCCCGCCGTGCGTGGCGACGCCCACCACGAGGTAGTCCGGGCGTCGACCGGCCAGGCGGACGGCCTCGTCCAGGTCGGTCACGATCGGTATGCCGGCCGGCCGGCCGTCGAGGACCTCGCCGGCGTCCCGCCCGGCCATCCCGCTGTCGATGACCGACAGCACCCGGTAGCGCTCCGTGTGACGGACCAGACCGTGCGCGGTCTTGCCCTCGGACGTGCCGAAGGCCCCCTCGCACAGCACGATCGCCGTTCCCTCCGGGCCCTCCGCGCTCATGACCCGGGACTGTAGCACAGGTGAAAGTCCAGACGGGACGCGTCCTTGACGGGCTTTCTAGGCTTGCCCTAATATGCCGGCATGGTCACCGGCTTCAACACCGACGTGCAGCATGGCGGCAAGACGTACCACGTCCAGACGGAAGACAAGGGGCTGCAGAACCCGATCATCGAAACGCTCATCTACGTGGGTGGGGAGATCCTCGCCGTGCGCCGCACCTCCTACGCCGACCTCCTCTCGAAGGGCGTCAGCCAAAAGGAGATCTCCGAGCGCATCGAAACGCAGCACAACCGCATGATCGTGGACATCCGGGGGGGGCGCTACGACGGCGGCAAGGTCCGGCCGTTCGGAGAGGGGATCATCTCCAGCAAGAGCTTCGACGAAGTCGTTCTGGACTGGCTCCGGTCGCAGGCGACGACGGAGCGGATCGAACTTCACATGATCGGCTCGGACGGTTTCGTGGAGGGCGCGAGGGCGCGTCTGGAGCTCTTCGTCAGCCGGGTCTCGACGGGCGAGGGGATCGCCGGGGCCAAGGTGAAGGTGAGACTCATCAGCACCGTGGACAAGCCCAGGACCCTGGTCGAAGGCAGGACCGACGCCACCGGGCAGGTCTCCCTGGGCTGCGCGCTGCCGGTTCTGGAGGGAGGAACGGCGGCGCTGATCATCCAGGCCTCCATCGGCAAAGAGAGCGGGGAGATCAAGCAATTGATCAGGAAGCCGGCGCGCAAGGCCGCCAGCTGAGCGTGGCCTCGAACGTGACCATCGTGCTCAACGGCGAACCCCGGGGGGCCCCGGCGGGGGAGACTCTCCTGGCCCTTCTGGAGACGATCGGGGTCGCCCCCGGTCGGGCGGCGGTCGAGTTGAACGGCCGCGTGGTCCGCCGGGACGATTACCCGCGTCTGGCCCTGCGCGACAACGACCGCGTCGAAGTGGTCCAGCTCGTCGGAGGCGGTTGATGAAAACCGAGACGCTCACGCTGGGAGGACGCAGCTTTCCGTCCCGGCTGATCGTCGGAACGGGAAAGTACCCCGATTTCGACGTCATGCGACTGGCGATCGAGGCGTCCGGCGCCGCGCTGGTGACGGTGGCCGTGCGTCGTGTCGATCTCTCGAAGCGCGGAGGCGGCAAGTCCCTGCTGGACTACCTCGACACCGGGAAGGTGACGCTGCTTCCCAACACGGCGGGCTGCTCGACGGCCGACGAGGCCGTGCGCATCGCGCGGCTGGGGCGCGAGGCAGGTCTCTCCGAGCTCGTCAAGCTTGAGGTGATCGGCGACGAGACGACCCTGTTCCCCGACAACGAAGGGCTGCTCCAGGCCACCCGGGTCCTGGTCAAGGAGGGTTTCACCGTCCTGCCTTACACCAACGACGATCTGGTCGTGGCGAAGCGGCTGCGCGACGCCGGAGCCGCCGCCGTCATGCCGCTGGCGGCGCCGATCGGCTCGGGTCTCGGGATCCAGAACGCCGTCAACCTGAGGCTTCTCCTGGACGAAATCCGCGATCTTCCCGTCATCGTGGACGCCGGGGTCGGGACGGCGTCGGACGCCGCCATGGTCATGGAGATGGGCGCCGACGGTGTCCTGATGAACACCGGCATCGCCGGCGCCGGTGATCCGGTCAAGATGGCCCGGGCGATGCGGCTGGCTGTGGAGGCCGGCCGGCTCGCCCGCGAGGCGGGCCGCATCCCGAAGAAGCTCCACGCCACGGCGAGCAGCCCGGTCGAGGGCCTCCTCCGTCAGGACCCCTGAGGACGGTGGCGCTCCCGGACGGCCGCCCGGGCCTCTTTCTCCTGATCCTTCTCCTTGATCGCCTGCCGCTTATCCCATAGCTTCTTCCCCTTCGCCACGGCGATCTCGACCTTGACGCGGCCCCTGGACAGATAGAGGCGGAGCGGCACCAGGGTCTGCCCGCCGCTTCTCGTCTTTTGCCCCAGCTTCAGGATCTCGTCCCGGTGCAGCAGGAGCTTGCGGGGGCGCAGCGGGTCGTGGTTGGCGTAGCCACCGTGCGAATAGGGAGAGATGTGGCAGTTGTGCAGGAACACCTCATGTCCGTCGACGCGCGCGAACGCGTCCTTGAGGTTCGCCTTGCCCTCGCGAAGCGATTTGACCTCCGTCCCGAGCAACGCGATGCCGGCTTCACGGCGCTCGCCGATGAAATAGTCGTGGAACGCCTGGCGGTTGGTCGCCAGGACGCGCTCGCCGGGCTCCTTCGGCTTCGGGCTCATTCCTCGGCGTCCGTCCTGTCCCGCAGCAGCTCGCGGTAGACCTCACGGCGCGACAACCCGGTCTCGCGCGCCACGCGGCGCATCGCCTCCTTGCGATCCACGCCGGACTCGATGAGACGCCGCACCCTGCGGGCGACTGCGTCCTCCGGACCGGTCCCCGCGGCGCACACGGCGGCGCCCGCGGGCGGCGCATCGTTCCCCGGCCCCGCCACCAGGAAGGCGACCTCGCCCCTGACCCGGCGGCCCGAGAAATCGGCGCGGATTGAGCTCAGGGTGCCGGCGTGGAACTCCTCGTGGATCTTGGTCATCTCCCTTCCGAGGACGGCCTCGCGATCTCCCAGGATCTCAATGGCGTCGCCGAGCGTCGCGACCAGCCGCTGCGGCGATTCGAAGAAGAGCAGGGGCCGCGGCTCGGCCCGCAGGCCCTCGAGGGCGCGCCGCCGCTCCCCCTTGCGGTGCGGGGGGAAGCCGATGAACGTGAAGGTCCCGATCTTCAGGCCGCCGACCGACAGGAGCGTGGTGACGGCGGAGGGACCGGGAACCGGAATGACCCGGTGCCCCGCGCGGCGGGCGGCGTTCACCAGGAGCGCGCCCGGATCGGAGATCCCCGGGGTCCCGCCGTCGGTCGCCAGGGCGATGCGCTCCCCCCGGTCCAGCCGTCGGAGAATCTCCGGCAGACGGCGCGCCTCGTTGAACTTGTGGTAGCTGATCATCCTCGTCGAGAGACCGTGACGGGCCAGGATGGTCCCGGTGCGGCGCGTGTCCTCGCAGGCGACCAGATCGCTCCCGGCGAAGGCGTTCACGGCCCGCGGCGACAGGTCGTCCAGGTTGCCGATCGGCGTCCCGACCACGTAAAGCGTGCCGCGCGGATCGCTGCTCCGGCTCAGGGGGATTCTCCCGGACCGACTAGCGGACCCAGTCGCGAGGGTAGCGGACCGGCATCCTCACCCCGCTGCGCCATCACGCGCAGAGAGTAAGCCCCCCCGGACGCACTGTCAACGACGGCCGGCTGCAGTGGAGCGCGCGCGGGCCGCGGCTTGCGGGTGGGCGGCGCGGCCGGTATAATGCGCCCGCCGGTCATACCCCCGACCGGAAACGGCTGCTCAGACGAGGACCCTTCCGGATGATTCCCGCGACCCAGCTGCGCTCGGGCATGGCGATTCTTCACGAGGGGAATCTCTGCCGGGTGCTGAGCGTCCAGCGCATCACGCCCGGCAACTGGCGGGGCATGGTGCAGACCAAGCTGCGCAATCTCAAGACCGGCAACAGCTTCGAATACCGGTTCCGCTCGGAGGACCGCGTCGAGAAAGCGGACCTCGAGGAACACGAAATGGAGTTCCTCTATGCCTCGGGTGAGGACTACCACTTCATGAACACCGAGACCTACGAACAGGTGGCCATCACGAGGGAGGATCTCGGGGATGCGGTGCGCTACCTCGTCCCCAACACCAGGGTGATGGTGGAGTTCTACGAGCATCGCCCCGTCGGAGTCGAGCTGCCGGTCACCGTCGACCTGCGCGTGGTCGAGACCGCGCCGGGAATGAAGGGGGCGACCGCATCCAACAGCGGCAAGCCGGCCATACTCGAGACGGGGCTCCAGGTCATGGTGCCCCAGTTCATCGATGTGGGGGAGCTCGTGCGCGTCGACACCGCCGAGGGGAAGTACCTGGAGCGCGCGAAGTAGCGCCGCCGGTGGCCGGCATCGTCAGGCTCGCCCGCCTGCGGGACCAGGGGCGCATCTTCTACGCCGTGCTCGAGGACGGGGAACGCCTCCGGGAAATTGCCGGCGATCCCTTCGAGGGCGACCCGTTCCATCCCGAAGCGGGGGCCTCCGGGGCCGGCCGCCCCGCGGGCGGACTGGCATGGCTGCCGCCCTGCAGGCCCTCCAAGATCATCGGCGTCGGCCGCAACTACCGAGACCATGTCGCCGAGCTCGGGCACTCCGTGCCGTCGGAGCCCCTCCTGTTCCTGAAGCCGCCTTCATCCCTGCTGCCGCACGGAGGGGTCATCCGCCTGCCGTCCGGCAGCCGGCGGGTCGATTTCGAAGGTGAGCTGGGTGTGGTGATTGGCCGCGAGGCGCGACGGGTCCCGGAGGCAAGCGCCCTCGACCACGTCCTCGGATACGCCTGCGTCAACGACGTCACGGCGCGCGACCTGCAGGTGAGGGATGTGCAGTTCACGCGGTCCAAGGGGTTCGACTCGTTCTGTCCCTTCGGCCCCTGCATCGCGATCGGCCTGCGCCCCGACGATCTCGTGGTCGAAACCTTGGTGAACGGCGTGCGCCGGCAGTCGGCCCCGGTGTCGCGCCTGATCTTCGGTATTCCGCGCCTGATCAGCTTCGCCTCGGACGTCATGACCCTGCTGCCGGGAGATCTGATCGCCACGGGCACCCCCGAAGGAGTCGGGCCGCTGGAACCCGGCGACGAGGTCACCGTATCAATAGAAGGAGTCGGACAGCTGACCAACCGAGTGGAGGGGTAGCGGACGCCCGATTCCGGTCGCTTCGCCGCAGTGGGGCGCTATAATCCGCGAGCGGTGGTTCCATGCGGTGATGACCTCTCCGCCGCTCGACACCCCGGAGGAGATCCATGGCTCTGTTCGTCCTGCCGTTGTTCCTGGCCGTCGTCGCCCTGGCGGTCGTCGCCCTGTACAACGGTCTGGTTCTTCTCAGGAACCAGGTCAGGAATGCCTGGCAGCAGATCGGAGTGCAGCTGAAGCGGCGGCACGACCTCATCCCGAATCTGGTCGAGGTGGTGAAGGACTACATGGGGTACGAGCAGGAGACGCTCGAAAAGGTCGTTCGGGCGCGCAACCAGGCGATCCAGGCGACCGGCGTGCAGGGAACGGCGGCGGCGGAGGGGGCGCTCACCGGCGCGCTGCGCTCGCTGTTCGCCGTGGTCGAGGCCTACCCGCAGCTCAAGGCGAACGAGAGTGTCTCCCGCCTTCAGGAGGAGCTGACCTCCACCGAGAATCGCATCGCCTTCGCTCGCCAGTTCTACAACGACATGGTGATGCGCTACAACACCCGGCTGCAGGTGTTCCCGACCAACATGCTCGCCTCGCTATTCGGGTTCAAGCAGGAGACGTACTTCGAGACCCCGGCGGAGGAGCAGCAGCCGGTCAAGGTCGACCTGAGGTAGTGCCGGTCATGCCGTCCGCCGCCTGCCCGAGGTGCGGCTTCAGCAACTCCGCCGCGCGGAACGCCTGCGAGCTGTGCGGGACGTCTCTGCAGAGCGGGGGGGTCACCGCGGTGCTCGCCGCGGGCAGGCGCGATTTCTACAGCGAGCAGGCTTCCAACACCCGACGCTCGGCGGCGCTCCTGATCGGCTTCCTTCTGCTGGTTGTGGCGGTGGCGTGGGTTCTGGGCGAGCTGGGCGGAATGGGACCCGCCGGCGTTCTCTTCGGACTCGGCTTCGGATCGATCGGCGCCGCGTCCGCGTACTATTCCGGGGACCGTATCGTGCTGGCGGCCAGCCACGCAGCGGAGGTCGGCGCGGACAGGGAGCCCGTGCTGCACAACGTCGTCGAGGAGCTGTGTCTGGCCGCGGGGCTGCCGAAGCCGCGCCTTTATGCCATCGAGTCGGAGGCACCCAACGCCTTCGCCACCGGGCGCGATCCGCAACACGCTTCCGTGGCGGTGACGCGCGGGCTCCTGCGCAAGATGAGCCGGGAGGAGCTGCAGGGAGTGCTGGCACACGAGATGAGCCACGTCCGCAACCTGGACGTGCGCTTCGCGACCCTGGTCGGCGTTCTGGTCGGGACGGTGGCCCTGCTGTGCGACTGGTTCTGGAGATCGTGGAGGTTCCGCCGGGGAGGCCGGTCGGGGAGCGCGGGAGCGCTCCTCCTGGTCCTGGCGATCCTCCTCGCCGCGCTCGCCCCCGTGGCGTCGGTGCTCATCCAGATGGCGATTTCGCGCCGGCGGGAGCTCCTGGCGGACGCCACCGGCGTCGAGCTGACCCGCAACCCGCGCGCCCTGGCATCGGCCCTGCGCAGAATCTCCGCCGACCCGGAAAGCCTGGAGGCGGCCAACCGGGCCACGCAGCACCTCTACATCGTGAACCCGCTGAAGTCGTCCGGCATGGATTCATCGGCCCTGTTCAGCACCCACCCGCCCATCGAGGCCCGAATCCGCATCCTCGAGTCGATGGCGTGAGAAGGGCGGGCCTGGCGTTCGCTCTGGCCTTGTGTCTCGCAGGAACGCACGCGGTCGTCGCGCAGCGGGTCGCCGGGGCCGCCGGCTTTCCTCTGGATGACGCCTGGATTCACGCCCGGCTGGCGCGCAACCTGGCCGAGGGACGGGGCTTCAGCTTCAACCCGGAAGAACCCGCGGCGGTCTCCAGCGCCCCGCTCTGGACTCTCCTCCTGTCCGTCCCGGCCGCCGCCGGAATCCCATTTCCATGGGCGGCGTACCTGGCCGGAGCGGCGGGGGCGGCGACGCTGTCGCTCCTCGGCTTCCGGCTGGCGGAGCGCGCCACGGGCGACAGGCAGGCGGCCCTTCTCTGCGGCGGCCTGCTCCTCGGAACGCATCCCTTCCCCTGGTCGATCGCGTCCGGGATGGAGCCGGGTCTCGCCGCCGCGCTGGTCCTCGCCACGCTCCTGGCGGCGCTTTCGGGTCGTGGCGGGATCGGGTTCCTCCTGGCGTCCGCCGCCGGCCTGGCACGGCCCGAGCTGTGTCTCATGCCGGCGTTCGTGCTGCTCGACGCCCTCGGCCGTGTCCGGCCGCCCGGTCCGAGCAGGATCGCCCGGCTGGGTCTGGCGGCCCTGGCGGCCACCGCCGCCCCGTTCCTGATCGACAGACTCCTGACGGGCCGGTATGTGTTCGCCTCCCTCGCGGCCAAGGTGGGGCGCCACGGCGTCATCGCGGCGTTCAGAGAGGGGAGGGCGGACCTGGCGCCGTCGATCCTTGCCGTCAATCTGCCGATCTACCTCGTGCCGCTGCTCCGTGGCCTGGCCCGTGACAACGTCGTCCTGCTCGCCCTGGCGCCCATCGGGATGTGGCTCCTGGCGTCACGCGGGCGGCGCAGCCACCTTCCCTGGATGGTGTTCATCCTGCTCCCGTCCGCCATGGCGGTGCTCGCCCCGTTCGGAGGCCCGGAGTTCCACGAGCAGCGCTACATCGGCCCGGTCGTGGCGATGGTCGTCGTCGCCGGGTGCGTCGCCTGGGCCGCGCTTTCGACCCGGCCGCGCCTGCGGGGGCTGCGATTCCCGGCCCTCGTCCTGGTGGCGGCGCTGTCGGCGTGGGGGAGCGCGGCGGGGCTCCTGCGGTACGCCCGCGAGGTGAAGAACATCAACGACATGCAGGTGAAGGTCGGACGCTGGCTCCTGGAACGCCCCGGAGGGCCCGGAACGATTGCCGCCAACGACATCGGGGCGATCGGCTTCGTCACTCGATCCCCCATCCTCGACCTGACCGGCCTCGCAACGCCGGAGGTGATCCCGTACCTGCGGCGACCGGCGGCGCCGGGCTCCTCGAACCGCGGCTGGAACGGTGCGAGCGAAAGCGGTCTTCTCGAATTCCTGCATGCCCGCAGGCCCGACTACGTCGCCGTCTTTCCCGGCTGGTATCCCAGCCGGTTCTTCCGGGAGGGTCTGGGGCAGGAGGTGTTCCGGGTCGACCTCGACGACAATGTGATCTGCGGCGACCGCAGCATGATCGTCTACCGGCCGGAGTGGGACGGGCCAGAAGCCCTTCGCGGCGGGGGATCAGGCCGGTGACGTGGTCGTCCTTCCCGCGGGGCCTGGGCGGACCGCCGCGGGGCGCGCCGGAGCCTGCGGGACGGGAGAGGCCGGGCGGGCGCGCGCGAAGCAGGCGAGCGCCTCGTCCCGCCGTCTCAGTTTGAGCAGGGCGGTCCCCAGAAGAGCGTGGGCGAGGTGGAAGGCCGGCGCGACACCGGCCGCCGCGCGGTAGTGCGCGGCCGCCTCGGAGAAGCGCTTCTGCCGCATGGCGAGCGCGCCCAGTCGCATGGGGGCCCAGAGGGATCGGGGGTTGTCGTCCAGAATTGCCAGGTACTCCTGGCGGGCCCGCGCCAGCGCCCCGCGCCGCTGCCAGTACTCGCCGGCCGACAGGCGCAGGGCGTAGCAATCGCCCACGATCTCGCGCTGCCGCTCGAATTCCTCCGGTCCATAGGCCGCCGCGCGGCCGACGCCGCGCAGAGTCGACTTCAGGGTGCGGACCGATCGCCGGGTCCAGGAGTCCTGGCGCGCGTAGTAGGCCTCCCGGCGGTCCCGCACCCAGTAATCGTCCGTGAGATCGCCGCGCTCCTTGGCTTCCGCGCTCAGTGCCGTTCCCGGGTAGATGGTCAGCGGCGAGACCAGCCCGTCGTGCGGGCGGATCTCCCTGATCAGACGCTCGGTCGAGGCCAGATCCTCGTCGGTCTCGGAATCGATCCCGGTGATCAGGTAGATCGACAGCCCCAGCCCGACGCGTCGGGTGGCGTCCGCCGCGGCTCGCACCTGGTCGACCGTGATCCCCTTGTTCAAACGCAGCAGCATGCGCGGCGAGCCCGACTCGACGCCATACTGGATGTGCGTGCAGCCGGCGCGGCGCATCCAGGCGAGACGTTCCTCGTCGACGGCGTTGACGCGGGACTGACAGTCCCACAGGAGGTCGATGCGGCTGTCGATCAGGCCGCGGCAGAAATCGACGACTCGTTTCTTGTTCACCGTGAACGTGTCGTCGCGCACCGACACGTAGACCACGCCGTGCTTCTCGCGGAGCAGGCGCACCTCGTCGATCATGTTGCCCGCCGATCGGAAACGCAGCCCGCGCCCCCAGAAGGCGGGGGAGGAGCAGAACGTGCAGGCGGCCGGACAGCCGCGCGACGTGATGACGAACTCGAACTGGCTGACCGGGTCGACGCCGATCGTCGCCGGATCCGCGCAGGGATGGGGAAGCGTGTCGAGGTCCGTGATCACGGCCCGCTCGGCCGTGTCGACGAATCGTCCCGCCGGCGCCGGGACGTCGGCTGAGGGGGCCCCGTCTCCGGCGGCGCGGGCGGGCTCCCGGAAGGTCACGCCGGAGATCGACGGCAAGGACCTCTCCAGATCGCCGCGCCCGCAGGCCCGCACCAGATCGAGCATCGTCTCCTCACCCTCGCCGCGCACGACGACATCGAGCTGAGGATAGTGTTCGAGGAGATGGTGCGCCAGGTGGGAGGCGTGCGGGCCGCCCGCCACGACGAGGCAACGCGGGTTGGCGGCGCGCGCCAGGGCCGCCAGGCGCATCGCCTCGTGACGGTTGAACGTGAAGACCGAGACGCCCAGGACGTCGGGACGCTCTTGCTCGAGGAAGCGGGCGGTACGGATCCATGACCAGGAGCTGCAGTTGAGCACGCGCGCGTCGTGCCCCGCGCGCCGCAGGACCGCGTTGATGGACCCGAGGCCGAGGGGCGTGAAGCGGGAATAGAACTCCATCCTCCCGAGGTCATGGCAGGTGTAGGCGAGAAGGATCTTCACGCGCTCCTCCTGGCCTTGCCGGCGGCCATCGCATCCGCCTTTCCTTCCGGCTCCCAGGATTGACGGCGAATCGTAGCACGGGGAGCGCCTCGGAAACAATGCAAGTGCCCCGTTTTCTTTACTTTGGGAAATTCATTTGTTAGCATGACAGGCGCTTCGAAGATCTCGAGGAGCGCGGGGAGCCATCATGATCCGCAGGCCCGCCGTGGCCGGGCGGTTTTATCCGTCCGACCCCGAAGCGTTGAGACGAGACCTGGTGGCGCTGACCCGGGGCAGGGTTCCGCTCCCTGGGCCTCGAGGCATGGCGGTCGTGGTTCCCCACGCCGGCTACATCTACTCGGGGCGAATCGCGGCGGCAACCTACACGGCGGTGCGCCTGCCGCGGCGGGCGGCGATCCTCTGCCCCAACCAGACGGGCCTGGGAGAGTCGATCGCGGTGAACGACGAGGGGGAATGGGAGACCCCGCTGGGTCGTGTGCCGGTCGACACGCCCCTGGCGCGGGCCATCCTGCAGCGCTGCCGGCAGGCGCGCGTCGACGCGGCGGCCCACAGCCGGGAGCACTCGCTGGAAGTCCAGCTGCCGTTCCTGCAGCACCTTGTCGGCCACGTCCGCTTCGTGCCGATCTGTGTCGGGACGCTCCACCTGCCGGACCTCCTGGAGCTTGGACGCGCGGTCGCCGAGGCGGTCGCCGACGATGCGGAGGAGGTCCTGCTGATCGTCAGCAGCGACATGTCCCATTACGTGCCCGCGGCGGTCGCCGACGAGCAGGACCATAAGGCGATTGAGCGCATGCTGGCGATCGATCCCGAGGGGCTCCACCGCGTCGTCCTTCGGGAGGACATCAGCATGTGCGGCGTCGCCCCTGCCGTCGCCGGCCTGGAGGCCGTCAGGCGGCTCGGGGCCGGGCGGGGTCGCCTGGTCGCCTATGGTCACTCGGGCGAGACGACCGGCGACCTTCAATCGGTCGTCGGGTACGCCGGCGTCGCGATCACGTGAGCCCGTCCGGGTCATGGGCATGACCGGGCGCGGGCCCTCCCGGTTCCCACCCGGAATCCGCCGGACCGGCAGGCACGCTCCGTCCAGGTTGGCGCTCGGCGTGCTGTGCGCGGCGGCCGTGTGGGGATCGATCGGGGCGAAACAGGAGCGTCCCGCCCCGGCGACGCCACCGGCCCCGGAGCGGCAGCGCAAGTTCGTCAGCGAGGGGACGGGCGGGAAGACCCTCGAGATCGCCGCCGGACCCGGGTCGATCATCGGCAAGGACGAGCTGATCCTGAAGGAGTACGTCGACATCAAATACGGCGACACCCGTCTGCAGGCGGACTTCGTCCGTTACGTGCCATCGACCAAGGACGTCACGGCGCTGGGCAACGTCATTCTCGACCAGGGAACCTCGCGGCTGACCGCGGAGAAGCTCACCTACAATCTCGACGCGGAAACCGGCGTGTACTACAACGCCCGCGGCTACGCGGAGCCGTCGTACTACTTTGAAGCCCAGCGGGTCGAGAAAATCTCCAAGGACGAGATGGTCCTGTACGACGCGACCTTCACCGCCTGCACCCAACCGGTCCCTTACTGGAGCTTCAAGGTCGGTCACGGACTGATCCGCCAGGACGACTACGCGTACCTTCACAACCTGAGGTTCAAAGTCGGCCACGTCGTGGTGTTCTACACGCCGTACCTCGTCTGGCCGGTCAAGTCCGACAGGGCCTCGGGCCTGCTGTTCCCGGAGTTCGGCTTCTCCCGGCGCAGCGGCACGGTGATCAGCAACGCGCTCTACTGGGCGATCCGCCGCAACATGGACGCGACCTTCTACCTCGACTACATGTCACTCGCGGGCTACGGCAACGGCCTGGAGTACCGCTACGTCCCGAGCGAGAACGGACGGGGATATCTCACCGGGTACTTCATCCGCGACCAGATCGCCAAGCAGCAGCACCTGCCGGGTGTCCCGATCGACCGGTGGGTTATCAACTTCGGCCATAACCAGGCATTCGGGGACGGCTGGCATCTCGTCGCCAACGCGAACTTCATCAGCGACTTCAACTACTACCGCGACTTCGAGCGCGATCTGCGTCTATCGACCAATCCGCAGGCGGTCAGCAACCTGTTCGTGACCAAGACGTGGGGGTTCTCTACGCTGAACCTGACCGGGGAGAGACGGGAGCAGCTCCTCAACGAGGAGGAAACGATCACCCGATGGATCGAGCCGAAGATCGAGCTGCGCGGGCGGCGGCAGCGCCTGGGGGACTCGCCTTTCTTTCTCACGCTCGATTCGTCCGCCGACTACTTCAACAAAGGCACGCCGAACGCGCAGTACGGCCGCTTCGACCTGTTCCCCGTGTTTTCGTCGCAGCTCTCTCCGGTGCCCTGGCTCGATGTGAACGCGAGCCTGGGGTACAGGGATACCTACTACACGAAGAGCCAGAGCGCCGACATTATCGACGAAGCCTTCAACCGGCACCTCTATCAGGGCGGCCTGACTGTGATCGGGCCGAAATTGAGCCGGGTGTTCGACCGTCCGGACTCGAGCTTTTCGCCGCAGTACAAGAGCACCATCGAGCCGCAGATCCAATACTCGTACCAGTCGCGCGTCACCGACCCCGACCGCGTCGTCCCGTTCGACGAGATCGACGTGATCAACGCCAACAGCGACCAGGTGACGTACTCCCTCGTCACCCGTCTGTTCGCAAAGCGGCCGGTCGGGGGGACGGAGGAGCTCGGCGCACTCTTCGGTCCCGCGAACGCGAGCTTCGTGAGCGGCGGGCACTACGATCCCTATGCCAAGCTCCGCGAGGCCCTGCGCAAGAAGCAGGAAGAGCAGAAGAAGGCGGGGGAGGAGGGCGGCCAGCCGCCGGCGGCGACCGGGGAGGAGAAAAAGCGCCTCAGCACGGTGGAGATCGCCACGCTCGAGTTCAGCCAGGACTACTCGTTCCTGGGGCCGCTCAGCGTCTCGACCGCGCTGGGCTCCCTGACCGAGCCGTTGCAGAGCAACTTCGGCCCCATCCGGGGGACCCTGCGGGTCAACCCCTCCATTCACACCAGCCTCGACGTGCGGAGCTCGTACGACATCCTGTTCCGGGAGATCCGCGACGCGAGCCTGAGCGCCAACTTGAGAAGCATCAAGCGCGGGTTCCTCGACCTCACCTGGTCCATGAGTCGTGACCTGGAGGGTCGCGCCCTTCTGGCCAGGGGTCTCGCCTTCTCTCCGCCGTTCGACCAGAACCAGATCGGCCTCCAGGGCGAAACGAATTTCCTCGACCGGCGCTTCCTGGTCGGCATGCAGACGAACTACGAGCTGGGCAGCGTCGCCCCCGGTGAGCCGCGCCTGCGGGACCAGCGCTACCGGTTCGGCTACAACACCCAGTGCTGCGGGTTCCAGCTCGAGGTCCTCAACCGCAACTTCGTCGGCTCCAGCAACCGCGAGTTCCGTTTCCTCATCAATCTCAAGGGCGTGGGGAACGTGGTCGACTTCCAGTCGGGTTCGGCGGGCGCCCTGCCCGGGACCTACCCGGGGATCGTTCCGTGAGGGGCGGCCCGGCCTTCGTTCCCCTGGTTCTGGGGGCCGGGGGCATGCTGGGGCGCGCCGTCGTCCAGGTCCTGGATCGGGCCTTCCCGGGGACGGTCTCGGCCACACGGGCCGAGGTCGACGTGACCGATCGTTTTCGGCTCGAGTCCGAGCTCGAAAGGCTGCGCCCCGACGTCGTGATCAACTGCGCGGCCTACACCGACGTGGACGGCTGCGAGACCGATCCCGGCATGGCGCGGCGCGTGAACGTCGAGGGCGCCGAAAACGCGGCGAGCGCCGCTTCGGCGGCGGGGTGTCCGATCGTGCACATCAGCACCGACTTCGTGTTCGACGGCCGGAAGAGCGCCCCCTACACCGAGGAGGACGCCCCGGCGCCGCTCTCGGAGTACGGGCGCAGCAAGCGCGCCGGGGAGGAGCGGGTGGCGGCGGTCGCCGCGGACCATCTCATCGTCCGCACGTCGTGGTCGTACGGCGCCGGCCGCGCCCATTTCGTCGACGCCATCCGCTCGCGCGCCGCGAACGGCGGCCCCCTCAAGGTCGTCGACGACCAGTTCGGTTCGCCCACCTATGTCGTCGATCTGGCGCGCGCGCTGTACCACTTGATCCTGCGCGAGGCCCGGGGTCTAGTGCATTTCGCCAATGCGGGCATCTGCTCCCGGCACGACATGGCCGGGCTGATTCTCAGGACGTGCGGCTTCCATGACGTGCCGCTCGTGCCGATCCCGACGTCCGACGCCGGGCGGATCGCGGTGCGGCCCTCCTATTCGGCCCTCGACACCTCCCGCTACACGCGCCTGACGGGGGAGACGCCGCGCCCATGGCAGGAGGCCCTGATCGAGTACCTCCGCGACGGCCCTGGCGCGGCGGCGGGTGCATGAAGGTCCTCATCACGGGAGCCACCGGCTATCTCGGCGCGCACGTCGCCGCGCGGCTGGCAGCGGCCGGCCACGCGGTGAGGGCGCTGGTCAGACCGGGGAAGGAGGGCAGGCTGCCGCCCGGCTGCCGTCCGGTGGCCGGCGACGTGCTCGACCCGATCTCCGTCGAGCAGGCGCTCGCCGGCTGCGACGCCCTGGTGCACATGGCCGCCCTCGTCAGGATGTGGGCGAGGGATCGGCGCGGGTTCGACCGGGTGAACGTGGAAGGACTCGCGGCCGTGCTGCGCGCGGCAGAAAAATCAAGCGTCCGCCGGGTGCTCTACACCTCGACGATAGCGGCGCTCGGCCCGACCGGGCCGGAGCCTCGGGACGAAGCGCACGAGCGAGCCGAGTTTGATTTCCGCACCGACTACGAGCGCAGCAAATGGGTGGCCGAGAGGGTGGCCGTCGAGCGGGCGCGCGACGGCGCGCCCCTGGTCATCGTCTATCCGGGAGTGGTCTACGGCCCGGGCGCCTCGACCCAGGGCAACCTGCTGGATCGGCTCCTCAGGGAGTACCTCGCGGGCCGGCTCAAGACCCGCCTCGGCCGGCGCCCGACGCGCATCTGCTACGCTTTCGTCGACGACGTCGCCGAGGGGCACCTTCTGGCGCTGGAGAGAGGATCGCCCGGCAGGGGATATATCCTCGGAGGCGAGAACGTCACGCAGGACGAGCTGTTCACGCTCCTGCACGAACTGACCGGGATCCCGCCCCCGCGCCGCGCGATTCCGTTCTGGGTGGCGGAGGGCGCCGGAAAGGCTCTTCGCGCCTGGGCCAGGATCGGCGGGGCCCCTCCCGCGTTCACCGACGGCGCCATCGCGACGTTCCGTTATCACTGGGCCTACTCGAGCGGGCGGGCCATGGGGGAGATAGGGTACCGGTTCACCGCGCTGCGCGAGGGACTCCGGCAGACACTTCTGGCCCTGCGCGGCGAACGGGCCGATGGCGCCGCCGGAAGGGCGTGAGAGGGGGCGATGCGAAGAACCGGCGAAACGGGGCGCCGAGCGGTTCATTTCGCGGTCGGCGGGCTGGCGTTTCTGTTGCGGGACTTGACGCCCTTGCAGGCGGCCTGCGCGGCTGGCGCGGCGATCCTGTCCAACGTCTTCGTCCTGCCGCGCGTTGCTCCCTCCCTGTTCCGAGGCGAGGAACGCCAGGAGCCCTGGCGGTCGGGCGTGGTGATCTACCCCGTCGCCGTCCTGCTGCTCGTCCTGCTGTTCCACCGCCACATGGAGGTGGCGGGAGCCGCCTGGGGGATCATGGCGGCGGGTGACAGCGCCGCGGGTCTCGTGGGCCGCCGGTACGGCCGCCGACCGATCCCCTGGAACCGGTTGAAGACGGTGGAGGGGTCGCTCGCGTTCGCGATGGCGGCCACGCTCTTCTCATGGGCGATCCTCGTCTGGATGGGCCGGGGCGGCGCGGAGGCGGTGCTCCTCGCGGGGTCGACGTCCCTGTTCGCGGCCTTCATCGAATCGCTGCCGTGGCGGCTGAACGACAATCTGACGGTGCCTCTTTTGTCCGGAGCCTTCCTCGCAGGTCTGGTGCAGATCGACGCCGATCGCCTCGCGGCCGCCGCCCCCGGGATCGGGGTTGCGCTGCTCATCGGGCTCGCCGTCAACGCGGCCCTGGCAATCCTGTTCGGGGCCACCAGGACGGTTGATCGATCAGGGATGATCGCGGGGTTCTTCGTCGGGGTCCTGACGTTCGCACTGGCGAGCTGGCGCGGGTTCCTGGTGTTGACCGCCTTTTTCGTCCTGGGATCCGGCGCCACGCGGCTCGGGCTGCGGCGCAAGGAGCGGGCCGGGATCGCCCAGGAGAAGAAGGGAGCGCGGTCGGCCCGGCACGCCCTGGCCAACTGCTCCGTCGGCGTCTACCTGGCGTTTCTGGTGTCCTCTTCCGCATCGGCGGAGCTGTTCGCCCTGGCGTTTGTCTGCGCCTACGCCACCGCCGCCTTCGATACCGTCAGCAGCGAGATCGGCAGGGCGTACGGGGGACGCCCCGTCCTGATCACCACGCTCCGGGCGGTCCCGGCGGGGACCGACGGGGCGGTCTCCTGGGTCGGTACGCTGGCCGGGCTGGTGGCCGCCTGGCTGGTCTGCGGGGTGGCGGTTTCCACCGGTTTTATCGGAAGCGACCGGACCGGGATCGTCCTGGCCGCGGCGTTTGTCGGATCCGCGGCCGACTCGGTGCTGGGAGCGACCCTTGAGGCGCGCGGGCTCCTCGACAACGAGGCGGTGAACTTCTCCAACACCCTGGTTGGAGCCCTCACCGGGATCGCCCTGGCGGCGTGTCTGTGACGCGGCGCGGTAAGCCCCGCGCCCGGGAGGCTGGCGGAATTTCCTCTCGCCGCGTGGAACTTCGGTGCGGCGAGGCTGTCCCATGTCGCGATGAGGCGGTCGATGGGTCTTGGGGCGCGGCCCCGTGACGTGCTGTGGCGGATGACCGGGAGCCTGGAGGACGATCCCGGGACGGGGGTCTCCGATCGATCGTCGGCCGGCGCGGAGTCGGCCGACGAGGACCGGCTGATCGCCCTGGCGCGGCAGGGAGATCGCCAGGCGTTCGATGGCCTGGTCGCGCGCCACCTGGGGCACGTCTGGGCCGTTGTCTGGCGCATCGTCCGTCATCGTGAAGACGCCGAGGACGTGGTGCAGGAGGTCTTTCTGGCGGCCTTCCGGGGTCTTCGCGGGTATCGGGGGGAGTCCCGGTTATCGACCTGGCTGCACCGTATCGCGGTCACCCGGGCCCTCAACCATCTCGACAGATCCGAAGAGAAGATGCGCCGTCTGTCCGAGAACCTGGAGGAGCAGAGCGCCGAGAAGGTCACGGACGCGCACCGCCGGGCGGCCTGGCCATCGGGCGCGATTCCTTCGCCTCTGCAGGCGCTCGAGGCGCGGGACCTGTCCCGCCGTCTGGCGGAGTGCCTCGGGCGGCTTCCGGCGCCATGGAGGGCCATCATCGCGCTGCGGGACGTCGAGGCGCGCTCGTACGAGGAGATCGCCGGTCTCGTCGGTGTGGCGCTTGGAACGGTGCGCTCCCGCCTGGCGCGGGCCCGGCTGGCGCTGCGCCGGTGCGTTGGAGGAGAGACGTCATGAACCCCGGCACGGACGCACATCCGCTCGTCCTCGTATCCGCGTTTCTGGACGGGGAGTTGAGCCCCCCTGAGGCGGTCCTGGTCGAGGCCCACCTGGCAGGCTGCTCCTCCTGCCGCGTCCTGCTCGAGGACTACCGGGTCATCGCCGAGACCACCGCCTCGCTCACGCCCCCTCCCGTCTCGGAGGATCTCCGGGCGCGGATCAATCGTCGCCTGGGCGGAGCCACCGGGGCCGTTACGCGGCGGCCGGGGTTCTGGCCGCAGTCGTACCGGGTTGCTCTGGGCGCGGCGGCCGGCGTCGTCCTGGTGCTCGGTCTCTGGATCCTGAACGCGCCGGGTCGCGCCACGCTCCCGGCCGTGGCACAACCGGCCCCCGCGAGCAGCCCGCCGGCTCCCGCAAGGAAAGCGCCGGAGGGCG
>Ga0137380_10001603_pt1 | contig 18543 bp, 14 predicted proteins | sample SagtaG_17_FD_104809 | JGI IMG/M metagenome (GOLD analysis project Ga0137380, IMG submission 104809) | Vadose zone soil microbial communities from Sagehorn Ranch, Mendocino, California, USA - Sage2_L_100_16 metaG | ecosystem: Environmental > Terrestrial > Soil > Vadose zone | place: USA...
AGCCGAAGCGACGAGGCCGTCCCCGCAGCAGGCCGTTGCCTGATCCCAACGTGCCGAAGCGTCCACGAGGACGGCCCCGGAAAATCCCTTTGAGCACTTTCACCGGTTAATGGGGCTGTACCTAGTTTGTAACTCACAGGAGAAAAACAATGCTGCAGATTCTTAGTCAACGCTATGCTGATCATATTGATCAGATTGAACAACTAATCGCAAAAGAAGTTACATATTGGGACTGGGGTGGAGAACCGCAAATGGAAGCGCTTGTCTCGCGCTATCTGCATCGAAGTGGCAAGCGTTTGCGCCCTTTGCTTGTGCTGCTTTTTGCCGACTTGCATGACGGAGCACTGGAAACCGCTTACTGGCCTGCGGCTGCAATAGAGGTGTATCATACTGCAACGCTCATCTATGATGATATTCAAGACAATTCAGAGTTCCGGCGCGGGCAGCCGTGTGCTCATGTTACAGCAAGCACAAGCACGGCTATGAATCTTGCCGCTGTCGTGCGTACATTGATGTATCACTTCTTACATCGGTCTCCCCATCTTAGCACAACGCAGAAACTAGAAATACATCAACTGCTCGATCACACAGCTACGTTGGTTGCTCTTGGACAGAGCATCGATATTGGCTGGCATGAAGGTTGGTATTCTAGTTACCAGGATTTCCCTTATGAGCGAATGATTATGTGGAAATCGGCAGTTCTCTTTGGGTGTGCAGCGGCTATTGGTACTCTCTTGTCAGGAGTCGATGCACCTGTCGTTCGTCAAGCGGAAAAACTGGGTCTTGAAATTGGTCAGCTCTTCCAGATGCTTGATGATTATTTAGATGTATTTGGCAATTCAGCCACCATGCGACGACCACTGTTTAATGATTTCCGTGAGGGAAAGATAACGTTACCTGTTATTTGTCTACTTACCCAGCTTTCTGCTGACGGAAAAGCAAAGATGACGCAGGATATCTTGCAGCGTTTGAGGGAGCGAGATATGCAGAATATGAACTGGCAATGGCTCGTTGATCTGATGTTGGAGTCTAAGATAGACTGCTATCTTCGCAAACAGTTCCAGGAGAAGGTAAGTGAACTGACCAGCGCAATTGAACTAATAGGGGGAAATACGGAAGTACGGCAAGGTTTGTGTCTGTTCATCGCGTCCCTTATCCAACCGATAGGTCCTATCTGATTTGCGCTTTAGAGCGTATCTAGGTCTTCCGGTTTGATCAGTATTGTTACCGTTAGACATCCAATGAACGCAATCAATACTGCATCTCTACTCCCATCGGTGTGCTTCATAAAATACGTTTGGCTCTCATCTTGCGCTCTGTTCCTGCTAGTAGACGGCCAATGTTATCCCGATGGAAAAGAATCACTACCAAGGGAGCTAACGTTTGATAGATCAGTTGTGCTAAGCTCACATGAGCAAAAAAGGCTGGATTTACATAATCGATACTATAGAAAACAATACCGCAAAGAAAAAGAGTAATACAACCGACAATAGAGCCAAGCGAAACATAGCGAGAACTATAGGCGATGCTAAACGCAACGAAAGTACTTATGAAGAACGAGAGAGGTGAGAGAACAAGCGCTCCTCCTACTGCTGTTGCAACACCACGCCCACCTCTAAAGCCAATAAAGACAGGGCAACAATGGCCTATGAGAGCCATAATACCGACAATCGTTGGGCCCCAGCCATTTTCGTTGAATAGAGGCACGAGCGTAGCTAGCAGAACAGGTCCGGCCCCCTTTGTAATATCTATGAACGAGACGATAAGTGCTGGAACCTTGCCGAGGGTAAGCAGCACATTCGTAGCTCCTATTTTTTGGCTTCCGTACTGACGGATGTCGAAATCTTTGCCCCGGAGCAATTTTCCCATCCAGTAGCCCGAAGGAATAGATCCCCACAAATACGCAAATGCTGCCATAAGTATAAGTAAATAGACACTACTAAGCATTGCAGTCTCCTTTAGGTATCTGCATTCTACAGCCAATAGTGAGTAGTGAAGATCGTTTCGCTCTATAGGCATCCTCATATCACAATGCACCTATTACATCAGTATCACGATGTTATTTCTTATGAAGCAAGGATTTTCAAAAGTCTCTGAAGTACTCATTTACTCTCGGAGAAATTGTAATATAAGCGTACTTAACTCAGCAGGAAGCGCAAGCATCGGTCGGTGACCGCATGGTAAGGTTATAAAGGTTGCCTGTGGAATAGTCGTACTGAGAGTCAGCCCTAGTGAAACGGGCAGGAGTACATCGTATTCGCCCCAGACAATGAGCGTGGGAATAGTGATTGTAGCAAGCTCAGTACGGAAATCGCTATGTGCCATCTCCTGAGCGGTCTGCCATAGTATACGTAAGCGTGGTTGCAGAGCATCTCGTAAGAGCTTTAGTGGATAACGCCCATTACCTGGTTGCAGTATTGAACAGATCGAACGAAATGCCAGTTGAAGGAGATTGGTTTGAAGAGGAAGCCCTGCAGTACTAATAAGTACAAGCCGCTTAACAAGCTCCGGTGCATTGGTGGCGAGATGAACAGCAATCGCTCCACCCATCGAGTGGCCTATAATAGTCACTGGTGGTAACTGCATCTGTCGTAGCCACACTGCTAACTGTGGACCCATCTCGCGTAGTCGCCACTCACCTTTAAGCATGCTCCGTCCATAGCCTGGTAGATCCACAACGAAAACTTGATGATGTTGAGCAAGATAAGGAAGGATACGTTGCCATGTATAGCATGAGGCACCATACCCATGAACAAGCACTAGAGGTCTATCTGTGTTTGTACCAGCTGTGAAATAATAGATGTTCTTACTAATAGATGTACTACTCATTTTAAGTGCATTTACATTGGCTTGATTTTCTTTCTTCTTCCAAGTACACTTCCGATGAGGAATTCATTTGGCAAAAGATTCCTCATAGTCATTTTATTATACTCAATCTCAAAGGGAAAATCTAATGATGAATCACGGACGGCAAATATCTCTTTTCGTCCTTCCTTTGGATACACCACATGCCACCTTGGAGCGAGTTGGTGGCAAAGGAGCTTCATTAGCACGCATGGCTGCTGCTGGTCTATCTGTACCCCCAGGCTTTCATATAACAACCGACGCATATCGTCACTTTGTAGCAACCAATAACTTGCAAAAGACGATACAGAAGGCCATGACCACGGTCAATTCCGACGATCTGGCCACCCTTGAAGATTCTTCAACTTGCATAGGGATACACTTTGCAGAGAGCACAATACCAAGCGATATTGTTGAAGCTATTTGTCAGGCTTATGTCCGGCTTGGTGGTAGTGAACCGGCGACTGCAGTGCGTTCCTCTGCCACCGCCGAAGACCTACCAGGCGCATCCTTTGCTGGTCAGCAGGAGTCCTATCTCAACATACGTGGCGAAGCCAGAGTTCTCAATGCTGTAAAGCGCTGTTGGGCCTCTCTGTGGACAGCGCGTGCCATCGGCTATCGTATACGTCATAACATCGTTTCTGAAGAGGTGAGCCTGGCCGTTGTCGTTCAAAGGTTTATTCCCGCCGATGCTGCTGGCATTCTTTTCACAGCTAACCCGCTGACTGGAGCACGTAACCAGATCATGATAAATGCAGCCTGGGGACTGGGTGAGGCCATAGTCGGTGGATTCGTAACTCCTGATACAGTTGTGATCGACAAGGTCAGTGGGATGATGCTCACAAAAGAAATTGCTGACAAAGAAGTGATGACTGTCTCTGCACTGCATGGCACACACGAAGAGCCCGTTCCAACCAATCGGCGTAGAATAGCAGTACTCTCCGAGGCACAGGGTGAGGCACTGAGATGTATTGCTATACAGATTGAGCAGCTCCATGGTCAACCAATGGATATTGAGTGGGCCATAGCAGATAAGCAATTCTTTGTTCTCCAAGCTCGCCCCATTACCACTCTCCCCGAAGATGCTGTTGGAACTGGTATCGCTTCGGTAAAAGAATGGAAGCTCCCAAAGCCTGGAGGATGCTACATGCGTAGTAGTGTGATCGAACTGCTACCTGATCCGCTCTCTCCGTTATTTGCGACGTTGGCATTGCCGATCTGGAATCAAGCCACTCATGAAATTTTAAGAGAGATGGGGATAGACAATATAGTGTCCCATGACCCGCTGGTTACAATCAACGGCTTTGCCTACTACGACATTACTATCACTCCCATGCAGGCAATTAGGCTCATTTTGATGGTCCCAAGGCTGATAGCTTTTATAGCTCACATGCAGCGAACTGCGCATTTGCGATGGCAACAACAAGCCCGCCCTGCATATCTGGCTGTGATAAACAAATGGGATAGAGTCGATCTGGAGACAACATCTGCTACACAAATGCTCAACAGGATACGTGAGATTCTCACAGTAGCTGCTAAATACTACCTCACCATACAAGACGGCATATTGCTGGCAGCATACAGAAGTGAAGCGATTTTCACTGTGGTATATGAGGAATTCATTAAGCGTAGCGATGATCCACGTGCTCAGGCCTTTCTATTAGGCTATAGCAGTTCACCAATTGAGGCTGAGAAGTCACTTTACAACCTGGCGCAGTGGGTGTGTAGTCAAGAAGGACTGGCCGATATTCTGAAAAACATGTCAAGTGAGCAATTTCTTGCTGCCTACCGATCCGAACACTCAGTAAGTGGAAATCAGCCGTCCTGGTCACAGTTCCAGCGACACCTCGATGCCCACCTAGCACGATTTGGACATGCCATCTATGATCTCGACTTCGTCAAGCCTGTCCTTGCCGACGATCCAACACCTTTGTTGGAACCTCTCAAGTTTTTTCTTAGTGGTCAGGCGTCTGATCCCTACATTCGTCAGGCGACCACTACAACTGCGCGTGAACAGGCCGAACAAGCACTCTTATCCAGACTGCGTGGAATTCGACTGGTGCTCTTCCGACGCCTGATGCAGAGAGCTCAGAGCTTCGCCCCCTTGCGTGAGGATGCTCTAGCGGATGTCGGTCTAGGCTGGCCCCTGCTGCGCTGCCTCCTCCGAGAAATCGGACAACGTCTCGCTAAAGCCAGGAGAATCGAGCGCACAGATAATGTGTTTTGGTTAACAGCGGATGAGATAGAGACGGCGGCACTGGCCCTTGACAGCGGTAGATCGATAGAGAGCTATCAAACAAGCGTGATCAAACGACAGGCACTATGGAGGAGCACACAGAAAACTACCCCCCCAGTGGTTTTGCCGAAGGGAGGGCGTACTCGCTTCTTAGGGATTGATTTTAGCCGTTGGTTACCGGCTGCTACTTATCAGGAGATAAGCCATGTGATCAAAGGCATAGGCGCAAGTCCAGGTCGTGTTACAGGACCAGTACGGGTACTTCATGCCACAGATGAGTTCAACCAAATGCGTCCAGGTGAAATCTTGGTGGCAAGAGTGACTACCCTGGCCTGGACTCCACTTTTTACCCTTGCTAAAGGAGTAGTCACTGACATTGGTGGACCACTCAGTCATAGTTCTATTGTTGCCCGTGAATATCATATCCCTGCTGTTCTCGGTACTGGGATAGCTACGGAGTGTCTTTATAGCGGACAGCTTGTGACAGTTGACGGAGATGCAGGCACAGTAACGGTGATCAATGAATAAGATTGGGAGACACTTTTCCTAAGCAGGTAGAAACTAGCTGACTACTCTGCGCCAGTGCTTGAGTATCAAGCTCCGCTTCTGGATAGAATGCAGTGAACTATCGAAAACAGCAAATATGAACGACAGGAGAGAGCGTGTGATATGAATACGTCTAGGTATATAATTGAAGCTCGGCATCTCTCCCGTACCTTTGGCATACGAGAAGCTGTGACGGATGTTAGTTTTTGTGTTCGACGGGGTGAAATATTCGGCCTCCTCGGTCCCAATGGTGCAGGTAAAACGACCACCATTCGTATGCTCACAGGGCAGATAGATCCAAGCCACGGCAGTGCATCGGTTGCGGGCTTTGACGTAGTTAGGGAACGGACGGCGTTAAAAGAGTGTATTGGCGTTGTCTTTGAAGACCAAAATCTGTACGAGCGCCTTTCTGCAAAGTTGAACCTGGAGTTTTTCTGCTGGCTCTATAGACTTCCCAAAATCAGGGTGGATGCGGTACTCAACCTGGTGGGTCTGCGTGAGCGAGCCAAAGAACCAATACGAAACTTTTCCAGTGGTATGAAGCAGCGCATTATGGTAGCACGTGCTCTGCTGCACCAGCCACGAGTACTCTTTCTCGACGAACCAACTCGTGGTCTCGATCCTATTGCGGCACGCGAACTGCGCCAGACTATTGCCACCCTCTCTCAGGAGGGAATAACTGTCCTCGTGACCACCCATCTGATGGAAGAGGCCGATCATCTCTGCCAGCGCGTCGCCTTTCTCGCCAACGGACGTATCGTTGCCAATGATACGCCGTACAACCTAAAGCTTGCCCATGGGAAGCGTAAGCTTGTCGTGGTCTTGGCGGCAGATCCGCCAGCCGATGAAGGATCCTCACCATTTATAGAGAGAATGCTACATATAGATTCTCATGCTGACCAAGCTCTGCTTGTACAATGGATGAGCCAGGGGAGAATACAGAGCATCCACTCCTGTGAAGCCACATTGGAAGAAGTCTTTGTTAGCGTTGCCGGAGTTTGTCTGAATTAAGGAGGTCAATGATGCGTCTATATACAACATTTGCCATCGCCCGCAAAGATGCACTTGATATCCTGCTCAATAAATCGACCAGGGTCATGCTCTTGACGCCAATCTTCATTGCGATTGTGTTTGCTGTGATCAGCAATCTACCTGAAATTAAGATCTCCGATTTGTTGATCTACAATCCTGGATATTCTCGTGTGGGCCAGGTAGTTGCTCGAGCAGTTCCTCAATCCCAGCCCATCGCCGCCCACTCGCAAGAGGAGGTAGTTTCTGCGTTTGCACAGCACAAGCCTTACTTACTAGGCATGATCATCCCAGCCGACTTTGATACCAGATTGAGCCGAGGCGAGCATCCACTCTTGACACTCTATTTCAATGTGAACGAGATGAATGAGGTACAACGGCAACTGGTATTAGACACGCTTGTACAGTACGAGAATAGTGTGTTTCACTCTCAACTACCGTTGCAGGTAGCTTTCACGACGATCAATGTCTCCACCTCCACCTCCAACTTGGATCTGAGCAAAATCTACATAGTCCTAGCGTTGTTCAACTTGATTACTGTTGGCGTTTCACTGGTTTCTACGCTGCTTGTGGAAGAGAAGGAGAAGAAGACGTTACACCTACTACTGGTCTCTCCAGCTTCCCTCACGGATGTCGTGATTGGCAAGTTACTGGTGGGACTAGGCTACCAACTTGTCTTGTCGGGAATAGTGATGACAGTAGTACATGGCTTTGTGGGGAATATTTTGCTCGTTTTGCTGTTTATGCTACTCATTACTTGTTTTGGTCTGGCCTTAAGTCTATATGCAGGCAGCATCTTCCAGACGACCAGTGGTATGGGAGGATTTCTGAACCTTGTGGGATTTCTCTTTATGATCCCTGCTATCTTTGTTAGCCCAATAGGGTCCCTTTTCGGAAATAATCTAGAACTCCAGATTCTGCATATTCTCCCTACTTACTATATGGCTGATGGATTGATGAATGCCTTGCAGGGTCAGTCTACACTCAGTAGCGTATTCCTGGATCTTGGTATCACTCTCGTTTGCACGTTTGTATGCTTTGGGAGAGCTATCTGGTTACTGCATCGCCAAGCTGTAAGAACTGCTAGCATTTAAGTAGACCCGATATGCCAGCCGTTCTGAAGTCATCAAAACGGGATGTGATTTACCGTTGTGCGATTCCACATGTCATTTTGCGTAGACCTAGACTTGCTTGTGCTAACCACCGAATCTGCCTGGAAGATAGATCATCAGCATTATGGATACAAGATTAGCAATGGATAGCATGGATCAATATGTCTTTGAGAAGCCATCCTCTCTTTCTCAAGAATATTTTCAAGTTACTTCTGCTTCTCAAACGAAAACAGATACACCGCGATACCTGGTCACAATGTATACAGGTATTGGTGATGCTGTTGTGGTGGGATTAAGTGCTATTGATCAGTTTATAGAGAATGATCCAGAGGCAAATGGAAAGATCGATATACTCTGTAACTCTATTCAGGCAGAGTTGTTCGCTCATGATCCGCGTGTGAATAAGATCATTCAAGTGAAGAGCAGCCTTTTTCCCTCCCCTAGCTTTACAGCCTGTTTATACAGCGGCTTCATGAATGCTGAAGCAACTTGGCTCGTTCGCTTTTTACGTACTCGACAGTATGAAGCGGTTTTGCCTGGTATGTTTGCACCTGTCTTCTACAGCCGTCTTGGGTCACATATCATGTATCCACATCCCTTGCAATTGATGAAAGATTTTCTTGCGCTGCGGGCGCAGAAAGATAGACCTATGAGCAAGATTGTCAGGCAGGTAATCAATCGCTTCTTTGGGAAAGATATACCGATTTCTGCACTACCTGAAAGTATTCCTCTCTATATACCTTCTCTGCGGATACAAGAATCGGAGGCATTAGTCATGCAGATGTACAAAAGAGCACGACTGCCAGACAGAGAAAGTAAGATGCTGGTGGTAGCACCTGATAGCTCCTCTATCATAACACGGCCACCGGCTGCCCTTCTTGTGGCTGCACTCACCGAGGTCCTCAAGAAGCGTCATAATCTGCTCATCTGCGTGTTGCCTAGCTATACTGATACAACGTCTTCAAAGCGTTTGTGGCGGAATCTGGCTTCCAATTTTGCTGAACGTGTGGTTCTATTAGCGGCGAACCCATTGCCCACTCTTCTGGAGACGGCAGCATTCATCGATCAATCAGATATCCTTGTGACCGGCGATACAGGAGTGATGCATCTAGCTGCTGCCACTAAAAAAGTACAGGAGAATGACAACATAGACATTGTTCCATGTAATTCGGTGAAAATAATTGCATTATTCGGCGGCACCTGTCCTGGGCTGTATGGATATAGGGCGCGAACGATGATACTAGGGAGCGGACGGAAAGAACAGACGGCCTACAGGCCTGGTATTATCAAAGAGTCTTATAACCCAAAGGGCCGAGACTTTTTTGATCATATCTCACCCGAACAACTAACAGAGGCGATATTGAGTTTTCTCTAATGCCTTTCTCCATTCTTAGGAGGACTGCTCAGGCCAAAATTGGCGAAACATGTACCATTGCGTAGGCCATTCGCGTATCATCTCCTCTAAGGTATCATAGATATGCTGTGTTAATCTCGTCACTTCGTCTGTTTGATCTTGACCGCTGCTCCTTTGGGGAAAAATTGGAGGAAACACACGCAGATACAATTCATCACAGAGCCCATACCATACATAACCAGGTAGAATTGCAGCTCCACTCTTCAGTGCGAGAGCCGCTGGGCCACGTGGCACATATGTTGTGCGTCCAAAGAACGAGACGGGGGTACCTTGATCAGGCGATAATGGACGATCAACTATGAGACCAACACAGTGGTTCTGTTGGAGGATGCGCAGAATGCGTCGAGGCAAGCTTTCCATGGGAATGATATTAATGCCCTTTTTTTTGCGCAGGTTCTGCACTAGGTGATTTAATTGTTCATCGCTGAACGTTTCCACTACAGCAGAAAGGGGTACATGGCGTGCAAGAAGAGCGCCAGCTATATCCCAGTTCCCAAAGTGTGCAGTTACAAGAATAACTCCTCGGCCTGGCTCTAATGCATGCTCTAGATATTTTTGCCAGGAAGTTGCTCCTTGGGTCATATCGCGTATGTTTTGCTCTATTATACTGCAATCAAGATCGGAGAAGTTGAGAAAATCTGCAGCATAACGACCATAATTACACCATGAAGTAAATGCGAGGTATAGTACATGAGGATCATATGCTGAACGTCTTGTCACCTGTGCTAGGTTGCGCTGTGTTACTATACGTTTGGATCGCCAGCCTAGAAAGATGGCAGCACTAATAGCACGTCCCATAACCTGTCTGGCCGTTTGCGGTATCCAATGAGCAAGAACACTTCCGATGCGTGCAAGCCGATAAACTGATGACATATAAGCTCCTTAGAAGATAGAGTCACTGATGTACAACGACAGCAGCAGGTTTCGTAATGTAATGTATCATCCAGATTCTGGAAAGGGATTCCTGTAGCAAGAAGTTGTCCAATCTGATCAGCAGAGTGTTGTTGATAAATACCTGCAACAGCAGCATTTCTCCAGTAAGGGCAAATTAAGAGAGCACTTATTAAGACTAAGAGGCTGTGTGCAAAGGCTTCAGGAGCTGTTTTGCGCCAAACGCCGCACCAGAAGGCGGCTCATGGCTACATAGATCCAGGCTTCTTCGCTAGCGGGCAGCACTTCATCGTCTTTAGTCAGCCGACGCCAGGTGGAAAGCCAAGCGAAGGTCCGCTCAATGACCCAACCACACTACCCCCAAATGCTATTTTCTGTTTCTGAGTGCTTGCCATGGCGCTCTCCTTTCGTGATTCGCTAGTATGATGATATCCTCATCAGAGTGGTTCGGCAAGTGGGGCATCAGTCCAGCGGCGGCGGAAATCGTCTCCAATGGCGCGCTGATGGTACTCTCGAAGGCGTTGCTGCTCCGCTTCGTCGGCCCACACGACCCAACGGTGCAAGGGGTCGTCGAGCTGGCGTGCTCGGACCAGCCCTTGACGGATCCAGTGATAAAGACTGCCCCGGGGGATTAAGAGCATGCGGGCTAGCTCAGTTGGCCACCATTCATCAGGTAAGAGACCGTCATGGTGCCGGACCCGCGGGCGTGGGGCGCTTACGCCCAACTGGCGTTGCAACTGCATGATCATCTCCGCGCGAAAGCCAGTGGTGGAGCGGGGAGGGCGAAAGCCAGCGTCGGAGAGTGCCTGGGCAATCGCAATGGCAGTCCAGCCAGCCCCAGTCAACATCTGGACCTGGTGGCAGATCTGTGGATAGGTACTCAGTTCGCTCAGCTTGCCAACCGGTCGGATCACGACCCCCTCGGTATGGCTTCCGCCGATCCACTCAATACGCACGTTCACCCGTTCGCTGCTGCCCTGCACATCAACGATGACTCGCTCGATCACCTGACGAATGATCTCTTTGCGATCAGCCTCAGTGGTGGTTGCAGCAGCCCAAAGCACGGGAATATCCGTCGCTAGACGGCGAATCGCTTCTCGTTGGGTCTCCGAAAGGATCCGTGGCTTCTGTTGGACAAACCGATGATACTCCTCCTCAAGCTGTTGTTGAGCGAGCAGCTTCTCTTCCCAGGCGCGCTCCAACGTCCGGGCCACGAGCCGATGTTCAGGCTCGACCGCATGGATCTCTCGAGCGGCTCGTTCAGCTTCGTAGGCTGCCCGTTCTCGCCGCTGCTGCCAGAGCCGCTCCAACTCGGCCCGCTCTTGCTCCACCCGTTCGGTGGCAGTGAGCGACAACTCTAAGGCGGCTGGCTCCAAGGCGGCAAGCACCTGTTGGCTCACAAAGGCATCGAGGCACGAGCCCGCCAGATGCTGGCACTTGGGTTCCCCGTAGTGCGTCCAGCGCTCCACACATTCATACGTGTGAAGGGGGCCACCGCCATCGTAATGGACCGTCAGCCGACAGCCACAGCGGGCACACACCACCAGACCCGCTAAGAGAGCAGTCCCGACCCGCACCGCGCCCATAGCATCGGCGCGGGCGCGGTTGGCCTGCAGCCGCACCTGGTTGCGCTCATACTGCTCTGGGGAAATATAGGCCGGACAGCGGTTGGGCAGCAGGACCAGCCACTCAGCTGTTGCCATCACCACGCGACCACTGCGAGGTCGTTCCGGCTGTTTGCGACGTGGATCCTCCTGTCGTCGTCCGTAGACATAGGAGCCCGCATAGAGGGGATGTTTGAGCATGGTCTGTAACGTCGCCCGATTGGGGCGGCGCCAGACCAGTTCCCCTTTGCCAGGCCCCTCCCGTACGCGAACGCCGAGTTGGATCTGGTGGTGAGCCAGGTAGCGGACCAGCCCGCCCAGGGTGCCCAGCTCTTCAAATGTGCGGAAGATGAGCCGGACAACCTGTTGCACCTGTTCATCTGGGTCGAACTGGATCTCTCCCGTGGAGTCCCAGACGTAGCCGACCGGCAGGGCAAACTGCAGTTCGCCACGCTGGGCTTTGCTCAAACGCCCCTGGTACATACGTTGCTTTAAGATATGCAGTTCTGCTTCTGACATGGTGCCTTTCATTATGTATCATCAAAAGTCAAGCCCTTTTGACCTTTTTTCAGGTTTCGGTTTTGAGGGTCACGGAGTCTGCCACAGTCCTTGCTCGTTGTCAAGGCACCCCAAAGGGGACCCCGCCTTGACAACGAGCAAGGACTGTGGCGACAGCGTGGTGACCCCAAAACCGCTGAAGCCTGAAAAAATGGTGGGGATGGAGAAGCGCCCCTGGTTAGTCCTCCCTTTTCTTCTTCGTTCGTCGAACCGTTTGGAGAGGGATCACGTTCGACGCTGCTTGTCGGCTGGTTTGTAACTCGCGCGGAGTTGGCCCGGCAGGGGTTGGGACATCGGCGAGTCTCTCGATCAGCGCCTGGTGGAGTTCAACCCCTTCGCTCACCAGCAACCGCTCCTCTTCGGTCAGCGTGACGAACTCCAGCATCCGCACCAGGTTCGCCTGGCCTTCCACGAGTTGCTCCTTCAGGGAATCTTTAGGGCGGTAGTAGGGACAGCGAGCACAGGCCATGCGGTGGGGACACTCTGCCCAAAACGGATTGGTACACCACCCATGCCCGAGGTCGTAATATTTCCAGCATTCGCCGCGAGAGGCCTGGCCACTCATCACGGAGTCCTGGTCGAGCAGCACCTCGATGGTGGCCAGGTTCTGCTCCAGGTAGCCGGCCTTTGCCACCTGATTCGCTAGTTTGGTGGGATCGACTTTGAGATAACTTTGCGTAGACGAGAGATGCTTGTGCCCCAGGTAGTCTCGGAGCTGAAAAATATCGAGCGGCTCTTTCGCATTGTAGAGCATGGAGGCAATGGTCGCTCTGGCCCGATGGCTCGTGATGGCTCCACGACTATCTTCCTCGGGGATGTTGGCCTTCCGACATAAATGGGGGATCAAGCACCGATTAAGGTAGCCTTTCGAGACACGCGTCCCGCGGTAGGAGAACAGGAACTGGACGGCTTCACCGGTTTTGCCATCGACGTGCTGTGGTTGCTCACGCGGTCGGACGCGTTCCCATTCGTTGATGCGCCTGCCCACCAGGGGATGGACGGGTTTGGTGTAGCTGGTCGTCGTCTTGTTGACCGGAATATCCAAAAAGCACACCGCATCTTTTGGTAAGATCTCGCTGGTTTCTGGCACCAACACATCTTCGTGCTGCCACCGGATACAGCCGACGCGCAATCGCACAATTTCATCGGAGCGTAATGCCGCAAAGCACCAGACCACCGCGATGGCACGCACCATTTCCAGGGGATAGATCAGGACATTGCTCCCAGTGGTAGGAAGATCTGCGGCCTCCAGATTCATCGCGGCCCACAGGAGCTTGGCCCATTGGTCTCTCTGGACGACCCTGGGATCTGGCCCAATCAGATGACGCAATGCACGCAGCGCTTGAAGGGCACGGTGTGGATTGAGCCGGATGGGAATCCATCCCCACTCCTGGCAATCGCGTAAGAACGCACGCACGCACTTGAGGAGTCTGGCCTTGGCATTGGGACGAAGAGGTTGCCCAATCCGCTCGTCGGGCAAATGAGACTGTCTGCCAACGCTGATCCACTCCCCAACTTTCATGGCCATCACAGCTGCCACAAACTCGATCGCAATCTCGTAGGTAAAGTCAGCAGGACTCCTCACCTCTGGGTGAGACGCGTTCAGCCAGCGCCCTACTTTAAGCAGCAGATAATAGCTGTGGGCCGCGCCTTGCGTGGGACTGTGTGCTCGCCAGCGTTGGCACCACGACAGCCACTCGTCTGAGATCTTCCCATCGATCTCACTGGTCACTGGTCTTGCCGCTCGTTTGGGGTCGAGAAGCGGTCGGCTGATGATCCCAAGGGCAAACAGGGCGCGAGAAACTTGAAACAGGTAGCCTCGCACGCAAGGAAAGGTGCAGGTCTGGTTCACCGTTTCGAGGAACTCAACGTGCAATGCTTCCAACTGCGGGCTACGGTTGCGCAACAGGAGATAGCAGAGGCAAGCGATGAAGTCATGATGATGTTTTTCGCGATAGCCCCAGGCGCCAAGGGCGGCTGTCAGAAGCTTCACGTGTGCCTCAATCGTCGCCTTCCCAAAGACTTTCCGGGCAATCGGGGCGATGGCAAACGGGCCCAGCAGGGGATCGAGATCTGCAGGAGAACAGAGGAGATAGGCAAGAACAGGCAGCTCCCGGCGTGCTGGATGTTGTCCCACTCCATATCTTCTTCCATATCGCCGAGCAAAGGCGGTGTAGCTTGGTCCAATGATGTCCATCCAGACTTTTTCGGACCAGGCCCAGAACGTCTTGCCACGGCGGTACATTTCAACGACCAGGACGCGCACGATGTCAGCATGGAAATTGGAGCTCAGATGAATCACCGTGAACACATCCTGGAGAGGCTGAAGCAAGCGATGAAGCAGCACTTTTGTTGATGGATACAAGTGGAAAGGCTTCCGTCGCATGATCCGCTTGAGCTCAGCATGCTCGACCTCGCCCAGGTCTGGAGAACGGTCATATTGGCTGACATCCACTGGCCAGCGAAAGGCGCGAGAGGACGAAGGAAGAAGCGCTGTTTGCTGCTTCATGGTCTTGTCCCTCCCAGGATCACCTCGATCCACTGTTCAAAGTTGGCCAGACTCCGCGAAACTGCTTCCGTGAGTTCTACTCCGCTCAAATGGATGTAAAGCATCGAGGTCTGCAAGGAGGCGTGGCCGGCGTAGAGAGCAATCTGATGCAGGTCCATGTGTGCCCTGGCCAGATGGGTCAGGCGAAGATGTCGCGGCGTACGGGTCGTAAATGGGAGGAGACCGACCCGCTGTGTTATCTTCTGCACAATCTTCGACCAGGTCACCAGAGCCAGGGGACGAGCAGTATTGCGATGAGATTCGGACAAAAAGAGGGGGCCACGAGTGGTAGAAAGCGCCCGTCTGCGATGCAAGTATGCTTCCAGCAAGCGGCTGGTCACCCGACCATAGCCGACCACCCGCTCTCGCCCATTCTTGGCATGTTCGGCGCGAATCCTGATCTGGCGATAGGCGAAATCAAAGTCGCCGATTTCAAGGGTGATCAACTCCTCACGGCGTAAGGCCCCATCGTAGGCTAAGAGCAGCAAGACCTGATTACGCAATGACTCCTCGGTGAGATGACGCAGCAGATTTTGCCATTCGGAGTCCGATGGAATCCAAGGGAGTTTGTGGTAATGTGGCAACAGTCCCCGGTCACGTACCCCGCCAAAAGCTTTGCCAGGCACGTAATGGCCCCGACCAACCGGGTTGTCCTGACGCAGTTGCTGCTCAATCAGTGAGTCACAAAACAAGCGTAAAACGGTGATACGCTGCTGCATGGTCGAGTTCGATAACCCTCGGCCGTGCTCAATGGAGAGCATGTTGACCCCTTTGGGATTGGGACGGTGAGCCAGGTCCTGGAGGTAGAGCGCAACCTGCTCACGCGTGACGGCTTCTGGCTGGACGCTGTGCTTGGCACAGAAGCTAAGGTAATCGTTGAGACAGCGTCCATACGCGTCCACCGTGTTTGGGGCGAGCTGCAAATGAGCTTGCCTCTGGAGCCAATTGCGTGCGAGTTCGTGCTGTAGCACCAGCGGGTACTGTTCCCAGCGGATCTCAGTCATGGGACGCCTCCTTGCGAGAAGACGACAGATTATCCCTATTTGATGGTATCACACGGGGGCCCGGGTGGAGGTGACAACCCTCATCCTCGTCCCTAATGATATCTAATATACAGCCCTAACAGGAGTCGATCATTGTAGAGCGCCGGATCATACATCCCGTCCAGGTCAGCAATCAAGGTGTGAAAGAGCGCGCACAGCTCCAAGAGTTGATGCCAATCCTTGTTCGAGCGTGCCAGGCGCGACATCTCCACCCCGAAGATCATCCCGACGTGATCCAGGCTCACCTCCGAGACCAGCTGTTGGAACCCGGCTCGCCCCACCGCACTGACCCCCGACTTGCCCAGATCATCATCGATCACCAGGATGCGGTCGGCGGCCCACCCCAACGCTTGGGCTCGACTGACCAGTCCATATTGGAGTCGCGTGGACTCCTGATGGTCAAGAACTTGTTGGGGGGTGGATTGGCGCACATAGATGACCGCGAGCCGTTCACGATGCCAGGCATGGAGTTTCTCTGTGTGCAGGTCATCCAGCGCAGTGAGGGAGGACTTAGTCAGCACTGTCGTCGAGTTCATCGCCGTCCTCCTTGCCTGGTGCGAGGCTTGGCTCCAGCTGACGTTCGAGCAAGTGGCTTAACAGCCAGAGGAGAAGCTTCCGATTGGCCTGCGGCAGATCCGCCCACGGACCGATGGCTGGTCTGGAAGCGGGCGGGGGGGAGCCGTGTTGGGGGAGGGACTGGACATGGGACACCGCCTTCTTCATGCTGTGAAGTTTGGGCTAGCTGCCGGTGCTCAACCCAGGTAAGCAAGTTCAGCAGCCCACTCATGCCAAGCATAGGACATGGCGTCGGTTCTGTCAACCGAACTGTCTCAGGGGTATTGTGATTGGGTGTTCTCCACGATCCAACGCCATTTGAGGACATGGAAGCCGGAGGGAATGGTTGGCGGTTCTTGTCCAGGAGCCACCCAGACATAGCGCACCCAGTCCACCAATGCTTGACGATCTCGACGTCCCACCCGAAGCGCTCTTTGACCCAGGCCTCAAAGTTGCCCTTCTCGTAGGCGCTATCGGCCCAGATCAGCTCCAGATGGGGGAACACTCCTTGCAATGGCTCCAGCAGAAGTTTGCCTCCCTGATGATCCTGGATGTTGGCCTCATGGACCAGCAGATGCAGCAGGAAACCATTGGTATCCACCAGCACATGCCAGATGCCTCCTTTCACCCGCTTGCCACCATCATAGCCACGCTGCCCCCTTTTTGACTGGTTTTCACCGATTGGCTGTCGATGATCGCCGCACTGGGAGTCGGTTGACGCCCCTGTTTCCGTCGGACCTGTTCACGAAGCGCCGTATGAATGCACTTCCAGGTGCCGTCGTTGCGCCATGTCCGGAAGTAACCCCACACCGTCGACCACGGTGGCAACTCGTGCGGCAAGGCCCGCCATTGGGCTCCAGTACGGTCCAGATACAGGATCGCATTGATGACCTCTCGCATATCGGTTGTCCGCGGCCGCCCACCAGCCAAGCCTGGTGGGATCAGCGGTTCGAGCAAGCTCCACTCCTCATCCGAAAGATCGCTGGGATAAGCTCGTCGGCACATCTTCAACCTCTTCTCTCTTTATTGCTCTGTTTTCCTCTTTTCTCTCCTATTCTATCACCTGAATGAACCAGGGAAAGCTCGCAGCAGTTCCTTCAGCTCCTGAAGCCTTTGCACACAGCCTCTTAGCTCGACTTTGTACATTTCCTTTAAGGAAGTATTGAGCTTTTCTTGGTAGCGTAAGCTCACAAGAGCCTCGCAGTCTTTTTCAGAAGGGAGTTTTTCAACATCACCGTGTTTCAATGATGCCAGAAAACGTTACGCTTTCACTCATGAGGCCACTCAACACCCGCTGGTGGGCTTTGCGCGTCCTCTAAAAGGCTTCTGAAAGGCGTTTGAGCAACGCTGATCGCTTCGCTTCCCAACGGGAAATGTACAAAGTCGAGCTTAGTAGTCAGTCCAGTTTGAATTTGGGAGACGGATAAAGATCATGCATCTGAGCTCGAGCATCGGCACAGGTAAAGCGCCAATGGATGCGGCAGCGTTGTGTATTGCGCTCAGTCGCCAAGGTCACGATATGTTGCCACAGATGGTCGAGGTTCTTCACCCGTTTGGACAAACAGCCTCGCTCAAAAATACTGATCTCGATCTCGGCCATATTGAGCCAACTCCCATGTTTGGGGGTGTAATGCACCTCCAAGCGCTGCCAGATGCGCTGCGCCTCCTCGGGAGGAAATGCCTCATAGAGGCTGGCTGCGGTGTGCGTGTTGAGATTGTCCATCACCAGGCGGATGACGCGTGCCTCGGGATAGACCTCATCGACCAGCCACCCAATGGTCTGTGCAAAATCCAACCTGGTACGCTGCTCAGTCAGCTCAACCGCCCGGCGACCAGCCAAGGGCTCCACGAACACAAACAGGTTGGCCGTCCCCAAGCGCTCGTACTCGCAGTCGGAGCGCTGTGGGTATCCCGGCTTCACCGGCAGTGGCTCCCGGACCTCTCCATGGACCACCAGTGGCTTTTCGTCAAAACAGACCAGTGGGGTGATCGGATCATACGGCTGGGCGTACAGGTCCAGCACATCCTCCATCGCCGCCACAAAGTCCGCATCGACGGTGGGAATGCACCACTGCTCATGCTGCCACGGCTTCAACGCATTTTTTTGAGTAACTGGCGCACCGTTTCCGGCGAGATGCGCCGCACATATCCCAACTCGACCGC
>Ga0137380_10001611_pt1 | contig 18530 bp, 20 predicted proteins | sample SagtaG_17_FD_104809 | JGI IMG/M metagenome (GOLD analysis project Ga0137380, IMG submission 104809) | Vadose zone soil microbial communities from Sagehorn Ranch, Mendocino, California, USA - Sage2_L_100_16 metaG | ecosystem: Environmental > Terrestrial > Soil > Vadose zone | place: USA...
AATTTCCGCCCGGGGACTCTGGAGCGCTGGGGGTTAGGGTGGGAGGTGCTGCACGCGCTCAACCCGCGTCTGATCATGGTGCGGGTGTCCGGGTTTGGCCAGACCGGGCCGTATAAAGACAAGCCTGGCTTTGGTACCCTGGCCGAGGCGATGAGCGGCTTTGCCCATGTCACCGGCCAGCCGGACGGCCCGCCCACGCTTCCCGCTACCGGCCTCGCCGACGCCATTGCTGGACAGTTCGGCACCTGGGCGGTCATGTTCGCTTTATACGAGCGGGACCACAAAAGCGGTAAAGGGCAGATGATCGACCTCAGCGTCCTAGAGCCGATTTTCGCCATCATGGGCGATCAGGCGATCACCTATGATCAACTCGGTATCATCCAGCAGCGGACCGGCAACCGCGTCCCTTCCATCGGCGCGCCCCGCAATACCTACCAGACGAAAGACGGCAAATGGCTAGCGCTCTCGGCCAATGCCCATGCCCTGGCCGGGCGGGTCTTCGCCGCCATCGGCCAGCCGGAGCTGATCAATGATCCGCGCTTCAAAGACAACCGCGCCCGCGTCGCCCATATCGATGAGGTCGATGCCATCGTTGGTGGTTGGATCGGTACCCACACCGCTGAAGAAGTCTTGAAAAGATTTGATGAGTACGAATGTGCTATCGTGCCGGTGTACGACATCGCCGACATCTTCGCCGATCCGCACTTCCAAGCGCGCGAGACTATCACCACCGTGCCAGACCCGGACCTGGGGCCGGTGAAGATGCAGAACGTCATCCCCAAGCTTTCGCGTACCCCAGGCACGATCCGCGGGACCGCGCCCACCCACATGGGCGAGCACAATGAAGAAATTTACTGCGGCAAGCTGGGAATGACGCGGGAGCGGCTGGCGGAGTTGAAGGAGAAGGGAGTGGTCTGATTGGCGATTGCGGATGAGCGTAAAACGTAAAGCGTAAAACGTAAGAAGAAGCCAGAAGAACTACTCATTACGTTTTATTCCCCATTACTCTTTACGTTTTAAGGAGGGAGTTATGTCGCGTCTGCGCCGAAGCCTGTTGTTCGTCCCCGCCAGCAGCGAGCGGTTCTTTGTCAAGGCCAAAGACTCACCGGCTGACACGCTGATCTTTGATCTCGAAGACGCGGTGGCGCCTGAGCGCAAGCCAGCAGCGCGCGATGCGTTGAAGGAAGTGCTGCGTGACCCGGGGTTCGCTCGCTTCGAGCGCACGGTGCGCATCAACGCGCTTGACACGCCTTACTTCCTCGACGACGTCCTGGCAATGGTTGAGGCCAATGTTGACGGGCTGGTAGTGCCCAAGACCAACACGGTCGAAGGCATCCTGTTCGTTGACCGGCTGGTGTCCCTGGCAGAGAAGCGTGCCGGCCGGGCCGCAGGTTCGGTCACACTCCTGCCGCTGATCGAGCAGCCCGAGGCGATCGGAAACGTCTTTGCCATCGCCCGTGCCACCCCGCGTATCGAGGCCATTGCCTTCGGCCACGGTGACTTCTCGCTGGCCATGGGGATCAAAGAGGCGCCGTCCACCGCAGGCATCGTCCTGCATGCCCGCTGCCAGGTGGCGATGGCGGCCAAAGCCGCAGGCATCACGCCGATCGACAACGTGTTCTTGCAGATCTCTGATATCGATGGCCTGGTTGCCGAAACCCGCCAAGGGCAACAGCTCGGCTATGAGGGCAAGGCGTGTATCCACCCGAGCCAGGTCGAGCCGGTGAATGCGGTCTATACCCCTACGCCCGAAGAAGTGGCTTATGCCCGTGACCTGCTTGCCGCCTTTGACCAAGCGGTAGCTGAGGGCAGGGGCGCGGTTGCTTTCCGTGGTCGCATGCTCGACGGCCCGATTGCTGATATCGAACGCAAAGTGCTGGAACGGGCGCGGAAAGCGGGCATGATATAGGGGTTAGGTGTTGGGGGCTGGGTGTTGGGAATTGGTATCTCGTCGTAGCGCCATATATTCCTCTTTTTGACCAGTCCCTAACACCCAGCCCCCAGCCCCCTTAGCTATTGCTGATGGCTGGAAGCTTACACATCATGACCCACGAACCTTGGCAGCACGCCTTTACCGACGTGAACGGCATCCGCCTCCACTATGTGACGCAGGGAGTGGGGAAGCTCGTGGTCCTCCTGCATGGCTTCCCTGAGTTTTGGTACTCCTGGCGCCACCAAATCCCCGCGTTGGCAGCACATTTCAAGGTCGTAGCGCCCGATCTGCGCGGGTATAATGAGAGCGATAAACCCCTAGGAGTCGCCAACTATCGCATCGACCTGCTCACCGCAGATGTCATGGGTCTCATCCGCTCTTTTGGCGAGGAGCAGGCGATTATCGTCGGGCATGACTGGGGCGGAGGGGTGGCGTGGACATTTGCCGCGGACTACCCCCAGGCCACCGAACGGCTCATCGTGATGAACTGTCCACATCCTGCCGCTTTTCAGAAACAGATCCGCGCTAATTTCCGTCAGCTGCGGCGCAGTTGGTACATGTTTTTTTTCCAGTTCCCTTGGTTGCCTGAGTGGCTGATTCGCAACAACCGTCGTTTCTTCATTGAGCGCGCGTTTCGCGGCATGGCGATCCGTAAGGAAGCGTTTACGGATGAGGACCTGGCACGTTTCGTCGAGGCGATGGTCAAACCTGGAGTGCTGACTGCGGCGATCAATTATTACCGGGCTGCATTTCGCGAGTTTATCCACCGGGGGGAACGGCAGTTTGCCCAGATTGTCTGCCCGACCCTGCTCATCTGGGGTGAGGAGGACGTTGCTCTCGGCAAAGAACTCACCTCCAACATGGAGGAATATTTCACCAACCGTTTTGAGGTCAAATACATCCCCCGCTGCAGTCACTGGGTGCAGCAAGAACAGCCCGAGCTGGTCAATCAGTATATGCTAGAATTTCTCTCAGACCTGGTTGCGCTATAGTCTTTTCGGCTTTCAGAATTCTAGTCCAGTGGTGGCACAGGCCGCTGGCCTGTGCGGGTGCGGAATCCCTTTGCGCTTCAGGCTTCCCTGAAAGCAAAGCGCGGGTCCGCGGCTCGGATGTAAGCCTCGGGCAAGCCTAGCTCTTTCCGCACTATGTTGGTCCCCTGGACTAGAGCAACACATTTGTAGAAGGCGATACGGCGCGAGAGGCCCTCGCGGCCAAAGCCGCAATCCGCCGTGATAATCAAGCGCTCGGGCGGCACATACTCCAGAGCCTTGCGGATCAGGTTCGCGATCAAATGTGGTGGCTCTACAGTGGTCATCGTATGATTGATCACACCAATGGCAATCTTCTTGTCTGTCTTGTGCTGTTTGAGTAACGGCAGGTCGCGACCTTGATTGCTGGCACACTCCAGGGTGAGGACATCCGCATTGAGCCGTAACAGATAGGGCAGCGAACGTTCATAGCTTGGCCGTTCCCAGTAAAAACTCTGCTGATTGGGGTTCCCCCAGCAGGTGTGTGCCCAAATCTCTGTGTGCACCCCTTCGACCTCACGGTTGAACGCCCTGGTGTAAAACTCCAGGTCCTTGTCCGTGGCTGGTGGAGTCGCGCAGCAGGCGAAGTGGTGTGGGGGTTCCTCCACCTGGATCACCGGGCACCCGGCGGCGGCCACTTCTTTTAATTCTTCATTGAGGGCAGCGGCCAGGTCCATGAGCATGTCCTGGTCGTTTGCATAATACTCGTTCCACAGCATCAGCGGTAAACAGGTGGCGCTGATAGCACCGAACTTGACCGGTTTGTCGGTCATTTTCTGCGCGGTCTTCCACACTGCGGCGTAATGCAGCGGTCCGCGGGTGATTTTGCTTATGACTGCCGGTGAGTGATAGGCCTCCTGCACCTCGTAGAGGATATGGCCTGGCTTGATGTCTGCGTATTCGAGAAAGTGTGAGGTGTCACGAAATCCGGCAATGCCATTGAGCCGCTCGATGGCATAGAAGAACCAGGAGCGCCCGCCGACTTCCAGGTCAAAGCGCGCATCGCCGTCGGTCAGGATGTCGAGCCCGGCTCGCTCCTGCTCGTTGAGGTAGCAGGCAACCGCGTCCATGTACTGCTCACGGTACAGCGAGTCGCCGAGGGCGACCTTGAACGGCCGGCCGCGCAGGCTCTCGGTGAACCACGACGGCCGGGGAAACGACCCGACCATCGCCGTGACAAGCTTCTTGTCTTTGCTGGCATTGAGCATCTGGCGCCTCTCCTTTGTGTCAGAGTCGGGGGATTATACACCTAGAGCCGGACGCAGCGTCAACTATGATGAGACGAGAGGCTTGAGCAAAGTAGCCTGCTGGACCGGGCAGTGTCCCGACTGCGCAGCGGGCGGAATCTAGGGCTGAGAGACAGAGACGCGAGACAGAGACAGAGAAGGGCGGGGCGGTCTCTGTCCCTATCTCTGTCTCTTTTTGCTCTGTCCTGCTGACTCCCGGATTTTATCCGGGCTACGACAAGGTCTTTCAGCTATCACAGTCAATGTGATGGAGTACTAGCCTCAAGCCTCTCTTTTCCTGTAAAAATGCAGACAATATACCATCTCCCGCGGTAGGGGTGTATTGAACCTCAACGACAGGGAAGGAGCGATAGATATGCTGCGCGGTGTATTTTCGGCGATGATCACCCCGTTCGACAAAAGCGAAAACATAGACGAGCAAGCCTTCGAGACCCTGCTGAACTGGACGATCAACAAGGGCACCAATGGTGTCTTCGTCGTCAGCAGCACAGGCGAGTCCTGGGCCTTGAGTTTCGAGGAAAAAGTCAGACTGTTTCAGCTTGCGGTCGCGGTCGTCAAGAAGCGAGTGCCGGTGATCGCCGGGGTCGGGGTTCCCTCGACGCGCGAAGCGGTCCGCCTAGCCCAAGCGGCGCAAGCAGCAGGGGTCGATTACGTCTGCGCGGTCCCGCCGAGCTTCGTGCGACCAACCCAGGACGAACTGATCGCCCACTATAGCGCCTTGGCCCAGGCTACCGACCTGCCGCTGCTCCTCTATAATATCCCTATGCTTGCCGGTAATGTCGTGGCCGTGCCAGCAGTGCGGACGCTGGCTGAGCGTTTCCCGTGCATCGTCGGCATCAAAGATAGCAGTGGCGATCTCACCCTGCTTAACGACTTGCTACTCCAGCGTCGGCCAGACTTTAGTGTGGTCACCGGCATCGACACCTTGGTCCTGCCAGGCCTGCTGGCTGGGAGTCAGGGCGCAATCCTCGGGAGTGCTAACGTGTGCCCGGAGTTGGCGCTCGACATTGTCCGGTTATTTGATGGCGGCCGGCTCGATGAGGCCCGCACAGTGCAGAACCGCCTGAGCCGGTTCTGGCTGGCAATGGGGCTGGGTTCGTTTCCGGCTCCAGTGAAGGCAGCTATGGAGTTACGCGGCCTGCCGGCGGGTGACCCACGCAGGCCCATCGCACCGCTTGCTAGAGACCAGTACGAGGCGTTGCGCCGCGAGCTGCGGGCGATGGGGGTGATGGGGTGACTCTCTGGCCGCGGGGGAGGGTAGCCGCGCCGTGACTGTGCGGGAGCGAAGAGAGAGGGGGAAGCTCGCTGCTTGCTCACGCACGCGGCTCTGCACCTTCGCCCTTGCCCTGCCACAGTGTTTCGCTTGCACTCATTAGCAAAGTGAGCTAGCACTAAAAATCGTGGCGGACAAGAAAACCGACCCGTACGTCAACCTGGGTGAGTTCATCCGCCGTCAGCGTGAACTGGCTCAGCTCTCGATCCGACAATTGGCCGAGCTATGCGGCATCTCGAACCCCTATCTGAGTCAGATCGAGCGCGGGCTGCGCACCCCGAGCAGCCTGATTCTCCAATCCCTGGCCAGAGGGCTGCGGCTCTCGGCCGAGACGCTCTACGCCCAAGCCGGGATCCTCGACCCGCAGGAAGCCGAGGAGAGCGACGTGGTCAAGGCCGTTATGCACGATCGGTACCTGTCTGCCCGCCAGCGGGAAATGCTCATCGACATGTACCATTCGTTCCGCAAGGTCAACGAAGCCGAGAATTCGTCCTGAAAGTGGTCTTTTCGTCACTCAGGCGACGTGAGGGCGCGCTGTTCGTGCTTGCAAAAGTTAGCATACTGAGTTAGCATGACGAACACTCACGACGACGCAAGTCGTTCATACCCAAGAGGGAGGAAAATCCTATGGCAGAGAACGCTCAGACCGGTGCCCCGTTCCTGAAGATGTTTGAGGGCCTCAACGCGCCCTGGTGTGGCGCCGTGAAACAGGTCGTCGCACAGTGCCTCGACACTGGGACGGACTGGACGCAGAAAGCTCTGGAGTTGAACGAACAGATGACGGCCTGGGCGAAAGAGACCCCTCTCGCCCCGCTGTTTGAGGCCCAGCGGTTGCTGGTCCAGCAGGTGGTTGAGAACTCGGCCGCCTTTGCCCGCGTGCTGTGGCAGATTGAGACAAAAGCCACAGGAAAAGCGGCGTAGTCAATAGGGAAGCACAGCATTCGCAGCGGAACACCGACGGTAGGCATGAACCCGCAAGCGAATGCTGCGCCTCTGCGTTCGCCATCCTGCCTACGCCAGACCCACAATTTCTTGCAGGCGCTGCGGTAGCACGATCAGCTTGCGCCCGTCGCGCAGGATCAGCTGCTGCCGTTCGAGCTCCTTCATGTGTTCGGTCACCTTCTGCCGTGAGGCCCCAACCAAGTCGGCTAAATCCTCATGGGTCAGTTGCAGGATCAAGATCGTGCCGCGTGCGTCTTGCACGCCGAACTTCTGCGCCAACTCCAAGAGCGCGAGGGCAAGCCGCTGCCGCAGGCTCAAGCCTTGGAAATGGGCATAGCGATAGAGCAGGTCAAACCAGCGGCTGATCGTGCTCCCCATCATGGCGGTGAAGTCAGCGAACGGCACGCCAAGCAGCGTGGTGACGAACGTTTCAGGTCGCAACACTCCGACCCAGCAATCGCTGAACGCCTCAGAGCGAAACGCCCGTTGTTGCACGCCCGGCATCAGCGAGGTGATGCCGAAGAGCTCACCCGGGCAGACCAAGCTGACCAGCACGGCCTCTCCCTCAAGACCGCGCAGCGAGAGTTTGACCACGCCTGACACCAGCAAATACAAGTCGTCAGACGGGGCCCCTTCAGTAAAGAGGACCGTGCGGCGTTCCACCCGCCGCAGAGACATGGGTGAGATGAGCTGTTCTAATTGCTGATCCGTAGCCCAACTGAGCGCCTTGAGGCGGCGCAGCGTGGTCACGTTGAGGACAGGTTCACGTGCCATAGTCCTTCTGAAGAAGGCGTGATAGAGGTCCGGCTCTGGCTTCTTCGGCAAGCTGCAGGCGGACATTGACATCTTTGTCATCCGGACATTGACATCTTTGTCACCTCAGTGCCAAAAAGGCAAGGGACCTTTCGGCGCCCGCGGGTTGTTTCTCTGATGCGGGTTGTTCCCAGGTCATGCCCAGGCAAGATAGACCGGCCCTGACTTTCAGTGTACAATTTCGCGCCGTGTAATGGGAACTCCTCACCGCAACAAGGTCTAACCTGTAAGATTGGAGGAGAGTGGATGCGAAACGTTCGGATACCCAAGAAAGCTCTGTTGCTTGTGGCTATAAGCTGCTCGTTGATCTGGGCGTGCGGCGAAAAGAAAGAACTGGGGCCCAAGGAACAGCAGGCAATCCAGCTCGTGAAAGCTTATACTCCTGAAGGGGGAATATTCAGCGTGATCTCGAACATCGAGAAGCAGGCTGAAGACAACGGCCGTCAGGGCAACAAATGGGAACTTGGCCCTTGGGAAGCCGGCCTGCCGTCGCAGAAAGACCGGGTCATCGAGGAGTTAAGCCAGTATTTCAACATTTTCCGGCCTGCGGGCGACTACTGGGTACGCTTTACCTATAAGGACAAGGAGGGTGTCCACCAAGGGCTGTGGGACGTCAATATCTACACTAAAAAAGTAGTGGTGAAGAACGACGTGGCGCAGCAGTTCTCCGCGTCACAGACCTAGGGGCGGGAACGGTCCCCCAACGGAGCCGAGGCGCACGGCCGTGCACCTTGGTGATTGACCTTTTCACTCTTAGTGGCTTGCCACACTAGGAATGGTTTGTTCCCCGCGGGCGGTCCCCATTCAGCAGAGTAATTCCTCCATTCGCTCGACCTCGGCTTTGCCCATTCATCGGCCCTCCCTTCTCTTCTCCTTGGCCGTGGATGGCGAGCGTATCAGCAAGGATGCGATAGACCTGTCTATTCACAATCAAACCGACATGCCGGCCGGACACTTCTTTGTTTTCTCCCTGAGGATCTAGGCAGGCATGCCAGTCAACGACTTCGTCTTGTTTGGAGAAAATAGTCGTCAACCCGACACCCTCAGAAAGCGGGGAGAAAGCGGTCTGAATGAAGGGACAGGTACACTGGAGGCTGCCGCAGTCAGGAAAGGACCGGTCCCCAGCCCGCCGTAGTACTTGCAGCGTACGAAAGGTCAACGAGACAAGCGGATGCACTCCCTGAGAGCCGTCGATGGGGGAACCGATGGCAACCACATGGCGAATTTTCTCGGGGAAATTCGTGCCAAGGAAACGGGCGAGTATCCCTCCCAGACTATGGCCGATAACGGTGATGGGACGGCCGGTCTCTTTGGTGATGTGGTCCAGCCGCCAGCGCAGCAACTCGCTGGTCTTATTTGGACAGTCAATGTTCCAATCAATGCCTGAAAAGTACACGTGGTAGCCGATGCGGTTAAGCCAGCCCGCCATCACCAGCATGGTCCAGTCCCCGCCGAAAAACCCGGGGATCAGGAGAACGGGCTCTTCTTTACCTTCAGAGACATTAATACCTCGGTAGACCGGGTCGCGCAGCAGAGCACTGAGTTGCAGAAAGTAGTCAGGGTAGGAAGCTGCTAACCGCCAAGGCATTTTTTTCTATTCCCTTTGCTAGTAAATCTAATGCAAATGTAGTGCCATCTCTAATGCCAATGTAATACCAAGTCGGTGAAAAGCAAGGAGCTTGTTAGGGGCGGGACAAAAATCTGCAGTTGGGGCAAATATAGTGCCACAAAAGCGGGATGGCCGACGGAGACCGCCCTCTGGGTGGAACGGGAAGGGCTGTCAGGCAATTTTTTACAGCCGAGCCTGCAGTTGTGCGCTTTAAGGACACCTGACGTCATGGAACCCGACGCGTCAGATATGCTGAGTGCTCGGGCAATTTCGCCCCCTTGCCCGGGCAAAGATGCGAACTCCCCTTCAGCTACCGTTCCTACTGTGCTGGGAGGCGTCAAATACTCGCCAGTTAGGCGTCAAACCCTCACCAGTTGTCTGAACAGGCAGAGGGATCCCGTTGGTTAGATACAGAGTGAATCCCTGCCTGGCGAAGTGTTGCTCGACCCTCCTTCAGGCCACGACGAAAACCCTCCAGGGCTTGAATGGGAAGGGCGCTCTGCGCAACAGGCAAGAATTGGAGGCAGTGGTCTTTAGGCTACCTGCAGCTCTTTTCCTTGGCTATAGGTGGCCAGGACCTCAGCTAGGATGTGATAGACCTCTCTGTTCACGATCAAGCTGATATGCCGGCCGGATACTTGCTGGTTGTTGCCCCGGGGATCTAGGCAGGCGCGCCAGTCCACGAGCTCATCCCCTTTGGAGAAGATAACGGTAGAGCCGACCCCCTGAGGAAGAGGTGAGAAGACTGACTGGCTAAACAGACAAGTGCACTGTCGGCTAGCGCACTCAGGGGAGGAATTGTCCATGGTCCTGCGTAAGACCTGCAACGTACGAACTGTTGACAGGACAAGAGGATGGACCCAGCTGGAGCCGTCGATGGGGGAGCCGATGGCGACCACATGGCGGATTAGTTCGGGAAAATTGACGCCAAGGAAGCGGGCCAGCAGCCCTCCCAGGCTGTGACCAACAAGGACGATGGGACGGCCGGTCTCCTGGGCGATATAGTCCAGCCGCCAGCGCAGCAGCTCGCCCGTCCGATTGGGACAGTCGATGTTCCAATCGATCCCTGAGAAGTACGCGCGATAGCCGAGGCGGTTGAGCCACCCTGCCATCACCCCCATGGTCCAGTCCCCGCCAAGGAATCCCGGGATGAGGAGGATAGGCTCTCCTCTGCCCTTTGGGGCAGAGGTACCGTGGTAGATTAGATCAAGCAGTAAGGCGCAGAGTTGGGAGAGGTAGTCGTAGGATAGGAGGCTGCGAGCTGCAGAAACATTTCTCTCATCTTCCACCTCTTCTCACCTCCCACCCGCTTTGTATAACTCATAAACATTATTAGCAAATATCTGCAATTTTTGCAAACGCGGGAGGGCACAAAGGGCCCACTGCGGGAGAATATTGAGGTACCCAGTAGCCACTCGGCATGGGCCATCACCTTGTCGTCCTGCTGGTGATTGCGGACCGCTTGGCACAGCCTGAGGGTACGTGGCGGCCGTTCATGCCCTTCGCCCGCAAGAGTTGACCGTTCCCTAGCCCGCAGCTCTCCTCCTGGTCCCTTCTCCCCCCTCAATCTGCCACAGCCTGCGGGCTATGCTGGCTGACCCCTCAACAAACTGGCGAACCAGATCATGTTGGGCGGTAAAGAACGGAGCCAAGGGGGTGTCTTTTGCCCAACTGGTCGCCCTTTCTTGAAAGTCCAGCACTCTCTTGGCTAGCTGCTCGCTGGTGTCAATGTACCAGGCGGTGATTGCCTTAGCGGTACCGTACCAGGGGGTTCCCAGCTCAGAAAAAAGCTGGGGAAAGGAAACGCGCTTTTCTTGCTCTGCCATGCTCTTTTCCTCCTGACTCTTTGGCGGTATGACTACCCGCCGTGGGTTTTGGCAATGCTAACTCGTCTTGCTAACTTTTGCAAGCATAGAGCTGGCACTTGGGTCCTCGCGGGGACAGACAAGCATTGTGCGGCCGACTGTGGCCAGCGTCAGCGGGCGAGGTTTCTTTTTCTCCGTAGCGCCGGGGAGGCGGTTCTGTTACATATTTCATCGCACGCGAATTTCCACTACAGGAGCTGGCGATGAACGAGGCGAAGCCACAGGTCCAGCGCGACTATCCTCGTACGATCACGCTCGACAGCAACACTGCCGTCAGCCTGCGGCTGATGACTGCCGCTGACGCTGACCGCATGGTGACGTTCGCGCGCAACCTGCCCGCGGACGATCTGCTCTTTCTGCGCATGGACATCACCAACCCGGACGTCGTGGCGCAGTGGGTACAGAATCTAGCAGCCGGACGCACGGTCACGGTCATTGCTGAGGCGAACGGCGCAATGGCTGGCTACGCCAGTCTGCACCACCCCGAGGTCACCTGGCAGCGTCACCTCGGTGAAATCCGCATCCAGGTCGGACAGCACTACCGCTCACAGGGACTTGGGCGGATACTGGCAGCAGAGATCTTTGCCATCGCCCGCGACCTTGGTCTACGCAAGCTCATGGCCCAGATGACATCTGACCAGAAGGGCGCAATCGCAACATTTAAGCGTCTCGGCTTTCAGATGGAGGCGCTGTTGCAGGACTTCGTCATTGATCGCTCAGAGCGTACCCGAGACCTGATAGTTATGGCCTACGATGTCACGGGTCTCACTGCGCATGTGGACTAATGGCCATGCCACACTCCCTGCATGGCTACGCCGCTACCTGTTCCTGCACAGAGGAGTGCAGGCGTGCAGTGGCAGCAGCGCGCTCCGCTGCTGCCCGTAGCTCGGCGAAGGACGCCTTGAGGCAGTCCGTATAGAACCAGACGTCCGGCATCAGCTGCGGGTCGACTGTGGGGCTGATGATTAGCTTCTGATTGTAGCTGACGATAGCGTTAAACAGGCCAATGTTCGCCGCGAGTAGTCCGAGCGGATACAAAGCCAGGAGCTTGTGCCCTGCAAGGTAGAGCGGAATCTGGGGTCCGGGGATGTTGGTCGCCACCGTGTTCAGCAGCAGGTTCGGCACAGTAAACTGCCCGGAGACTGCCTGCCACGCCGGCGGGACCTGGTTGAAAAGCGAGGTGAGCGCATAGAGAGCCCCCGCTTGGTCCTGGCTCTTCAGCCGCTCCATTGCGGCGCGCTCCGCTGTCAGGCGTTCTACGGGATCGGTGATGCCGACGTACAGCGGCACAAATATCATCGATATCAGGTTGCCCAGTGCCCCATGCTCGTCCTCACGCCGCATGCTCACTGGGCACATCGTGCGCAGCTCAACCTCCTCCGTCCGGTGACCATGCGCACGCAGGTAGCGCCCGAGCCCGCCGGCGATCACTGCCAGCACGACATCATTGACCGTGCCCCCGAGCACGGCACGAATAGCGCGGACCTCGGTGAAGGAGAACTCGGCCCAGGCAAATTGCCGCTCGCCGGAGAGCGGCCCGTTAAACGACACGCGTGGGGCCGGCCACAGGAGCGCTGACATCGAACTGGTCATAACGGTGGTCATCTGCCGCACTCGCTCTGTCATTTCTGCCGGCCGTAGGAGCCGGAGGCTCTCATTCGTCCACCACTGCACCGTTCCGGTCAACCAGTCCTGCATCGCATCCTGCAGCAGGGTGAGCGGGTCCGGTAGTGGTTGCGGTTGCCACGGGGTCGGTGGCGGTGCGGGTGGTTCGGCAGCGAGCTTCAGGTCATGGAGCACCATAATCAGGTCCACGCCGGAGATGCCGTCCACCACCGCGTGATGGACTTTCCAGATCAGGGCCGTGTTACCGTCTGGGCGTCCCTGGAGCAGGACCGTCTTCCAGAGAGGCCGGTTGCGGTCGAGTAACGGTGCGAACACGCGCCCGCCGACCTCGGAAAGCACCCGGTCGTCCGCCAGCGCTGGTAGCGTCAACTCCTCGACGTGGTTGCGGAGGTCGAAGTCCGGGTCATCCTCCCAGGTCGGATGCGCCAGCCCAAAGGGCGGGAAAACCGCCTTTTGGCGGTAGCGGGGGAGCATGTGCAGGCGTTCAAGAAAAGTGTGCATCAACGCCTCACGGGAGATATGTCCCTCATAAATCGTGCATGCACCGATGTGCAGCGGCTCCTTCGGTTTCTCGCAGTACAAAAACGAAGCGTCGAGCGTGGTCAAGCGGCGATTCGGGTCTTTGCGCGCCATGTCGCCTCCTCCGGCTATCGTCTTGACAGGTTACATGATATCCGCGTGCTTATGCACCGCCTCCGCGACGGGCGCGGTCCAGTGGCTGATACAGATTCCCAGTGGCAGCAAGGGCTTGAGAGGCACTCCGGCGCAGGCCTTCGAGGAAGGGCACGCTCTGGCCGAGGATGAAGTCCATCATGCCCGGTGCAAGCGTGTTGAAGAAGTTGAGCATCTGTGCGTCCAGGGCTATTACAATCTCGGGCTGGGGGAAACGGGCGTCCTGGACGATGATCCGCGCCAGTTCCTGAGCCGGAAACTTTGGTGCGAAATTGGGCATCTGCAAGCCGGTCTGGTTGGCAGCGGACTCCCAGATCTCTGTGTCCACCGCCCCTGGGAAGATCGTGCTCACGTCGATGCCATCGACCATGACCTCGGTGCGCAGCGCTTCCGAGAAACCGGCAAGCGCGAACTTACTCGCACAGTACGCCGTCCCAAATGGCATCCCTCGCTTGCCCAGAATCGAGGAGATGTTGATGATCACGCCGCCCGTAGGCTGGGCACGCATCCGTGGTACTACCGCCTTACAGCCGTATACCGCGCCCCAGAAGTTGATCTCCATCACGCGGCGAAAGTCCGTGAGCGACTGTTCCTCGAGGCGCGCCGCACTGCCGACCCCCGCGTTGTTGACGAGCGTGTCTATCCGTCCAAACCGCTCCGCCGCCTTCTCGATCAACCTTTCCACCTGGGTTGGGTCCGAGACATCGGTGCGCACCGCCAATGCCTCGCCGCCCTGCCCCTCGATCTCGCCCACTAGTTCCCGCAGCCGCTCCTCGCGGCGGCCAGCCGCGACGACGTGCGCCCCTGCCCGCGCGAACTCTCGCGCCGTCTCGCGGCCGATGCCACTTGTCGCACCCGTGATCACGACCGTTGAGCCGTAGATCGTCCGTATTGTCATTGAGTCCTCCAGGCCAGAGGTCCTGGGTCAGGGCCGAGGGGAAGTCCGTTGCCGCCTCCGCCCTTTGCCCATTGGTTCCTTGCCTCTGGCATTCTGTGGCTGCTGCTTCTGGCTGTCTGCTGGCTTCACGGCTGCGCTGGGAGGCGTCCGTGCGCCGGTGCCTTTGAGCGCCTCCAGCCACACTTGGTAGGCGCGGCCCTGTGCCTGGGTCAGCCGTGTGACCGCGTCCTGTAGCTCTCCGGGCTGCGCACCGCCAACGAGGACCAAAGGCAGACGCATCCAGGCCTGGGTGGTGGCAAAGGCCGCCTCCTGCCACTCGCGCAGGACCTCTATGCTTTTGCTGGAGCGGCTGAACTGGCCCAGCCACGCGCCAGTCACCTGGCCCCAACTGCGCGCCATGCTGTTCCAGAACTCCTGCGTCTGTCGCTGGCCCGCGAACAAGGCCTGCCGGCCAGCTTCCCACGGCTGCGCGCCGGCCCGCGTCGGGTTCGGTGTGCCAGGTCTATCGCTACGTTGAGATGTCATCATATTCCTCCTCCTCCATTGCTTACGCGAGCGAACCTTTACTGCCTCGATATGACATGATGGGGACCAGCTAGCGGGGAAAGGGTGGAAAGGGAGCCCGCGGTTGCTGAAAGTCTGCACACTATGAACGCGTGCGATCGCTTCTGTCAACCGCCTAGCCGTTCCGTGTGTGACGGTGTCACTCCAGCCCCGCCCGCATGCGGCGACCGCAACCTCCCACGCCGGCACTTGCCGGAGGGAATTGTTGCGCTCCTACAGCGCGGCGTCAATAACTCAACGGTTCGGTAACGTCCGTAGGGACGGACCTCTGTGCCTGCCTTCCCCCGGGGCGCTACAAGGATCGCCCCTACAAGTGACCGAGGAGGGCGGAACAACCGACGAGGAATTGACGTCCTCCTGTCCTTACTCAAGGAACTGAAACCCTGAGGACTGGCTTTCTGTCTGGGGCAGTGTCGCTTCTGCCTTTTGGCCAGAGAGACTAATGCGCCCGCTTCCCATCCCGTTCCTTGAGCCAAGCTCCCACCTGTGGCCAGAGTTTCTTTTGCGCGGCGGCGCTCACCGCAGCCCCGATGTGTCCTGTGGGGAAGACGAAGTTGCGCGCGTCACTGCTCCCAACCAGCTCGATCAAGGGCAAGCTAGATTTGGGGTGCACCACATCGTCGTGTTCGCCGATGACGTTGAGGACGGAACAGGTGATATTGCGCAGGTTGACTGGCTGACCACCAACCTGAAAACGGTCCTGGATCAGGAGGTTTTTGCGGAAGAGCTCCTCCGTCATCTCGCGGAAAATCTGCCCAGCCAAGGGCACGTCGCTGTTCATCCACTGCTCGAACAGCTCAAACATCTCCGCATACCCCTCCTTGTCCTTGTTGCGGTAGAGGCCGACATACTTATCCAGGGCATGGTGCACCGGAGACATGGCGTCAAACCCCGCTTTGATAAACCAGGCAGGGCAGTTCCCATAGATGGCGGTGATGAGGTCAATGGTCTCAAGGCGAAACTTGTCTATCACGGCATTCATGGCGAGGTCCCGCACGCTCATATCCAAGGGGAGGGTGAAGGTAATGAGGTTTTTCACCGTCTCAGGGCAGAGCGCGGTGTAAATGGTGGTGAGCAGGCCACCAAAGCAGTAGCCGAGCAGGGAGACTTGCTCGACGCCTTCACGAATTTGTACCGCCCGCACCGCCTTGGCCAGATCGCCATTCACATAGGCGTCAAACCCCCGCCAGCTATCTGTACGGAGGGGAGGGATCCAGTCAATGAAGTAGACCTCGACTCCTTGTTTCGTTAGAGTTTCTACCACACTGCGTCCGGGCTGCAGGTCAAGGATAAAGGGCCGTTTGATGAGGGAGTAAACCACCAGCAAGGGGGTGGTGTGGGGCTCCCCTACCGCCCGATAGTGACGTAGCCGCACCTTGCCCCCCTCGTAGACGACCTCGTAAGGAGTGGTCGAGGGAGGGTCCTCGCTGAGCGGAAAAGGCTCGCTCAGACCACGACGCACCCCCTCCAGGGTCCGCACAGCGCCATCCATCCAGTACTGGGACAAATGGCTCAACAGTGATAACATCTTTTTTCCTCTCCTTTAACTAACTGTTACAGCAGATCCGCCTGTTAGGTTTTTTAGGCAGCGGCCTGCGTTGGATTGACTGCCCCAGTGCCTTTCCTCTTGACCTGAAACGCTGCCAGTCGTGCAGCCGGCTCTGTGACGACCGTGCGCTCTCCACTCCGGATCGCAGAGCCGGTAGTGAAGGAACGCAACTCTTCGCGCAGCGCTTGCACCTCAGCACGTAGGGCGTGAGTCTCCGCCGTGGTGGGCAGGCCTACGACCTGCCACAGGCCGGTAAAGAATGCCCCAGCCAGCGCGTTGCTCAGCCGCTGCCAGCGCAAAGCGCTGTCGAGGGAGCGGGCTAGGATCTCGCCAAACAGGGGAGTACGGTAGAGATTGTCGAGGGCCGCAGTGGCCAGCCGCATGCTAGCGTCGTAGCCCTTCCAGGCCGCTGCCAGTGTCTCTCGCTCACTGCCGCTCCCCAGACCCCACTTTGCTCCGGCTAGGGGAAGATCGAGCCAGAGGGTCTTGTTCACCGTCCCCAAGTCTTCCACACTTTGAGTGATTTTTTTGTCTACCATTTTTCGCTCTCCTTTTTCGCTCTCCGCTGTGAGCGCTTCCTACCGTAGGGCAGTGGTCTCTGCGAAGCAAGAAAATCGCGGTCACCAAGGTGACCAAAGCACCGTTTTCCGAGCGGAGATGCGACTTTTTTGTCCTCTTGGTGACCAACGGCGTGATGAAAACCTGGGGGGTATCCGCGAATCCGCAGCTGAATGCTCCGCCTCTACCCCTCTCCGCTTCAGCAGCGTACAATTCTCGGCCAATGGTCTGTGTACGGAGGAGAGCGCCATGAAACTCGAAGAGATGGTCCAGGAGCTGTGGGATCGCGAGAAGATCAAGGAACTCACCTACGACTACGGCCTCGCCATCGAGGCCCAGGACGCCGAGCGCATGGCGAGCCTGTTCACCGAAGATGGATCGGTGGACTTCAGCTCCCTGGGCAGGGGCGTGATCAGTGGCCGCGAGGCGCTCAAAAAATTTTATCGTTCGACCTGGCCGCTCAGGGTGAAGCCGTTTTTCACCAACCACGTGATTCGCATCCAGGGGAATCGCGCGACTGGTACCTGCTCGCTAGAGAATCGAGCGACGCGCGGCGACCAGAGCCTGATTGGCGCCGGGCGGCTGTACGACGAATATGAGAAGGTGAACGGGGAGTGGAAGTTCAAGTCTCGGCGGGTGGCGATGTTCTACTTCGTGCCGCTTGCTGAGGGCTGGGCCAACGCCACGGGGCCGGAGAAGTTGTAGGGGAGCGTTCAGCTATCAGCATTTAGCACTGCATGTGACTTTAGCAGAACGTCTCTACTCTAGTTTGAGCCTGCTGTGAATGTAGGGGCGCCCGGCGGGGCGCCCCTACGGCTGCGCTCGGCATAACAGGCAATAGTAACGGCATACCGCCTGGCGTGGGCGCAACCTAGTCGTGGGGGGTGAGGGTTGGATATGCTCAGCCCCTAAGCCGCCTTGCGCCTTGGCGGCTGGGAGCAAGAACGCTCGCGAGCCGAGAGGGTGGGGCGCCGATCATTGACCTGACGAGCGGGAGTAATCGGGGCAGGCCGCTGCTGCTGTGCTAGCTGGCGGGCCTGCCAGCGCCGCAACCCCAAGCGCAGGTAGTCGGCGTCGAGGTTGAGAGCCGCGCAGATGTTCTGAAACGAGAATGGCCAGGTCTCATCCGTAGAGGCAAACCACTCTTCTACCTCCTTGAAGAGACGGCGCTGCCGGTAGGTCAACCCCGGGAGGCACTCCTGAAAAGTGGCAAAGGCGTCTTCTACCACCGCCAGCATGAGGCGCTTTTCCGGCTGAGCTGAAGGTTCGCCCTTGATTTGCTCAAAGAACTGAGAGGGTAAGATAACCTCAGGCTCAAGAGACTCCAGGACGAGCGAGGAGGGGTCCGTAGCGCTGTAAGCGAACGGCGACTCGTGGATGCTCCTAGACATAAAATGCCCTGCTGTAGAAACGCCCTGTGGAGCCGTCTCTACTGGGACGGTAGGTGTATGTTGGTCACCACTCGGTCTCCGATCCTGTAGGACAGAACGCGAATCGGTATTTCCTAATGAACAAGATTTTGCTGCCATGTCCATGACTGTAGACAACTCCTTAGTTTACACAGGACACCCTCTTCTTACGCAAGTCACGTGCCACACGCGGCCATTTGTCAGAAGTACCTAATCTGCAACGACTATTCTGCAACAAGGGGCCTATGACGGCACGTCCTTGCGGTAGCCCAGGCTGTATAGACAACTGTACAGAGCACGCGACGGCGCAGCCTGAGAAAACCGCGATTTGCTAAACAACGCGAAGACTTGGCTGGTCTTCGGCAGAAGGATATGTAAGTGTCAAGCTCCCTAGACAAAAAGGGCTATCGTATAGTTTTTGTCTGGAACTGCAAAAAATTAGGATTCCAGCCGAATAAACAACCTATCGCTTTCGTGCCGCTCGCCGAGGGGTGGGCCAGGGCCGTAGGGCCGAGGAAGTTGTAAAGGAGCACTCAGCTAAGAG
>Ga0137380_10001616_pt1 | contig 18501 bp, 16 predicted proteins | sample SagtaG_17_FD_104809 | JGI IMG/M metagenome (GOLD analysis project Ga0137380, IMG submission 104809) | Vadose zone soil microbial communities from Sagehorn Ranch, Mendocino, California, USA - Sage2_L_100_16 metaG | ecosystem: Environmental > Terrestrial > Soil > Vadose zone | place: USA...
ATCGATAACCTCGCCGGTGTATGCGCCGACGAGCTTTCACCAAACGTCGAGGCGCTCGCCGACGAGCGGACCGTTGCACAGCAACTGCTCGCAGACTGCGTCGAGTTCGGCGAGGCTATCGAGTTGCCAGTCGAGTGTGCGGCCAAACTGGTCCGCGACGAGCACGACACATTCGGAGGCGATGTCTCGCAGGCCGCCGGCATCCACCATGATCGGCCGATCGTTCCATGCCAGCGTCAGGCTCTGCCGCTGCGCGCGCGCACCAGGAACGCCGATCAGCGACCCGAGCCGTCTGGACGCGCCCCGCGGCCGCGCCCCAACCGTCGGGGGCCGATCGCGATAGATCGTTCTGTAGCCCGGATCAGCAGGTGAGCGATCCGCGGCCACGCCTGCGAATGCCGGCGCAGGGTTCGGGTACGCGTCGGCGCGCGCGGGTTGCCGTGATGCTTCATCCAGCGCGTCCCGCGATTGGATGGCGCGCGGGTTGATCATCTCGACGCAGGCAAACAGACACGGATCACGCGACCAACCCATGCCGGACGAAGACCTGGTGCTCCGTCAAGAATGGTGAGAGGGATGATCGTGCCCAGGATGCGATCTTCCTGCGCATACAACCACGGCAGGCAGGTGCCGCAGGAAGATCGTGCTGTCCGCGCACCTGTCCGGCCCGGCTACGTGCCCAATGTTGCTAGCCCGAGAGCAGGCTCATCTCGAAGCTGTAGCGGGTGGCCGCGTAAATGTGACTGCCGTACTCGACGGCGACTCCGTGGTCGTCGTAGGTGGTGCGCTGCATGGTGAGCAGCGCCGCGCCCCGGCTCTCGTCCAGCAGCCGGGCCTCCGCCGAGGTGGCAGAGCGCGCGCCGATCACTTGGGTGGCCGAGTGCAGCTGCACCCCGGCCGCCCGCAGCAGCTGGTACAGGCCCTGCTGTTCGAGACTGTCGGTGGTGATCTCGAGGCGGTCCGCCGGCAGGTAGTTCGACATCCGCGCGATCGGCTGGTCCATGGCCCGGCGTAGCCGGGTGACGGCCACGACGGGCGTGCCCTCCGGCACGCCGAGCGCCTGCGCCACCTCTCGGGCGGCCTCCTCGATGCGGTGGGACAGCACAGTCGTCGTCGGCCGCTGGCCGCTGTGCACCAGGTCGTCGTAGAGGCTGGTGAGCTCCAATGACCGACGCACCTTGGGCGACACCACACGGGTGCCGATGCCGCGTCGTCGCACGATCAGCCCCTTTTCCACCAGATACTGCATCGCCCGTCGAACGGTAGGGCGGGAGAGCCCGAGCCGGCCGGCCAGATCGAGCTCGTCCTCCAAGTGCATCCCGGGTGAGACGTCGCCCGAGGCGATCATCTCCTCGATCTGTTGCGCTAGCTGGAAGTAGAGCGGCATCGGGCTGCGCCTGTCGATGACGATCCGGTTGGCGACAATCGGCGCGGGGCGGCGACTCGTCATGGGGAAGAGTATGTCATGAGCTAGTTACAAAGTCACTTGCATGTTTGGCAGGACAAAGTATTGACATGCTCGGTGGCGGGCGCGTTACATGTGGGGCACCGCTGCGTTACAGCGAAGGGAACACCCGACCGTGAAGACGATCGAGCACTGGATCGGCGGCAAGCCCACCCGCGGAGCCTCCACCCGCACCGGCCCGGTGTGGAACCCGGCGACCGGCGAGCAACAGGCCGAGGTCCTGCTCGCCGCGAAAGAGGACGTCGCCGCGGCCGTGCGGGTCGCCTCCGACGCGTTCGCGGAATGGTCACAGGCGTCGATGTCGAAGCGGACGAAGGCGCTGTTCGCGTTCCGCGAGTTGGTGAACGCCCACATCGACGAGATCGCCGAGGCGATCACCGACGAGCACGGCAAGGTGCTCTCCGACGCGCGCGGCGAGGTGCAGCGCGGCCTGGAGGTGGTCGAGTTCGCATGCGGCATCGCGCACCTGCTCAAGGGCGAGTACTCCGACCAGGTCTCCACCGGCGTCGATGTCTTCTCGTTCCGCGAGCCGCTTGGCGTGGTCGCCGGCATCACCCCGTTCAACTTCCCGGCCATGGTGCCCATGTGGATGCACCCGGTGGCGATTGCCTGCGGCAACACGTTCGTGCTCAAGCCGAGCGAGCGCGACCCGTCCGCGTCATTGGTCGTTGCCCGGCTGTGGCAGGAGGCCGGCCTGCCCGACGGGGTGTTCAACGTCGTCCACGGCGACAAGGAGGCCGTCGACGCGATCCTCGATCATCCCGGCGTGGCCGCGGTGTCCTTCGTCGGCTCCACGCCGATCGCCCGGTACATCCACCAGCGGGCCGGCGCAAACGGCAAGCGGGTACAGGCGCTCGGTGGGGCGAAGAACCACGCGATCGTGCTGCCGGACGCGGATGTGGACTTCGCATCCGACCACCTCGTCGCCGCGGCGTTCGGCAGCGCCGGCGAGCGGTGTATGGCGATCTCCGCGGCGGTGACGGTCGGCGACGCGGCGGACCCGGTGCTCGACGCGGTGGCCGCCAAGGCGGCCGCAGTGACCGTTGGCTCCGGCCGCGACGCGCGCAGCGAGATGGGGCCGGTGGTCACGCGCGAGGCGAAGCAGCGCATCGTCGGGCTGATCGACTCGGGCGCGGCTGCCGGGGCCCGCGTCGCGGTGGACGGCCGCGACTACGTCGTCCCCGGCTACGAGGGCGGCTTCTGGGTGGGCCCCACCGTGCTCGACCGGGTCACGCCGGAGATGGAGGTCTACCGCGAAGAGGTCTTCGGCCCGGTGCTCTCGGTGCTGCGCGCCGACACCGTGGACGAGGCGATCGCGCTGATCAACGCCAACCCGTACGGCAACGGCACGGCGATCTTCACCTCCAGCGGCGAGGCGGCGCGGCGGTTCCAGCGGGGGGTGCACGTCGGCATGATCGGCATCAACGTGCCGATCCCGGTGCCGATGGCCTACTACTCCTTCGGCGGGTGGAAGGACTCGCTGTTCGGCGACAAGCACGTCCACGGCCCGGAAGGCGTGTCGTTCTACACCCGGGCCAAGGTCGTCACCTCCCGCTGGCCGCACGTCGATCACCCGGCCGGCGCCAGCTACCACTTCCCGACCGCGATCTGAGGATCGCGACCGCTCGGGGCGACCGCCACGACACACCCCTTAACGCCAAGGAGGCACAACATGGTCAGATCTGGAAAGTGGGCGCTCGCGGCGGTCCTGACCGCCGGCCTGACCCTCGCCGCGTGCAGCAGCAGCGGCGGCAAGAAGGCCGCGCAATCCGGTGCCGGTGCGCAGGCCGGCAAGGCCACCACGGCCCGGATGACGTTCGCCATGGTGACCCATGCCGCACCGGGTGACACATTCTGGGACATCATCCAAAAGGGCGCCAAGGCCGCGGCCGCAAAGGACAACATCGACCTCAAGTATTCGTCGGATCCGTCCTCGGGCAACCAGGCCAACCTGATCCAAGCCGCCATCGACAGCAAGGTCGACGGTCTCGCCGTGACCATGCCCGATCCGCCGGCGCTGATCCCCGCGATCAAGAAGGCCGAAGCCGCCGGCATTCCTGTCGTCGCAATGAACGCCGGCATCACCTCCTTCACCCAGTCGGGCGTGCTGGACTACTTCGGCTCGGACGAGACCGTGGCCGGCCAGGCCGCGGGCACGCGGGCGACGCAGGACGGCTACAAGAACGTCCTGTGCGTGATCCAGTTCCAGGGCCAGGTCCAACTGGAGGACCGGTGCAACGGGGTGAAGTCGACGTTCAAGGGCACGTGGTCCAAGATCTACGTGAACGGCGCGGACCGCCCGTCGGAGCAGTCGACGATCCAGGCGAAGCTGACGGCGAACCGGAACATCGACTTCGTGATCACCTTGGGCGCGCCTGACGCGCTGGCGGCGATCAACGCGATCAAGGCGTCGGGGAGCAAGGCGAAGCTCGGCACCTTCGACTTCAACCCGCAGATCCCGGCCAAGATCAAGTCTGGTGACCTGCAGTTCGCGATCGACCAGCAGCCGTATCTGCAGGGCTACGAAGCGATCGACTCGCTGTGGCTGTACAAGGTGAACGGCAACGTGCTCGGCGGTGGCGGGCCGGTGCTGACCGGGCCCTACATCGTCGACAAGAACAACGTCGACTTCGTCGGCAAGTTCGCGGCCCAAGGCACACGCTAGGCCAGGTGCCGGGGGCACCGTCGGCGCGGCACCCCCCAGTACCCCGCAATCGCAGACTCGGAGGTCTTCATGAGTCAAACCCTGGATGTCAGAGCCGCCCCGCCCGAGGTGAGGGTGACCCGCAGGTCCGCATTCGCCCGGCTGTTCACGCGCCCCGAATTCGGGGCGTTACTCGGCGCGATCGTGATCTTCCTCGTGTTCTACAGCGTCGCCGAACCGTTCCGGTACGCGGACTCGCAGGCGACGGTGCTGTACCTGAGCTCCACCTACGGCATCCCGGCGGTCGCGGTGGCACTTCTCATGATCGGCGGCGAGTTCGACCTGTCGGCCGGCGTCGCAGTTACCAGCTCGGCGCTGGTGGCCTCGATGTTCAGCTACCAGCTGACCGCGAACATGTGGGTGGGCGTCGCGGTCTCGCTCGCGGTCGCACTCGCCATCGGATGCATCAACGGAATTCTCGTGGTTACGACGGGGATCCCGAGCTTCCTGGTAACGCTGGGCACGTTCTTCATGCTGCGCGGGCTGAACCTGGCCATGACGAAACAGATCACCGGCAACGTGGCGACCAACGACGTGTCGAACATAGCTGGGTTCGACTCGGCGCGGAAAGTCTTCGCCTCGCAGTTCAGTGTCGGGGGTGTGTCCATCCGCGTGACGCTGCTGTGGTGGATCGGCTTCATCGTCCTGGGAACCTGGGTGCTGCTGCGCACACATGTCGGTAACTGGATCTTTGCCGCCGGTGGTTCCGCGCCGAGCGCGCGTGCGGTCGGTGTGCCAGTGAAGCGGGTGAAGATCGGCCTGTTCATGACGGTCAGCTTTCTGGCCTGGTTCACCGGCATGCACACCTTGTTCGCGTTCAATACCGTGCAGTCCGGCCTCGGCGTCGGCAACGAGTTCATCTACATCGTCGCGGCCGTGGTCGGCGGATGCCTGCTCACCGGCGGCTACGGCTCGGTGATCGGCGCGGCCATCGGCGCCTGGATCTTCGGCATGGTGAACCAGGGCATCGTCCTCGCCGGCTGGAACCCGGACTGGTTCTACTTCTTCCTGGGCGCGCTCCTGCTCGGCGCCATCCTGCTCAATACGTGGGTCCGCAAGCGGGCGGAGGCAATGAGATGACGACGATCGCACCCGAGACCACGCAGGCCGCACCAGTCATCCGGCTGACGGACGCCGAGAAGCACTATGGCAGCGTCATCGCGCTGCAAGGCGTGTCGCTCGAGGTAAGCGCCGGTGAGGTGACGTGCGTGCTGGGCGACAACGGCGCCGGCAAGTCCACCCTCATCAAGATCATCTCCGGCCTGCATCAACACGACGCGGGAACGTACGAGGTCAATGGCGAGCGGGTGAAGTTCTCCTCGCCGCGCGAGGCTCTCGACCGCGGCATCGCCACCGTGTACCAGGATCTCGCGGTGGTGCCGCTGATGCCGGTCTGGCGCAACTTCTTCCTCGGCAACGAGGTGTACAAGGGCATCGGAGCGGTCAGCAGAATGGACATCAAGTTCATGCGCAAGACCGCCAAGCGGGAGCTGCTCGACATGGGCATCGACCTTCGCAACGTCGACCAGTCCATCGGCACGTTGTCCGGTGGTGAGCGGCAGTGCGTGGCGATCTCCCGCGCGATCTACTTCGGCGCCAAGGTGATCATCCTCGATGAGCCGACGGCCGCGCTCGGCGTGAAGCAGTCCGGCGTCGTGCTGCGCTACGTCGTGCAGGCGCGGGAGCGTGGCCTGGCCGTCATCTTTATCACTCACAACCCGCACCACGCCTACCCGGTCGGAGACCGGTTCCTGCTGCTCAATCGCGGACGGGCCATCGGCTACTACCGCAAGGATGAGATCACCCGCGAAGAGCTGACCGCTCTGATGGCCGGCGGGTCCGAGCTCGAAGAGCTCCACCACGAACTCGAACGCACTGGCGGCGCGGCCGCGGAGGCGGCACACGTGCTCGAGGAGGAAGTGCAGGAGCTTGGCATTTCGCGGCAGGCCTCCGGCGGGGCGTAACGGCAAGATCGAAGGGACACCTCTCTTATGAGTTCGATCGACAGCGAGGGCACGACGCCACCAGGAGCGATCGCGCGACTCGCTCTCGGCAGCTGCCCGGACTCCTGGGGCGTATGGTTCGCCGACGACCCGCGTCAGACACCCTGGCAGCGGTTCCTCGACGAGCTGGCCGGCGTGGGCTACCAGTGGCTCGAGCTGGGGCCGTACGGCTACCTACCGACAGACCCAGAACAGCTGAAGGACGAGCTGGCCAAGCGCAAGCTCAAGGTCGCGGGCGGCACGATGCACGGGTTCAGCGGTCTGCACCGCGCCGACGACTGGCCGGACATCCTCGCGCAGACCCGAAAGGTGGCCGAGTTGACGGCGGCGGTGGGGGCCAAGCACGTCGTCTTCGTACCGGTGCCTGGGTACCGCGACGACACGACCGGCGCCTACCTGGAGCCCGCCGAACTCGACGAGGACGCGTGGAAGACGCTCGTCCATTCCACCAACGAGCTGGGCAAGGCCGTGTCCGAGGAGTACGGCGTCACCTTGCAGTTCCACCCGCATGCGGACAGCCACGTTGAGACGCAGCCACAGACCGAGCGGTTCCTCGACGAGACCGACCCGCGGTACGTCTCGCTTTGCCTGGACACCGGCCACCTGGCGTACCGGCACGCGGACAACGTGGCGATCATTCACAACTACCCGGACCGGATCGGCTACGTACACATCAAGCAGATGGACCCGAAGATCGTGAAGATCGCCGAGCGTGACGATCTCGCGTTCGGCCAGGCGGTTGCGATGGACGCCAGCTGCGAACCACCCCAGGGCGAGCCGCACATCCCGTCGGTCGTAGACGCGCTGCGCGAGCTGAACGCCGACATCTTCGTCATCGTCGAGCAGGATCTGTACCCGGTCGAGTTCGACGTGCCAGCACCGATTGCCAAGCGGACCTACGAATACCTGCGTGGCGTCGGGGTCGGAGGTGGGGGGCGATGAGCGTTCGAATCGGTTTGATCGGCGTCGGCATGATCGGCCAGGACCACATCCGGCGCCTGACCCAGGTGCTCTTCGGCGCCTCCGTGGTGGCGGTCACCGACGTGGACGCGGACCGCTCCAAGTCAGTGGCCGAGGGCGTGCGCGGGTGCCGGGCTCTTGGCAGCGGGCAGGAGGTCATCCGCGCCGACGATGTCGAGGCCGTCGTGGTCACCTCGTGGGGGGAAACACACGAGGAGTACGTGCTGGCGGCGATCGAAGCCGGCAAGCCGGTGTTCTGCGAGAAGCCGTTGGCGACGACGCAGGACGCCTGCCTGCGCATCGTCGACGCCGAGGTCGCGGGCGGTCGTCAGCTCGTCCAGGTGGGCTTCATGCGCCGGTACGACGCGGCATACCGCGCCGTCAAGGCCGTCGTCGACGACGGCGCGATCGGCGCGCCGCTGCTGATGCACTGCGCGCACCGCAACCCATCGGTGCCGCCGCAGTTCACCAGCGACATGATTATCAACGACGCGGCCATCCACGAGATCGACCTGGTGCGCTGGATGTTCGGCGAGGAGATCGCGGCGACGCAGGTCCTCAAGCCACGCCGCAACAGCAAATCGGCACTCGATGACCCGGTGGTCGTGCTGCTCGAGATGGCCAGTGGCGCGCTCGTCGACGTGGAGCTGTCGGTCAACATCGGCTACGGGTACGACATCCGCGGCGAGGTCGTCGGCGAGAGCGGGACGGTCGCGCTCGCTGAGACCGGCGATGCGCGCGTCAAACGCGAAGGGTTGCGCAGTCATCGGGTCGCCGTCGACTGGAGGGAGCGGTTCAGCCGCGCGTACGACGTCGAGCTGCAGGAATGGCTCGACGCGCTGTCCGCGGGCACCTCGACCGGACCGAGCTCCTGGGACGGCTACGCGGCCGCGGCCGCCTCGGACGCTTGCCTCGAAGCGCTGCGGACCGGCGGCCGGACGACGGTCTCGTTGCGGGAACGCCCCGACTTCTACATGAAGGCGCAGTAAGGCGACGACATGAAGATCGCATTCGACCCGTACATGTTCCGGCATGTGCCGTTGACCGAGCTGCCCGGGCTGGTCACCGAGCTCGGGTACCAGCACATCGAGCTCTCGCCGCGCGAGGATTTCCTGCCGTTCTACCTGCACCCGCGCGCCGACCGTTCCACGATCGGCTGGTTCAAGACCGCGCTCGACGCGGCCGGCGTGCACCTGTCGTCGGTGCTGCCCCTGTACCGCTGGGCCGGGCCCGACGAGGACGATCGCCGGGCCGCCGTCCAGTACTGGAAGCGCGCCATCCAGGTCGCGGTCGAGCTGGGGTGCCCGGTGATGAACTCCGAGTTCAACGGCACGCATGACCAGCCGGCCCGCTGCGAGGGCATGTTCTGGCGGTCGATGGAGGAGCTGTTGCCGGTCTTCGAGCGCGAGGGCGTGCAGCTGCGGCTCGAACCGCACCCATACGATTTCGTCGAGGACGGCAAGGTGGCCATCGACATGGTGCGCGGGATCAATTCCCCGCTGGTGTCGTTCGTCTACTGCGCGCCACACACCTTCCACCAGGGCGGCGACATAGCCGGAGTCATGCGGTACGCCGGTGACCTGCTGACCCACGTGCACGTCGCCGACAGCTTCGACCACCGGGCCTCGTCGGGGAACCGGTACATCCTCAACCCACCGGGCACCACCGCGACCATCCACCAGCACCTGGACATCGGCCAGGGCGAGGTGAACTGGCCGGAGTTCTTCGACACCCTTACCCTGCTGGGCTTCGCTGCGCGGCCTGAGACGATCATGACGGTGTGCGTGTTCGCCTGGGAGGAGCGGGCAAGGGAGTCGAGCGTGTTCAACCGCGAGCAGATCGCCAAGTACCTGTCATGACGGTCGAGGCGCTTACCGTAGGCCGGGTAGGCGTGGACCTGTACCCGGAGCAGTCCGGCGTGCCGCTGCGGCACGTGCGCACGTTCGCCAAGTTCCTCGGCGGCACGGCCACGAACGTGGCCGTGGGCGCAGCCCGGCTGGGGCGGCAGACTGCGGTGCTGACCAAGGTGGGGCCCGACGACTTCGGCGCGTACGTGCGGGAGGCGTTGGCCGGGTTCGGCGTCGACCCCTCCTACGTCGGAACCGCGCCGGACCTACTCACACCAGTGGTGTTCTGCGCGCTCGATCCGCCGGAGGATCCGCCACTGCTCTTCTACCGGCTGCCGACCGCGCCCGACCTCACCCTCACCGAAGCGGACGTACCGCGGCAGCTCGTCGCGGACGTCCCGCTGCTGTGGGTCACCGGCACCGGCGTGTCGGTGGAGCCGGCGCGGTCGACACAGCTCGCCATGCTGGAGCACCGCGGCCGGCCGGCGCCCGGCCGGTGGACCGTGCTGGATCTGGACTGGCGGCCGATGTTCTGGCCGTCCCCGGAGGATGCCCGGCGCGAGTACGAACTGATGCTCGAGCACGTCAACGTCGTGGTGGGCAACCGGTCGGAGGTCGAGGTGGCGGTCGGCACCGCGGAGCCGGAGGAGGCCGCCCGGCGCCTGCTCGCACGAGGCGTCGAGATCGCTTTCGTCAAAAAGGGCGGCGACGGCGTGCTGGTGGCCACCGCGGACGGCATGACCACCGTGCCGCCACGGCCGGTCGAGGTAGTGAACGGCCTCGGTGCGGGCGACGCGTTCGGCGGGGCGTTGGTGCACGGGCTGCTCGCCGGATGGGATCCGGTTCGCTGCGCCCGGTACGCCAATGCCGCCGGGGCGATCGTCGCGTCGCGGCTGGCGTGCGCCGACGCGATGCCCACGCTCGACGAACTCGAGGCGATGATCGAAGCCGGAGCGCCGACATGATCAGCGACGCGCAGTGGCGGGAACTGCTACAGACTCGGGCCACCCGTTCGGAGGCGGTCGCCGAGGCGTACGCCGCGCGCAAACGCCCGGAGCGACTCATCTCCGACCGCGGCACACTGTTCCTGGTCGCCGCAGACCATCCCGCGCGCGGGGCGCTGCGCTCGGGCAGCGACCCGATGGCGATGGCCGACCGGCGCGGCCTGCTCGAACGGCTGGTCACTGCGCTGGAACGTCCCGGCGTGGACGGCGTGCTCGGATCCCCTGACGTGGTCGAGGAGCTGCTACTGCTCGGCGCCCTCGACGGCAAGGTCGTCATTGGCTCGATGAACCGCGGCGGGCTCGACGGCGCGGCCTGGACGATGGACGACCGGTTCACCGGATACGACGCCGAGTCGATCGCGGCCAGCCGGCTCGAGGGCGGAAAGATGCTGCTGCGCATCGACGACGACGACCCCGCGGTCGCCAACACCATCGAGAACTGCGCGGCCGCCGTGACCACCCTCGCCGCCCGGGGGCTGATGGCGATGGTCGAACCGCTGCCGTACAAGCGCGATCCCGACGGTCGGCTCGTGCTGCAGACCGACGCCGCGTCGCTGACCCGGGCCGTAACGGTGGCCTCTGCTCTGGGCGTGACCAGCGCGTACACGTGGCTGAAGATGCCTGCCTGCGACGAGCCGGAGACGGTGTACGCGGCCACCACGCTGCCGTGTGTCGTTCTCGGCGGCGTGCCGCAGGCCGACCACGCCGCGCAGGTGGCGTCGTGGGGCAGGACGCTGCGGCTGCCCAACGTCTGCGGCCTGGTCATCGGCCGCACCGTCCTCTACCCGCCCAACGGGGACGTGGCCGGCGTGGTCGACGCGGCCGCCGACGTCCTGCACGATGCCACTTTGGGAGCCGTATGAAGCTGCATCGCCCCTATCCGGACGGGGAGATCTCGCTGACGCCCGACGAGGCGGGCTGGACCTGGTGCGGGCTGTCGGTGCTGCGGCTCGCCGCAGCAGAGTCCCGCACCGTGCACACCGGCGAGTCCGAGGTGTTCGTGCTGCCGCTGTCCGGCGGGCTGTCCGTCGATGTCGACGGCGAGGCGTTCCTACTCGACGGCCGCCCCTCGGTGTTCGCCGGGGCGAGCGACTTCGCGTACGCCGGCCGCGACAGCACGCTGACGTTGACCAGCCGCGATGGGGCCGAGGTGGCGCTGCCGGCCGCCCGCTGCGAGCACCGCGGCCCCCCTGCGTACGGTATGGCGGCGGACGTGCCGATCGAGGTGCGCGGCGCCGGCCCGTCCACCCGGCAGGTGCGCAACTTCGGCATCCCCGGCGTCTGGGAGCATGCGGAGAAGCTCATTGCCTGCGAGGTGATTACACCGCCCGGCAACTGGTCGAGCTACCCGCCGCACAAGCATGACCCGAGTGAGGGATCGATCGCAGTCGACGAGGAGATCTACTACTACCGCATCGCCGGCCCCGACCAGCTCATGCCGGGTCGGCACGGGTTCGGCCTGCACCGCGCGTACACCGACGCCACCCATCACGCTGTCGGCCTCGCCGCCCTGGACGAGACGCTCGAGGTCCGCGACGGCGACATCGTGCTGATCCCGCACGGCTACCACGGCCCGTGCGTCGCCGCGCCCGGCTACCCGATGTACTACTTGAACGTGCTGGCCGGCCCGGGAGAGCGCTCGATGGCCTTCTGCGACGACCCCGCGCACGCCTGGATCCGTGACTCGTGGACCGAGCAGGCCCCCGACCCGCGGGCCGTGCCGTGAAGCTCACCACCGCGCAGGCGATCGTCCGCTGGATGCTCGTGCAGCGCTCCGAACTGCTCGATGGCACCGAGGTGCCTTTGTTCGCTGGGGTGTTCGGCATCTTCGGGCACGGCAACGTGCTCGGGTTGGGCACCGCGCTGTATGAGGTCCGCGACGAGCTCCCCACCTGGCGCGGGCAGAACGAGCAGGGTATGGCGCACGCCGCCATCGCGTACGCGCGGGCCATGGACCGCCGCCAGGTCATGGCCGCCACCTCGTCCATCGGCCCCGGCGCGCTGAACATGGTCACCGCGGCGGGGCTCGCCCACGCGAACCGGCTGCCGGTACTGCTGCTGCCCGGCGACACGTTCGTCGGTCGCGCCCCCGACCCGGTGCTGCAGCAGGTCGAGCACTACGGCGACCCGACCGTCAGCGTCAACGACGCTTTCCGCGCCGTGTCGAGGTACTTCGACCGGATCACCCGCCCCGAGCAGCTGCTCGCCACCCTGCCGCAGATGGCCCGGGTGCTCACCGATCCCGCCGACACCGGCCCCGTCGTGCTCGCCCTTCCGCAGGACGTGCAAGCCGAGGTGTTCGACTTCCCTGAGACGATGTTCGCCCCGCGGCTGCACCGGGTGCCGCGGACGCGCCCCGACGAGCGATCCCTCGCGGAGGCGGTGGCGCTGCTGCGTGCTTCGCGGCGGCCGTTGCTCGTCGCCGGTGGAGGCGCCCGCTACTCCGGCGCCGGTGCCGCGGTGCTGGATTTCGCCGTCGCGCACGGGGTTCCGGTCGCCGAAACACCGGCCGGGCGCACGCTGCTCGCCGACCCGCATCCCCTGAACGCTGGCGGCATCGGCATCATCGGCGCCGCCTCGGCGAACACGCTCGCCGCAGATGCCGACCTGGTGCTCGCGGTCGGCACCCGGCTGCAGGACTTCACCACCGGATCGTGGCAACTGTTCGCCCCCGACGTGCGGCTGGTGACCGTCAACGCCGCACGGTTCGACGCGGTCAAGCACGCCGCGCACGCGCTCGTCGGCGACGCCCGCGAGACGCTGCACGAGCTTTCCGCGGCTCTCGGCGACTGGCGCGCCGACCCGGACTGGACCGCACGCGCCGCCACCGAACGCGCCGACTGGGACGCGCACATCGACAAGCTACGAGCCGGCACCGCCCCGGACGGCATGCTCACCTACGCGCAGGTCGTCGGCGTGGTCAACGATGCCAGCGGGCCGGCCGACTACGTGCTCACCTCCTCCGGAGGCATGCCCGGTGAGCTAGACGGCGGCTGGCGCGCGGGCAGCGCCACGCAGGGTCCGACGATGGACCTCGAGTACGGCTTTTCTTGCATGGGCTACGAGGTGGCCGGGCCCTGGGGCGCGGCCATGGCCCGGGCCCGCACCCACCCCGACGGCCTCGTCACCAGCCTCTTCGGGGACGGCTCGTACCTGATGCTCAACTCCGAGCTGTACTCGGCCGCCTTCGCCGGCCACCCGTTCGTGGCGGTGGTCTGTGACAACGAGGGGTATGCGGTGATCCACCGACTGCAGACCAACCAGGGCGCCGCCGGCTTCAACAATCTGCTGGCCGACTGCGCTGGCCACGGCCAGGTGCGCGTGGACTTCGTCGCCCACGCCCGCGCCCTCGGCTGCGAGGTCTTCGACGCCGGCGCGTCGGTCGAGGCGCTGCGCGGCGCCTACGCCGCTGCCCGCGCTGCCGCCCGCAGCACGTCGCGGCCCGCCGTCGTCGTCTGCCGCGTCCACCCCACTACCTGGACCGAATCCGGCGCATGGTGGGAAGTCGGCGTGCCCCCATCACTCGCCGGCCACGCCGACTACCAGCAGCAGAAAGCCCGTCAACTCCGCTGGACCCGCTGAGCGGTCACGGGTCGTGGAACCCGGGGATCGTGTAGCGGGACGCCGTGACCGAGGTTCTCACCTTGGAAAGGAGTCCATCCATGACACAAGACCGGCTCGGTGTCGCGGTCATCGGCGTCGGCATGGCCGGTAGGGCGCACGCCGCCGGCTACCGCGCCGCGAGCTCTATGTTCGACATCGAACTTCCCGACATCCGCCTCGTCGCCGTCGCGGACGCGCACGAGCCGTTCGCGGTCGACGCAGCCCGGCGCTTCGGCTACGAGCGCGCCGAGACGTCTTGGGAAGCCGTCGTCGACGCCCCGGACATCGACGTTGTGAGCGTGGTGATCGCAAACTCGCTGCACCGCCCGGTGGTCGAGGCGCTGCTGAGCGCCGGCAAGCACGTGCTCTGCGAGAAGCCGATGGCTCCGTCCGTCGAGGACGCGAAAGCGATGGTCGCGGCCGCCCAGGCCGCCCACACCCAAGCGGGCATCGGCTTCAGCTTCCGCCGCACGCCTGCCATCAACGCGATCCGCGATCAACTGCGCGCTGGCACGATCGGCGCGGTCCGCCACTTCAACGGCCATTACTGGTGCGACTACGCCCAGAACGCGCAGGCACCGATCAGCTGGCGCTACCGGGGCGGGCCGGGCAGCGGCGCTCTAGCCGACATCGGCAGCCACCTCGTCGACCTCGGCGAGTACCTGTGCGGGCCGGTGACGAGCGTTCAGGGCGCAGTCTTCCAGACCTTCACCACCGAGCGACCGGTGCCGCTTGGTGCGACAGTCGGCCATTCCGCGGGCGCGGTCGGCACGCAACGGGAACCGGTCGAGAACGAGGACCTGGTCACGTTCACGGCAACGTTCCAGAGCGGTGCCATCGGTACCTACTCGGTGTCCCGCGTCGCTCACGGGCTGCCGAACGGGCTCGGCTTCGAGGTGTTCGCCGAGAACGGCGCGGCCGCCTTCGACCTGAACCGCATGGCCGAGTTCACCTTCGCGGACCGCGAGCTGGCAGCCGTGACGAACGGATACCGCCAGGTGCTCATCGGGCCGGCGCACCCCTACATCGAGCGCGGCATGCCGATGGACTTCCCGTCCGTCGGCCACGGCCAGAACGACCTGTTCGCCTGGCAGTGCCGTGCGTTTCTCGACCAGGTGGCAGGGCTCGACCAGTTGCCGCCGGTCGCCTCGTTCGCCGAGGGCCTGCACAACCTGGAAGTCCTCGCGGCGATAACCCAATCGGCACTGTCCGGTGGCGGCACTGTCCACCTCTGAGCCCAGCGAAAGGCAAGCCCATGAAGCTCGGCGTCTACAACGCCATCTTGCACGACCGACCGTTGCCCGAGGCACTGACAGTGATCGCCGATCTAGGCCTGACCGGTATCGAGGTCAATTCCGGCGGTTTCCTTCCCCCGGTCCACATCCCGACCTTCGACGACATCCTCGTCAGCGACACCGCCCGGGACGACTACCTCGGCATCTTCGAGGGCACCGGCGTGTCCATCGCCGGGCTGAACTGCAACGGCAACCCGCTACACCCGAATCCCGTCATCGGTAACAAGCACGCCGAGGACCTCAGGCGTTCCATCCGCCTGGCGAACCGGCTCGGCCAGCACCGTGTCGTGACGATGTCCGGCCTGCCGGGCGGGGAGCCGGGCGCTATGCGCCCGAACTGGATCGTCAACGCGTGGAACTCCGCTGCCCTCGACGTGCTGGACTACCAGTGGCAGGTCGCGGTTCCGTTCTGGAAGGAGATCGACGCGCTCGCGGGCGACCACGACATCAAGGTGGCCCTGGAGATGCACCCGCAGAACCTTGTCTTCAACACCGCTGATGTGTTCAAGCTCGTCGAACTCACTCGCGCACAGCACATCGGCGTGGAACTGGACGCGTCGCACCTGTTCTGGCAGCAGATGGATCCGGTGGCGGTCGTCCGCAAGCTGGGCCGGCTGGTGTACCAGGCCGCGGCTAAGGATGTCCGGATCAACATTGAGAACGCGAAGCTCTACGGTGTTCTCGACAACAGCTTCCGTCGTCTGTCGCCGGATGAGCCGCGGGTGAACCTCGGCGGCGACGAGTGGGCCAACGAGTGGCCCAAGAACTCCTCCTGGGATTTCGTAGCGCTCGGCAAGGGTCACGACGTGGAGTTCTGGACGGAATTCCTGCGCGCGCTGTACGAGGTCGACCCTGGCATGCTGGTCAACATCGAGCATGAGGACACCGAGCTCGGCCGCGTCGAAGGGCTGCAGGTCGCGGCCAAAGTGCTCAAGGACGCCGACGCCGCCCTAGTCCGGAAATCAGCGTGGGCTGGCAACGATAACTGACCGAGGCTGGCTCGGCATGCTGGGTTCGCGGGTCAGGCTGCGCGCTGCGGTATCAGCGTCCCGTGATGCCCGCTGGGCATCACGCCGGCGAGTTTGATGTCGCCCAGTGCGAGAGCGCCAGCCATCTTCTCGCGTGCACATAGCAGCGGCCGTGGCTACCGCGATGAGAGCGGCAGGAGTCTAGATGATCGAATCGGGGCAGCCCGTGACGCTCGACCGGAGGCTGGCCACGTCCGCTGCGCCGCGCAGGGCAGCCGCGACCGCGGCCACCGCCGGGGTGCGGCTACGCCGGGTAAGCAGGAAGACCTCCCGGCCGAGTTCACCCTCGGCCGGCACGCGGACTGCGACTCCAGGCGCTCCATAGCCGAGCACCAAATCCGGCAGCAGCGCACCGGCGCCGGTGGTGCGGACCAGCTCCAGGAGAATCAGGAAGTCGTCGGAGCTGTAGCGGAGGTCGGGTTCGAAGTCGCCTAGCTCCCGGCATGCCCGCACGTGCATCTCCCGGTGCCCGGTGCCGGGTTGGCAGGCGGCCCACGGGACATCGGCCAACCGCCCGATTGGCACCGGGTCGCCAGCGGCCTCGGGATGATCGGCGGGCAACACGATATGGATGCGTTCGCGCAGCAACTGCTCGCGATGCAAGTCGGCGTGCACGGCCCGTGGCTGACCGTCGTACTCGTCGCCGACCACCACGTCCAGCTGCTGCAGCCGCAGTGCAGGCGCGGCGATCACCGCGTGGGCCATCGAGCGGGCGCTGCCCCACAGCAGGGCTGCGAGTGGCAGTTCGACAAGGACGGCAGTGGCGAGACTGAACCACCACCCATGAGTGCCCCAAGACAGCACGACGTCGAACCAGGCGTCGCAGGCAAACAGCGTCCCAGTTATCAGTGCGGCAGGAATCGCAAGTTGGCGCGACCGGTACACGGCCCATAGCGTGACGCCGAGGGCTGCGACCTCCGCGGTGTCGAAGCCGATCCAAAGCAGCCTCCACTGCCTGGTCGTGTCAGCCGTCGGCAGGCTGACACCCAGAATGACGATCCAGACCAGCAGCCCGGCCACCACCACGCTGAGGAGACGCGTGAGGGCTCTGACACACCCGGTGATGTCTTTCTGCGGTGCTGCGTGGCGCCTGTTCGACAGGAGGTATCGACGGGCCGGGCGGAGGGCTAGCGTCATGGTCGGCTCCTGCGGACGACGTAGTTCTTTCTGTGGATGTGCTGGTGGATCTGCCGCGCTAGGCCGAGGTGGCGAAGCTTCGGCGTGCGAGCAGGGTGAGCCCGCTGGTGAGTGCGAGAGCGGCCAGCACTGTCGCCGCGCCGTACCCGGCCCGTAGCGCTGGGTCGAAGCCATGAGCGCTCCGTCCGGCGAAGACCGAGGCGACCACCGCGAGCCCGACCGCTCCGCCGAGCTGCTGCATGGTCTGCAGCAGGCCGGAGGCCGATCCGGTGTGCTCCGGTTCGACGCCGTTGAGGGCGAGGACCGTGATCGGCATGAAGCTCGCGCCCATGCCCAAGCCCATCAGCAGCAGTGACGGGAAGACGCCGGCGGCGTAGCTGGTGGAGGCGTCTACGCCGAGTAGCAGGCCCATCGCGATGAACACGCTCGCGGTACCGGCGGCGATCAGCGGGGCCGGCCCGATCCGCGCGACCAGGCGGGGTGCCAGGCGCGACATGGTGAACACGCCCAGTGGAACGGGCAGGAATGCCACGCCGGATCGAAGTGGGCTGTAGCCGAACTGGTGCGACAGCAGTTGCACGGTAAGGAAGAAGGTCGCGAGCATGCCGCCGTAGACGGCGGCCATCGCGACCAACCCCGCGATCCGCTGCCGGCTGCGGAGCAGCGCCGGCCGCAGTAGCGGGTGTGGGTGCCGACGCTCGGTGACGGCCAGCACTACCAGCAGGGCGGCTCCGAGGACGAAGCCGGCGATGGTGCGCGCGCTGCCCCAGCCGTGTTCGGGTGCGTTGATGACGGTCCACACGATGGATACCGCAGCGGCGGTGGCGGAGCCCGCGCCGACGAAATCGAATCGACCGTGGCGCCGCGCTGTCTCGTTGACCAGCCCGGGGACGAGGAACAGGACGGCCAGGCCGATCGGCACGTTGACGAACATCGTCCATCGCCAGGACACCAGATCGGTGAGCGTGCCGCCGAGCATCAAGCCGAGCGCCGCTCCTCCCGAGGAGATGACGGCGAACGCTGCCAGGGCACGGTTGCGGGCGGCCTCGTTCGGCGCGTTGGTGGCGATGAGGGCCAGCACGGATGGCGCCGACAGCGCCGCGCCGACGCCCTGCAGCGCCCGCGAGGTGACCAGTTCCCACGGCGCATGGGCGAGCCCGCCAGCGAAGGAGGCGAGCGTGAACAGGCCCAGGCCGGTCATGAACACCCGGCGTCGGCCGAGCACGTCTCCCAGGCGGCCGCCGAGCAGCAAGAGGCCACCGAACGCGAGGCTGTAGGCGTTGAGGACCCACGACAGCGAGGCGGAGCCGAAATGCAGGTCCGTGGCGATGTGCGGCAGCGCGACGTTCACGATCGTCGCGTCGAGTACGAGCATGAGTTGACCGACGAGCACGACCCACATACCGATCGCCGGGTTGCGGCGTGCGGACCCCGTTGGAGCGGGTCGGGTTTGCA
>Ga0137380_10001623_pt1 | contig 18481 bp, 16 predicted proteins | sample SagtaG_17_FD_104809 | JGI IMG/M metagenome (GOLD analysis project Ga0137380, IMG submission 104809) | Vadose zone soil microbial communities from Sagehorn Ranch, Mendocino, California, USA - Sage2_L_100_16 metaG | ecosystem: Environmental > Terrestrial > Soil > Vadose zone | place: USA...
CAGGATGTTTTACACAATGAAATAACACATACTGTAATATCCCCAATGGCAACGGTTGCCAAATCAAGTATTATTAATGGACCATGCATAATAGAAGATGATGTCATAATAGATGATTTTTGCAAAATTATAGGTCCTCTCTATATTGGAAGCGGCAGTTTCATTGGCATGAGTTCCCTTCTAAGAAAATCTATGTTGGGTATAAATACAAGAATTGGATTTAATTGTGAAGTTGCAAAGACATATTTTGAAGGTCACGATAGAATTGCGCATCAAAATGTAATACTGGATAGCATAATTGGTAGAAATGTTTGGTTTGGTGGATATTCAGGAACAGCCAATGTATTACTTGATAGAAAAAACGTAAGATATCAAATTGATGACAACTTGGTAGATACCGGCACTGACCATTTTGGAGCAGTAATCGGTAATAATTGTACTATCGGGGCTTCCGTAATTATTCTACCAGGTAGACAAATTCAACCAAATGCAATAATTCAAGCTGGAACTATTGTTGGAAAGAAAACTACCTAATGGAAGAGGTTAGAGTTTTGATAATCCAAATTTTAAGTTAATGTTAAATATATTCAATACTGAAGGATAACTTTACAGATATTAGGATATCCCCTTCAAGAGTGCGAGTACGCACCCCCGGTCAAAATTATTTATATCAAATTACCAAACTCCTCTTCGAGTAGTCATACTACGCCGCTAACAAGAAATTGACTAAAGCTGTTTGTGGGGTAAAGTATGATCTGCTAAACGAATGAGGTATACTCTCTCACTCTTTCAATAGATATTTGGTTAAGCTTTCTTCTTCCTTTCTCCCCTTCCAGAATGTGCCTTCTTATCATGGACGCTTAACCTCTCTTTATCATCAAATTCCATAGCACAGTGCTTACACTTGGCAATAGTTTTGTTACCATTATCCTTTGCTTTCTCTTTTCTATTGAGGAAGAACATATCCAACGCTTACACCGATACCCATATTCAAAGCTTCATGAAACAGACATTACGTAGGGATAAGTGCAGTCCTCGACAATAATTTGAAACATCATGTCATAAATACAGTTAAATTCGTCGAATTTCGAAAATATTTTGAAACATTCTGAATATGCAGATTAGTCAATAACTCTAAGAATTTGGTAGCAAATCTAAATATTTGTTATATTAGACTCCAGTCGTAGTAGATCTATATATTTCCTAATATGCACAAACGTCTTACATTCAAAAGTACTTATCTTTAGCTGGTGTTGTTTTCATCATACTGGTAACATGTACTAATATACCTAAAAGGAAGGGAGAGACATATGAAGTTAAGACGTGAACACATTTTTGTGTTGGCCGTAATTGTTGCAACATTAATCATAATTGAAGTGTCGCCCTATCTAATACCCAAATAAAATCTATCACTTTTAAATTTGCATTTGCATTGCATTCGCATTGCATTGGTATTGGCAAACCAGCAGTACTAGATTAGCATTCCAGAAGCCAAGATCTGGGCTGAGAATAATATCACGGGAAAGGGGCTACATTTAGCTTTAATATATCGAGACCAGACTTTAATAGTTCTTCCATCTTGAAGTGATTATATTAATACGATATTAATCAGATGGAAGAAATTCTGCCTCTACCAGATTGAATTAATTGAATTTATCATATAAATTGCCATCTACATTCATTATTTTGTAGATTATCATGAACTGTGTGGCGGCAGGGCCAGACCAAGGTAGACTTTTTTTCATTAGATGGGAATTCAATCGCTTAAATAACACTATCTCGTTATTATTCTTGAAGGATATGCCAGCAGCAAATGAATCTCCAACTAATTATCCAAATCCTTCGGATCGAAATAGTCAAGCTGCTGACACTGAGGAAGTATCTTTCATTAGATCGCAAGATTGTTGTGTTTGTTTTGTCGATATAGTCGATTCTACAAGGATTACTTCTAGTATTAATAATCCAGAAAAAGTTAGGAAATATTATGGGATTTTCCTTAACACGATGGCGGCAATAGCAAGAAACTTTGGAGCCAAAATAATAAAGAATGTTGGGGATTGTTTGATCTTCTATTATCCTAAAACATCAGATTCTTCTAACAAATCTTCCTTTAAAGATGTGATCGAAGGCTGTATAACGATGATAGAAGCTCGTGATACAATTAATGAAAAGTTGCATGAAGACGAATTACCCTCTCTTAGCTACAGAATTAGCGCTGATTATGGTAGAGTAGAGGTTGCTAGATCAACTACGTCTCAAGTCGATGACTTGTTCGGTCCGACTATGAATATGTGTGCAAAGATAAACTCAAAGGCAGCACCAAATGGGTTAGCGATAGGTGATCGCCTACATAAAGTTGTACAATCCTTCTCTTTGCTTTCTTCACTTGAAGAAGATTATTATCATTTCGAGGAGATAGTAGGATCGGAAGACCAGCAAGGTGAATTTAACAAGTATCCTGTATTCTCTTTACACCGCAATGATAGGAGTACATTTAATCAGTCTGAGACGGAGCGGGATCGAAAACATCCTCCAACTATATTGTTAGTAGACGACGAAGAAGACATTCTCTACACTTTCAAGACAGGCTTAGCTTCTGAAGGCTTTAATGTTGAAGCATTTGCAAATCCTATGGAAGCGCTGACACACTTTGCTATGGTAAATCCATCTCATTATGATTTGGCTATTTTAGATATAAGAATGCCTGGCCTCAATGGATTACAGTTATACTATAGATTGAAGGCAATTAATAGAAAAATCAAGATACTCTTTGTATCTGCTTTAGATGCTGTACCGGAGCTTATAAGTATATTACCTGATGTAAAGTCCACAGATGATATTATAAAAAAACCAGTTACAATTGGTAATTTTGTAAGTGCTGTAAACACAGCTCTTGCGTGAGTGGCGCACAGATACATCTTAAAGAGCTTTTAGACTTTAGTCAGCTAGAACAGTGTTTGTCACTACTGCAGAAAAAAGGATGGTTGGTAGTTTTTATACGACCACAGATGATGGTAGTTTTTATAAGAAGGGATGGTTGGTTAGATTGTGTTCTATTTTACTACTTTCGAAGAATTAGGTAAGTGGTTGAGATTGGGCTGAATTTACATCTCCCAACCAGCGAATTACCCAAGCAGGCATAACAAGTTCCGTTCGAACGGCCTTTTTATTTCCTCAGAGATGTATTTGCAAGGCAATTTGAAGCATTTTTATATATATTTTCGATCTCCTTCTTTAATGGATCTTGAGGAAGATATCCGACAATTTCACCTACCTCCTTACCTTCACAGAAGAACTTTATGACAGGTATGCCTTGAATTCCATATCTAGTTGCTAGTTCCAACTCTTCACCTACATTAACCTTTACGAATTTAATATTTTCGTAATCTCTCGCCACTGAATCAAAGACAGGTTTCAATCGCATACAGTATGGACACCATGGTGCCCAAAAATCAGCTGCCAAAAGCTGCTTATCCATTATTAACGAATTCCATTCAGAATTTTTTATATCTGTAGACATATGATTTATCTGTGTTTTGATGCTTAAAAGAGATCTCTTCAACTATTACACACTCAACAGTAAAAGACAGGGGAGAATAAGTATAGTAATATGAACATAGAGTTGGTGTAGAGACGTTAGATTCTTTTAGAGAACCAAGGATGAATATGCCTTCCGGCCTATCTTTTTTTCAGCTCTGATATCAAGCTGGCTATGTAGGTGTCACGGTCTATACGAATACCTTGAGAGACCTCTTCATAATTGCCATATTTCATTTCAAAATCCTTGATATTCTTCATATTAGTATCATTGACTAGATCTATAATATCACTATAAAATCTGATCTGATTTTGCGCATATGACAGAAGATTCTTTTTTATCTCTTCAGCCGAACAGCATTCCATATGGACAAACTTTATCTCGCTTGCTTCCTTCATCTCTGCTGGGATATGATAATGAGAGGAACTCATATCGCTCTCACAAATATCACAAACAAACATGTTTTGTGTCATTCTCACTATCATATATTTATTAATTATTTATGTCGTTTGATTGGGCAAGTAGGTAAGTGGCAAACTAAACGTATCCCATTGTTAAACTTTTAATACCAAAATTTCCCTTTATTCATTCATCTAAATCTACATGAACAATAATAACAATAGAGTAATCATAATTGGGTCTGGTCCTGCTGGATTAACAGCTGCTATCTATGCAGCAAGAGGAGGACTAGAGCCAGTAGTAATATCAGGTAACGAACCAGGAGGACAGTTAATGCTTACAACTGATGTTGAAAATTTTCCTGGTTTTCCTGATGCAATAGGAGGGCCTGATTTAATGCAGAATATGAGAAAGCAAGCAGAGAGGTTTGGCACAAAGTTTATCGATGCAGCGGTTGGTTCAGTAGATTTTCTATCAAGACCATTCAAGATCAACGTTGGAGAGACAGTCCATACAGCAGAAGCTGTCATAATTGCAACTGGTTCTTCAGCTATGTGGCTTGGGCTAGAATCTGAAAGCAGATTGAAAGGTAAAGGAGTATCTGCATGCGGTACTTGCGATGGTTTCTTTTTTAAAGGAAAAGATGTGGTAGTCGTAGGAGGGGGAGATGTTGCGATAGAGGAAGCTTTATTTCTTTCAAAACTCACTAATAGTGTCAAGGTTATTCATAGAAGAGACGAGCTTAGAGCTGCCAGAATAATGCAACAAAGGGCATTCAACAATAAGAAGATTTCCTTCGTTTGGAATAGCGTTATTGACGAAATCCTAGGTGAAAATAAGGTAAAGGGCATTAGAATAAGAAATGTACACACAAACGCACTCTCAATAATAATGTGTGATGCAGTATTTGTGGCTATTGGGCATAAACCAAATACAGATTTCTTTAGAGGCAAGCTTGAACTTGACAATAAGGGATATGTCAAAAAATATGATGAGAATAATACTAATATTGACGGTATTTTTGTAGCCGGGGATGTTTATGACTATACCTATAGACAGGCTGTAACAGCAGCAGGATCTGGTTGCAAAGCAGCAATTGATGTAATTAAATATCTTGAAGGTAATGAGGAGAAAGAGTAATAATTTTTCATCCAGGTTTGGTTAAGTCTGTACTTGCTGGACTTAACTGACAAAGCAATAGCATCAAAGACTGAATAGAAGTTGAAAAGCGATTGAATCAGAATGGAGGGGGATTGCTTTCATAGATTATATATTCAAGCAAAATCTCGAACGCGTGTTATTTGGTTAGGAGGAATTATTCGCCTAATCAGAATAGTAGACGGTATCTTTCGAGTAACGAGAACGAAGGCAAGAGAATTAAATTTATATCTAAATGCAAACGATGGCAATCCTTTGTGGCAAATTCATGTTATTTCTAGCTAGTAATACCTGAAGGTGGGTCTGTCGTTTCCTATACTAAAATATCTCGATCAGAGTGTGTGAGTGCTACGAAGTTCTAATAATAACGTTTGACATCTTCTTCTTTAAAACTAGCATAAGAGCAATAGATATAACTGAAATAAAAAAAGCTGTAATGAATATCATATTATATGATTCCAAAGAAGGAAACGAAAGGCTTGAACCTATTATAGATATCTGATTTGCCTGCATATATATACTTGCAATTGCAGGTCCTGTAGCCATCCCAACAAAGAAAAGCATAGCAGTCATGCCCAAAGATATTCCAATAGAATCTTTTGGAGTATATTCTAAGAGTATATTCCAATTACCAACTCTTGTTAATGTCAATCCAATTGCTACTACCGCAAGGTTTGCAGATATCAACAGTTCTGATGAATGAAATAAAAATAAGCTAAAAAATCCAAAAGTGCTAATTATCGTTCCAACTAAACTTGGTTTTATGTTTCCAAATTTGGAAATTATAATACCGGCAGACACAGATACTACAAGAATTATTATTGTAAAAGGAATTTGAACATTTGCAGCGCTTATCGCATTCCCACCAAAACCTAATGGCATGGGACTCCTTATAAGGACAGATATGCTTTGATACACCATAAACATTGTAATACCTAAAATCATCAAACTAATATTATTTAGGAGAATTATTCTATTTGTTAGGAGATTGAGATCAATTAACGGGGCCTCCGTTGCTGCCATTGATGAAGATGATGCTTCGGACGATGTTGATGTCGTTGGCATTTTTGCTGCTTTTTGCTTTGCGGATAGATTTCTTTCTACAACTATGAATAGCATCAGCGAAACGATCGATACTATTGAGAAAATGAATACGGGTATAAAACCTGACATTGTCGATGATGAGTGTATGTTTCCCAAAAATGTAAGTGTCATCAGAAATGAAATTATGGTAGCAGACAGAGCTATTGCACCTTTGATATCTATTTTCTTTAGTATACTACTATTATTGTTATTTTTGTCATCATGCATAGACAAATCAGCTCCCCTATTATCGACTTCATTTATTTTCGGATGAAAATACTCTTGTTCTTCTTCATTTCCAATTTTTGTAAATACGCAGCAATATTCTGTCCCTAGTTTTGACTTTTGTACCTTGGGTTGTTGTGGTTGTTGTTGCAGTTGCTGCTGTTTCTTCTCCTCCTCTTCCTTAATATGGATAAATTTGCGTACTATTAGGATTAGAATTATGGCTGCAGGCACCATAGATAAAAGGGCAAAGTGCCATCCATAATGGAAAATTATTATTCCTCCTAAAGCTAAACCTAATCCTGAGCCAGCCGTAAATACCCCTGTAAATATTCCCTGAGCAATTGAAAGCTTTTCTTGCGGAAATTGTAACTTAATTATTCCAAAAGCTATTGGAAACATAGATATTCCAATCCCCTGAAGTATTCTTGCAATAATCATAAAGGAAATATTGCTTGCAAAACCACCCAGTGCAACTCCAATGGTATAAACACACATTATTACAAGTACAATCTTTTTCTTTCCATAGATATCAGATAGCTTACCAAAAATGGGAGTCATGACTGCCCCTGCTATCAGATACGCTGCAAGTATCCATGACGAAGTATTGTAAGTTATTCCAAACTCTTTGATAAAATCAGGAATGGCAGGTATTATTACAGTTTCTCCATACATTGGAATCAGACCAACAGAACTTATAACTATAAGTGTTATCCAGGCTGAACGGGAAATGGCGGGAGATGATGATGGCGCTGTTGTGGGGTTATGTCGATGATTAGAATTCATTGAAGCTCTGGCCCCTTTTGCACGGCGCAAATGAAATCGATCATACTGCCTTTGATCTTGCTACTCAATTATACTTCTCCTCTCTCTTTTTATATTTGCGCATTGTAGCGTATGTCAGAAATCCGCTTCTTGCTAATGCTAACGACGTCTTATGGCCTATTCCGCTTGAGGTACCGGTAACTACAGCAACCTTCTGGTTGGATGAAGGCGATACCATATATTATTCATTTGTAGACTACACTATTTAAGTAGGGTAGTAATTTGCTAGCTAGTAAGTATCCAAGGTCTAATGCATACAATTAGTACGCATTATGATGTGGGTGTCATAGCTATTTGTTCCAATTGGATTTCCATATGGCTTCCATGGAGATTTCGAAATCGTGCATGGGCGGTTTTCGGGCTTCGGCCAGCCTGTGAACTGGATTGCATCCGACATCGTACGCATCAAGGACGGGATTCTGGTCGAACACTGGGATGTGATTCAAGACTAGCCCACCATGAGCAGTCAAAGAGCGTCCTTCCCATGTTCGGGTACAGGTTTCCGGAGTGAGGTCGGGATTCTGAAGTTCCATCAGTTACTCCGAGGCCCAGGTTACGTTCAATTGGGCCGTGACGGAACAGTTGAGAGGAGACGCGTGAACGACCTATTAAAGCTGGCTCTTGAAGCACATGGGCCCTGACTGAAAGAGCAGGCATACGATCGGCAGGCCCTTTACACCTGTTTTCCTCGAAGGAATATTCGGAAAAGAGATCGACACAAGTTTCGCATAGGAGGAATTCTAATAGAAGCTATTGTCTAGACTAGCCGTCTCAGGAAGAATACAAAATATTTTATTTGTTCCAAGGAGAATATGCAAGAAAATAGAACGCAGGATGAATTGATAGTCCCATTATGTTTTCCGGTTTGATCTTTAGTATAATTCGCTTATGATCTGGTTTTCGGTAGTAATATTTTCCGAGTCCAAGATACCTTTTGGCAAGCCTTTTCAGATGCTCATCTGCTCCTTCGGTGGTCTGTTCTATTACCCTTCCTTTTATTGACACCATATTGTATGGATTGTTCTGCTCTACAACAGATAGAGCTATCCTTTTATCATTTGTTATGGGCTTATTTTTTGCTGAAGATTCAAATGTGTTTATCAAGATTAAATCATCGACCATTTCTGCCCAGACTGGAGTTACATGGGGGGAACCATTTTTTGACAAAGTCGCTAAAAAAACCAGATTTCTAAATTGAAATAGATGATGTAGTTCTTCTTCACTTAAATTCGTTGAACCAGCCGATATGTTGTTTGTTTTTAATATAGTTTCATTGCCTGTAACACGAGGAGGAGCGTCAACTATTTCCACAGGGGTTGCCATCTTTGTATCTTTTTTATCACCTTTTTGCATGTAACAATATTATTACAAGCTATGTAATAATATTATTGATATATATTATTCAAATCCATTGCTATCTCAAAACCTCTTCATTGTCTTACATATACTGAAAACCTCTCTGCCTTTTTGTACATTGAGCCATTTCATGCATAATGAGTCCTTGATTAAATGCATCAGCCAAAGATCTATTACGCTATTATCGTCGCAACAAATCTGTGTCCTCATGACAAGATCCTTCCTTCATATTAGACGGGAAGCTTATAATCCGAAATGGAGAAAGATATTGGAGGTCAGATGATCCTCGTTGTCGGCCGAATGCCGAAAAAGAATAACGACGCGGCGTTGCAGATCTACAAGCAAGCTGATGACTTATTAGGAAGTACGGGGTTCTGCGCAGGAAGCTTTTCCAACTCAACACAGAGACCTACGATGATATGGGCCTTACATAGCTAATTCTGTCTCAGCCAGCCAAGACGAAGAGATTTGGCTGGAGTTACAATACTAGAGATCGGAAGCACATGGATGAAGTCAGAACAAAGTGTGGAAATGATGAAAATATGGGACGACTTTACAAACAGTCTTTGGATCTACTTACCCCAAGATCCAGATTCATCTTTGGAGAATTCGACCGTTTGAGTGTTTAGACTTTCAGAGAAACATTGCCGAGGCAAAGGCCGATACCAATAATCACCTTTTCATTGACCATGAATGAAAGCCGCCAAACTTCAGCTTACTGAAGCTGGAAAATCTTTGGTACGTGGAGATATTATCCATACTCTTTTCCTTCAAATTAAAAGACAAGAAGGAAGTTCACTCAGTATCCCAGTCTTTATTTTAAGCCCATTATTTCTAATATTTCGATTTTACCTTTGCAACCATTTACCGGGCATTTTTCAACTCCCTTATCATTCTGAATCATTGATGCAACTAGATAACACGATTCGCATATTAAAAAATAAATGTTCATTTTTTATCATACCTCCTACAATTCCATTATGGTTTCATGGTATTGTTGTGCTACTGCCAATATTGTTGTGAGGGTTTGAATTGTGCTTATCTCTTTGACACCAACTAAGACGATTTTGCCCCTTGGATGTACATTTTTTGGTAATCAAGCGCTTTACCAGCTTCATCTAGTGAAAACGTCTTCTCCACATTTACCCTTATATTATTTTGATCCACCCATTGTGCTAATTTCATCAGTCGTTCTCTGATCACCTGGGTGAATTGAAATATTGCTTTGACTCCATGTTGATTCATTAGTTCGGAGTTTGGCTGTTCTAGCATGGAAACTATTATGCCGCCGCTCTTCAACACTTTGAAAGATCTTCTGTATGTTTCGCCTCCTACAGTATCAAAGACTGCATCATAGTCATGGAGTATACCTTCGAAATTCTTGGCCTTGTAGTCTATGACTTGGTTCGCACCCAATTCTTGAACAAATTGCTTATCGTTTGTGGGTACTGTTGTTGCTACATATGCGCCTAGGTGCTTTGCGAGTTGGATGGAAATAGAGCCTATTCCTCCTGCGCCACCATGAATCAGAATCTTTTGATCCTTTGATAGTCCGATATTTTCTACTAGGGCCTGCCAGGCACTAACTCCCACAAGTGGCAAAGCTGCGGCCTCGACATGGCTTAGGTTCTTGGCTTGTGTGCGATAACTTTCGCATTTGCCCGAGCCATCTCTGCAAATGCTCCTGGCCCTCCAGTAAATACTGGAGCTTGACCATATAATTCGTCTCCTTGACTAACAGTTGAGACGCCTTCTCCAATTTGTTTGACAACACCTGAAAAATCCGTTCCCAATGTTGATGGGAATTGCAGTGGAATCATTTGTCACATATAGCCTTCAGCAATTTTCCAATCAGCCGGATTTACGCCAGCTGCTTTTACTATGACAAGAACCTTTCCTGCAGATACAATTGGTTCAGGCGCACTTTGGTTGATCTCTACTACTTCTTCGCTGCTTCCATACTTCTTAATTTGAGCGGATCTCAATGCTTATTCAAGATAGAATGAGATATTAAAGAATGGTAGTATGTTTCTACTAAGTAGGTAATGATTATCTTACCTACCGCCGCGGTTTTCCACATTTTGTATGGATGCTGTAATATCACACTGCATGTAAATGTAACCTGTATTACATTTCAAAAACATGTGAGATGTCAATCTTGGCTGCTACTTTTTGTATGAGATTTCATCGATATTTCTTGCGAGCGATTTTAGAATCGGTCATTCTTCAGGGCTCAATAATCCATTAACATCATAAAGAATGTTCAGAAAGTTATAAGACCTTTGGAATATCCAGGCATATATTCCATGCAACTAGTCTCGCAATACCCGGAGGAATATCATACAATTCTTCAAGAAGTAGTGCCACCTTGTCGCTTTTTTGTGGCGCATATTGCAACTTGCTAAATAATCTTTTTACATCTCTAGTTTGGATTTCGTGATTAGCCGCAATCTCAAGTGGATTGAGTTGCATTTTCTCCATTTGAAGATGGACAAGATAATCTATTATCAATTTACGATATTCATCTTTTGTTAGGTCTTCTAATGTGTAAGTGTGTTTGTCAATGATATTCTCGATATAGTCGTCAAATTCATTTTGATTCGTTTTAATTTCTACTATAGTAAGCGTAGTAGAAGGATACCGTGCTTTGTTATTTTCATCATCAGTTCTTGTATACGCATCACTATATTGAAAGGAAGACAAGGAAGAAGATGCAATTGTCTGAAACCTATGAATTTCAAGGTTATATAAAATACGTATATACGAATTTGGAGTATTGTTGTATTCTCCTTCGTATAGCCTGCGAGTTAGTGCATCTAATGCATCATCAAAATTTTGAAACCGAGAGTATTCTTCTGACTTGAAAACTCCTAAGGCATCGTCAATCATTTTTGCCGACCTCATTTGTTCGTTCATCCTGCTTCATATTCGATGCTTCCATTTCTAACTTCTTCAACGTCGATTGTGATTGCGAAATCCTTCTACGTAAAATTATTACTAGCGTAATAGATATTGCTGAAATCAAGGCTGCTGTTAGAAATATAAGATTGTAGGATATTGCTGAGGGAAAACTACCAGTAGTGATTCCTTTTGCAAGCTCTTGATGTGTTTGCATGTAAATTCCTGCTATTGCAGGTCCAATTGAGCTTCCAATCAAGAATAGTACTACTGACATGCCAAGTGATACTCCACTATATTTTAATGGGGTATACTCCATCGTAATATTGAATGCCCCTACTTGTATCAATGAGATTCCAGCAGCGACTATAGCTAGGTTTATTGCAACCATGAATTCTGTTGAATGAAACATAAAGAGGCTGAAGAAGCCAATGGTCATAATGATAGTCCCTGCAACAGTTGGCTTAAGGTTACCTATCTTAGATACAATGAAACCTGAAGAAGGAGCAAATACCAGAATTACGATCATGAAAGGTAATTGAACCATTGCAGTAGATACAGCGTCTCCACCAAATCCAAGAGGCTGAGGACTTCTTACTAATATTGGAATCGTCTGATATACCATGAACATAGTGATTCCAAAAATCAAGATAACGATATTAGCAGGAAGAAGAACCTTGTGTGCCATTAAACTAAGCTCGATTAACGGCGACGCTGCTCTTCTTTCTATAATAACAAATAAGGCTAATGATCCCATTGATAACACGGCTAATGAAACTACTGTAATCTGTGTGGAAGACGAGTTTAGGTTACTGCTATTTCCGATGTATGTAAGTCCAAGTAAAAAAGAGGCTATTGTAACAGCCAAGGCTATGGCGCCTTTTAGATCAATTCTGCTTGCAATATTCACACAAGCTTTGGTTTGCTTCCATGAATACTTGGGACTCGCGGGATGTCGCAAACTAATGGAGGTTTCTGCTTCAGCTTTATTATCTCGAATAAATCTATAGATTACAACCCAGAGGATAATGGCAACAGGAACTATGGAAAGAAACGTAGCATGCCATCCAAAGTTTTTGATTATGTTTCCACCTACTGCCAAACCAACTACTGATCCTGCAGCAAACATTGAGCTGAACACTCCAACACCTATCGCAAGCTTATCCTTAGGGAGTTGATCTCTTATAATTCCAAAAGCTATCGGAAACATGGATATACCGATACCTTGAATAACTCTTGCAATAAGAAGAAAAGATATGTTGCTGGAGAGGCCACCAACAGAAATTCCTATGATATAAATTATAAATATTATTAAGACCATTTTCTTTCGTCCATAGATATCAGACAACTTGCCAGCAATAGGAGTCGCAACAGCACCTGAGATAAGATATGCCGTGAGTATCCAGGAAGATGTACTGTACGATATATGAAAATCGCTGATAATGTCACGAATAGCTGGTAATAGCATAGTCTCTCCGTAGAATGTAACTAGAAGGGTACATCCTAGGATAGCGAGTGTTATCCACGCGGAAGTTCTAATTTTTTCAAAAGTTTCTGGGAACACTGATTTTGAAGATGATAGAGGTTGTGGTGGGAGTTTTTTATGGACTTCTCCTTCGTTGATATGTTCGTCTTTGTTTAAATCATCCATCACAATCCCCGGCTTTTCTGATTTCCAACACGTTCAATAGTTGCAGACTTGATCTGTTTTTCCAGTTTGGTTCTAAATCTTTTGTATTCTTCATCTACGTTCATAGCTGCTCTTAATATCTTGTTTTGTCTTCGATTCGATGATTGTAAAAACATCTTAGTGTCTTTTGGGAGGCAGTGTCCTCCTATTCCATCTCTTGGTTCTAAAATGTTGACATTCCATTTAGTATTAAGAGCATCCCGTAATTCTGGAAAGTTTATGTTATTTGCTTGACAATATAGATATAGCTCTTCAGCGAAGGCTATCTGTAAATATCTCTGTGCGTTTTCGGCAATTTTGGTTATTTCAGCAATTTCTATGTTTGTTACCGGGTGTATAGGAATTCCTAGACTTTTTGGTGAAGAGGATGAAGAATGACGTTGGGAATTAATACTAACACTATCAACACCTTTATAGAACTGCATACCTGCTTTAAGACAACATTCACACACTCCTCCTATCACGCGAAGCTGATTTACACCATGCTCGTTTTCTTCCAATGAATACCATCTATGAGGTGCATGAACTACATGCACTCTATGATTGAGTGTATCAAATACTTTCTTTGATGTTCCTTTTGGAACAGTACTTTCTATTGTAACTAAGGCTCCACTCTTTGCTTCTTTTGAAATCTTTTCAACTATAGATAATAAACCCTCTATTTGAGGAGAAAACATATCATCTGTTTTATGAGTAGAGACGCATAAAATAAAGACATCAAATTCACCAAAGTTAGGAGCTTTTTCAATCGCGGCTGTCTTCTGCGCCGTTTCCACAGCTTTTGAACTTATATCATATCCATAAGTGTCAAATCCTCTTTCTTTTACATACTTTGCTACTGGCAATCCGAGCTGACCTAGGCCAACTACTAGAACTTTATTGAATTGGGAATGCGAATTATTATCATATTGTTCTTGGTTTGTTGTCTGTATCTTGGCAGCTGTTGCTTGTGTACCGTCGGTAACGCTTGGCCAATTTAATGGCTCATGACAACATGCTTTAGGACTATTATATGATATTTTGAATAATCACCCTTTGGAATTCGTTATCCGTCATTCGTTATTGAAACACATAACGGAACTGAATTTATTTAAACCCAGTAGTAATTTCTAACTAACTGGATAGCACCACACTTACTAACTCAGTAAGAAATGACTACTATATTTAATTATTACCTTACAACATTATCATGATAAAGATGATGGGTAACTATGGAATCAGCACTTGACAAAGAAACTAGCAAACATACGATTGATAATTGTGACAATAATGTTGAGTGCAAGGGAGTATTTGACGCATGGAATCTACTTGGTAAGAGATGGTCTTTACTGATATTAAAGAATTTGAACGCCAAGGAAAGTATTCGATTTAATGAATTGAAGAGAGTAATATCTGGGATTAGCAGTACTGTGCTGGCAGATCGATTGTTAGAACTTGAACGTGAAGGACTTGTAACCAAGAAAATTTATCCCGAAATCCCTCCAAGGGTAGAATACAGTCTAACCTCTCGTGCCAAAGAACTTGGGATTGTTCTAAGCTCATTAGGGAATTGGGTTCGCAGATGGAATTCCAAAATAAAGATCAGTGCCGTGTCCAAACAAGAAGGTCGATAGGTATTACTATGCAACAACAGAAGCTTTAAAAAGATAAACAAATGAATACAAGCCGTTACCCATAATTTAAGCAATATGTATGATGTTTATACAAAGACTGGACAAATAATTCTAGGTACGGCGCCGTTCAACCCGTTAAAGATAAAGAAGAAGATAAATGTATACGTGTGTGGCTCAGTAAAAGGCCTTATAAAATCCTGTCCTCTAACCAGCTGTTCTGGCATCAGCTCTGGATTTTGTTTTGGTTGTAATCCTGGGTACTTTCCACCGGCTAGCCCATGTTCCTAATTCTTTAAGTATTACTCTTAGTTCTTTTGCTCGAGGTGTTAAACGATATTCAACCTTTGGTGGAATTTCTGGGTAAATCTTTTTAGAAACAAGGCCTTCACGTTCAAGCTCGAATAACCTATCAGCCAAAACAGTACTGCTTATTCCTGGCAATAGTTTCTTAAATTCATTGAACCGTATTACTTCATTTGTGCAAAAATTCTTTAATATTAACAAAGACCATCTTCTTCCTAATACCTCCCAAACATTGGCTACTTCATCAGCTGTTTCATCTTCCATTTCTGTTGCAACAAAGTGCTGATTTACCATCAGGCCTTGGAATAGGCCTAAGTAATATTTAACTACTTCGCTTTACAGTTGCAATACGCATCCGATGACCTAAAGTAAGCTGTGCTGTGCTAGACTTAAAGTATAGGATCGTTGATTGTTAGCAATAGTCGATATCGATGTCATAGGAAAGCAGAGTGACGTACGTGACATATGTCATGTTTCGCAAATGGGAAGATCGACTCATTTTACTAATTTTGTATAATAGCTCCTAAATTAGTACTTTCAAGTCAGTCAGCTATTGCTTACTTTGTCATTTACTGGTAACCTACTAAGTAGTAAATGGCTACCATAGTTAAATACTTGTCTCGCTATTACAGATAGATATGAATGAAATTAGTAATTCTCCAAAAAATCACAAAACAATAGTAGAGTCAGCGGCCGGAGAGAATGAAGAGATCGGAAAACTGAATTTACCTGTAAATGATCGTGATCATTTACAAGGCCCTAAGACAGCGCCTGTGAACTTAGTAGAATATGGTGATTATGAATGTCCGTATACAGGTCAGGCTTATCCAATCGTCAAAGAGATACAGAAACGTCTAGGCGATAAGCTACTCTTTGTCTTTCGCAATTTTCCGGTAAGAGAAATACACCCTCATGCAGAACATGCCGCTGAAGCAGCAGAAGCTGCGGCTGCGCAGGGAAAGTTCTGGGATATGCACGATTATTTGTTTGAACATCAACTAGCCCTTGATGACAACCACTTATTGAAATATGCGGAAATGTTGGGTATTGATACCGATAAATTCCGGAGCGAAATGTCTGGACACATTTACACGTCTATGATCGACAAATCCTTAGGAGAAGGTATTGCCAGCGGTGTGGAAGGCACGCCCACATTTTTTATCAACGGAGTACGACATAATGGCGCATGGGATCTAGAAACACTTCTCGCTGCAATTAAAAAGAAAGGTCTTTAAGCAGACGTAAACTGTTCAATGGTAGTAAAGAATCTGACATTTTTTGTAGAAGTATAGCATATGAAATTAAAAAAACATGACTGGTCTTTACTTACAAAGGAAATAAATGAAGTGAAAAGTTTTGAAATAAAGTTACGGGGTAAACGTCAATAATAGTAATACTTTTATCTTTGAACAAATCATAATATGTAATGAGATTATACCAATGAAGCCTGTTCTATTGATCGTTGATGATGACCTTCAGGTGAGTTTTCTATAAGGTAAGACTTCTACATAGACTTCTATGTATACGTAGGAAACAAACTGACAATATATTATGTGTTCATCTTCGCCAAATAAATCAAAACGCAAAAACACCAGAGGGGTTAGGAAGAGTGCTAAATGGAGTTCACCTTGGGTGGATTTACCTCAGCTGTGATTCTTCTATCACTAAACACCTGACAAAACATACAACTAATCACGTAGACGTACTAATGAGTATGCCTATGTATACGTCGTGGGTCAGTAAATGGCCTTATAAAATAATGTCCGCAGCTCTAGCTAGCTGATCTGGCAGGAGCTCTTTATCGAAGTCTGTCTAATTGAAAAGTATGCTGCCAATTAGTTAAAAAATGACTCGGTAGTATTAATGTTACCAACTAAGTAAGATGAAACTACTAATCTTAAATATATGCAAATTAATATGATCTGACATGGTTCAAACTGAATTTATTGAAGTTGCAAAGGTAAATGAAATTCCTGATGGAAAAATGAAACATTTTGAAGTTGATGGAAAAGAAGTATTAATTGCTAATGTAGGTGGCAAGTTCTCTGCCATAAGTGACAGATGTGGTCACATGAATGCCCTACTTTCAATGGGCAATTTGACAGGAACCACTGTAACATGTCCATTTCATGGTTCGAACTTCGACGTTGTCACAGGAAAGAAGCTAACGGAACCAATTTTAACTCCGCCCCAAGGAATGGAACCACTACCACAAACGTGGCAAAAATACTTGGAACATGCAGGCAAACTTATGGCTCACATTAAGACCTATGATCAAACGACTTATGAAACAAGACTTGATGGAGATAGAATCAAAATCAAGGTTTAGCAAACAAATAGGTTGAGTACATATTAGACAGGAGAGATCGTGAAACTTGAGAGAGGGTATCAATCCAACTGCAAAACCGACCGGTACGGGCTGCGTCGACTGCTTGGCAACAGGCGGGTGGTGGCTACACCTCCGCAGATGCGCCGAATGTGGGCGAATCGGCTGCTGCGATAACTCGCCAAACCAACATGCCTCAAAACACAACACGAGCACTGGCCATCCGATTATCACGAGCTTCGAGCACGGAGAGGATTGGTTCTACGATTACCGCACAGGAGATTACTTTGCCGGGCCTAAGCTACCAGGTCCCCACGCCCACCCCTTGGACCAACCCGTGCCTGGACCGGCTGGACGGGTGCCCGTAGAATGGCAATCGCTCCTCCACGAATAAATTGCGAGTTGCATCAAGGGGGGCTTGAGCGTGATGTTATTTATGGTCTTCAAACGATGGTTAATGCCATATCGATCATGACAAGATCCCAAACCAATTGCGTCCGGAAGGCGCTGGACTACCAGAAATACAAACACCCAACGGGCAAAATCGTCTTAGTGGTGTCAAAGAGATAAGCACGATTCAAACCTTCACAACAATATTGGCAATAGCACAACAATACCATTAAACCATAATGGAATTGTAGGAGGTATGATAAACAAATGAACATTTATTTTTTAATATGCGAATCATGTTATCTAGTTGCATCAATGATTCAGAATGATAAGGGATTTATCTTCTCGAAAATTAATTCTTTTCAGATATGATACTACTAATTCTTCATTCCCTGAATAGTCCCAATTATTGTATCTTGTTTTTGTAGTTTTGATTGCCTCAGCCATTCTTTATCCGTTTTATTGGTTGGTGACCCTCTTTATGCCATACCACACAACGATGACAGAAAACACCATCGTGGTAATAATAAACTTCACATCGTCTACAGTATTTCTTATCACCTTCGTAAACCTATAGTAGAATCTATCGGTTTTCCTCTAGTGGCAGGCTGAATGAAAATGTGGCTCCGCTGCCATAAGGGTTATTTTCGCCCCAGATTTTACCACCGTGAGCCTCG